>Ga0156194_1323_pt1 | contig 20577 bp, 14 predicted proteins | sample RifCSPlowO2_12_FD_107847 | JGI IMG/M metagenome (GOLD analysis project Ga0156194, IMG submission 107847) | Candidatus Rokubacteria bacterium RIFCSPLOWO2_12_FULL_71_22 | reverse complement strand
TCAAGGAGCTGGAGGCGGAGTACATCAAGGAGGTCCTCGGGGCCTGCGGCGGCAACCGGACGAAGGCGGCCGAGATCCTGGGGCTGTCCGCGGTCACCCTCTGGAGGAAGCTCAAGCGCGACGATCAGGGCGAGGACGGAGAGTTGATAGGCGGTTGATCCTGTCATTTCAGTCTGTAATGCTTGTGAACTTGTTCTCAATATCGCCGTAATTCTTATTTTCCACTACTTTACGTTGCCAATCCCTTCACGTTGAAGTAGGGTCGAAAAGCTTTACGATCTGGCCGCCCAAACCAATCAGTAACTTACTGATTCACAACGAGTTTTCTGCCCTGTCCGAAGCGCTCCTCGGCACCCCTCTTGCCTGTACAGCAGGTATGGCGGCGTCCAATCCGAGCCTGCGTCGGCACGTCGGACCAGGACGCCTGGGGGGGGTGCTCAGGTCGATCGAGCACCCGGGAGGGAGGGTCAGGGTGCACTACCGCGGCGGAGATCTGGAAGTCATGGTGGTCGAGGTCGCCGCGGAGCGCTCGCTGACAGATCCTATGCTGCAGGGACAGTCCTCCTGGCACCTGGTCCTCGAGGGCCAGGCGCTGTTCGAGGTCGGCGGCGCGCGGTGGGAGCTCTTGCCGGACGAGTCGCTCCGCCTCGAGACCGCGACGCCGTACACGATCGTGAACCCGTCCCCGACGCGGCTCCGGGTGCTCAGCGTCGTGTCGGGTCCGCGGGGCGTCGAGTGCGAGGGCGGCCTGTGACGCGCGCGATCACGGGCCTCCTGGCGATCGTCGCCGGGGCACTCCTCGCCGCGCCCGCGGCGGCGCAGGCGGTGAAGGGCGGATACATGTACACGCTCGCCAACTTCACCGGCTCGATCCGTCAGGACTTCTCGCGCGTCACCGTCGATCGCGAGCGGAACGAGGTGTACGTCCTCTACCAGAACGTCGTCCGCGTGTTCAACGAATCGGGGATGGAGGTCTACCAGTTCGGCGACGACCTCGAGCTGGGCCTGATCGTCGACCTCGCCGTCGACGAGCGCGGCGACATCCTGCTCCTGTCCTATCGCGGGTCGAAGCTCGCGATCGTCCGCTCCGACTACCGCGGCCGGCCGCAGTCCACGGTCGCGCTGAAGGGCCTGCCGAGCGAGCTCTCGGAGTTCGCGCCCAACCGGATGGCGTACCGGCGCGGGGAGCTCGCGCTGGCCTCGACGGCGGGGCTGCAGATCGTGATCGCGGATCGAGAGGGCAACGTCAAGAAGAGCTACGACCTGTTCAGGCTGTTCGAGCTGGAGGAGAAGGACCGGGGCAACGTCGAGGTGAGCGGCTTCAGCGTGGACGTGGACGGGAACATCCTGATGACCGTCCCCGTGCTGTTCCGCGCCTTCGTGCTGTCTCCGGACGGCAAGCTCGACTGGTTCGGCAAGGCCAGCGGGGCGCCGGGCGGATTCAACATCACCGCCGGGATCGTCCGGGACCGCAAGGGCAACTTCCTCGTCGTCGACCGGCTCAAGGGCTCGGTGCTCGTGTTCGACAGGAAGTTCGCGTTCGTGACGCAGTTCGCCGCCCGGGGCTACAAGCCGGGCCAGCTGGCCTTTCCGGACGACCTGGCGATCGACGGGCAGGACAGGGTGTACGTCACGCAGATGGGCAGACGGGGCGTCAGCGTATTCAAGCTGACGTACCTCTGATCGGGGGCTCCCGGACATGGCGAATTCGGCCTCACGAGGAGGTGCAAGAGGGCGGGGACAACGGGCACGCCAAGCGGCAGGACGCTGCGGACTCACTGACGAAAGGAGAGGAGACGCGATGACCAGAACGACATGGGTGTTCGTTTTCCTGGCGGTGGCCGTGCTCGCCCTCGGACTCGGGGGGACGGCCTACGCCTTCCACTCGGGCGGTGTCGCCGAGTGCGTCGGCTGCCACAGCATGCATAGCCCGGCAGCGGGCGGCACCTTCCTGCTGGTCGGCACCGATGCCAGCTCGACCTGCCTGACGTGCCACCAGAACGCAGCCGACACCGGTCCCAGCAGTTACCACGTCTCGACGGCGCCGGGCAGCCTGGGCGCGGGCCAGGCCCCGCTGCAGCGGACCCCGGGCGGCGACTTCGGCTGGTTGAAGAAGACCTACACGTTCACGGTGCGGGGGACCACGACCACCGAGGACGGCGCGACTCACGGCCACAACATCGTCGCCAATGACTTCGGCTACGTTGTCGACCCGCATAACGCCACAGCGCCGGGCGGCACGTTCCCGGCCTCCCAGCTCGCGTGCAACAGCTGCCACGACCAGCACGGCCAGTGGCGCCGTCTGAGCGACAACTCGATCGTCAAAGGTGGCCAGGTCGGCGTGGCGACCGCGCCGATCATCGGCTCCGGCTCCTACAACAGCAGCGCAGTGCCTGCCGCGGGGCAGGCGGTCGGTGTGTACCGGCTCCTGGCCGGCGGCGCGCACGGCGCCGCGAACTTCCCAGGCGTCCCGGCCGCGAAGGTCCCGAGCGCCTACAACCGGACCGAGGCCAGCACGCAGACGCGCACGGCCTACGGCTACGCCACGACCGGCGGCCACACCCCGTGGGGCGAGTGGTGCTCGAGCTGTCACGGCAACATGCACTCGAACGGCAACTACGTGCACCCGGTGGACGAGACCCTCGGTTCCACCATCGCCGGCCTCTATGGCGCATACGTCAAGTCGGGCGACATGAGCGGCGTGGCGGGTTCGTCGTTCACCTCGCTCGTGCCGTTCATCGAGAACACCTCCGACTACACGGTGCTGGCGAGTCACGCCCAGAACAACGACAGTCAGCTCGCCGGCCCGGCCCCGAGCGACCGGGTGTCCTGCCTGACCTGCCACCGGGCCCACGCCACCGGCTGGGAGTATGGTCTCAGGTGGAACATGGAAGGCGAGTTCATGGTCTACAACAGCCTCTATCCCGGCACGGACACGACGCCCACCGTGCCGCAGTTCGCTCGCGGCCGCACCGGGGCGGAGACCCAGGCGGCCTACTACGACCGCCCGGTGACGCAGTTCGCCAGCTACCAGCGCGTGCTCTGCAACAAGTGCCACGCCAAGGACTAGTCGTTCCCGCCTGAGCGCAACGGGGGGCTGGCCGCTGGCCAGCCCCCTTTTTTGCTTCGTTGAATTCGCGTCCGGGCTTCTTTATGGTTCACGGGTGAGGAGCGCTCGCTCATCCCTGCTGGCCATCTGCCTGGCGTTGCTGGGATGCCAGGCCGGCCTGCCGTTCTCCAGGGTCCGCCTCGACGACGAGGGGATCGTCTATCTGTACCTGCAGCCCCTGGCGCGCGAGGCGGAGCGCCTCCAGTTCACCATCGAAAGCGTCTCGGCGGCGCGCCGTGACCTCGGGGAGGTGCCGCTGGCGCTGGCGCTCGGCGAGCTCAGGGGCTCCGAGCTGCGGCGACAGCGGCTCCTGGCCGCAGGTCCGCTCCCCGCTGGTGACTACTCGGGGTTCGTCGTCCGCACGGGCAAGGCGTCCCTGCGAGGCGAGGAGGGGCCGGCCGCCCTGCTTGTGCCCGAGGCGCCCACCAGGATCGAGTTCGGGTTCACCGTGCGGAGAGGAGAGGGCTCGATCGTCTCCCTCGCGCTCAGGTACGCCGAGTCTGTCGAGGCCGGATTTCGCTTCAGCCCCGCCTTCGCCGCCTTCGCGCCCGAGCGGACCGCCGTGGGCCTCCTGGGGTTCGTGGTCAATAACCGGTCGAGCGACGTCAGCGTGTTCGACAAGCGGTCGATGCAGGTCGTCGGCGTGATCGCCACGGGTCGGGAGCCATCGGGGATCGCGCTCGATCAGCTGGCGCGGAGACTCTACGTCGCCGTGTCGGGCGAGGACGGCGTCGAGGTCGTCGACATCATGTCCGGCGCGATCGTCGACCGGATCCGCCTGAGCCCGGGCGACGAGCCCGTGGCGCTCGCGCTCGCCCCCGACGGCCGGACGCTACTCGCGGCGAACCGGGGGTCGAACACGGTCAGCGTGATCGATGCCGCGTCGCGGTTCGAGCGGGCAAAGGTCCAGGTGGGGAGCGGGCCGCGATCGATCGCGATCGACCGGACCAGGCGCCGGGCGTTCGTCTTCAATGCGTTCTCGAACACCGTCGCGGTGCTCGACCTCGCGAGCGGTGCCCCCATCCGCTCCATCGCGACCGCTCCCGGGCCTGTCCGGGGACAGTTCAATCGCCGGGGCGACCGCCTGTACGTCATCCACGAGACGTCCGCCTGGGTGACGGTGATCGATACCGTCACGCTCACTGTCTCGGCCCGGCTCCCGGTCCGATCGGCGCTGGCCGCGATCGAGATCGATCCGAGCACGGACTTCGTCTACCTCGCCGGGCGGGGCGAGCCGACCGTCGGCCTGCACGAGCCCTTCTCGTTCGCCCCCGTGGATTTCGTCGCGACGGGCGCCGGCGTGATCGACATGGCGACGGACAGGGAGGCGAACACCCTGTACCTCGTCGTTCCCGACACGAATCGCGTCCTCGTGGTCGACCGGATCAGCAAGCGTACCGTCGGCGAGCTGGACGTCGGGAACGGTCCGACCTGGATCACCCTGATGGGGGAGAACTAGCCGGGCTCGGCGCGACGATCCATGCGACGATTCGCGACAGCGCGGCAGGTCCTCTGCGCCTTCCTCACCCCGGCCGCGCTGTCCATTGCGCTCGGCCCGATGCCCGTGAGCGCCGACGGCCTCCTGGAGGCGATGAATGCGAGCGAGGAGATCACCTACAGCCTGCTGTCCACGAAGACGACGGACGTCTCGGGGACGACGACCAAACTCGAAGCCGCCAGCTACGTCTCCCGATCGAACCTCAGGCTCAACTACAACCTCCTGCCGAAGCTCAACCTGAACGCCGGCGGCACCTACGAGAAGAACCTCACCGAAGTCTCGCTCGACAAGGACGATACGGAATCCGAGATCACCCGTATTCGCCCCTACGTGTGGCTCACCATCCGCGACCCGGTGATCGGCGCGGCCGCCGGCTACGATCTGAGCGACGAGACGTTCAAGAGCTCGGGCCAGGAGACGACGCTCACGCGCGAGACGTACAACGCGAACCTCACCTGGCGCCCCATCGATCTGCCGTCGACCCAGGGGCGGTACATCCGGACGCTGACCCGCGACGGCGAGCGGGCCTTCCTCGACACGGAGCAGGACCAGTACTATCTGAAGTCGGAGTATCTCTACCACGGGCTCGACGTCCGCTACGTCGGCAACTACCTCCAGGCCCGCGACAACCTCGCGGAGTCCGACTCGACGCTGATCTCGCACGAGGCGAAGGTGCTGTACGCGTCGACCTTCCTCGCCGGGCGGATCTCCGCCAGCACCGACAACAACTACCGTACCACCGAGATCAGGACGAACAATCCGGCTTCGCTCGCCGCGTTCGGCACGGCCTTCGCGCTCCAGCAGGTGGCCGTCGCGGGCCGCTCCGCGGTGACGAACACGGTCTTGGCACTTCCTCTTCCCCCATCCCCTCCCCCCGACGTGTGGGCCGTGAACGCGGCTCTGATCGACGGAGACCCGACGACCAGCGCCGGTCTGGACATCGGGTCCTCTGGCTCGGGCGGGTTTCTGCGGCAAGTCGGCCTGGAATTCGGCTCCGCCGAGACTGTGAGCAGGCTCCTGGTGTGGGTGGGCGGCTTCGGTCCCTCGGCTCCCCCGGTCACGGTCACCAGTTGGTTCTCGTGGACGGTCTACACCAGCACCGACAACGTCAATTGGACCCTTCACGCGACGGTGCAACCCGCGACGTTCGGGCCATTCGCCTTGAGTTTCGTGATCGATTTTCCCGCCACGACGACGCGATTCATCAAGGTGGTGACGAAACCGCTCGACGCGGCGGTTCCTGGCGCGTTGCCGAATATCTTCATCACGGAGCTCCAGGCCTTCACGACCGGGACCGCGGCCGGGGCAGGGGCGGCGGGCCAGAAACTGACCATCGTCCAGAGCGTCCGGAGCCACAACCTGGATATCAAGACGATCATCCTGAGAGCGCCCTCCCTCTACTACCGGTTCACCGGCGACTTCGAGGAGTTCCAGCCTACCGACGAGCATCGCTACGGCATGTCGCACGGCCTTGTCCTCACGCACCGACTCACCCCGATCCTGACGGCCAGCGCAAACACCACGCTCGAGCTGGGCACGGAACGGGACAACAGCTCGCGCGCCACGGTCCTGTACTACGCCTCGCTCGGAGCCACTCCGCTCAGGACCCTGACGGACAACCTCGTGTTCAGCGGGAGCCAGCAGCACGCCGGACCGACCACGACCACCAGCAACTCGGTGGTCCTCTACAACACGGCGCAGCTCTACCAGGGATTCGACGCCACCCTCAACCTCGGGGCGGTGTTCTCGTCGAACGAGCAGGAGCGCAGCGTGATCCTCCGGCGCCGGGAATACTACGTGAACGTCGGGACCGGAATCACGCCGAATCCCCGCCTGAACCTCACCACCTACTACCTCGGCAAGCTCACCCGAGCTTCCGGTGGTACGACCGGCGAGACGCAGGAGACCACGGAGCACCGGCTCGACCTGGGGCTCTCGCTCACGCCGTTCCGCGCGATCATCCTCTCGGCGACGGCGAACATCGAGTCGCAGACGGACCAGGAGATGCGGGTGACGCAGAACTACGGGCTGAGCTGGGTGCCGTTCCCCGACGGCACCCTCCAGTTCTCCCTCTCGTGGGCCGAGAGCCGGCTGCCGGAGAACACGCGCTCGCAGATCATCCAGCCGACGGTGCGGTGGTATCTCGGGGCGCGGCGGCGCTCGTACCTGGAGGCGACCTACCAGATCAACACCTCGAAGACCAGTACCGTCAAGACGGAGTCCCAGCTGTTCGGCACGAGCCTGAACATCTATTATTGATGGCGCGTCGCCGGCGCGGCAGGCGGTATCATAGGAGGCGCTCGACGATGATCCGTGCGACCAGTCGCCCCGTTCTGTGGGTCCTCGCGCTCGCGGTCCTGACCTCGTGCGGCCCCGTGGTCACGGGGCCGGTCTTTCGCGATCCGAACATGGACTTCGGCGCCATCCAGACAGTCGGCGTGCTGCCGTTCCAGAACCTGTCGCGGGACAACCTGGCGGCGGAGCGCGTCCGCGACGTGTTCATCAATGGGCTCCTGTCGACCGGCGCGGTGTATGTCGTCCCCGTGGGGGAGGTCGCGCGCGCTGTCGCGCGGGCGGAGATCCAGTCCCCGATCGCGCCGTCTCCCGAGGAGGTCGTCAAGCTGAGCGGTCTCCTCAAGGCCCAGGCGATCATCACCGGGGCGGTGCGTGAGTACGGGGAGGTGCGGTCCGGGGCCAGTTCGGCGAATCTGATCTCTGTGAGCGTCCAGATGCTGGAGGCGCAGACGGGCAGGGTCGTGTGGACGGCGACCTCGACGCGGGGGGGCATCGACGTCTGGGATCGGCTCTTCGGGGGCGGCGGCCGGCCGATGAACGACGTGACCCGCCAGGCCGTCAACGATCTGATCGTGAGGCTGTTCCAGTAGCGTGGGGACGTCCCGGGTGCTGTTGCTCCTGTACGTCCTCTGCGCCCTGTCCGGCCGCGCTGCCGCGGGCGAGCCCGCCCCGACGACGGGTCGTCTCCCCGAGGGGGCACGACTCGTCGCGGTGTTCCCGGTGGAGAACCTCTCCGGACGTCCCGCTCCGCTCGAGGACATCCGGCGCATGTTCGCCGAGCGGCTGGCCAGCCACGGGCTGCGAGTGCTCGACGACGCGACGCTCGAGCGCGTCATCACCAGGCATCGCGTGCGGTACACGGCGGGGATCGAACAGGGGTTCGCGAAGGCGCTCAAGCAGGAGACCGGCGCCGACACGGTCCTCATCGCGTCCCTCGAGCTGTTCGACCAGTCCATCCCGCCGCGCGTCGCGCTGTTCGCCCGGCTGGTCTCGACGGGCGAGGCGCCGGCCGTCCTGTGGATCGACGGAACGGGAGCCGCCGGCGACGACGCACCCGGGATACTCGGGATCGGGGTGATCGAGGACCCACGCACACTCCTGGCGCGCGCCGTCGGGACGCTCTCGAGCTCGCTCGTCCGACGGCTGGCCGACGGTCGCGACGGTGCGGGACCGGGGCCGCGGAAGTTCTGGCCGAAGCTCATGTATCAGGCCGAGGCCCTGGATCCGGCGCGACGTCACTCGATCGCGATCGTGCCGTTCTTCAACAAGAGCGCGCGCCGGTACGGGGGGGAGATCATCGCGCTGCACATGATGCGGAACCTGGCCGCCGCGCCGAACCTCACGGTCGTGGAGCCCGGCGTCGTCCGTGAGGAGCTGCTCCGGTTCCGGATCATCATGAGCGACGGGATCTCCCTGTCCGACACGGAGACGATCCTGAACGCGGTGAACGCCGATCTCGTGCTGAACGGCGAGGTCCTCGAGTACCAGGAGCGCCCGTGGGCCGGCGGGGCGCCGCTGGCGGACTTCGCCCTTCTCTTCCTCGAGCGGAAGACGCGGCGAGTCGTGTACAGCTCCTACAGCGCGAACGCCGGTGACGACCGGGTGTTCTTCTTCGACTGGGGCAAGGTCAACACGGCCCACGCCATGGTCTCGCGCATGGCCCGGGCGATCACCGGGCACTTGCTCCTCGCACCCTTGGCGACGGAGGCCTCGCGCGGAGCGCGAGGCGTGGAGCGGCGATGAAAGCACATGCCTCGATGGTGGCTGCGGCCGTGAGTCTCGCGCTCGCGCTGCTGGCCCCGGGACCCGGCGGGGCTCAGGACCTTCCGATCGTGAAGGGGAAGAAGGTCGTGGCGCAGGTCCAGGGGGAGCCGATAACCCTCGAGGATCTGGAGCAGCAGCGGACGCCCGGGGCGAAGATGGACCGCGGCGCGGAGCTGGCGCTGCTGAACCGCATGATCACCCTGCGGCTCGTCGCCCAGGAAGCCAGGCGGATGGAGCTGGACAGGCTCCCGGAGATTCGCCGGATGGTCGAATCCTTCGCCGCGGTGACGCTCAGGGACGAGCTGGTCGAGCGGGTCGTGAAGGACGTGAAAGCCGACCCCAGGGAGGTCGAGAAGGCGTATCGCAACGCGGTCGCGGAATGGAAGGTGAGCGCCGCGCTTTTCGAGAAGGAGGAGCACGCTAGCCGCATGGCGGCGGAGGCCAAGGCCGGAAGGGACTTCGGCGCGCTCGCGAAAGCGTACCTGGCGCAGGGAAGTGCCGCGAAGCTGGAGGACGGCGTGTTTCTGAAGCGGCAAGCCATGGATCCGGCGATCGGCAAGGCGATCGACACGCTGGCAGTAGGCTCGACCAGCGCCGTCATCTCCCTCAAGTCGGGATTCGTCGTCCTGAAGATCGAGGGCGTCCGCTACCCGGACGATCCGGCAGTGCGCGCCACCGCGGAACAGATCGTCCTCACGGCCGGGAAGAAGGAGGCCGTGACGGCCTTCGACCGGGCCCTCAAGGAGAAGTACGCGAAGGTCAATCACGCGCTCTTGAAGAGCCTCGACTACGACTCGGACAAGCCGGGCATCGAGGCGCTGCTGAAGGACCGCCGGGTGCTCGCGGAGATCAAGGGCGAGAAACCGATCACCGTGGCGGAGCTGACCGAGGCGCTCAAGTTCCGCTTCTTCCACGGCACGGCGTTGGCCGCCCAGCGGAAGCGGCTGAACGCGAAGAAGGAGGAAATCCTGGACGGGTTGGTGCACCGGAAGGTGTTCCGGAAGGAGGCCCTGCGGCTCAAGCTCGAGAGGACGGATGCCTACAAGCGCAGGGTCAGGGAGTACGAGCATGCCGCCCTGTTCGAGGCGTTCCTGCGCAAGGCCATCGTCCCCGACGTCAAGCTCGAGGAAGCCGACATCCGGGCGTACTACGACGACCACCGCAAGGAGTACACCTCGCCCGAGATGATGAAGATCAGGAGCCTGGCCTTCGCCGACAGGACGAGCGCCGAGGCTGCCGTGGCGTCGCTGCAGAAGGGCGCGGACTTCCAGTGGGTCGCCAGCCACGCGGACGCCCAGATCGCCCCGAACACGAAGGGGGTATTGGCCTTCGACGGCAAGCCCATCATGACGACCGAGCTTCCCGAGGGCGTGCGAAAGGCCGTCGCGGGAGCCAGGAGCGGGGATGCGAGGCTGTACGCGAGCCCCGAGAAGCATTTCTACGTCCTGGCGATCGAGCGCGTCGTGGAAGCGACCCCGCAGCCGTTCGGGGAGGTCAAGGCGGAGATCGCGAAGAAAGTCCTGGCCGCCAAGGTGCAGAAGGCCGTGGAAGCGTACGCCGAGAAGCTGCGGGCCCTCTCGGACGTGAAGGTCTATCTCAAGGGCTCGTGAGCCGCCTCATCCTTGCCGGAGGCGTCGGGCGCGTTCGAGGTTCGACCGGTAGTCCCGATCGTCGGGCCTGAGCCGCACGGCCGCCTCGAAGTGCGGGAGCGCCCGTTCCAGCATCCCTTTCTGCGCATAGAGGATCCCGACATTGTTGTGCGCCTCGGCGTAGTCGGGCCGGAGCGCCAGGGCGGCCTCGTACTCGCCGATGGCCGCGTCCAGCCAGCCACTGGTTTCGTAGGTGACCCCGAGCGCGAAGTGCGCCGGCGCGCTCTCGGGGTCGAGGGCGAGCGCCATGTGGAAGGCGAGCACGGCCTTCTTGGTGAGCCCCTTGGCTCCGTAAGCCGCGCCCTTGGCGAGCTCCTGCTCGACGAGCTCGGGCCGCATCGCCACGGCGACACGCAGCTCCCGCTCGCCCTCCGCCTTGCGTCCGGCGTAGAGCAGCGCGGCGCCGTAATTCTTGTGCGCGATCGCGCTTCCGGGCGACTTCCGGATCACGTCCGACCAGAGGCTCAGCTCGTTCCTCCACACGGTGTTGCGCTGCACGGTGCCCGCCGCGAGCGTGCCGGCCACGAGTGCCACGGCCAGCGCCGGCACGGCACGACGGGGCGCGGTCCGCTCGCGCAGCCAGACGGTCGCGAGACCACCGAGCAGCACGAGGCCGACCGAGGGGAGATAGAGGTAGCGCTCGGCCAGGGCGTTCTCGAGCCCCTGGTTGAGCGCCGAGACGTGAAATGCCGGCAGGAGGGGGATCAGGACGAGCGCGAGACCGAAGAGCGCCGCGCGGCTGCGCCGTGCGACCAGCCAGCCGCCGACGAGCGCCACCGCCGTCACGGCGAGCGCGCGGACCGCCCCCGGGGACGCGAGCGACCCGGGTGGCACGAACACGGACCAGAAGTTCAAGTTCACCGGCAGGACGAGCTTCTCCGTGTACCCGGCGAGGAGCGCGAGCAGGGTCAGCACGTACTGCAACGGTCCCAGCGGCACGGCGCCGGCGGTGGGCGCGAAGCCGCCGAGCGCGTGGACTCTCAGGGCCAGGTAGAGGGTGCCCGCGCCCGCGAAGGGGGCGAGCCGTCCCGCCACGCGGACGGTCTGCCAGCCCTCCTTCCGGAGGGTCGCCTCGTAGGCGAGCAGGACGAGCGGAAAGACGGCTCCGGTCTCCTTGCAAAGCGTCGCGAGGAAAAACGACAGGGCGGAGAGCAAGAGCACGGGGAGGCGCGGGCGCCCTCGGGCCCCGAGATAGAGCCAGAGCGACAGGAGGCTGAAGAACGCCATGCTCACGTCGGTGATCCCGGCGACCCACGCGACCGCCTCGGTGTGGATTGGGTGCACCGCGAACAGGACCGAGGCGACGAAGGGCGCTCCGAGCCACGGGGCGGTCCGCCGTTCGGTGTCCTCACGTTCCATCAGCCGCCGGACGACGGCGAACACGAGAAGCGACACCCCGGCGTGGAGCAGCACGTTGACGAGGTGGTAGCCCCAGGGCGTTCGGCCGAAGACGTACCACGTCGCCATGTAGAGGGCGTGCATCAACGGGCGGTAGTAGCTCGACGCCCGCCCCTCGAAGTCCCAGACGCCCCGGGAGAAGATCTCCGGGAGGTACCCGACGCCGGTGATCCAGTCGTTCTCCACGATCTGGTGGACGTCGTCGACGACGAATCCGTTTGGCAGAGTGTTGACGTAGACCGCGACGGCGATCACGAATACGAGCATGGCCGCGCGGGCCGTGGACGATGGCATGGGTCAGTGCGCCCGTCGGCCTCGACCGATGACGAGCATCGACCGCACGGTCCGCCGTCCCACCGTCAGGAACGAGGCGGCAGGCCGCGCGTCTTCGCGCCGATGGCGGCCCGGATCTCGCCCAGGGTCCTGGCCGCCGGTGGGGGCGCTCCGCTTCGCGCCCTGGAGATCTCCACCTCCTGCTCGTACGCGGCGACGACGGCCGCCATCACGTCCGCCACGAGCCCGGAGACCGCCGCGCCCTCCGCGTAGCCGTCCACGTATCGCTGGCCGTACACGGTCCTGGCCCGATTGTCCACGAACATGACGGCCGCCCGGCTCTTGCTGACCGGCACGAGAACGGCGGTGATATCGACCGTGACCGGCGCGCCCGCGTCGTTCGTCAGGGTCAGGCGGACGCTCTCGAGCGGCCGCGGGGTCAGCGCGAGGGCGGCCTGGTGCTCGGCCCGGAGGAATCTCCCGGGCGCATACCAGGGATAGCGCTGGTCCAGTTCGGCCAGGGCCGCCGTGAATCGCGGGTCCCCCGCCTGTCCCTCGAGAAAGAGGGCGAGCGCCGGATCCGCGATCCGGGCGGCCTCGCGCTGCAGGCTCCATCGCTGCTCCTGCTCCCGCCGGGCCCGCGGCTCGCTCGCGCGCGCCAGGTAGGGCAGGAGGCTCTCGCGATGGCTCGCGAGCGCGCGGACGTTCGCGCCCATGACCGACGCGGTCGCGATGGAGAAAGGCGCCGAGAACTCGAGGTAGAGACGGTCGTCCGTGTTGAGGATCCCGTCACGGCTGAACCGCGCCATCCCTTCGGTGCCCATGACGAAGTAGCTGAGGAGATCCGTCGGTGATCCCATCATGACCCTGGCGAGATCCCCCGCGACGTCGGGTGGAGCCATCCGCCGGGCCAGCGCGCCTTCGTCGAGCACGAAGGGGACGTTGCTCCCGACCAGCTCGGCGTCGTAGTGGGTGAGCCAGAGCAGCGTGTACGCGAAGTGCTCCCTGAAGGTGCGGACGATGGAGCGCAGGTCGTCCGGCGTCAGCTCGTAGATCGGGAGCCACTGCGCGACGACCCCTCCGGGGTTCAGGTGTTTCGCGGCCAGCCTGAAGTACTGCGAGGTGTACAGGTAGCCGGCGCCGCGGAACCACGGGTGGATGGGGTCGGCGGTGATCACGTCGAACATGTCCGACGTGGTCAGGAGGAAGTTCCTCCCGTCGTTGAACACCACGCGGAGCTTCGGGCTTTCGAGGACCCGGTGGTTGTAGGCCGCGAAAGCCTTCGCCACCCCGATCACCTTCGGCTCGATCTCGGCCAGCGTGACCTCTTCCAGGCCCGGATGGACGGAGATCGCCCCCAGCGTCATGCCGCTGCCCAGCCCCACGACCAGTGCCCGCCGGGGATTCCTCGCCAGGAGCATGGGCAGGTGACCGAGGGTCAGCTGCACCTGCTGGGCCTGGAGGTGGGAGGAGGCTTCCACGCGGCCGTTGGTGAGAAACGAGAGCCCGCCCCCCTTGACCTGAATGACGCTGACGATGGATTCGACGCCCTCGGCGTAGTAGATCACGTCGGTGTTCTCGACCGCCTCGCGCACCATCTCTGGGGTCTGGAACGCCTCGGGCTGGTTGCTCCGGAAGATCGCGAAGTACTTCGTGTCCCAGAGCCTGAAGGCCTCCGGGCTCACGGCGAGGAGGCAAAGGGCGACGAGCGTGGCCGTGGCCGTCGCTGCGGCGGGCCATCGCGTCCGCCCGAGACCGGCGAGCACGACGAGCCCCGTGCCGACGTTGAGCAGGGACAGCAGCAGCAGCGACCGCTCGATGCCGAAGAGGTGGATCAGGACGAAGCCGCTGATCCCGGCCCCGAGGATGGCGCCGACTGTGTTGTAGGCGAGGACCTCGCCGACAGCCCTGCCCACGGCGCGCCGGTACCTCGCGTGGACCTCGCCCGCCAGCGGGAACGCTGCACCCATGAAGAAGGCCGGGACCACCATATAGAGGAAGGCGAGCGCGAAATTCGACCACGCCCGCGCCCCGAAGGAACCCGTCGGCGACTGGAAGAACACGCCGTGCAGCCGAACCGCGACCATCGGGACGTCCCTCAGGAAGAATGTCACGAGGAAAGCGGTACCGCCGATCGCGACCTGCACGAGCCCGAAGCCCATGATCGTCAAGCCGAGCGCCGGGGCGCGCCCGCCAACCAGGGAGCGCACCAGACCGTACGCCTTGCTCCCCAGCGCGATGCCCGTGAGGAAGGCGACCAGCATGATGGTGAAGCCGTAGACGCTCGCGCCGACCGCGATGGTGAGCACCCGGCTCCACAGCACCTCGTAGCCGAGGGCACAGAACCCGCTGATCCCGATGCCCCAGAGGACCAGCCGGCAGGACCATGCAGCAGCGTGACCGGTGGGCGTCGTCCCGTCGCTGCCCTCCGGGCTCGAGGACTCAAGGGACGCGCCCGGCGACAGCCCCGCCTGCAGCGCGAGGCTCACGAGGCCGATCACGACGTTGGTGGCGATGGCGAGGAAGAGAGTCGTGCTCACCGCATACAGCCGGAGGAGGACGAAGCCGGCCAGCAGGGCTCCGAAAACCGCGCCCAGCGTGTTGAGACCGTACAGCAGCGAGAGCGACGTGCGGAGCGTGTCCGGACGGCGCGAGACGAACCGGGACAGGACGGGGAGCGTCCCTCCCATGAGCGTCGTGGGCACGATCAGCGCGACGATCGCGAACAGCATGCGGAGGACCGTCAGGTAGAGGATGGATCCGTCCCGTCCCCGGGCCAGGGGGACGTAGACGGACGGGTACACGTACATCAAGCTCACGAACACGAGCGCGGACGCCGCGATGCCGAGCTCGAGCAGTCCGTACAACCCGAGCGGGCGCTCGACGCGGTCCACGATCCTGCCGATCACGTATCCACCGAGGGCCAGTCCTGCCATGAAGATGGCGAGGACGGCGGTCACCGCGAGGTGGGAACCGCCGAAGATCAACGTGAACGAGCGGACCCACACCACTTGATAGACGAGGGCGGCGGCCCCCGAGAGGAAGAACAGCAGGTAGATCGCGCCGAGCGTGACGCCGGCCATCGTGCCGGGGTGAGCCGCTTATCGCACGATGGAGAAGACCTGGACCCGGCTGTTGCCACGGTCGGCGATAAACACCTGGCCCTTGTCGTTGAGACACATCTGCGACGGGTAATAGAGGAGTCCGTCCGTCCAGCCCATGGCCAGCTGCCGCCCCAGGACCGTCCCGTCCTGGGCGACCAGGACGATGCCGCTTCCATGCTCGTCCACGAGAAAGAGGATGCCGCGGCTGTCCACGACGAGGGACGTCGGGAAGCTGAGGTGGGGCCGCAGGGAGGTCGCCAGCGGGGCGAATTCCTTGGCGGCCTTCGAGGCCGCGTACACGGCGGCCTTCACCGAATCGAGCAGGTAGATGGTCCCCTTGATGTCCACCGCGAGGTCCGAGAGGAACCCGTACGCCTTCGGGAATGGCACCTGCCGCTGGTATTTCCCGCCGGGGTCGAGTACCAGGACCCGCGCCGAGAAGACGTCGAGGACGTAGATGTTGTCGTCCCGGTCGAGCTTGAGGCTCCGTGGCACGATGCTCGTTGGCTCCGGAACGCCCTCGGGCTCGAGGTAGCCCCTGGGCTCGCCCTTGGCGCCGAAGCGGAAGATTCGGCGCTGGACTCCGTCGAGCACGAAGAGGTCCCCCTTCGTGCTCATTTGCACCCTGAGGGGGGCCGAGAGCTGTGGCGCCGTGATCTCGCCGGCCGGCTTGACGTCCTGCCCGTCGACGGTGTACCGCAGCAGACGCCCCTTGCCCGTGTCGGCCACGACGAGCTCTGACCGGTCGTTGCAGGCGACGCCTTCGGGCTGTCGCATGCCGCCGCCCTTGTCGTCGAGATAGATCGCCGTGAGGTAACGGAGCCTGTACACCTCGGCGGCGGTGGTCTCGCCGACGACCCGAGCGAGCAGAACAACGAGCAGGCCGGCCGTGCTCAGGATGCGCGGCACACCGTCACCTCCTGAGCTGCTTGTGGCACTGCACGCATAGGTCCGTCGAGGCGGGGAACGTGATCATGTACCGATACCCCGTCCCGTGCGCCCGATGGCAGCTCAGGCAGTTCACGGAGAGATTCCGGTTGCGCATGTCGACGTACTTCTCGCCCATCGGGTGCGAGTTGTGCTTCAGCCAGTCGTGGCAGGCTCCGCAGCCGTCGACGATCGAGGCGTTCTTCAGGAGGCGCGGGCCGTCCGCGGCGTGAGGGGCGTGACAGGCCGTGCAGCTCCCCTCCTGGATCGGCGCGTGGGTGAGAGCGCCCTTGACCACGCGCGCCTTCGACGTCGGCTGCTCTTGCTTCGCCTTCTCGGCCAGCCTCGCCTGGTACTCGACAGTGTCCTGGTGGCACTGACCGCAGAGGGTCGCTTCGGCGACGTTCAACAGCTTCTTCTGCCGCGAGGCGTGCGGCTCGTGGCAGTTCAGGCAGCCGCTCTTTTCCACGAGCGGCCAGTGGATCCGCTTCTTGCCGAGCGTCTCGTTGACCATCGTGCTGTGGCAGCCCCGGCACAGCTCGAAGCCCGACCGCCGTGTCGCGAACGGCTCGGAGGAGGCCGCCGCGTTGTGGCACTGGGTGCAGCGCTTGCTGGCGACCGGCGGGTGGATCGTGTCGAACAGGATCCCGCCCGTGTTCGAGCCGTGCGGGTTGTGGCACGAGGCGCAGTCGGCCTTGGCGACCGGGTAGTTGACGTGCTGGCTCGCGAAACGAGGGCTGTCGGGCTTGTGGCACTCCACGCAGAGGGCCGGCACCGGCTTCTTGAGCAGGTGGGCAGCCGTGTCGGACCCGTGCGGGTTGTGGCAGCTGAGGCAGTCGTTCGAGACGGGGATGTGCTTGAACTTCACCTTCGCGATCTCGTCCCCCGTTGTCTTGTGACAGCTCACGCAGAGGGCGTTCCCCGTCTTGCGCAGGTTCGCCTTGTTGTTGGAGGCGTGCGGGTCGTGGCACGCGACGCACTTGCCCTCGACGGCGACCTTGTGGCCGCTGAGCGCTTTCTCGGGAACGACGGTCGGATGGCAGGTGAGACAGATCGCACTGGGGGACGCCGCCAGGAGTTTCCCGTGGGCCGACGCGTGCGGACTGTGGCAGCCGGCGCAGTCCCCCGTCTTCACGGGAGTGTGGACGAACTTGCTCTTCAGCTTGTCCGCGAAGTCCGAGTGGCAGTCGAGGCAGATTTTCCCCGAGGCCCCGGGCTTCAAGCGGAACTTGTTCTGCGCCTCGGCCGCCGTCACGGCGAGCAGGGGTAGCAGAGCGAGAAAGAGCGTGAGCGCCAGTGCTCTCAGCCGCACGGTCGAGCCCGCGTCACGGGATGTGACATTCGTCGCACGTTCGCGCCGCGAAGGGCATGTGGAGGTTGGCCTTGAAGAACTTGGGATCCTTCGACGCGTGCGGGTCGTGGCACTTCCGGCAGTCCATCGCCTGCGGCTCGATGTTCAGGTGGGCCTTGCTGAACGTCCCCCGCTGGGGATTGTGGCACTCGAGGCACGTCGCCGGGATGGGCTGGAGCAGCAGGGAATCCTGCGCGGAAGCGTGCGGCGTGTGGCACCGCTGGCAGTCCCGCGCGGCCGGCTGGTGGGCCTTCTCCTTCTCCATGCGCGACTTCATGTCCTTGTGGCAGGTCACGCAGAGTTCTGGGCTCTTCGCCAGCAGCAGGCCCGGGAGCCGCGCCTTGTGCGGGTTGTGACACTGCGTGCACTCGGATGCCGCGACCGGCTTGTGCGTGCTGGTCGTCTTCTTCCCGCTGCCCGCCACGTCCGCGTGGCAGGCGCCGCACAGCGGTCCCAGCGCGCTCGCCGTCATGCCCTTGACGTTGCTCCCGTGGGCGTCGTGGCAGGTGAGGCACATGCCAGTGTCGAACGGCATGTGACTGACGCCGCCCGCCGCGACCTTCATGAAGTCCGCATGGCACCCGACGCACAGCTCTCCGTCCGTGGCCTTGAGGAGCTTTTCCTCTTTGCCGCCATGGGGCGTGTGGCACGACGCGCACGTTCCTTCCGCGACGGGCCGGTGCGTGTAGGTCTTCAAGAACTTGGTCTCCGCCTCGGAATGGCACCGGTAGCAGACCCGGTCGAGCCGGTCCGCGACGAGGTGCGCCGTGTTCGAGCCGTGCGGGTTGTGGCACGCGGTGCACTCTTCCTGGGCGAAGGGCGCGTGGGGCACCTTGCTGTTCAGGGCCTCGCGCATCTTCGGGTGGCAGGAGAAGCAGAGCGGGCCCTGCTCCTGACTCAGCAGGCGCTTCTGCTTCGCGGCATGCGGCCGATGGCACGCGATGCACCCGCGCTCGCCCGTCACGGGCGCGTGCTTGACGGCCACGGGCGCGCCCTTGTCGTCGTGACAGGTCACGCAGAGCTGGCTCCCCTTCGCGAGCGCCAGCTTCGGGAACTCCGAAGCGTGCGGGTTGTGGCAGAGCGTGCACGCGCCGTCCTTGAACGGCGCGTGATCCACCGTGCCCCCCGCCCGGAGATCGGCGGTGTCGTGGCAGTTGGCGCAGAGCTTGTCCGCGGCGTCGGTGGTCTCGAACGGCTTCGCCTCCGAGGGCGGCTTGTGGCAGATCTCGCACTGGAGGGTGGCGACGGGGTTGTGGGCGCTCGTCTTCAGCAGTTTGGGCTGGGCCGACGAGTGAGGATTGTGGCATCCGGTGCACGACGCGGCCTTCTCGACCGGGTAGCCCGCGTGCGCCTTCCTGAACTGCGGCTTCGTCGCGTCGTGACAGGACTGGCACAACGGCGTCGCCGGCTTCAGCAGCAGATCCTTCTCGTCCGAGCTGTGAGCCGAATGGCAGGCGAGGCAGCCCTTCGCGGGCGAGGCCGCATGCACGACCTTCCGCTGGTGGTCCTCCTTCTTGTGGCAGCGGAAGCAGACCTCGTTCCCCTCGGCTTTCAGGAGATGGCTCGCCGGCGAGGCGTGCGGGTCGTGGCACTCGGTGCAGCGGCCCCGCTTGAGCGCCGTGTGGACGTGCTTCCGGTTCAGGCCGATCTTGTCCCGGGCGTGGCACTGGGTACAGACCTCGTTGCCGTCCTTCTTGAAGGCGGCCTTGGGGATCAGCCCGTGCCGCAGGTGACAACTGTCGCACTTGTTCGTCTTCGTGGTGGGGTGGACAGTCTTCATCCCGAGGTACTTGGCCGCGAACGTCTTGTGACAGTCGAGGCAGTCCTTCTGCGCGAATTGCGGCCTGGCCGTTTGCACCTCGACGCAGCCGCCCAGCACCAGGACGGCCAGTCCCAGCAGCGCGCCCGCAAGGACGCCCTTCATCGCTCGCATCGCTCGGAGTGCTCGCTCCAGATCGCGCATCGTCGGACGAGAGAGTGCCCGGCCGCTCGCCTGGCACCCAAGCTTCTCATCAGAGCCGCGGGGCCGCTAGATGAAAATGCCGTGGCGCAAACGCCCCAGCCGCACCTTGACTCCCGGGCGCAGGTTCCCTATGGTCTGGGGCATGGTGAGCGCCGAGTGGAGGAGCTGAGGAAGGATCCGACGCGGGGCGACTGGGTCCTGATCCGCCCCCAGGGCACGCACCACGCGCAGAGCGCGTGCCCGTATTGTCCCGGCAACGAGCACCTGACGGGTCCGGAAATCGCCGCGTACCGGAAAGAGGGCTGGCCGCCGGACGGCCCGGGCTGGACCGTGCGCGTCGTGCCCGAGCCGGACGCGTATTTCCGCACCGAGTGGGATCTCGTCCGCGAGGGTGTCGGGATGTTCGACATGATCACCCCGCGCGGCGCGAGCGAGTTGATCCTCGAATCGCCGCGCCACGACGACACGCTCGCGTCGATGGACCCCGAGGCGGTCGAGACCGTCCTCTGGATGTACCGGGACCGGCTCACCGACCTGAAGCGCGACAGCCAGATCCGCGACATCCTCGTCTCCCGCCGTCACAAGAAGCCCGGCGTGCAGCCCCATCATCCGTACTCGCGGATCACCGCGATCCCGATCGTCTTCTACGAGACGCGACGCAAGCTGCGCGAGGCCAGGGAGTACTACCAGTACAAGCGGCGGTGTGTCTACTGCGACATGCTGCGGCAGGAGATCGGCGCCGAGGAGCGCGTCGTCCGGCTCACGCCCCACTTCGCCGTCCTCGTGCCGTACGCGCCCCGCGTGCCGACCGAGACGTGGATCGTGTCGAGGCAGCACAGCTGCTCCTTCGAGGAGGCGCTCACGCCCGAGGGCGCCCGCGACCTCGCCCAGCTGCTCTCGGAGTACTTCCGCGCGCTCGCCGCAGGCTTCGGCGATCCCGGATACGAGTTCGCGCTCCACACCGCGCCGAACCTCCGCTCGCGGATCCTGCAGGGCGACTGGGCGACGATCCGCGACGACTACCACTGGCACGTGCAGGTGGCCGTCGAGCCGGAGCACGCCAATCGCGTCGGCGGGATCTACATCAACGAGACGCCCCCGGAGACCACCGCCGCCCGGCTGCGCGAGGCCTGGCCGCGCCCGGCGCGCGCCTAGCCCAACTTCCGCAGTTCGAGGGGGGCAGGGTTGTAGTTTCGGGCACTTAGGCGAAAAGTCGCCACTACACTTCGGCGGTCGTGGCGACGGG
>Ga0156194_1102_pt1 | contig 23438 bp, 17 predicted proteins | sample RifCSPlowO2_12_FD_107847 | JGI IMG/M metagenome (GOLD analysis project Ga0156194, IMG submission 107847) | Candidatus Rokubacteria bacterium RIFCSPLOWO2_12_FULL_71_22 | reverse complement strand
GTCGCCACGACCGCCGAAGTGTAGTGGCGACTTTTCGCCTAAGTGCCCGAAACTACAACCCTGCCCCCCTCGAACTGCGGAAGTTGGGCTAACCCGCGCCCCCTCCCGCACTCGCAGGCTATAATGTCCTGTCCGCCGTATGCATGCTCTCCGTCTGCTCAGGCCCCTCGTTGCGGCGGCGCTGGTGCTCCTGTCCGGCGCGCCCGCCCACGCCGAGCTGCGTATCAGCGACCTCGACGTCTTTCTGAACGATCACGTCGTGACCGTCCACGCGGTGCTGCTCGACGCGATTCCCGAGGGCTTCCAGGAAGGCGTGAAGAGCGGCATCCCGGCGCACGTCAGGCTCACGATCGAGCTCTGGCAGTATCGCCGGCTCCTGCCGGATAACCTGCTCACCGCCAAGGTCATCGAGCGGACGCTCGTCTACAACGTCGTCACCAAGGAGTACAAGGTGACGGCCGTGCGGGGCGAGACCCGTCCCGTGTACGCCACGCGCGACCTGCGTGACGCTCAGCGCGTCCTGTCCGAGATCCGCGGGATCAAGATGACGCCGGCGACGGCGCTCGATCCCTTCCCGGTGATCTACGTGCGCGTCAACGCCGAGGCCGCGCTGAACGGCGAGAACACGTTCGTGGCCCGCATGAACGGCACCGCCGAGCAGACGTCGCGGCAGTCCGATTACCGAACGATCAAGCGGATGCAATGATGCCCCTGCTCAGCGACGACAACCGGCGCAAGCGGAACCTGGTGATCATCGGGGCCTTCCTGCTGCTCGCCGGTGCCGCGAGCGTGCTCGACATCGGCACCTACGCGCCCGATGTGCCGCTCGCCTCGAACATCACGGTGTTCGCCCTCTTCAACCTGAACCTGATCGTCCTCCTCCTCCTCGTCGTGCTCCTCCTGCGCAACCTCGTCAAGCTCTGGTTCGAGCGGCGCCAGCACGTCATCGGCGCGCGATTCAAGGCGAAGCTCGTCTTCGCCTTCCTCCTGCTCTCGCTCGCGCCGGCGAGCCTCATCTTCCTGATCGCCTCGAACTTCATCAACAAGTCCATCGAGGGGTGGTTCAAGCCCCAGGTCGAGCGGCCCCTCGACCAGGCGCTGGCCGTCGCGCAGACCTATTACGCGAACCTCGAAAGGACCGCGCTGCGCCACGCGCAGCACATCGGCCGGGCGATCGACCGAGACGAGCTCCTGGCCGACGAGCGGCGCGACTCGCTCAGGACCTATCTGGCCGGGCAGCAGGAACAGCTCGGGCTCAGTGCGGTCACGGTCTTCGGACGCGAAGGGCAGGAGCTGGCGCACGTGAGCGATCCGGTCCTGGGCGACCTCCCGACACGCGACGTCAACGAGAGTCAGCTCAGGCGCGGCGCGAGCGGCCAGGACGTCACGACCGTCCGCGAGCTGGCTTCGGGCGACCTCATCGAAGCCGTCGCGCCCATCTGGAACGGACAGGGCGCCGAGCGGCACGTCGCGGCCGTCGTCGTCGTCGGCACCCACATCACCGAGCGGCTCGAGTCGAAGGTGCGCGGGATCTCGCAGGCGTTCCGCGAATACAAGCAGCTCAAGCTGTTGAAGACGCCGATCAAGGGAATCTACATCCTCCTCTTCCTGCTCATGACGCTCATCGTCGTCTTCTCGTTCACGTGGTTCGGCCTGTACCTGGCCCGCGGCATCACCGGCCCGATCGCCGAGCTCGCCGAGGGCACGCGCGAAGTGGCCGCGGGCAATCTGAGCTACAAGGTCCAGGCGCGGGCCGACGACGAGATCGGCGTCCTCGTGGAGTCCTTCAACCGCATGACCGACGACCTCGGGGAGTCCAAGCGCCGGCTCGAGGAAGCCTACATCGACCTGTCGGACAAGCACACCGAGCTCGAGGACCGCCGCCGCTACACCGAGACCGTGCTCGAAGCCATCACGACGGGCGTGGTGTCGTTCGATCCCCTCGGGCGCGTCACGACGATCAATCGCGCCGCCGCGCGGATGTTCGGGCTCGGTGCCGAGGGGACGGTGGGCCGGCTCCTCGAGGAGGTGTTCGCGGGGCCCGACGTCAAGGCCGTCACGACCCTCGTCGCGCGCACGCGGCGACCCCGGGCGGACGCCGCGGCGCTCCAGCTCCACCTGCGGCGCGACGGCGCCTCGCTCTCGCTGCTGGCCTCGGCGACGGCGCTCCACGGGCCGGACGGCGAGTACGCCGGCGCCGTGGTCGTCTTCGACGATCTCACCGAGCTCCTGAAGGCGCAGCGGGTCGCGGCGTGGCGGGAGGTCGCGCAGCGCATCGCGCACGAGATCAAGAACCCGCTCACGCCGATCCAGCTCTCTGCCCAGCGGCTGCAGCGTCGCCTCGGGCGGATGGCGGGCGAGGAGCAGCAGCTCGTCAACGAGTGCACCGAGACGATCGTCCAGGAGGTCGACGGACTGCGCCGCCTGGTCGACGAGTTCTCGAGGTTCGCGCGCATGCCGGTCCTGACGCCGCGGCCCACGGACCTGCGCCAGCTCATCGAGTCGGTGGCGAGCCTCTACCGCGATTCCCATCCGGCCCTGACGCTCGTGGTCCGGCACGCCGAGGACCTCCCCTTGCTCGAGGTGGATCCGGACCACATGAAGCGTGCGGTGCTGAACCTCGTCGACAACGCCGTCGAGGCGGTCAAGGGCTTCGGCACCGTCGTCGTGGAGACCCTGCACGTGCCCGCGACGGGCCACGCGCGGATCGTCGTGGCCGACACGGGCCCGGGGATCCGCCCCGACGACAGGGAGAAGCTGTTCCAGCCGTACTTCTCGACGAAGGTCGCGGGCATGGGCCTCGGGCTGCCGATCGTGCACGAGATCGTGACCGAGCACGGCGGCTCGATCCGAATCGAGGACAACCAGCCGAGCGGCAGCCGGTTCATCGTCGAGGTGCCGGTCGCCCGCGCCGCGGCGCCCGTCGAGGCGTAGGTGGCCGGCGAGCACATCTTGATCGTGGACGACGAGCCATCGATCCAGGCCTCGCTCCGCGGGGTGCTCGAGGACGAGGGCTACCGCGTCTCCGCCGTCGGCAGCGGCGCCGACGCGCTGAGGTTCTTCGCCGACGAACCGCCAGACCTGACCTTCCTCGACATCTGGATGGAGGGGATGGACGGCCTCGAGGCGCTCGCCGCGATCAGGCGCCTCCGCCCGGAGGCCGTCGTCGTCATGATCTCGGGCCACGGCACGATCGAGACGGCCGTCAAGGCGACGCGCCTCGGGGCCTGGGACTTCATCGAGAAGCCCCTCTCGCTCGAGAAGACGCTGGTCACGGCCGCGCGCGCGCTCGACCACGCGCGGCTGTCGAGCGAGAACGCCGCGCTCCGCGAGACCCTCGGTCAGCGGACGGAGATCATCGGCGAGAGCGCCGCGGTCCGACGCCTCAGGGAGCAGATCGTGACCGCCGCGCCGACGAGCGGCCGCGTGCTCATCCACGGCGAGAACGGGAGCGGCAAAGAGCTGGTGGCCCGCGCGATTCACGCGGGCTCGCCGCGCCGCGACGCGCCGTTCGTCGAGGTGAACTGCGCGGCGATCCCGGAGGAGCTGATCGAATCGGAGCTGTTCGGTCACGAACGGGGCGCGTTCACCGGCGCCCTCGCCCGCCGCCGCGGGAAGTTCGAGCTGGCGGACGGCGGCACGCTCTTCCTCGACGAGATCGGCGACATGAGCCTGAAGACCCAGGCCAAGGTCCTGCGCGCCCTCGAGGAGCAGGCGTTCGAGCGGGTCGGCGGCAAGGACACGATCCGGGTGGACGTGCGCGTGATCGCCGCGTCGAACCGCGACCTCGAGAGCCTCATCCGGTCGGGGCGCTTCCGCGACGACCTCTACTACCGCCTGAACGTCATCCCGATCGAGGTGCCGCCGGTGCGCGAGCGCCGCGACGACATCCCGGCGCTGATCGACCACTTCGTCGCGCTCTTCTGCCACGAGAACGGCAAGCGCCCGAAGACGCTCTCGGGCGAGGCGCTCGCGTACTTCCTCGCCTACGACTGGCCGGGCAACGTGCGCGAGCTGCGCAACATGCTCGAGCGGCTCGTGATCATGGCGCCGGGCGACGTCATCGACGTCCGCGACCTGCCGGCGCCGCTCCGCCCGAAGGACGCGCCGTCGGAGGACGCCGAGCCGCGCGCGCGGTCGCTCAGGGAGGCGCGCGACCACTTCGAGCGCTCCTACATCCTCGCCGAGCTCCGCGCGAACGACTGGAACATGACGCGGACGGCCGAGCGCCTCGGCATCGAGCGCAGCCACCTCTACCGCAAGATCAAGGCGCACGGGATCGCCCCGCCGAAGTAGCGTGCCGGCCTGGAACTTCGTCCGGAAGGGCTTCTACCAGGACTCCGTCACGCTCATGCGCCTCGCGCGGGACATGGAGGCGGTCCCCGGCGTGAGCCGCGCCGCGGCCATGATGGGCACGCCCGAGAACCGCGCGCTGCTGCGGGACGCCGGCCTGCTCGCCGCGGAGGGCGAGGCGGCGGGCGCGACGGACCTGGTCATCGCCGTGAGCGCCGAGTCCATCGCGGCCGGCGAGGCCGCCCGCGCGGCCGGCGAGGCGGCGCTCGCGGCGCGCCGCGGCCCGGCCGGCGTGGGCGCCGCGGCCCGGCCGCGCACGCTCGCGGCGGCGCTCCGCGCGCTGCCGGACGCGACGCTGGCGCTCGTCTCGGTGCCCGGCGCCCACGCGGCCACGGAGGCGCGCCGGGCGCTCGAGGCCGGGCTGCACGTGATGCTGTTCAGCGACAACGTCGCCCTCGCGGACGAAATCGCCCTCAAGCGGCTCGCGCGAGAGCGCGGCCTCTTCCTCATGGGGCCCGACTGCGGCACGGCGATCCTCGCCGGGGTCCCGCTCGGCTTCGCGAACGCGGTGCCGCGCGGCCGGATCGGCGTCGCGGCGGCGTCGGGCACGGGCCTGCAGGAGGTCACGTGCCTCGTCGCGGCCGCCGGCGAGGGGATCTCCCACGCGATCGGGGTGGGCGGGCACGACCTCGCTGACGAGGTCGGCGGCCTCATGCTGGAGCAGGCGCTCGACGCCCTCGCCGCCGACCCGGCGACCGCGGTCGTCGTCGTCGTCGGCAAGCCCCCCGGTCCGGCCACGCTCCCGAAGCTCCGGTCCCGCGTCGCGGCGCTCGGCAAGCCAACGGTGCTGCACCTCGTAGCGGGGACCGCGGGGGCGGATTGGGCCGTGGGGGGCGCGAGGCAGATGCCCGGGGCTCCGCATGTCGCGTCAACCCTCGAAGATGCCGCCCTCGCGGCCGTGGCGCTCGCGCGGGGCCTGACGCCGGCGCCGGTCGAGTTCAGCGCGCCGCCGGGCGAGATCGCGGCGCGGGTCGAGGCCGCGGCACACGCGCTCCGCACCGGGCAACGCTGGGTGCGCGGCGTCTACGCGGGGGGCACGCTGGCGTGGGAGGCGCGGGAGCTCCTGGCCGCGCGGCTCGCCGACGTGGCGCCGGGAGTGGACGGTGACGGGAACGGCCACCGGGTCGTGGACCTCGGCGGCGACGCGTTCACGCGGGGCCACCCGCACCCGATGATCGATGGCTCCGTCCGGCGCGAGCGGATCGCCCGCGAGACCGACGACCCGGCCACGGCGGTTCTGCTGCTCGACGTGGTCCTCGGCTTCGGCGCATCACCTGATCCCGCCGGTGAGGTGCTCTCCGCGATCCGCGCGGCCCAGCGCCGGGCGGAGGCGGAGGGACGGGGGCTCGCCGTCGTCGCCTCCGTCTGCGGCACCGAGACGGACCCCCAGCGGCGCTCGGCGCAGGTCGCGGCGCTCGAGACCGCGGGGGTGCGCGTGATGCCGTCGAACGCCCAGGCGGCCCGGCTCGCGGCGCTCATCGCGGCCCGGCGCGCCTGACGCCGCCACCACCCCCGCGCGCGTCTCAGAGGGTCGCCAGCATCCGATTCACGAGCCGACGCACCTTGTCGGGATCGAACGGCTTGCCGAGGTTCAGCCGGCCCGTCGTCTCGATGAAAGCGGACACCTCCGCGCCCAGGGCGTCGCCGGTGAGGAAGACCATCCGCGCGGCGAGATGCGGGAACCGGCGCTCGACTTCGCGGTAGAGACCGCGGCCGTCCAGGTTCGGCATCTTCACGTCGCTCAGCACCAGGTCGTAGGCGCGGCGACCGAGCTTGTCGAGCGCGTCGAGCCCGTCGCTCGCCGTGTCGACCTCGTGGCCATCGGCGGCGATCAGCTCGGCGAGGAGACCGCCCACCTCCGCCTCGTCGTCCACGACCAGGACGATTCCGCGCCGGGCCGGCGGCGCCAGCTCCACCGTCTCGGGCTCCGCACGGGCCTCCGCTCCCTCGCCCGCCGGCAGCTCGACGACGAACGTCGCGCCCGGCGTCCCGTCGGCGACGCTGATGGTCCCGCCGTGGCCCTCCACGATCCCCTGGCAGATCGAGAGGCCGAGCCCGGTGCCTTGCCCCACCGGCTTCGTCGTGAAGAACGGTTCGAAGACGCGCGGACGGATCTCCGGCGGGATGCCGCGCCCCGTGTCGCTCACCTCGAGCCGGAGCCGGCCGCGCGCGGCGTCGGCGCGCGTCGTCAGGGCGACGCGGCGCGGGGGCAGCGTCTCGCGCACCGCCTGGTGGGCGTTGGTCAGGAGGTTGACGACCACCTGGTGGAGCTGGTGCGCGTCGCCCCAGATCGGCGCGAGGTCGGGCGCCAGGTCGAGTGTCACCTCGACGTCGTCCACGCGCAGCGGGTAGGCGACCAGCTCGAGGGCCTCGCGGACGACCTGGTTCAGCGCCACCTTCTGGCGTGTCGGCGGCCGCTGGCGCGCGAGCGCGACGAAGTTCTTCACGATCCGCGAGCAACGCTCGGCGGCCTCGGCCAGCTTCCTCACGGAGGGCTCGAGAGGACCACCCGCGAGCGCGCGCCCGAGCATCGTCGCCCGCCCGATCACGACGGTGAGCGGGTTGTTCAGCTCGTGGGCGACGCCCGCGAGGAGCTGACCCATCCCCGCGAGCTTCTCGCTCTGGTAGAGGACCTCCCGCTGCTGCCGCAGCTCCTCGTCGACCCGCTTCCGGTCGGTGACATCCTGCTTGACCGCGATGAAGTGCGTGATCTGCCCGCCGGCGGCGCGCACCGGCGTGATCACCTGCTCCTCGGTGTAGAGCGACCCGTCCCGCCGCCGGTTGACCAGCTCGCCGCGCCACGGGACACCGGAGACCACGGTTTCCCACAGCCGGGTGTAGAAGGCGTGCTCGTGCCGGCCCGACTTCAGGAGCCGCGGCGTCTGCCCGACGACCTCCGCCGCCGGGTAGCCCGTCATCCGCGTGAACGCCTCGTTGACCCAGACGACCCGCCCGTCGCGGTCCGTGATGACGATCCCGTTGGCGGCGGCGTCGAGCGCGCGCGACTGCAGCGCCAGCTCCTCCTCCGCGCGCCGCTGCCCGGTCACGTCGCGCGAGTTGACGACGCCGATGACGACGCCCGCCTCGTCCACGAAGACCTGGCCGACCGAGTGCATGTCGCGCCAGGTCCCATCCCTGTGACGCGCCCGGAACCGGAACGTCTGCGCCACTCCCGCCGCCCGGAATCCCCGTGCGATGCCGTCGGCGGCCACGGCCACGTCGTCGGGGTGCACCAGCTCGCCGTGCGGCCGGCCGACGCGCTCGGCCGGGGTCCAGCCGAGCACGCGCGTGATCGCCGCGCTCTCGTAGACGACCACGCCCTGCGCGTCGACGACCGTGAGCTTGTCGAGCGCGTCGAGCCCGTCGCTCGCCGTGTCGACCTCGTGGCCATCGGCGGCGATCAGCTCGGCGAGGAGACCGCCCACCTCCGCCTCGTCGTCCACGACCAGGACGATTCCGCGCCGGGCCGGCGGCGCCAGCTCCACCGTCTCGGGCTCCGCACGGGCCTCCGCTCCCTCGCCCGCCGGCAGCTCGACGACGAACGTCGCGCCCGGCGTCCCGTCGGCGACGCCGATGGTCCCGCCGTGGCCCTCCACGATCCCCTGGCAGATCGAGAGGCCGAGCCCGGTGCCTTGCCCCACCGGCTTCGTCGTGAAGAACGGTTCGAAGACGCGCGGACGGATCTCCGGCGGGATGCCGCGCCCCGTGTCGCTCACCTCGAGCCGGAGCCGGCCGCGCGCGGCGTCGGCGCGCGTCGTCAGGGCGACGCGGCGCGGGGGCAGCGTCTCGCGCACCGCCTGGTGGGCGTTGGTCAGGAGGTTGACGACCACCTGGTGGAGCTGGTGCGCGTCGCCCCAGATCGGCGCGAGGTCGGGCGCCAGGTCGAGTGTCACCTCGACGTCGTCCACGCGCAGCGGGTAGGCGACCAGCTCGAGGGCCTCGCGGACGACCTGGTTCAGCGCCACCTTCTGGCGTGTCGGCGGCCGCTGGCGCGCGAGCGCGACGAAGTTCTTCACGATCCGCGAGCAACGCTCGGCGGCCTCGGCCAGCTTCCTCACGGAGGGCTCGAGAGGACCACCCGCGAGCGCGCGCCCGAGCATCGTCGCCCGCCCGATCACGACGGTGAGCGGGTTGTTCAGCTCGTGGGCGACGCCCGCGAGGAGCTGACCCATCCCCGCGAGCTTCTCGCTCTGGTAGAGGACCTCCCGCTGCTGCCGCAGCTCCTCGTCGACCCGCTTCCGGTCGGTGACATCCTGCTTGACCGCGATGAAGTGCGTGATCTGCCCGCCGGCGGCGCGCACCGGCGTGATCACCTGCTCCTCGGTGTAGAGCGACCCGTCCCGCCGCCGGTTGACCAGCTCGCCGCGCCACGGGACACCGGAGACCACGGTTTCCCACAGCCGGGTGTAGAAGGCGTGCTCGTGCCGGCCCGACTTCAGGAGCCGCGGCGTCTGCCCGACGACCTCCGCCGCCGGGTAGCCCGTCATCCGCGTGAACGCCTCGTTGACCCAGACGACCCGCCCGTCGCGGTCCGTGATGACGATCCCGTTGGCGGCGGCGTCGAGCGCGCGCGACTGCAGCGCCAGCTCCTCCTCCGCGCGCCGCTGCCCGGTCACGTCGCGCGAGTTGACGACGCCGATGACGACGCCCGCCTCGTCCACGAAGACCTGGCCGACCGAGTGCATGTCGCGCCAGGTCCCATCCCTGTGACGCGCCCGGAACCGGAACGTCTGCGCCACTCCCGCCGCCCGGAATCCCCGTGCGATGCCGTCGGCGGCCACGGCCACGTCGTCGGGGTGCACCAGCTCGCCGTGCGGCCGGCCGACGCGCTCGGCCGGGGTCCAGCCGAGCACGCGCGTGATCGCCGCGCTCTCGTAGACGACCACGCCCTGCGCGTCGACGACCGTGACCATGTCGAGCGCGTTCTCGAGGAGCGAGCGGTAGAAACGCTCGTTCGCCCTGAGTGATGCCTCGGCGCGGCCCCGCTCCGCGCTGGCGGCCTCGAGCGCACGCGCCACTCGCTCCACCTCCACGATCGACGACGGCGGCCGCTGGACGGGTTCGCCGCGGCCGAGCGCCCCGGCGGCGTCGGCGAGCGCGGTGATCGGGGCGGCGATCCGGCGCCCGACGACGATCGCCAGGCCGAGTCCCCCGAGAACCACCACGAGCCCGGCCAGCGAGAGGTATCCCAGCGCCCGGTACACCGGCGCCTGCACGACCGCGGACGGCACCGTGACGACCACCGCCCAGCCGGACACGCTCGACCGGCGCACCGCCGCGCGCACATCTTCGCCCTCGAGCGTCCTGCCATCCCAGAGGGTCTCGTCGGATCCTGCGAGCCGTGCGGCGAGCGGCCCGCTCACCCGCCCGCCGACGAACTGCTCGGGCGCCAGGCTACGCGCGACGATCACGGCCCCGCCGTCCACGATGGTCGCGACGAAGTCCGCCGGAATGCGCTGGTCGGCCAGGAGCGCCCGCACGCGCTCGGGCGAGGTGCTCGACGTCAGCACGAACCTGACCGCGCCGTCGCGCACGACGGGAACGGCGAGCGCGATCACCGGACGCTTCGCCACGGGGCCGACGAACAGATCGGAGACGCCGGGCCGCCGGGTGGCGATCGTCCGCGCGACCAGCGCGGCCAGCCCCGTCCGCGGCAGCGGCGTTCCCGGCGCGACCCGGGTGTTCACGAACTGCTGGCCGCCGGGATCGACGAGCACGATCGCCTCCCAGGCGGGCGACATCGCGATGGCGCGGTCGGCTTCCAGGCGGAACCCGCGGAGGTCGCCGACGTCCAGGTGATGGGACGTCGCCAGCACCTCGAGCGCCCGGATGTGAGCCTCGAACTCGCGGTCCAGGGCGCGCGAGAGGCTTCGGGCGGTCGAAGAGAGGTCCCGGTTGACCTCGGTCTGCCGGTCGCGGCTGTAGAGCAGCGCCAGAAGCCCCGCGAAGAGCACGACCGGGACGAGGGCCGAGACGACGAGCGCCGACAGCTGAGTACGCAGCCTCACCGGCTCACCGCACTATCGGTGCTCTCTTTCTGCACGCCGAGCCTGGTGGGATCGACGATTCGCTCGTTCACGCGCCTCGGTCAGACCTCCATCTCATGGTGCCGGGGCGGGCGTGGTAATGTCAACTTCTCACGGGAGGGCACATGACGCCGGAGCACCCGTTGCTGGCCGCGCCGCCGCGCGTCGTCAACGTGGGCCTCGAGCTGTTCGCCGAGACGCTCGCCGCCCTGCGCGTGCCGGTCGTCCACGTCGCCTGGCGGCCGCCGGCTGCCAGCGCCCACGCCCTCGCCCTGCTCGCGCGCCTGGACGCTCGGCGCGAGGCCGTCGAGCGCGCGAACGCCGTCGCGTTCGATCGGCTCACCGGCGGCGAGCCCGCGCTGGTCGACTGCCGCCCCGCCCGCGAGGCGCTCGAGCTGCCCGAGCGCACGGTGCTCCACGCCGGGCCGCCGCTCGCCTGGGAGCGGATGTGCGAGCCGATGCGCGCGGCCGTCCGCTGCGCGATCCGCTACGAGGGCTGGGCGGCCAACGACGACGCCGCGGAGGACCTCGTGCGGCGCGGCGCGGCGCGGCTCGCCCCCTGCCACGACTGGCGAGCGGTCGGCCCGATGACGGGGATCGTCACCGCGTCGATGCCGGTCCTCGTGGTCGAGAACCGCGCGCACGGCACCCGCGCCCACGCGACGATCAACGAAGGCCTCGGCAAGGTGCTCCGCTTCGGCGCGACCGACGACTCCGTGCTCGCGCGCCTGCGCTGGCTCGCCAGCGAGGCCGGGCCGCTACTCGGCGCCGCGCTCAGGGCGGCGCGCGGGATCGAGCTGCGCCCGCTCATCGCCCAGGCACTGCGGATGGGCGACGAGCTGCACCAGCGGAACGTCGCCGCCTCCTCGCTCCTAGTGCGCGCGCTGATGCCGCACGTGGCGCGCGCGGGCCAGCGCCACAACGCGGTCGCGCGGCTCGCCGAGTTCATGGCCGGCAACGATCAGTTCTTCCTGAACGTCGCGATGGCGGCAGGCAAGGCGCTCGCCGACCCGGCGGCCGGCATCCCGGAGGCGACGCTCGTCACCGCGATGGCGCGCAACGGCACGGACTTCGGCATCCGGGTCTCCGCGACGGGCGACCGGTGGTTCACGGCGCCCGTCGAAATGCCCACCGGGCTCTACTTCCCGGGCTACGGCGCCGGCGACGCAAACCCGGACATGGGCGACAGCGCGATCGTCGAGACGGTCGGCCTCGGCGGCGGCGCGATGGCGGCGTCCCCCGCGGTCGCCCGCTTCGTCGGCGCCGGCGGGATGGCGGACGCGCTGGCCGCGACCGAGGAGATCCGCGACATCTGTCACGGCGAGCACCCGTACTTCTCGATCCCCGCGCTCGACGAGCGTGGGGTGCCCACGGGCATCGACGTCCGGCGCGTCGTCGAGACCGGGATCACGCCGCTCATCAACACGGGCATCGCCGGGCGGCAGGCCGGGACCGGCCAGATCGGCGCCGGCGTCGCCCGCGCGCCGCTCGCCTGCTTCGAGCTGGCGCTCGCGGCGCTCGCCGGATGAAACCACGCGTGCCTGCAGCAGGCCACCCACGGCGCGAGCCGGCCGCGCGGACCCCGCTCCCATGACCCGGCTCGTCGTCGCCATCGGCGGGAACGCCCTCCGGACCGACGACGGCGGGTCGGCCACCGAATGGTTCGACGCGCTCACCCGCTCGCTCCCGCCGCTCCTCGACCTGGTCGCGGCGGGCCACCGCCTCGTGCTGACGCACGGCAACGGCCCGCAGGTCGGCGAGGAGCTGCTCCGCATGGAGATCGCCAAGCTCGTGATCCCCGCCCTCACGCTGGATCTCTGCGTCGCCGAGACGCAGGGCAGCATGGGCTTCGCGATCCAGCAGGTGCTCGGCAACCTGCTGCGCCGGCGCGGGCTTCCCGACCGCGTCGCGGCTCTCGTCTGCCAGGTGGTCGTGGACCCCGCCGACCCGGCCTTCGCGCGACCGACCAAGCCGATCGGGACGTTCTATCGAGAGGCGCAGGCCGCGCGGCTCGCGAAGGAGAGCGGCTGGCAGGTCGTCGAGGACGCGGGGCGCGGCTGGCGGCGCGTCGTCCCCTCGCCGCGTCCCGTCCGGGTCGTCGAGGCGCCGCTGGTCCGGGCGCTCGTGGACGCCGGCGCGATCCCCGTCGCCGTGGGCGGCGGCGGCATTCCCGTGGTCGAGACGCCCGGCGGGCTCCGTGGCGTCGAGGCCGTGATCGAGAAGGACTTCGCGAGCATCGTGCTCGCGCAGGCACTCGGCGCCGACGCCGTGCTGTTCCTCACCGGCGTCGAGCGCGTGGCCGTCGGCTGGGGCACGCCGCGGCAGCGCTTCCTCAGCCGGCTCACGATCCGCGAGGCGCAACAGCTGCTCGCCGCGGGCGAGTTCCCGCCGGGCAGCATGGGGCCGAAGGTCGAGGCGGCGGCCGAGTTCGTCGAGGCCGGTGGCCGCGCGGTCATCACCTCGCTCGACCGCGTCGCCGAGGCCGTCGCCGGGCGCGCGGGCACCGCGATCGTACGGGACGCGCCGTGAAGCTCGCGACCTGGAACGTCAACTCGATCCGAATCCGCCTGCCACGCCTCCTGGCCTGGCTCGAGCGCCGCCGGCCCGACATCGTGTGCCTGCAGGAGGTCAAGGTGACCGATGAGGAGTTCCCGCGCGCCGAGCTCGAGGCGTGTGGGTACCGGTCGCTCGTCGCCGGGCAGCGCACCTACAACGGCGTCGCGATACTCTCGCGCGCGGAGCCGACCGAGGTCGCGCGCGCGCTCCCGGGCGACGCCGACGACGCCCAGCGCCGGTTCCTGGTGGCCGACGTCGCCGGCCTCCGCGTCGTCAACGTCTACGGCCCGAATGGCCAGGAGGTGGGCTCGGAGAAGTACGTCTACAAGCTCGACTGGTACCGGCGCCTCCGCGCCTTTCTCGACGCCGGCGCCGACGCCGGGCGCGACGTCGTCGTCTGCGGCGACCTCAACGTCGCGCCCGAGGACCGGGACGTGTGGGACCCCGAGCAGTGGCGGGGGAAGATCATGTGCAGCGAGCCGGAGCGTGCGGCGTTCCGGGACCTCCTCGCCTGGGGGCTCAGCGACGCGCTCCGCCTGCACCGCGAGGCGGGCGAGCTGTTCACGTGGTGGGACTACCGGGCCGGGGCGTTCCACCGGGGCTGGGGGCTCCGGATCGATCACATCCTCGTGTCGGCGTCCGTGGCGAGCGCCTGCACCGCGGTCGAGATCGACCGTGAGGAGCGCAAGGGCGAGAAGCCATCCGACCACGTGCCCGTCGTCGCGACGCTCGCCGGCACGACGCTCGCCGGCGGTTGACAGCGGCGGGAACGCGCATGTAGAGGGACGTAGGTTCGTTCGCGCTTGTCCTTTAAGTGGGCCCCGAGAGGCCCGTAAGGAGAGCAGTGTGAGTAGTCCCGCCCGGCGGTTCCGCGAGAAGGCGCAGGTGCTCGACGAGACCGCGCTCGATCGCGCGCTGACGCGCATCGCCCACGAGATCCTCGAGCGGAACGGCGGCGCCACCGAGCTCGCCTTCGTGGGGCTCCGCACACGCGGCGTCACGCTGGCCCATCGACTCGCAGCCAAGATCGCCAAGATCGACGGCGCCACGCTGCCCGTCGGAACCCTCGACATCACGCTCTACCGGGACGACCTGGCGATGCGCGGCACGCCCGTCATCCGCGGCACCGACATCCCGTTCTCCATCAAAGGCAAGACCGTCGTCCTCGTGGACGACGTGCTCTTCACCGGCCGCACGATCCGCGCGGCGCTCGACGCGATCATCGACCTCGGGCGCCCGACGGCCATCCAGCTCGCGACCCTGATCGACCGCGGCCACCGCGAGCTGCCGATCCGTCCGGATTACGTCGGCAAGAACCTCCCGACCTCGCGGCGCGAGAGCGTGTCGGTGCGCCTGCGCGAGCACGACGGCGAGGATCGCGTGGTGATCGAAGAACCCGAGGAGGTTTGAGCATGGGCTGGACCCGGAAAGACCTCTTGGCCATGCGCGATCTCGACGCGAGCGAGATCCTCCTGCTGGTGGACACCGCGGCGTCGCTGCAGGAGATCGCGACGCGCGAGATCAAGAAGGTGCCGGCGCTCCGGGGCAAGACGGTCGTGAATCTCTTCTACGAGGCGTCGACGCGGACGCGCACGTCGTTCGAGATCGCCGGCAAGTGGCTGTCCGCCGACGTCGTCAACTTCGCCGCGAGCGGCTCGAGCACGGCGAAGGGCGAGAGCTTCGTCGATACCGCCAAGAACATCGCCGCGATGAGTCCGGACGTGGTCGTCGTCCGCCATTCCTCCTCCGGCGCCGCGGCGCTCCTGGCCCGCGAGCTCCCCTGCTCGATCGTGAACGCGGGCGACGGCACCCACGAGCATCCGACGCAGGCGCTCCTCGATCTCCTGACGATCCGCGAGAAGAAGGGCCACGTCGAGGGCCTCCACGTCGCGATCGTCGGCGACATCGCCCACAGCCGTGTCGCGCGGTCGAACATCCACGGCATGCGCAAGCTCGGCATGACGGTGACCGTGGCGGGGCCGCCGACGCTGATCCCGCCGTTCGTCCAGGAGCTGGGCGTCAAGGTGAGCCACCGCCTCGACGACGCGATCCGCGACGTGGACGTGATCATGATGCTGCGCCTGCAGCACGAGCGCATGGCCGCGGGCCTGATCCCGTCGCTGCGCGAGTATTCGCGCTACTGGGGGCTCTCGCTCGACCGGCTCGCGCGGCACGCACGGCCGGACGTGCTGATCATGCACCCCGGGCCGGTCAATCGCGGCGTCGAGCTCTCACCGGAAGTCGCCGACGGGCCGTACTCGGTGATCCTCGACCAGGTCGCGAAGGGCGTCGCCGTGCGGATGGGTGTCCTGCTCTTGCTCGCGGGCAGCAAGGGAGGGAACGGCGCATGAGTCTGCTGCTCCAGAACGGCCGCGTCGTCGATCCCGCCAACGGCCTCGACGCCGTGCAGGACGTCCTGCTCGTCGAGGGGCGGGTGGAGCGCGTCGGAAGAAGGCTCGAGGCGCCGGCTGGCACCGAGGTCCTCGACGTGACGGGGAAGGTGGTCTGCCCGGGCTTCATCGACGTGCACGTCCACCTGCGCGAGCCGGGCTACGAGTACAAGGAGACGGTCGCGACGGGAACGCGCGCCGCGGCGGCCGGCGGCTTCACGGCCGTGGCGTGCATGGCGAACACGCATCCCGTCAACGACAACGGCGCCGTCACGGATTACATCCTGGCCAAGGCGAAGGTCGAGGGCGTCGTGCGCGTCTACCCGATCGGCGCGGTGACCCGCGGCCTCAAGGGCGAGGAGCTCGCCGAGCTGGCGGAGCTCGCCGAGGCCGGCTGCGTGGCCTTCTCCGACGACGGCCGGTGCGTGATGAACGCCGGCCTCTACCGGCGCGCGCTCGAGTACACGCTGCCCTTCGGCGTGCCGGTCGTCAGCCACGCGGAGGACACGACGCTCTGTCACGGGTGGGCGATGAACGAGGGCGTCGTCTCCACGGAGGTCGGCCTGCCGGGCGCGCCGGCGGCGGCCGAGGACGTGATGGTCGCGCGCGACATCCTCCTCGCGGAGCTGACAGGGGCGCACGTGCACATCGCCCACCTCTCGACGGCGGGCGCGGTCCGGCTCGTCCGCGAAGGGAAATCGCGAGGCGTGCGGGTGACCGCCGAGGTGACGCCACACCATCTGGTCCTCACCGAAGAGGCTGTCCGGACGTACGATCCGAACACGAAGATGGCGCCACCGCTCCGGACCAAGCGCGACACGGAGGCGCTCCTCGAGGCGCTCGCCGACGGCACCATCGATTGCATCGCGACCGACCACGCGCCGCACGCGCTCGCCGAGAAAGAAGGCGAGTTCGACCGGGCCGCGTTCGGCGTCGTCGGCCTCGAGACCGCCGTGTCCGTGCTGCTCGACCGGGTCGTCGGCCCCGGCCTCCTGTCCCTGGCGACGCTCGTCGCGCGGCTCTCGCGCGATCCGGCGCGCCTGTTCGGCCTGCCGGGCGGGAGCCTCGCTCCGGGCGCGCCGGCGGACGTGACGGTGCTCGACCTGGATCGGCGAGTCACCATCGAGCCGGCGCGCTTCAGGTCGAAGAGTCGCAACACGCCGTTCGCCTCCTGGCAGCTCACCGGCGCGCCCGCGCTCACCATCGTCGCCGGCGGGGTCGTGCGGCCGTGACGCCCGCCATCCTCGTCCTGCGCGACGGTCGCGTGTTCCGCGGCGGGGCGCTCGGCGCGCTCGGCGAGGCCTCCGGCGAGGTCATCTTCAACACGGCGATGTCGGGCTACCAGGAGATCCTGACGGACCCGAGCTACCGTGGCCAGATCGTCATGATGACCTACCCGCTGATCGGCAACTACGGCGTGAACCTGGAGGACGTCGAGTCGCGGCGCCCGTGGGTGAACGGGTTCATCGTGAAGGAGGCCTCGCCGATCGCGTCGAACTTCCGGGCCTCGACGAGCCTCGACGACTACCTCAGGACCCACCGGATCGTGGGCCTCCAGGGCATCGACACGCGCGCGCTCACGCGTCATCTGCGGGATCACGGCGCCCAGGACGGCATCATCTCCTCCGTCGAGGCCGATCCCGCGCGCCTGCTCGAGCGTGCCCGCGCGCTGCCGGGCCTCGTCGGTCGCGATCTCGTCGCGGAGGTGACGACGGAGGCGCCGTTCGCCTGGCAGGAGGGAAGCTGGGAGCTCGCACGGGGCTACGTGCCGCCGCCCGCGTCCCACCTCCGCGTCGTCGCCTACGACTGCGGCGTCAAGCTCAACATCCTGCGGCAGCTCCGGATGGCGGGCTGCGAGGTCACGGTCGTCCCGGCCGCCACCTCCGCCGCCGAGATCCTCGAGCGGCGGCCCGACGGCCTGTTCCTCTCCAACGGCCCGGGCGACCCCGAGGGCGTCCCGTACCTCATCGCCTCGGTGCGCGAGCTGCTCGGACGGCTCCCGATCTTCGGCATCTGCCTCGGCCACCAGATCCTCGGCCTCGCCGGCGGCGGCCGCACGTACAAGCTGCCCTTCGGCCACCACGGCGCCAACCACCCGGTGAAGGATCTCGCGACGGGCAAGGTCGAGATCACCGCGCAGAACCACGGCTTCGCCGTCGATCCGGACTCGGTCGGCGCCCGCGGCTGGGAGCCGACACACGTCAACCTGAACGACGGCACCTGCGAGGGCCTGCGCCACCGCGAGTGGCCCGCGTTCTCCGTGCAGTACCACCCGGAGGCCTCGCCGGGGCCGCACGACTCGAACCACCTGTTCCATCGCTTCACCGAGCTGATGGCGCGGAAGGGAGGCTGATCGACGTCATGCCCAAGTACCTGATCTCGTACCGGAAGACGGAGGGTTCGGGCCAGAAGCCCGAGTGGACCTCGTTCACCACGCAGAGCGACACCTCGCTCGAGGCTCACGCCGTCCGCGAGCGCGTCGACCGGCGTATGAGCGTCCTCGGCGAGACGCTCTGGGGCAGCGGCGAGGCCGCGTGGATCGGCAGCGGGCGGCTCGACGACGTCCTCTACCGCCGCGAGGAAGCCGCCCCCGAGACCTCGATCGTTTATGGACTGGTCGAGGAATAGGACGAGCCCGATCGGTGCCCGACCGGCTGCCCGCGCGGGCGATCGCGCTCGTCGTGCTCCTCACGGCGATCTGGGGCGGATCGTACACGATGGTGAAGCTCGGGTTCCGCGACCTGCCGGTCTTCGGCTCGCTCTTCCTGCGGGTGGTCGTCGCGAGCGCGCTGCTGTTCCTGTACTCGCGGCTGGCGGGCGTCCCCGTTGTCTACGGGCGCCGGGCGCGGCGCTTCCTCCTGGCCGGCGGCGCGGCCTTCTGCTGGACGATGGCGCTCTTCTACCTGGGCGCCGCCCGCACGACGGCGGGGCGCGCGTCGATCCTGTTCAACACGCAGCCCTTCTTCACGCTCCTGCTGCTGCCGCTCTTCGTGCCGGCCGAGCGGCTCACGACGCGACGGCTCGGTGGGACGGTGCTCGCGTTCACGGGCATCGTACTGGTGTTCGCCGACCGCCTCCCCGGCCAGGCGTCGCTCGTGGGCGACGTGCTCGTGCTGCTGGGGACGCTCGGCTGGTCGGCGGCCACGATCCTGGTCAAGACCATGCCGCGCGAGGTCCACTCGGCCTCGGTCATCCTGTGGAGCGCCGCGGTGGCGATGCCCGTCATGGGTGTCCTGACGCTGATGCTCGAGCCCGACGCGCCCTGGCGGCTCAGTCCGCTCGCCGTCGGGAGCGTGCTCTACCTCGGTGCCGTGGCCGCCGCGTTCTCGTTCGCCGTCTTCAACTGGCTGATCCGGAGCTACTCCGCGGTCCGCGTCAACGCCTTCGTGTTCCTCTCGCCGGTCTTCGGCGTGCTGATCGGCTGGGCGCTCCTCGGCGAGCCGCTCTCGCTCTTGCAGGTGGCGGGCGCTCTGGCCGTCGCGGGCGGCATCCACCTCGTGAACTCGGGCGCCTGATGCAGGCCCGCGGACCAGAGCTGGCGTGGCGGGCCCGGGCGGGGCGGGGCGGCGGGCCCCGCGAGACTCGTGTTGTCAGGGTCTCCGGAGCCGCGCGTGCCTAGGCGCACCGACCTCCACAGGATCCTGATCGTCGGTTCGGGACCGATCGTCATCGGTCAGGCGTGCGAGTTCGACTACTCCGGCACGCAGGCCGTCAAGGCTCTCCGCGAGGAGGGCTTCGAGGTCGTGCTCGTCAACTCGAACCCGGCGACGATCATGACCGACCCGGAGCTCGCGCACCGCACCTACGTCGAGCCCCTCACGCCGGAGTTCGTCGCCAGGATCATCGCGCGGGAGCGGCCACAGGCGCTCCTGCCAACCCTCGGCGGTCAGACCGGGCTGAACCTGGCCGTCGCTCTCGCCGAGGACGGCACGCTCGACCGCTTCGGCGTCGAGCTGATCGGCGCGAAGCTCCCCGCGATCAAGAAGGCCGAGGATCGCGACCTCTTCAAGCAGGCCATGCAGCGGATCGGGATCGCGCTGCCGCGCTCCGGCTACGCGCGGAGCTTCGACGAGGCGCGCGCGATCGTGCGGCAGATCGGCTATCCGGCGATCATCCGGCCCTCGTTCACCCTCGGCGGCACCGGCGGGTCGATCGCGTACAACCCGGAGGAGCTCGAGGAGGCGATCCGCTGGGGGCTCCAGATGTCGCCGGTCGGGACCGTGCTCGTCGAGGAATCCGTGATCGGCTGGAAGGAGTTCGAGCTCGAGGTGATGCGCGACCTCGCCGACAACGTCGTCATCATCTGCTCGATCGAGAACGTGGACCCGATGGGTGTCCATACCGGGGACTCGGTGACGGTCGCTCCCGCTCAGACCCTCACCGACAAGGAATACCAGCTGATGCGCGACGCCGCGATCGCGATCATCCGAGAGATCGGCGTCGAGACCGGCGGCTCGAACATCCAGTTCGCGGTGAACCCCGAGGACGGGCGCCTCGTCGTCATCGAGATGAATCCTCGGGTCTCCCGCTCCTCCGCGCTCGCCTCCAAGGCGACGGGGTTCCCGATCGCCAAGATCGCGGCCAAGCTCGCCGTCGGCTACACGCTCGACGAGATCAGGAACGACATCACGCGTGAGACACCGGCCTCGTTCGAGCCGGCCATCGACTACTGTGTCGTCAAGTTCCCGCGCTGGGCGTTCGAGAAATTCCCCGAGGCCGACCGCACGCTCACCACGCAGATGAAGTCCGTCGGCGAAGTCATGGCCATCGGTCGAACGTTCAAGGAAGCGCTGCAGAAGGCCGTGCGGTCCTTGGAGGAGGATCGCTGGGCGCTGACCCTGGGCCGCACGGCCGACGCGGACGAGCTGCGCGCCCTCCTGCGCGTGCCCACCCCAGAGCGGCTCTTCGCGGTCGGCGATGCCTACCGCGCAGGCTTCGCGACCCAGGAGATCCACGGTCTCACGCGCATCGACCCGTGGTTCCTCGAGGGGATCCGCGAGATCGTCCTCTTCGAGCCCGAGATCGCCCGCGCCGCGCTCGCTGATGCCGACGTCCTGCGCCGCGCCAAGCAACTCGGCTTCGCCGACCGCCGGATCGCGGAGCTGGCGGGGACCACGGAGGGGGCCGTCCGGCGCCTCCGTCGCGAGCGCGGCGTGGTCGCGACGTTCAAGATGGTGGACACGTGCGCGGCCGAGTTCGTGGCCCACACGCCCTATCTCTACTCCACGTACGAGGAGGAGGACGAAGCCCCGCCGACCGACCGGCCGAAGGTCGTCATCCTGGGCTCCGGCCCCAACCGCATCGGCCAGGGAGTCGAGTTCGACTACTGCTGCGTCCACGCCGCGTTCGCCCTCCGCGACCTCGGCGTGGAAGCGATCATGGTCAACTGCAACCCCGAAACCGTCTCCACGGACTACGACACGTCCGACCGCCTGTACTTCGAGCCCTTGACGCTCGAGGACGTCCTGAACATCGTCGAGCGGGAGCGACCGCTCGGCGTGATCGTCCAGTTCGGCGGCCAGACGCCGCTCAAGCTCGCGGTACCGCTGCGGGAGGCCGGCGTGCCGATCCTCGGCACGCCGCCCGACGCGATCGACCGCGCCGAGGACCGCCAGCGCTTCAACGAGCTGATCACCGAGCTCGGGCTCCACCAGGCCGCGGGCGCGACGGCGCGCTCGCTCCCCGAGGCCCAGGCGATCGCCATCGGCGTCGGGTACCCGGTGCTCGTGCGGCCCTCCTACGTGCTCGGCGGCCGCGCCATGCGCCTCGTCTACGACGACGAGGATCTCCGCGAGTACATGCGCGAGGCCGTCCTGGTCTCGCCCGAACATCCGGTGCTGATCGACAAGTTCCTCGAGGACGCGATCGAAATCGACGTGGACGCGGTCGCCGACGGCGAGCGCGTGATCGTCGGCGGCGTCATGGAGCACATCGAGAAGGCCGGGGTCCACTCGGGCGACGCCGCCTGCGCCCTCCCCCCCTACTCGCTCGGCGAAGACCAGGTCCGCGAGCTCGCGGCCGAGGCGCGGGCGCTCGCGCGCGCGCTCGGGGTCGTCGGGCTCATCAACGTGCAATTCGCGATCCGCAACGAGACGGTCTACGTCCTCGAGGTGAACCCGCGCGCCTCGCGTACGGTCCCGTTCGTCTCGAAGGCCATCGGCCTTCCGCTCGCGAAGGTGGCGACCGCCGCCATGCTGGGCCAACCGATCGCCCCGCACGGGTGGATCGAGGAGCGCGAGCTCGCCCACATCGCGGTCAAGGAGTCCGTGTTCCCCTTCATCAAGTTCCCCGGCGTGGACATCGTGCTCGGGCCCGAGATGAAATCCACCGGCGAGGTCATGGGCATCGATCGCGACTTCCGTAAGGCCTACCTCAAGTCGCAGATCGCCGCGGACTCGGCGCTCCCCACCTCCGGCAAGGTCTTCGTCTCGGTCAAGAACCGCGACAAGCGGCTCGTGATGACCCTCGCCAAGCGGCTCGTCGAGATGGGTTTCGCGCTGGTGGCCACCGCCGGAACGGCGCGCGTCCTCGAGCGCCACGGCATGTCGGTCGAGTTGATCCACAAGGTCGCAGAGGGCTATCGGCCGAACGTGATCGACCTGATGAAGCGGGGCGAGATCGCGCTGGTGCTCAACACGCCCGAGGACGGGCGCGCGCGCAAGGACTCGTACATGATCCGGAGCACGGCCGTCACGCAGCACATCCCTTACTACCTGACGATGGACGGCGCCCAGACCGCGATCGGCGCGATCGAGGCGCTCCTGAAGGGCGAGCAGCACGTGTTGAGCCTGCAGGAGTACCACGATGCCGGCCGGTAGCCCGGCGGACCGTGTGCTGGTCGCCCTCGACGTCGAGGCCCTCGGCGACGCGGAGCGGTTGCTCGACTGCCTCGCCGGCACGCTCACCGGCTGCAAGATCGGTTCACAGCTCTTCACGGCGGCCGGACCGAGGGCGGTCGAGGCCGCCAGGAAACGCGGCTTCGGCGTCTTCCTCGACCTCAAGTACCACGACATCCCCAACACGGTCGCCGGCGCCGTCCGGGAAGCGGCGCGCCTCGGCGTCTCGATGCTGAACGTCCACGCGAGCGGCGGCCTCGCGATGATGCGTGCCGCGGCCGACGCCGCCACGAAGGCGGCCGCCGATTTCGGGACCGCGCGTCCCGTCTGTCTCGGCGTCACGGTCCTCACGAGCCTCGACCGGACGGCGCTCCACCGGGAGGTCGGCGTGGCCGCCACCGTGGAGGCGCACGTGCTCCACCTCGCGGAGCGCGCGCGCGAGGCGGGGCTCGACGGCTGTGTGGCGTCGCCGCAGGAGGTCCGCGCACTCCGGCTCGGGTTGGGTCGGGACTGGGTGATCGTCACGCCCGGCATCCGCCCGGGGGGAGGCGAGGGAACGGACGATCAGGTACGCATCGCGACGCCGTGCGCCGCGCTCGCCGCCGGCGCCGACTACCTCGTCGTCGGCCGGCCGATCACGGGCGCATCGGACCCGGCCGCCGCGGCCGCCGCCATCGTCCGGGAACTCGGGGGCTCGTGACCGAGCGCGAGACGCTCGATCTCTACGAGAAGACCGGCGCGCTCATGCGCGGCCACTTCCGGCTCACGTCGGGGCTTCACTCGGACCTCTATCTACAGTCCGCGCTCGTGCTGCAGCACCCGGAGTACGCCGAGGCGCTTGGCCGCGCTCTCGCCGCGCGTCTGCCCGGCGAGAGCGTCCGGACCGTGCTCGCGCCCGCGATCGGCGGCATCCTCGTGGCGTACGAGGTGGCGCGCACGCTGGGTGTTCGCGCGCTCTTCAGCGAGCGGGAGAACGGCGTGATGCGCCTGCGCCGCGGTTTCGCGCTCGCGCCCGCCGAGCGCTGCCTGGTCGTCGAGGACGTGATCACCACGGGCGGGTCGACGCGCGAGGTCGTCCGCTGCGTCGAGGAGGCCGGCGGCGCCGTCGCGGGCGTGGGGTCGCTGATCGACCGGAGCGGTGGTGCCGTCTCCTTCGCCGTCCCGTTCGCCGCGCTCGCGACGGTGGAGGCCACGATCTGGGCGCCGGAGGCGTGCCCGCTCTGCCGGAGCGGCAGCCAGGCGATCAAGCCCGGCAGCCGCACCTAGCCACGCATCCG
>Ga0156194_1292_pt1 | contig 23668 bp, 21 predicted proteins | sample RifCSPlowO2_12_FD_107847 | JGI IMG/M metagenome (GOLD analysis project Ga0156194, IMG submission 107847) | Candidatus Rokubacteria bacterium RIFCSPLOWO2_12_FULL_71_22 | reverse complement strand
CTCGACCAGATGGGCCAGCCCGTGCTCGGCCCGCACCTCGGGCATCTTCCGCGCGACGGCGTGGCTGAAGCGCCGCGCCACCTTCTCGTCCCGGCGCAGCGAGTCGATGTAGTTGTCGACCACCGTGGTGACCGTGACCCGGTCGACCGCGTCGAGCGCTGCCATGCCCCCTCCCTTCCCGTGCACCGCCAAGGTATCATCCCGACGAGATGCTCGAGACGTTCGCGGTGCCCGCCACGTGGGAGACCGTCGCGGCGAAGCTCCGCGCCCGGTACGCGGGCCTCTGCGACTTCGTCGAGTTCTATCCGGCCTGCCAGCCGCCGCTCGACGACCCGCGCCTCGGCACCCTCGTCCGCGGGGTGAACGGCTAGTACGAGCGCGGCATCCCGAGGACGTGCTCGCCGACGTAGGCGAGGATGAGATTGTTGTTGATCGGCGCCGTCTTGTACAGGCGGCACTCGCGGAACTTGCGCTCGACGTCGTACTCCTCCGCGTAGCCGTAGCCGCCGTGGCAGTCGATGCACGCGTTGCCGGCCTCCCACGCGGCCTCGGCGCCCAGGTACTTGGCCATGTTCGCCTCACCGCCGCACGGCTCCCCGGCCTCGAAGAGCGCCGCCGCCTTGTCGCGCATGAGCCGGGCGGCCTCGAGGGCGACGTGGGCCTTCGCGATCGCGAACTGGACGCCCTGGTTCGCGCCGATCGGGCGACCGAAGATCACGCGCTGATTGGAGTAGGCGACGGCCTTCTCGATGAACCAGCGGGTGTCGCCGAGCGAGTCGGAGGCCACCAGGATGCGCTCGGCGTTCATGCCGTCCAGGATGTAGGAGAAGCCGCGCCCCTCCACGCCGACCAGACTCTCGGCCGGAATCTCCATGTTGTCGAAGAACAGCGCGTTGGTGGAGTGGTTCATCATCATCCGGAGCGGCCGGACCTCGAGCCCCTTGAGCTTGCGGATGTCGAAGAGGAACACGGACAAGCCGTCGGTCTTGCGCTTCACCTGATCCACCGGCGTCGTCCGCGCGAGGAGCAGCATCAGGTCGGACTGGAGCACGCGCGAGATGAAGATCTTCTGGCCGTTGACGACGTAGCGGTCACCCTTGCGCACCGCGGTCGTCTGGAGCTTGGTGGTGTCGGAGCCCGAGTTCGGCTCGGTCACGCCGAAGGCCTGCAGCCGCAGCTCCCCCGTCGCGATCTTCGGCAGGTACCGCCGCTTCTGCTCCTCCGAGCCGTGCCGGAGGACCGTGCCCATGATGTACATCTGGGCGTGGCAGGCGGCCGCGTTGCCGCCCGAGTAGTTGATCGTCTCGAGGATCAGCCCGGCCTCGCGGATGCCGAGCCCGGCGCCGCCGTACTCCTGCGGGATGAGCACGGCCAGGTAGCCGGCCTGCGTGAGCTCGGTGACGAACTTCTCGGGATACTCGCGCCGGGTGTCGAGGTCGCGCCAGTACTCGGCCGGGTACCGCTTGCAGATCTCGAGCACGCCCGCCCGGAGCGCGCGCTGCTCTTCCGTGAGCGAGAGTTCGATGCTGGCCATCGTCATTTCCCTTTGAACTGCGGCTTGCGTTTCTCGTTGAAGGCCCGGACCCCCTCGAGGCGGTCCTCGGTGACCACGGTGGCATTGTACGCCTCGATCGCGAGGATCATGGCCGTGTCGAGGTCGGTCTCGACGCCGTAGGCGATCGCCTTCTTCGCCTGGCGGACCGCGATCGGGCCGTTCCGGGCGATCGTCTGCGCGATCTCGAGCGCCTTCGCGCGCGCCCGGCCCGCGGGGACCAGGTGGTTGACGAGGCCCGCGGCCCGGGCTTCCTCCGCGTTCATCCGGCGGCCGGTGAAGATCAGCTCCTTGGCGAGCGGCGCGCCGAGGATGCGCGGGAGGAGCTGGGTGCCGCCGATGCCCGGGAAGATCCCGAGCGTGGTCTCGGGCACGCCGAAGACCGCGGTCTCGCTCGCGACGATGAAGTCCGAGAGCACCGCCAGCTCGCAGCCGCCGGCGAGCGCGAAGCCCTCGACCGCGGCGATCACCGGCACCGGGCAGCGGAGCAGCGCGAAGGCGCCGCGCTCGAAGATGACGTGCTGGGCGCGCCACGTCTCGTCCGTCATCTCGTTGCGCTCCTTGAGGTCGCCGCCCGCGCAGAAGGCGCGGTCACCGCTGCCGGTGAACACGATGGCGCGCACCTCGCGGTCGTGCTGGAAGCCCTCGAAGCAGGCGAGCAGGTCCTCGCCCATCGCCGTGTTCATCGAGTTCATCTGGCCGGGGCGGTTGAGCGTGACGGTCACCACGTAGCCGTCGGACGAGCGCTCGACGAGCAGGTGCCGGTACGTCGCGGTCATTCGATCACTCCCTTGGCGCGCAGCGCGCGCTCGTCGTCGGGCGTGTAGCCGAGCCAGGTCAGCACGTCCGCGGAGTGCTCGCCGAGCAGCGGCGGCACCCGGCGCACCGCGGGGCGCGCGCCGTCCCAGAGGAGCGGGAGCCCGACGCTCTGGTAATCGGGGATGCGCGGATGGGGCGCCGACACGAGCATGCCGCTCGCGTGCGTCTGCGGCTCCGCCAGCACCGCGTCCACGGTGAGGATGGGCGCGCAGGGCACGCCGGCCGCGCGCAGGCGCTCGAGGAGGTCCGCGGCCTTGCCCGCGCGCGTCAGCGCGGAGAGCGCATCGATCAGCTCGCGCCGGTGCCGTACCCGCGCCGGGTTGTCGGCGAAACGCGGATCGGCGGCGAGCGCTGGCGCGCCGAGCGCCTGGACCAGGCGCGCGAAGAGCGCGTCGGAGCCCGCCGCGATCATCGCGTAGCCGTCCGCGGTCGGGAAGGCCTGGTACGGCACGATCATCGCCGCGCCGGAGCCCTGCGGCTGCGGCACCTCGCCCGAGCCGAGGAAGCCCATCGCGTGATACGACACCCACATCAGCGCGGTCTCGAAGAGGGCCGTCGTCACCTCGACCGCGCGGCCGGTCGCGTCGCGTTGCCGGAGCCCGGCGACGATGCCGAGCGCGGCCCACATCCCCGTGCCCATGTCGACGATGGAGGTGCCGACGCGTGCGGGCTCCTGGCCCGGGTGGCCGTTGACCGACATGAGCCCGCCGTACGCCTGCATGAGCGGGTCGTAGCCCGGCAGATCGGCGAGCGGCCCGCGCGTGCCGTACGCGGTGATCGAGCAGTGGACGATCTTCGGGTTCAGCGCGCGCGCGCCCGCGAAGCCGAGCCCGAGCTCCTCGATCACCCCGGCCCTGAGGCTCTGCACGAAGACGTCCGCCCGCGCGACGAGCCGGCGGAGCACCTCGAGCCCGCCGTCGCGCTTCACGTCGAGGCCGAGGCTCCGCTTGTTGCGGTTCATCGCCATGAACGAGGCGCTCTCGGCCCCCCAGAACGGCGGCGCCCACGCGCGCGCGTCGTCGCCGCGCCCGGGCCGCTCGACCTTGATCACCTCCGCGCCCATGTCCCCCAGGATCTGCGTGCAGAAGGGGCCGGCCACGTTCTGCGTCAGGTCGACGACGACGATGCCCTCGAGCGGGAGGCTCACGCGTGGAGTCTAGCCGACCGACACGAAAGTTGCCACGGGCGAGAAGAAAATGCCCATCGGTCGCTGAACGACCACTCAGGGATTCGATCTCCTCCCCGGTTTTCCAGTACTTGCGGGCCCGTGGGGCTGGCACAGGCCTTGCGATCTGTCCGGAACCGGACATGGACGCGAGCGCCACGCAGCGCAGCGAGGTCAGCAAGTCACCCATCGGCCGTCGGCTCGGGGACCTGGTCCTGACCGATGGCCTCGTCACCGAGGAGCAATTCGCGCGGGTGCTCGCCGAGCAGAAGCGCACGGGCGAGCGGATCGGCGAGATCCTCGTCAGGCTCGGCCTCCTCACCGAGGAGCAGCTCGTCCACTTCCTGTCGCGCCAGTACGGGATTCCGGAGGTCACGTTCCCGGACTCGATCGCTCCCGAGATCATCAACATCATCCCGGTCCGGGTCGCCCGGAGGTACGGGGTGGTGCCCATCGGCCGGACGCTCGGCTCGGTCACCCTCGCGGTCGCGGATCCGACCAACCTCTCGACGGTCGACGACGTCGCGTTCATCACGGGCCTCAAGGTCGTGCCGGTGATCGCGGCGCCGTCGGTCATCCAGGCCGCGCTCCAGCGCTACTACGCGCTCGGGCCCGCGACGCTCGCCGATGTCCTCACGGAGATCGGCGGCGAACCGGGCGACGTCGAGGTGGTCGAGGGGCGGGAACCCCTCCAGCCGCTCGACCTGAACGAGCTCCGATCCTCCGCCGACCAGGTGCCCGTCGTCCGGCTGGTCAACTCGATCCTGCTCGACGCGTTGAAGCGCGGCGCCTCCGACATTCACCTCGATCCCAGCGAGACGTCCTTCTGCATCCGCTTCCGGGTGGACGGCATGCTCCACGAGGTGATGACGCCGCCCAAGCGCGTGGAGGCCGCGGTGACCTCGCGCATCAAGATCATGGCGAGCCTCGACATCGCAGAGCGCCGGCTGCCGCAGGACGGCAGGATCAAGCTCCGCCAGAGCCGCCGCGAGGTGGACTTCCGGGTCTCCGTCTTGCCGACGATCTTCGGGGAGTCGGTGACGCTTCGGATCCTCGACCGCGAGCGGCTCCGGGTCGACCTGAACGACCTCGGCCTCGACCCGCCGAGCCGCGGCGCGTTCGAGCGCGCGATTCACGCGCCGCACGGGATGATCCTCATCACCGGTCCGACGGGCTCCGGCAAGACCACGACGCTCTACTCGGCGCTCCACACGATCAACCGCGGCGACCGCAATATCGTGACCGTCGAGGACCCCGTCGAGTCCGACCTCAAGGGCGTGACGCAGGTCCAGGTCGACGAGGGCATCGGCCGCACGTTCGCCGCCTCGCTCCGCTCGTTCATGCGCCACGACCCCGACGTCATCCTGGTCGGGGAGATGCGCGACGAGGAGACGGCGCAGATCGCCGTGCGGGCCGCGCTGACGGGCCACCTGGTCCTCAGCACCCTGCACACGAACGACGCGACCTCGACGATCTCGCGGTTGCGCGACATGGGCGTGCCCCCGTTCCTCGTGGCCTCCTCGCTCCGCCTCGTCGTCGCCCAGCGCCTCATCCGAAACGTGTGTCGCGAGTGTCGCGAGCCCTACGAGGTGGACGAGGACAGCCTGGTGCCACATGGCCACACGCCCGCCGGCCTCGGCCGCGTCACGCTGCACCGGGGCCGGGGCTGTGCGAGCTGTCACCTCACGGGCATGAAGGGCCGGAGCGCGATCTACGAGGCCCTCGCCGTCACGCCCGAGATCAGGGGCCTGATCCTGAACCACACCTTCGCGGAAGAGATCGGGGAGGTGGCTCGCCGGCAGGGCATGAAGACGCTCCGCGAGGCGGGCCTCGGGAGGGTGCTCGAGGGCACCACGACCCTCGAGGAAGTCCTCCGGGTCACGACGGACTAGCGACCGGCCGCGCGGGGCGGGTTTGACACGTCGAGGCTGCGCCGCCTAGAATCGCTTCACTTGATGCCAGCGACCACCGACGACTTCACCAAGCGGCTCGTCACCCTGACCGACCGGTTCGCCGGTCTGGCGGTCCGGCTCGCCGACGCCGCACGGGAACTGGAGGTGGCCGGCCGGCCGCCCGCGGACGCGCTGCTCGACGAGGTCGCCGCGGCGCGGGCGGAGTTCGCGGATCTTCGCGCGAGGGTGCTCGACGCGGCGCGCGCGGCCTCGGTCCCCGTGCCATCGATCGCGGAGGTCGAGGGGCTCCGGGCGCTGGAGCCGTTGCTCCGTGCCGTGCGCGAGGCGATCGCCGCGGAAGAGAAGCGACGGGAGGTCGCCGAGGTCCGGCGGCGGGCGCTCGAGATCCTCGACCGCGTGCTCGGGATCTCCCATCAAGACGATCCGAACTTCACGGCGCTCGTTCAGTGCAAGTCCAAGGCCGAGGAGATCCGCCGTGTCATCGCCGACCCGGCGGCGTTCGAGAAGGGGAACTCGGAGGCGATCATCGACAGCACGCCGTCGTTCACGGCGCTGCTCACGCTGATCGAGGGTCGCGACCTCCTCGACGACGAGAAATTCGCGGCGCTCCACGACACGGTCAGCCAGTCGTTCGGTCGCTCCCTGGCCGTCGCGGCCACGCGCGGCAAGCTGATCGCTCCGGGGAGCGCGCCCGCCGCCGAGCGGCCGTCTGCGCCGCCCGCCCCGCCGCGGGCGGCGAGCCCGCCGCCGCCCGCCGAGGAGGCGGTGGGGAGTGCCGCGCGCGTGGCGCCTGTCGCCGTCGCGCCGCCCGCGTCGAAGGGCGAGGAGTCCACCGACGCGGAGGCCGGACGCGCCGTCGACGAGTCCGGGCGGTGGTGGGTGTCGGCCTGGGCCCGCTGGACAAGCTGGAAGAGCACGCTCTCGTTCGGCGACGCGGTGAAGCAGGAGCTCGGCAAGTACAGCTATCTGCTGAGCGTGCCGATCCAGAAGAGCACGGACTACGAGGAGGGGCTGCTCTCCTACGGCTACTCGATCCTCCTCGAGTTTCTCGAGCGGCAGAACGCCGGCTTCGTCGCGCGGGCGCTCAACAGCCTGAAGGCGGTGACGCCGGGCGCACCGGGCCAGCCCCAGACGGTCGGCGCTCACCTCTATAGATTCTTGGTCACCGAGGGCCGCCTCTCGGCGCAGTACGCGGACTTCGTGAAGGCCGTGCTCGCCGCGGCGGTGCCCGAGCCCGGGGTATGGACCACCGCGCGCATCCTCGAGTCCACGATGGAGACGCGGATCTTCACCCACCCGAGCAACCGCATCGGGGACACCGAGCACAACTCGCAGCGGCTCACGCAGGACCGGCAGCGGTTCACCGACCACCGCTTCCAGGTGGCGCTGGCGCCCCTGACGACCCGCTTCTTCGCGGTCGCGGCCGACCTCCGTGAGCCGCGCTCGGTCGAGGTGAAGCTCCTCGACGGCCGGGCGGAGATCGACCACGCCTGGCTCTTGACGATGCCGCCCGCCGGTCGGGCGGACCTCAAGTCGGAGCTCACGCGGCTCGCGCCGGAGGGAACGCCGCTGCCTGGGCTGGGCAAGGAGTACGCGACGCTGTGGACCGCGGTGTTCAACCCCGATCCGGACGTCGAGAAGCGGTACGACCTGACGCTCGGTCTCCGGAAGGACGTCAGGCCGGCGACGGGGGCGCGGCCGGCCCGAGTCGGCTGAGGGCCGTCAGGGCCTCGGAGGCTCGTGGGCCCTGGGGGGCTCGACGGGCGCCGGCGCCGACCGCTCGAAAGGGCTCTTCCTCGGCGCGAGGCCGAGCTTCTGCGCGATGTGGCCCATCGCCTGCGTGATCTCGTCCTTCTCGCCGCGGAGCTGGAGGTTCTCCTTCTTGAGATCCTCCACTTCCTTCTTGAGCCGCTCGATCTCGCGCTCCGCTGCAGTCGCCCGCTCGCTGGCCGAGGTGTCCGGCTCCACGATCTCGGGCAGCGTGCCGAGGATCTGTCGGGTCTCCTCGATCCACTTCTTCAACCGCTCCCGAGCTTCGGCGGCCACGGTGGCGTCCATCTCGTCCTCTTCCGCGCCTCGGGGCGCATGATACCCGGCGGGCTGCCGGCCTGTCGACGCGACGCTCGTTCCCAGCAGACTAGCATCGAGCTTCTGTTCTTGGCAACTTGCGCCCTCCCGGGCCGTTAGGGGCCCTGCCCGGGGGCGCCGCGGCCGCCGCTCAGCGCCCGGTGCCGAGCTCGTGCCGCACGAGCGCGGCACCCGCGGCGAGCGCGCGGAGCTTCTGGTTGCACATGGCGCGCGGTGACCAGCCGAAGCCGCAATCGGGATTCACGGAGAGCTTGTCCGCGCGGCAGACCTCGAGGACGCGCCGGATCCGGGCCGCCACGTCCTCGGGCGTGTCCTGGTGGAAGCCCTTCACGTCCACGACGCCCGCGCCGAGATCGCGCCCCTCGCCGTAGCGCTTCCAGAGGTCCAGCTCGCTCATCTCGCGCCCGGCGAACTCGAGGACGAACTGGTCCGCGCGCGCCTCCAGCAGGCCCGGGAAGTACGGCGCGTACGTCCGCGGGAAGCGCGAGCGGCCGAACCGGTTGCCGAAGCAGACGTGGAGCGCCAGCGTGGCCTTGATGCCGTCCGTCGCCCGGTTGAACAGGCGGGCCATCTCGGCGCCCGAGACGTTCCCGCGCGCGGGCTCGTCGATCTGGATCAGGTCGGCGCCCGCGGCGACGAGCCCGCGCAGCTCCTCGTTGACGACGTCCGCGAAGCGCTCCGCGACGTCCACGACGCCCTTGTACACCGTGCCCGGATGGATCCGGGAGCCGAACGTCAGCGGCCCGGCGCACGTCGCCTTCGTATGGCGTGCGGTGCGCTTCCGGAGGTACTCGAACTCCTTCACGATCCCGAGCCCGCCCGACGGCGCCTGGATGCGGCCCACGGCCTCGTAGCGGGTCTGCTGATCGTAGCCCCACGGGCCCGCCTTGCGGCGCACGGGGATCGGCCGGATGCCCTCGATGATCGCGTAGTAGGAGTCGACGTAGCCGTCGAGCCGGCGCACCTCACCGTCGGTGATGATGTCGATGCCGGCCTGCTCCATGTCCCGGATGGCGGTGTCCGCGGCGTCGTCGAGCATCTCCTCGAGGTCGCCCGGTCCGAACTCGCCCCGCTCCAGGGACTTGACTCCGGAAAACCACCAGCCGGGCCGGCCGTGGGAGCCGACGACGGCCGTGGGGATGAGGGGCAATGCCATGGCGCACCGTCTCCTCTCGTGTCGGGGTGATCGCCGAGCCGCGACGATTCTAATCGGATATGATGGGTGCCGTGAAGGTCCGTTTCTGGGGCACCCGAGGCTCCATCGCCTCCCCCGGTCCGGGGACGGCCCGGTACGGCGGCAACACCTCGTGCGTCGAGCTCCGCGCCGCCGACGGGACGCTGATCGTTCTCGATTGCGGCACGGGCGCGCGCGAGCTCGGCCTGCACCTCGTGCAGACCGAGCCGCAGCCGCTGCGGATCCACCTCTTCATCGGCCACACGCACTGGGATCACATCCAGGGGTTTCCGTTTTTCGTGCCGGCGTTCTTGCCGGGCACGGAACTCAACATCTACGCCCCGCTCGGCTTCCAGCGCGGCCTCGAGGAGGCCATGGCGGGGCAGATGGAGTACTCGTACTTCCCGGTCAAGCTCCGCGAGCTGCGCTCGCGCATCCACTTCACCGAGCTCGACGAGGGCTTCTTCCGCGTGGGCGAGGTGCTCGTCGAGACGCAGTACCTGAACCACACCGCCCCGACGATCGCGTACCGCATGTCAAACGGCGGCGCGACCATCGCGTACGTCACCGACCACGAGCCGTTCTGGAGCGCCGAGGGCCGGGTGTCCCGACACCCTGGCGACGAGCGTCACGTCGACTTTCTCCGGGACGCGAACCTCGTCATCCACGACGCCCAGTACACCGAGGAGGAATACCGCGGGAAGGTGGGGTGGGGACACAGCTCGATCGACTACGCGGTCGACGTCGCGATCGCCGCCGGCGTCGAGCGCCTCGTGCTGTTCCACCACGACCCCACGCACGACGACGCGAGCATGGACGGTATGCAGACGGCGGCGCGCGCGCGCGCCGCGGCGCAGGGCGAACCCCTCGACGTCCTGGCCGCGGCCGAGGGGCTCGAGGTCGAGGTGCGCGGCAGCAACGATCCGCAGGCGCGGGCGGCGATCTCCGCGCTCCAGCACCGCCAGGTGGCGGGCGGACGGGTGCTCGTCGTCAGCACGAACGAGAAGGAGATCGCCGCGATCGACGAGGTGCTGAGCGAGGACGGTCTCGTGCTCCTGCGGCTTCCGGACATGCGCGCGGCGGTCGTGCGCGGCCCCGAGCTGGTCCCGGACCTCGCGGTGGTCGACCGCGAGCTGCTCGACGGGGACGGCGAGCCCGCGCTCGAAGGGTTGCGCGCGGCGCTCGTGCGGCAGGACTTCCCCGTCGTGGTGCTCGCCGACACGTCGCTCAGTCCCGACCTCGTGTACCGGGGCCAGTCGTCCTCGACGGACTACCTGGCGAAGCCGTTCAGCCCGCCGATGCTCCGGGCGCGCGTCCGCGCCTGGCTCGCCCGCACCCTGACCGCGTTCGAGACGCGCCCATCGGCGGTGGCGGCGGCCGTGGCCGCGGACGCTGGCGTGCGGCCCGCGCGGCGCGCGCAGCAGACGCGGCTGGCGGCGATGCTCGCGACCGTGCCGCTCTTCCGGCCTCTGGCGAACGAGCAGCGCGAGATGCTGATCGCGCAGGCCTCCGACGAAATCTTCGTGCCGGGTCAGATCCTGATCCGCGAGGGCGAGCCGTCGGACAGCCTCTTCGTCATCCTCGCGGGGCGCGTCCGCGTCCTCGAGGCGAGCGCCGACGCGAAGGCCGAGGTGCTGCTCGGCGAGCTCGGTGAGGGCGAGATCCTCGGGGAGCTCGGCGTGCTCCGTCACCGGACGCGCTCGGCGACGGTGATCGCGATCGAGCGCACGCACTGCCTGGTGCTCCGCCAGACCGACTTCCTCCACACGCTGCAGAGCTCCGCGGAGCTGGCCGTGTCCCTGCTCCGGACGATCGCCGGCCGGCTCTACGAGGCCGACCGCCGGCTCTCCCGCTACGCGCCCGACCCGATCACGGGGCTCGCGGGGCGACGCGCCTTCTACGAGCAGTACCGGCGGCTCGCCGCGGTCGCGCGCCGGCGCCGGACCGGCGTGCTGCTGATCATCCTCGACGTCCAGCAGCTCAGGGCGGTCAACGACCAGCACGGCTACGCGGTGGGCGACGACGTCCTGCGCACCGTGGGCGACGCGCTGATCGAGGCCACGCGCACCACGGACCTGGTCGCCCGCCACGGGGGAGACGAGTTCGCGGTGTTCCTGCCGGACGTGGGGCCCCAGGACGTCGACGTCGTGCTCGGGCGCGTGCGGGAGAAGCTCGCCGAGCTCGCGCACAAGCGCGGCCTGCCGCTCGTGCCGCACTGCAACTTCGGCGTCACCTACAGCCAGTCGCCGCCCGAGGCCGCCGACGATCTGCTGCGCGAGGCCGACCTCGACATGCACCGCCGCCGGCAGCCGGCGTAGCGCTCAGCCCTTCCCTCGCTTCGCGAACGCCTCGATCCGCGCGCGCGCCGCGGCGCTGGTGCCGAGTGCCGCGCCGTAATGCTCCGGCTCGCGTCCCGGCGCCCCGGCGCGGATCGCCGCCACGATCGCCTTCGTGGCCGCGAGGCCGCCGCGCGGCGCGCCGGCGACGTCGGCGGCGAGCGCGGCGATCGTCGCCTCGAGCGTGGGCGGCGCGACGACGCGGTTGACGAGGCCCATGCGCAGCGCCTCGCTGGCGTGGAGCGTGCGCCCGGTCAGGAGGAGATCACGCGCGTGGCCGCCGCCGACGACGTCGAGGAGCCGCGCGACCCCGTAGCCGGGGTTGAACCCGAGCTTCACCTCGGGCAGGCCGAAGCGCGCGCGGTCCGAGGCGACGCGCAGGTCCTGCGCGACCGCCAGCATGAGCCCGCCACCGAGCGCATAGCCGTCGATCGCGGCGATCGTGACCTGCGGCAGCCGGCCGAAGCGGTCCATGAGCGCAGCGTGGCGCGTCGCGAGCGCCGCGGCCGCCTCGGGCGTGACCGCGGCCATCTCCTTGATGTCGTTCCCCGCGCAGAACGCGCGCCCGCGCCCCGCGACGACCAGCACCGTGACGTCGTCCATCGCCGCGACGCGGTCGAGCGCGTGCTCGAGCGCGTCGGTGAGCGCGTGGTTCAGCGCGTTGAGCGCCGCCGGACGGCAGAGGGTGAGCCGGGCGACGCCGTCCTTCGCCTCGAGCTCGATCATCCGCTCGGCTCGCGGCGCCGGACGAGCAGGAGCGCCACGCCCGCGGCCAGGAGCGCGGCCGCGACGGCGGTCGCCGGCCAGAAGTCGGTGCGGAGGAACGGCAGCGCGAAGAACGGGGAGCGACGCTGGGCCGGGCGGATGCGGCCGTCGAGGAGGCCGCCGACCAGCTCCATGGACTCGCCGATCAACACCTCGGTCACCGCCTTCGCGAACCCCGGGTCGGCGAGCGCGGGATGGCCGACGTAGCCGCGGCCGCCGTTCTTCAGCGGATAGTTCGGGACGACGCGCGCCGCGAGCCGGTACCGCGCCGGCGGCAGGTCGCGATAGCCCGGATCCACGAGGTCCGGCCGGAGCACGAGCATGAGCGAGGTCTCCCACCAGCCGCCGTGCGCGTCGTCACCGAACGCCTCGCGCTCGGCGGGGGTGAGCGGGCGGCCGAGCGCGTGCTCGATGCGGTCGAGGTACCGGCCGCGGAGGAACTGCCACGCGAGGTGCCCGGTGAACGAGGCCATCATCACGCGGTGGCGCCGGCTCACGACCGCCGCCGCCTCCTCGAGCGCCGTGAGGTGACCGGGGCCGCCGTGACCGTTGGCCACCAGGATGTAGCGGAACCCCGCGCGCGCGAGCGATGCGCCGTAGTCCACGAGCGCGTCGCGCACGACGCGCTGGCGCACGCTGACCGTCCCCGGCGCCTCGAACGTGAACGAGCCGAGGTGCAGCGTGGGGGCGAGCACCACGGACCAGCCGGGCCGCGCGGCCACCAGCCGTTCGCCGATCGTCTCGGCGAACCAGCGCGCGGCCATCGCGTCCACGCCCACGGGCAGGTGCGGGCCGTGCTCCTCCAGCGGGCTCACGGTGAGCACGACGACCGTCCGCGCGCGGTCGAGCGCGTCGACCGCGGGCGAGGACATCTCCTCCAGCCGGTGCAGGCTCAAAACGAGCTCCCTTGCGTCGCGGCGAGGTACTCGGTCTTGGCGCGCTCGAGCTCGCCGAGGATCTCCCGCCGCTCGACCACGAGCCGCCGCGCCTCGTGCTCGCGGGTGAGCGCGACGAACCCGAAGCGCAGCCGGCTCCTGAGCCGGCCCGCGCCGACCAGGTAGCGGTACGCGAGCAGGCCCGCGACCGGCAGCGAGAGCGCGAACGCCGCGGCCCAGCGCGGCCCCGCGAGGCGGCCGACGCCCCAGATCTCGAGCGCCCAGAATAGCGGATAGGCGATCACCGCCGCCAGGAATCGCCACGTCGCGTAGTCGGTCTCCTTCTTCGACATGCGGCGCGCGAGCCAGCGCGGGATCCAGTACGGGAGGAAGTTGACGGTGACGCCGTAGACGAACACGGGGAAGCCGACCACGGCCTCCCAGCCGCGGCGCAGGCGCTCGCGCCGGCGCGGGCGCTCGAGACGCGCGCGCACGGCCTCGTCCTTCACGCGGTACTCGGCGAGCAGGGCGCGGTAGCTCTGGATCCGCTGCCAGAGCCGCTCGACGCGCTCGGGGTCGCGCCGCCTGAACCAGTCGACCGCGTCCACGAGCGAGCGCGAGAGGCGCACCGGATCCACCTGTCGCGCCCCGAGCCCGCGCTCCTCGCGCAGCTCGCGGACCAGCGCGTCGCGGTACAGCTCCTCGACGGCGCGGACCAGCCGCGCCTCGTCGATCCGGTCCACGTGCACGACCTCGGCCTCCATGGCCCACTGGATCGCCGAGGTCAGCGCGTCCACCGCCTTCACCGGATCGGCGCGGTACGCGTCGAGGTAGGGCGAGACGGGCACGGGCGGGCCGAACGAGACCAGCACGCGGCCGCGGAACGACTTGCGTGCCTCGAAGTTGAGCCCGACGGGGACGAGCGCGAGGGCGCCCGGGCGCTCGGCCTCGAAGGCGAGCGCGATGCGCGCGGCCCCCGTCTTGATGCGCTGCACGCGCGCCTCGGCGTGCGTCGTCCCCTCGGGGTAGATCGCCACGAGCCGGCCGGCGGCGAGGGCCCGGGCGCACGCCTCGAACGTCGCGACGTTTGCGTGGGTGGCCTGAGAGGGGTGCGGCGCGGCTGCGTGGTCCAGATCCTGTCTTCTGTAGACGGGGATCGCGCCGCAGGCGAGGAGGAAGCGCGCGACGAGCGGGTTCTTGAAGAGGGCGGCGGTCGCGAGGTAGTGAACCTTCCTGGGGAGCATCGCGCCGACGAGCAGCGAGTCGATCAGGTTGTTCGGATGATTGATGCAGAGGAGCACCGGCCCGGTCCGGGGCACGCGCTCCGGGTGGCGCACGTCCACCGACTTGAAGAAGAACCAGATCCAGAACCGCCCGACCGCCCGCACCGCCCCGTAGAAGCGATCCCTCGTCATCGCCGGGCGCGCTCTGGGGTAAGATGGCGGCCATGATCGACCGGTTGGCCGACCGGGTCAACGCCGACGCCGCCCTCGTCCGCCGCGGCCGCTACCTCTCGACGCGGTTCCTGGTGGGCGTCGGTGACGCCGAGTGGCTCGTCGCCGTCCACGAGGGCCGCATCGAGCGCGTCGAGCGCGGCCCCTTCCTGATGCGCGAGTACGCCTTCTCCATCCGCGCCTCGGCGGAGGCGTGGCGGCGACACTGGGAGTCCGAGCCCGCCGCCGGCTATCACGACCTGCTCGCGATGGCCAAGCACGGCCACGTGCGGATCGAGGGCGATCTCCGGCCGCTGATGGCGAACCTGCGCTGGGTGAAGGACGTGCTCGCGCTGCCGCGGCCGGCCGCCCCGGCGCGTCCGGCGCCCGAGCTGCCCGCGGAAGAGCCGATCGTCGGGCGCTACCGCCGCATCGTCCTCGACGGGCGCCCCCACCGCGTCTACTGGGAAGAGGCGGGGCAGGGGATCCCGCTCGTCTGCCTGCACACCGCCGGCGCCGACGGCCGCCAGTGGCGCTACCTGCTGAACGACGCCGACGTCACGCGCCACTTCCGCGTGCTCGCCTTCGACATGCCGTGGCACGGCAAGTCGCTGCCGCCCGCGGGCTTCCAGGACGAGGAGTACCGCCTCACGACCGACGCCTACGTCGGGATGATCCGCGCCTTCTGCCGCGCCCTGGCGCTCGAGCGCCCGGTGGTGCTCGGCTGCTCGATCGGCGGCAAGATCGTGCTCGAGCTGGCGCGCCTGCACGCCAAGGAGTTCCGCGCGCTGATCGGCGTCGAGTCCGCCGCGTACCAGCCGCCCTGGTACGACGACACCGGGTGGCTCCACCGGAGCGACGTCCACGGCGGAGAGGTCGCCGGCGCCATGATGTCGGGGCTGATCGCGCCGCAGAGCCCGTCCGCGACGCGCTGGGACACGCTCTGGATGTACATGCAGGGCGGCCCCGGCGTCTTCAAGGGCGACCTCTGGTTCTACCGGGCCGACGGCGACTTCCGCGACCGCGTCGCGCAGATCGACACCTCGCAGTGTCCGCTCCATCTCCTCACCGGCGAGTACGACTTCTCCTGCACGCCCGACGACACGCGCCGGACCGCCGAGAAGATTCCGGGCGCGCGCGTGACGGTCATGAAGGAGATCGGTCACTTCCCGATGAGCGAGAACCCCGCCCAGTTCAGGACGTACCTGCTCCCCGTCCTCGACGAGATCCGCGCCCGCCACTAGCGATCGCCCCGCTCCGCGTGGAGGCGGAGCAGCTCGGCGAAGTCGGCGACGGCGAGGCCCTGGGCCCACTCGGCGCCCTCGGAGTCGCGGCCGTAGGCCTCGCGCATGTAGGCCACGGCCTCGTCCCTCGTGCGGAACAGGCGCCAGAGGTGGCCGGCGCCGCCGCCGACGCGGCGCAGGTGGAAGACCGGGTCGCTCGCGGACCGGGGCTCGTAGCTCGCGCGCTCGCCGAAGCGGTCGAGGGTGATCCACGCGACCGCGATGCCGTGGCCCGAGACGACGCGGCCCTTGAGCGATTCCTCGCGCGGCAGCGACTCGACGTCGCAGAGCCGGGGGCCATAGTAGACGGGGATCGCGTCGGCCGGGAGCGTCAGGTCCACCTTGATCGGCTCGCCGATCGACTCGAGGAGCGCGCGGGTCTCCTCGCCGATCCAGAGCACGGCGGGCTCGGCCTGGTCGGGCCACGCCTCGACGATCTGACCTCTCGGCACGAGCCCGCGGCGCCGCGCGACCTCGTCGCGGGCCGCCGTGAGGAAGAGCCGGTTCACGGCACGCGCACCCAGCCTTCCATCAGCCGGCGTGCCGTGCGGTAGACCGTCACGCTCTCGGCCCACGGCGCGCCGTCGCGGCGGCCCACGCGCGCCGCGACCGGCAGCACGCCCGACGGATGGCCGAGGAGGATGACCGGTGCCGAAGTGCTCGTGGCCCCGCTCGCGCATTCATGGACGACGGTTCCTTCGACGCGGGCGGCGACGCCGAGGCACATCGCCGCGGTGAGCGCGAAGGCGCGGTGGCAGTTGCCCATCGACATGACGCGCGCGATCACATGGACGGCGTCGGCGGCGTGACGCGTCCCGTCGAGCGCGGTGAAGGCGGTCGGAGGCGCGACCAGCGCGATCTTCGGGACCGAGGCGCTGCCGGTGAGGCCGATGCGCTCGCCGGCTTCCGCGCGGATCGCCTCGAGCCGTGCCGCCAGCGCGCGGTCGGCGTCGATCGCCTGGGGCGTCTCGGTGCCGGCGAGGCCGAGGTCCTTCGCGCGCACGAAGACCATCGCGTTCGTCGCGTCCACCAGCGACGCCTCGACGCCGCCGACCGTGTCGCGCGGTCGGCCCGTCGGCAGCAGGCGCCCGGTGCTGGCGCCGCCCGGGTCCAGGAAGTCGAGCGCGATCCGGGCGCCGCGGCCGGCCACGCCGGCCAGCTCGAAGTCGCCCTCGACCGCGGCTTCGCCGCCGGCCACCGCGAAGCGGGAGACGATGAGCTTCTTCGTGTTCGTGTTGTGGATCCTCACGGCGACCTCGCCCGTGTACCCCTGCGCGGGCAGCGTCACGAGCCCTTCGTCCACCGCGAACGGGCCGACCGACGAGGAGCAGTTGCCGCAGTTGCCCGCGTAGTCCACGACGGGCTTGCTGACCTCGACCTGGGCGAAGGTGTAATCCACGTCGGCCTCGGGATGGCTCGGGGGGCCGATGATGCACGCCTTCGAGAGGGAGGAGATGCCGCCGCCCAGACCGTCGAGCTGGCGGCCGTAGGGGTCGGGGCTCCCGAGCGCGGCGCAGAGGATGCGGTCGCGCGCCGGGCCGGCGGGCGGCAGGTCGCGCGCGTGGAAGACGAGGCAGCGGCTGGTGCCGCCGCGCATGTAGACGGCGCGGATCTTCTTCTGCGTCACGCGCGCCCCCGCGTCTGCGCCTTCGTGTGCGCGAGCACGCCGCCCGCCAGGAGGATCTCGCGCTCGCGCGGACTCAGCGCGCACGAGGCGGTGAAGCGCGAACCGCTCCGCGCGTTCCACACCGTCACGCGCTCGCCCGCGGCCAGCGCCCGGCGCACCTCCTTGAGCTCCAGGCGGTCGCGCAGCTCGATCCCGTCGAGCGCGGCCGGGTCGTCGAAGACGAGCGGCACCACGCCCCAGTTGATCAGGTTCGCGCGGTGGATGCGCGCGAACGACTTCGCGAGCACCGCGCGCACGCCGAGGTGCATCGGCGCGATCGCCGCGACCTCGCGCGAGGAACCCTGGCCGTAGTGCTCGCCGGCCACGAGAATCCCCCGCCCGGCCGCCTTCGCGCGCGCGACGAACTCCGGGTCCACGTAGCGGAAGCAGAACTCGGCGATCGCCGGCACGTTCGAGCGGAAGACGAGCACGGCCGCGCCGGCGGGCGAGATGTCGTCGGTCGAGACCTTGTCGCCGAGCTTGATCAGGACCGGCGCCTCGAGCGTCTCGGCGACGGGCTCGCCGAGTGGCACCGGCTTGATGTTGGGCCCCCGGACCACCTCGCCCGCGCCGTCGGGCGCGACGAAGCCCGCGGTGGATGCGACGAAATTCCCGGGCAGATAGGGCTCGGGCGTGACGCCCGCCTCGCGCGGGTCGGTGATGCGCCCGGCGAGCGCCGAGGCCGCGGCCGTCACCGACGAGCAGAGGTAGACCTGGTCGTCCTTCACGCCGCTCCGTCCGGGAAAGTTCCGGTTGAACGCGCGCAGGCTCTTCGTTCCCGTGGCCGGCACGTGGCCGATGCCCGCGCACGCCCCGCACGAGGGCTCCGAGACGAGCGCGCCCGAGGCGAGCAGATCCGCCAGCAGGCCCTCGCGCGCCATCGTCTCGAGGATCCGGTGGCTGCCCGGGAACAGCACGAACGAGACCGAGGGGTGGACGCTCCGGCCGCGCAGGATCTCGGTCACGGCCCACATGTCCTCCCAGGAGCCGTTCGTGCACGAGCCCACCATCACCTGCTCGACGGGCGTGTCCGCGACCTCCGCCACCGGCACCACGCGGTCGGGCGAGCCCGGCAGCGCCACGAGCGGCTCGACCGCGGAGAGATCGAGCTCGATCTGGCCGTCGTACTCGGCGTCGGCGTCGGCCTCCTGCGGCGACCAGGCGTCCTTCCGGTGCAGGCGGCGGAAGTAGTCGCGCGTGACCCGGTCACTCGGCAAGACGCTCGTGGTGAGCGTCAGCTCGGCGCCCATGTTGGCGATGGTCATGCGCTGCGGGAGCGAGAGCGTCGCCACGCCCGGCCCCGCGTACTCGAAGATCTTTCCGGCGCCGCCCCGCACGGTGAGGCGCCGGAGCAGTTCCAGGATCACGTCCTTCGCCGTCACCCAGGGGCGTAGCTCGCCCGTGAGCCACACGCGCACGACCTCGGGCATCGCCAGGAAGTACGGGCCGCCGCCCATCGCCGCGGCCACGTCGAGGCCGCCGGCGCCGAGCGCCAGCATCCCCGCGGCGCCGCAGAGCGGCGTGTGGCTGTCGGTGCCGAGCAGCGTCAGGCCGGGGACCGAGAAGCTCTCGAGGTGCACCTGATGGCAGATCCCGTTGCCGGGCTTGGAGAAGACCGCGCCGTACTTGCGCGCCGCGGACTGTAGATATCGGTGGTCGTCCGAGTTGCGCGAGTCCACCTGGGAGACGTTGTGGTCCACATAGGCGACGACGCGCTCCGGCACGACGCGCGGGAAGCCCATCGCCTCGAATTGGAGAAAAGCCATCGTGCCGTTGGTGTCGGTGAGGAGCACCTGGTCGATGGCCAGGCCGATCTCCTCGCCCGCGACGGGGTTACCCGTGCGCAGGTGCGGCTCGATCAGCTTGCGGGTGAGGCTCCGGCCCACCGATCATGCTGGGGGGGAGCGAGCGCCGCTCCTCCCCCAGACCCCCCCACCGCCTCGATCCGGGTCATGTCACCGCCTGGCCACCGGAACGAAGGCGCGCCGGCCGGCGCCCACGTAGTCCGCGCGTGGGCGGATCAGGCGGTTGTCGTCGTGCTGCTCGAGGATGTTCGCCGTCCACCCCGCGATCCGCCCCGCCGCGATCACCGGCGTGAAGAGGTCCACCGGGATCCCGAGCGAGTAGAAAAGCGGCGCCGAGTAGAAGTCCACGTTCGGGATCAACCCCTTGGCTTTGTTGATCCGCGCGTGGAGCTTGACCGCCATCTCGTACCACTTGAACTGGCCCGACTGCCGGCACGCTTCCTCGGCCATGCCCCGGAGGATCGCGGCGCGCGGGTCGCCCGCCTTGTAGACACGGTGGCCGAAGCCCATGAGCCGGCGTCTCTCGGCGAGCGCCCGGTCGGAGAAGGCGTCCACGGTGGCCGGCTCGCCGATCTCGAGCAGGGTGCGCATGACTGCCTCGCCCGCGCCGCCGTGGAGCGGCCCCTTGAGCGCGCCCACGCCGCCCGCCACGGCCGAGTGCATGTCGGACTGCGTCGAGCTGATCGTGCGCGTCGTGAAGGTGGACGCGTTCAGCTCGTGCTCGGCGTAGAGCGTCAGGCTCGCGTCGAACGCCTTCCCCACGACGCCCGACGGGCGCTTGCCCGTCAGCATGTAGAGGAAGTTGGCCGCGTGCCCGAGATCCGCCGCCGGCGCCACGGGCTCCTGGCCGCTCCGGCTCCGGTGGTGCGCGCAGATCGCCGTCGCGAGCTGGCTGGTGAGCCTCACGGCCTTTTTCAGATTCGCGTCGTGCGCGTTGTCCGTGCCGTCGGGATCGTACATTCCGAGCATCGCGACGGCCGCCTGGAGCGCCCGCATCGGGTCCGTCGCCGTCGGCATCAGCCGGAACGCCTGCACGAGCTCGCGCGGGATCTCCCGCGCCGCGATCAGCGCCAGCGTCGTCCGGTCGAGCTGCGCCGCCGTCGGCAGCTCGCCATGCCAGAGGAGATGGCAGACCTCCTCGAACGTCGCCTGCTGCGCGAGGTCGGCGATGTCGTAGCCGCAGTAGGCGAGCCGCCCGTTCGCGCCGTCCAGGTCGCAGAGCCGGGTCTCGGCGGCGACGACGCCCTCGAGCCCGCGGATGAGCTGGGAGCCTTCCTTGTCCATGGTCGCGCCTCTCGGTCGTCGGGTACCCGGATGATACCTTTCCCTGCCTTATCCCGCACGGGTTTATCCGGCATTTTGCCGACATAGTCGCGTCTAGTCGGGCGGCGTCGCTCATCCGCAACCCCATCAAGGGTTACTACGACATGCTGATCGAGACGAAGACGTTCTCGGGGCCGAATCCTGGCCAAGGCCGGGCTCCCCTACCGGAAGTACCACGCGACCCGGCACAGCTACGCGACCTGGCTGCTGAGCGACGGGGCCGATCTCCGGTGGGTCCAGAACCAGCTCGGGCACGCGAGCATCATGCTGACGGCCGACACCTACGGACACGTCCAACCCGAGAAGCACGAGTCGGCCGTCGAGGGGCTGGACCGGTACCTCCGCTGAGAGGGGGCCTCGGGGGTGAAGATAACGACCGTCCCAAGGCGCTCAAGGGGTGAATACGAAAAGCCGGAAACTGTTTCTTGCGAGTCTCGAGGATTTGCCGTAACATACTAGGACTTAACACATGATTAGTAAGAGATCCAGACGCAAGCTGGTAACATCGGCGTCGGGGAGGGCCAAGAAGATGGACGCGAAGACCGGAGATCGCCTCGCCCGCGAGAAGCTCCGCGAGCTGGTGCTCCACATCGCGCACCAGTCACAGGATGACCCTGCCTTCGGCTCGACGAAGCTCAACAAGATCCTATTTTTTGCGGACTTCATCGCGTATCGAAAGCATGGGCGCTCGATTACCAACGCTGAGTATCAGAAGCTCGAGTTCGGTCCGGCGCCGCGGATTATCAAGCCGCTACTCGAGGACATGATCGAGAACGAGGCAATCGTCGAGCAGGTCGTCGACCGGTTTGGCTATCGCCAGAAGAGGATCGTTCCGCTCAAGTTCCCAAACCTCGATGACTTCACCGCGGAGCAGATCGCCGTCGTCGACCAGATCATCATGCTGCTCAGGCAGAAGAACGCCAAGGACGTCAGCGACCTCTCGCACGACTTCATCGGCTGGAAGCTCGCGAGGTTTGGCGAGACCATTCCTTACGGCGTTGCGCTTGTGCGGCGGCGGGAGCCGACCGAGACGGAGCGCGCGCATGGTCTCTCCCTGAAGGAAGAGGCGGAGGCGTGCCTCGCGCGGTAGATGGCGCTTCTCCGTACGATCGTTGAAGGCCGACGCTTCACCCGCGAACTCGCCCGTATCAAGACCAACCCTCACGCCGCTGACGAACTGATAGACGCGGTCAAGTGGACCCTCGCCCGCGACCCACGCGCTGGCGTGCAGGTCGCCCCGAGGAATCCGGTCTGGTTCATCGCCATCGACGAGGCCGAGGACAACCGCATCGGCGTGTACTACGCGTTCTCGGACGACGAGATATTCCTGATCTCGATCCGCCAAGAGTGACCTGTCGACCGGTCGAGTTCGGGGGCTCGGGGGATGCGATGCCGGGGGGCGGGGGGGGCAGGGCGGCAAGGAAAGGTGGGACTGGGGCTTGCGAGCCTCGCATTGCTGTGTCGCCATCACTGCGGCAATGGACACCTTTTGGTTCAGGTCCGAATGAAATCCGTCGTTGACACAAACATCATCAACAGGCTGATCGACGGCTCCTTGAGCACAGACGATCTCCCGGCCGACGAACTCGTGGCGACGCACATTCAGATTGACGAGTTGAGACGGACCCCCAACGCCGAGCGGCGGGACAGACTCCTCTTGAGATTCGAGACTCTCGTTGACTCCGTCGTCCCCACTGAGTCGATGGTCCTGGGTGTTTCCCGGTTGGACGAAAGCAAACTGGGTAGCGGTGATCTATGCCGCGAGCTCAAGGCAGATCTCGATTCTCGGAACGGAGGGAAGGAGAACAATACCCAAGACGCATTGATTGCCGAGGTTGCGACGGCGAACGGCTGGACGTTGCTCACCGCCGATCGTGACCTAGCGGCGGTCGCGAAAGGGCGGGGATGCATAGTCTGCTATTTTAAGCCGCCGCCTCCCCGACGCAAGTGAGGACGGCGTGACGATCATTCTCGACGCATCTGACTATCGGTGCTTGCTGGACAACCTGTCGAACACGTCGCCGGCGTACAAGACGCTCGAGGCCGCCAGACACATCGAGAGCCACACGCCCGCCACGACACCGGATCAGTACGTCGTCGACTGCACAGAGGAGGACGCGAAGACGCTGCTAGCTGCGGCAACGAAGTCGTGTTCTGGCGCCGCGAATTCGATCAGGATAGGCCTCGCTGGCCGCTCACCGTGACCGTTCCGCAGCTCTGATGACGAAGCGTCGAGGGGGCGGCATGGCGAGAGTGTGCGATCCTCGGAGGGGCGGCGCCCAAGAACTTCACGACAGTGCGCCTCAAGAACATGAGATCTAAGAGCTCCAATGACGTCGGCGTGATCGCGGTTTAGAAGCTCGCCAACCAAGAGGTTCGTGACGCCGGCCCCATCAACGCGTACAGTCTGACCATGGACAGCCGCTTCTTCGAGCGACCGATCCTCAACTCCCCCTACGCGTACCCCGCGCGCCACTGGGAGCTTGACGAGGACGGGCAGCCCACTGGTCGCCTCATCGAGGCGCGTCGCACCGCCAGGTTCATCACGCCTATCCCGAAGCCGAAGAAACAGAAGAGAAGCAAAGGGCAGGAGCGGTTGGTGTTCGACGAGGGGGCAGGCGTCTCGACGGCCACGCAGCAGTACGACCCGACCCCGATCATCAACGAGCTGCGCCGCCGGGTGGACCAGTGGCGCGGTATCACCAACCCGAGCGCGTGGGGGGTGACGCCGGAGACGGCACGCCTGCTGGAACACTGGCGGCATCACGAGTTCACCGGAGTCCGCCCGTTCTTCTGCCAGATCGAGGCGGTGGAGACCGTGATCTGGCTCACCGAGGTGGCGCCGAACGAGAGGCAGGGGAAGAGGTTCCTCGAGCACCTGGCGAACGCGAACAACGACGCCAACCCCGAGCTCATGCGTCTTGCGCTCAAGCTCGCCACGGGGGCGGGGAAGACGACGGTCATGGCCATGCTCATCGCCTGGCAGACCGTCAACGCCGTCCGGCGGCCGCAGAGCAAACGCTTCACCCGCGGCTTTCTCGTGGTCACGCCGGGGATCACGATCAAGGATCGCCTGCGCGTGCTCTACCCGAACGATCCGGACAGCTACTATGCGAACCGCGAGCTGGTGCCGGGCGACATGCTGGACGACGTCAACCGCGCCAAGATCGTCATCACCAATTTCCACGGCTTCAAGCGCCGCGAGCAGGTGGACCTCTCGAAGGGCGGGCGCGCGCTCCTCCAGGGACGCGTCGGCGCCGGCCTGGACACGCTGGAAACCGAGGGGCAGATGCTCCAGCGCGTGATGCCGGAGCTGATGGGGTTGAAGAACATCCTCGTCCTCAACGACGAGGCGCACCACTGCTACCGCGAGAAGCCGCGCGATGAGGACGACGACGATCTGAAAGGCGACGACCGAAAGGAGGCCGAGCGAAACAACGAGGCCGCTCGCCTCTGGATCTCCGGCCTGGA
>Ga0156194_1001_pt1 | contig 24444 bp, 21 predicted proteins | sample RifCSPlowO2_12_FD_107847 | JGI IMG/M metagenome (GOLD analysis project Ga0156194, IMG submission 107847) | Candidatus Rokubacteria bacterium RIFCSPLOWO2_12_FULL_71_22 | reverse complement strand
CCGTAGTCCTGGCGGCCGACGATCTGGCCGCGGTAGTTGATGACGAAGCTGCGCCCGCCGAACGTGTCGATCGGCGTCGTCTCCTCGGGGAAGAGGTAGTACGTGCCCATGTTGGGCGCGAGCACGTACATGGTGTTGTCGAGGGCGCGGGCCCGGCTCTGGATCTCGAAGAACTCGTTGCCCGTCGCCGGATGCGGATAGCTCGCGCGGTAGACGAGCTCGGCGCCGTTCAGCGCGAGCGCCCGCGCGTTCTCCGGGTAGGAGCCCTCGTTGGCCATCATGATCCCGAGGCGGCCGATCTCGGTGTCCACCACGGGCCAGAACGCCTGGAGCGTGCGCCCGTACTTCTCCACCCACCAGTCGTACACGTCGTGCGGGCAGACGGAATGCTCGACGGGGAAGAGTGGCGAGACCTTGTAGTGGGTGAGGATCAGCTTGCCCCGCGGGTTCAGGATGAAGCCGACGTTGAAGAAGCGGTCCTTCCAGTCGGGATGACGCGCCTTCGCCTGCGCCATGACGAAGGCGTTGTACTCCTTCGCGATCTTTCCGAGGAAGTCCGTCTCCTCTCCCGGGATGTCGATTGCCCCCTCGCGGGCGAAGGTCGCGTGGTCGAGGTCGAGCACCTCGTCGTTGAAGCCCTGGAGCGCACCCTCGGGGAACGCGATGAGGCGCACCGGCAGGTCGAGGCTCGAGAGCCACGCCGCCGCCTTCACCAGGTGCGAGAGGTGCTCGAGGTTCAGCGCGATGTCCTTGCGCTTGCGGATGCCGCGCACGGTGGGGACGAGGCCGACGGCGGTGTAGGGCTTGATCATGCGCTCGTTCCTCCCTGCTGGCGCTCCACTTCTTCCATGATCATCGTGTTGAGCTCGTCGATCAGCCTGGCGCGCGCCTCGCGCACATCGTTCCTGATCAGCGCGCGCACGCGTGCCGGGCGCGCCGAGAGCATCACGAGGACGGTGCCGACGGCGACGGCCTCCTCGATCGAGTGCGTCACGAACAGGATCGTCCGCCCCGTCTCCTCCCAGATCCGGCGCACCTCGTTCTGCATGATCCGGCGGTTCTGCGCGTCGAGGGCGCCGAACGGCTCGTCCATCAGGAGGACGTCGGGCTCGATCGCGAGGGCGCGCGCGATGGCCGCGCGCTGGCGCATGCCGCCGCTCACGCGGCCGGGATGGTAGGTCTCGAAGCCCCCGAGACCGGCGAGCCGCAGGTAGCGGCGGGCGACGGCGTGACGGTCCGGCGCCGCGAGGCCGAGCGGCCGGAGGACGAGGGCGACGTTCTGCTCGAGCGTCATCCACGGGAGCAGCCGGTCCTCCTGGAACACGACGCCGACCCGGCGCGAGTGGGCGTCGCCGGCGACGACGGGTTGCTCGTCGAGCAGGACGGCGCCGCGCGTCGCCGGCTCGAGCCCGCCGACGATGCGGAGCAGCGTGGTCTTGCCGCATCCGTTCGGGCCCAGCAGGCACACGAAGTCGCCCGCCTCGGCGTGGAAGGAGACGCTGTCGATGACCGGGATCAGGTAGTCCTTACCGACGCCCGAGACGACCAGCTTCATGGTTGTAGCGGGGGCCGCGAGGCCGGCTCGGACCGTGGGTGGCCCGAGCCAGATGCGCGTGGCGTCATCGCCACCTCGCGAGGCGGCGCGAGACGGCGTCGAAGACGAGCTTGTCGACGAGCATCATCACGACGATCATCACGAGCGCCCACACGAAGACCATCTGGGTCGCGAGGATCTCGCGGCTGTAGTTCATGATGTAGCCGATGCCCGAGGTCACGCCGAAGATCTCGGCGACGACGGACACCTTGAGCGCGAGCCCGAACCCGACCTTCATGCCCGCCACGAGGTAGGGGACCGTCGAGGGCACGACGATCGCCACGAACTTCTGGCCGCCCGTGAGGCGATAGACGTCGCCCATCTCCAGCAGGCGCCGGTCGACGTTCTCGACGCCCTCGACGACGTTCGAGGCGACGACGGGGAGCGTGATCATGAACGTGGTGAAGATCGGCGCCCAGTTCGAGAGGCCGAACCAGATGATCGAGATCACGATCCACACGAAGACGGAGGTGGAGTTCAGGACGGCGAGGGTGTCGTGGACGACGCCACGCGCGAGGCCCGAGAGGAAGCCGGTCAGTCCCATGAGCAGCGCCACGGCCAGCGCGGCGCCGAAGCCCACGAGGATGCGGTAGAGCGAGGCGCCCGTGTGCGTCCACACCTCGCCGGACCGGACGATCTCGACGAGCCCGGCGACGACCGAGAGGGGCGAGGGCAGCACGTAGGCTCCGTACCGCCAGGAGAGCAGCGCCCAGGCGCCGAGCACGACGAGGAGCGCCGCGAGGGTGGGGAGGTGGAGGCGGTCCGCCCAGTCCCGCTCTCGCCTCACGCGCGGTGGAAGAACTCTCTGCGGATCCGGTCCGGGTCGTCCCAGAGCGGGGACTTGAGGAACCCGAATTCCTTGTTGATCTTGAGCTGGACGATCAGGGTGTCCACCTGCTCGTCGGGCAGCCCGTGGAGCATGCGCACGGTCTCCTTGTACGCGACCTGGATGACGTCGCGCGGGAGCTTCGTCACCTCGCCCACGATCTCCATGGCGCGCTCGCGCTTGTTGTACCAGACGTCCACGGCGTCCTTCTGGGCCTCGTTGAGGTCGTGCGCGATCGCGGGGTGGCGGTCGAGGAACTCCTTGTGGACGAGGTAGCACACGTGGACGGGGAAGCCGCTCGCCCGGCCCGTCGCCTTGCGCCAGAGGTCGATCTGCTTGGCCAGGTACACGCCCTGGCCCCGGAAGACGACCGAGTCGGTGATCGGCTGCCAGGCGATGATCGCGTCCACCTCGCCCTTGCCCAGGAGCGTCACCATGTCGGGCGGCGAGGTGGCGGTGACGATCTGCGTGTCCTTCTGGAGATCGAAGCCGTAACCCTTGAGGGTCAGCGCCCGGACGTCGAAGAACGTCGAGGTGCCGACGATCGCGGCGATCTTCCGGCCCTTGAGGTCCTCCACCCGCGCGATACCGGCGCCCTTGCGCGCGACGATGGCGCCGAGGACCGCGGTCGCCACGCCCGTCACCTTGAGCGGCACGCCGTCCTCGAAGGCCTTGGCGGCGAGGGCGAAGCTCATGTCGATCACATCCACGTTCTTCGAGGCGAGCTGGTTCAGCAGCGGCGCCGGGGAGCCGGGGACGATCGAGTACTCGGCCTGCCAGCCCCGCTTGCCGAGCAGGTCCTCCTTGTGGATGATCTCGGTGGCCGCCCAGCCGAGCTGCAGATACGCGAGCTTCACCTTGCCCTTGCCCTGCGCGGAGAGGGCTGCCGGGCCGCCCACCACCGCGGCGGCGGCCGCCGCGGCGCCGCCCTTCAGGAACTCACGCCGTCCGACGCTCATACCGTGCTCCTTCCTAGGCTCGCACCTGAGGCAGCTGCCGGAGAGCCTCCGCGACCTTCTCCGCCGGGTACTCGTAGTCCTGGAGCTTCCCCGCGAGGAAGGCCTCGTAGGCCGAGAGGTCCAGGAACCCGTGCCCGCACAGGTTGAAGACGATCGTCTTCCGCTTGCCCTCCTTTTTCGCGCGCAGGGCCTCGTCGATCGCGCCACGGACCGCGTGCGCCGCCTCGGGCGCGGGCAGGATGCCCTCGGCCCGGGCGAACTGGATCGCCGCCTCGAAGGTGGCGATCTGGTGGACGGCCACGGCCTCGATGACCTTCTCGTCCCAGAGCTTAGAGATCAGCGGCGCCATGCCGTGGTAGCGCAGGCCGCCCGCGTGGAGCGAGGGCGGGATGAAGCCGTGGCCGAGCGTGTGCATCTTCACCAGCGGTGTGAGCCCGACCGTGTCGCCGAAGTCGTAGACGTACTTGCCCTTCGTGAGGCTCGGGCACGCGGCGGGCTCCACGGCCACCACGCGGAGCTTCTTCTTCTTGCCCGCGAGCTTGTCGGCGACGAAGGGGAAGGTGAAGCCGGCGAAGTTCGAGCCGCCGCCGATGCAGCCGACCAGCACGTCGGCCTCGTCGTCGGCCTTCTCGAGCTGCTTCTTCACCTCGAGCCCGACCACCGTCTGGTGCATCAGCACGTGATTCAGCACGCTGCCGAGCGCGTACTTCGTGTCGTCGCGCGTGGCGGCGTCCTCGACGGCCTCGCTGATCGCGATGCCGAGGCTGCCGGGGGAGTTCGGGTCGCCCGCGAGGACCTTCTTGCCCGCCTGCGTGTCCGGGCTCGGGCTCGCGACGACCTGGGCGCCAAAGGTCTCCATCAGCACGCGGCGGTAGGGCTTCTGCTGGTAGGACACCTTGACCATGTAGACCTTGCACTGGAGCCCGAACATGTTGCTGGCGATCGCGAGCGCCGAGCCCCACTGGCCGGCGCCGGTCTCGGTCGCCAGGCGGGTCACGCCTTCCTTCTTGTTGTAGTACGCCTGCGCGACGGCGGTGTTGGGCTTGTGGCTGCCCGCCGGGCTCACGCCCTCGTACTTGTAGTAGATGCGCGCCGGGGTCTGGAGCGCCTTCTCCAGCCGTCGCGCGCGGTAGAGCGGCGTCGGGCGCCACAGGCGGTAGACGTCGCGGACCGCCTCGGGGATCTCGATCCAGCGCTCCTGGCTGACCTCCTGCTTGATCAACTCCATGGGGAACAGGGGCGCCAAATCCTGAGGACCGATCGGCTGGCCGGTGGCCGGGTGCAGCGGGGGCGGCAGCGGGGTCTTGAAGTCGGCCTGGATGTTGTACCACTTGGTCGGGATGTCCTTCTCGTCGAGCACGAACTTGGTGCGCTGGGTGTCAGAGGACTTCGCCATGCCGGCCTCCTTCGGAGTCACTGCGGCGGGCCCCGGGGTGAGAAGTGCGCTCACTCTACGAAAGAGCGGGCGTGGCTGTCAACACGGGCTCTGCTAGACTAGCCGCGGGAGGAGGACGCCATGCCGCCGACGCTACGCCTGCCGCGCACGGACGGAACGCTCGTGCCCTACACCCTCACCGGCCGCGCGCCCGTGGCGCCCGGCTCGGGTCCGATCCGGAGCCGCATCGGCATGGCGGCCGTTCACGTCGTCGCCGATCCGCTGGCCGGCATCAACCCCACGCTCGAGACCCGCCTCGACTGGGAGGCGACGCTCGCCTTCCGGCGCTACGTGTGGTCGCTGGGGCTCGCGGTGGCGGAGGTGATGGACACGTCGCAGCGCGGGATGGGATTCGACTGGGCGACCGCGAAGGAGCTCATCCGGCGGTCGGTCGCCGAGGCGCGGGCCGTTCCCGGGGCGGTGCTCGGGAGCGGCGCGGGCACGGATCAGCTCGAGCCCTCGCCGCGCGTGACGATCTCCGACGTCGAGGCGGCGTACGAGGAGCAGTGCGCCTGGATCGAGGGCGCCGGCGGGCGCATCATCCTGATGGCGAGCCGCGCGCTCGCCGCCTGCGCGAAGGGCCCGGACGATTACGTGAAAGTCTACGGCCGCATCCTGTCCCAGGTGCGGGAGCCCGTCATCATCCACTGGCTCGGCGACATGTTCGATCCCGCGCTCGCCGGGTACTGGGGTTCGCGCGACCTGGACCGGGCGACCGAGACGCTGGTGGCGATCGTGCGTGACCACGCGGCGAAGATCGACGGCGTGAAGATCTCGCTGCTCGACCAGCGGCGCGAGATCGCCATGCGGCGCCGCTTCCCCGCGGGCGTGCGGATGTACAGCGGCGACGACTTCGACTACCCGACGACGATCGGCGGGGACGCGCACGGCCACTCGGACGCCCTCCTCGGGATCTTCGACGTGATCGCGCCGGCCGCCGCGGCGGCGCTCCGCGCGCTGGACGCGGGCGACCGCGACCGGTTCCACGCGATCCTCGCCCCGACGCTCCCGCTCTCGCGCCACGTCTTCGGCGCGCCGACGCGCTTCTACAAGACCGGCGTCGTCTTCGCCGCGTACCTCAACGGGCACCAGTCCCACTTCCGGATGGTCGGCGGCCTCGAGAGCGCCCGCTCGGTGGTGCACCTCGCCGAGCAGTTCCGCCTCATGGACGCGGCCGGGCTCCTCGCCGACCCGGAGCGGGCGGCCGAGCGCATGCGGCGGGTCCTCGCCGTGGCGGGAGTCGAGTAACCGGAGGCGGCCATGTTCAGGGCGGACCTGCGCGCGATCCGGTTCACGCTCTACGACCACCTGCAGGTCCAGCAGCTCTTCGATCTCGACGCGTACGCGCACCTCTCGCGCGAGGAGTGCGACGCGGTCATCGACCAGTGCCTGCGCTTCGTCACCGAGGTCACGGGGCCGCTGAACGCGCCCGGCGACCGGGCGGGCTGCCGCATCGAGAACGGCCGGGTCGTCACGCCCGCCGGGTTCCGGGAGGCGTGGAGGAAGCTGTTCGAGTTCGGATTCATGTCGTTCACGATGCCCGTGAAGGCGGGCGGCTTCGGCGGGCCGCGCGCGATCGGCGTCGTGCTCTCGGAGCTGCAGAGCGGCGCGAACACCGCGTTCAACATGTATCCCGGCCTCACGCACGGCGCGGCCGACCTGCTCGAGGCGTTCGGGTCGCCGCAAGACCACGCGCGCTTCCTCACCCCGATGATCGAGGGGCGCTTCGCCGGCACCATGTGCCTCACCGAGCCGCACGCCGGCTCCGACGTCGGCGCGACGAAGACGCGCGCCCGTCACCTCGGGGGCGACGTGTACGCGATCAGCGGCACGAAGTGCTTCATCTCCTCGGGCGACCACGACCTCACCGAGAACATCGTCCACCTCGTCCTCGCCCGGATCGAGGGCGCCCCCGCGGGCACCAAAGGGCTCTCGCTCTTCATCGTGCCGAAGATCTGGGTCGAGGAGGACGGGCGCCCCGGCGAGCCCAACGACGTCGCGACCGCGTCGATCGAGCACAAGCTCGGCATCCGCGCCTCGGCCACGGCGGTGCTCGCCTTCGGCGAGAACGGCCGCTGCCGCGGGATCCTCGTCGGCGGCCGGCCCCACGAGGGCATGCGCCAGATGTTTCGCATGATGAACGTCGCGCGGATCGCCGTGGGCGTGCAGGGCATCGCCGTCGCCTCGACGGCCTACCTCAACGCGCTCGCGTACGCCCGGGAACGGCTGCAGGGCTCGTCGGTCCGGCACTTCAAGGACCCGGACGCGCCGCGGGTGCCGATCATCGAGCACGCGGACGTCCGTCGCATGCTGCTCGAGATGAAGGCGAAGGTCGAGGGCATGCGCACGCTCGCCATCAAGCTCGCGCTGCACGCCGATCTCGCCCAGGCGCTCGCGGCCACCGACGAGGGCCGCGCCGCGTATCACGAGGGCCAGGTCGATCTCCTGACACCGATCGTGAAGGCGTACTGCTCGGACCAGGCCTTCCGCGTCGCCGAGCTGGCGATCCAGGTGTACGGGGGCGCCGGGTACGTCGAGGACCACCCGGTCGAGCAGTACCTGCGCGATGCCAAGATCTTCTCGATCTACGAGGGAACCAACCACATCCAGGCGCTGGACCTGGTCTCGCGCAAGCTCCAGTCGCGCGGCGGCGAGAACCTCGCCGCGTTCCTGCGGCAGCTCGGCGAGTTCGTCGAGCGCCACCGCGTGCACCCGGCGCTCGGCGTCGAGGTCGCCGCGCTCGGCGAGGCGGTCGGGGCGCTCCAGCGTGCCGGCGGTGCGCTGCTCGAGCTCTTCACGGGGGGCCGGGTGGACGAGGTGACGCTCATCGCCAACCCGTTCCTCGAGATCATGGCCGAGGTGACGATCGCCCACCTCCTGCTCGACGCGGCGCTGGTCGCCGAGAGCCGGCGTGCCGAGGCGGACGAGGACTTTGCCCGGGGCAAGGTGCTGGCGGCGAAGTTCTACGCGAACTTCGTGCTGCCCGGCGTGCACGCGAAGCTGGCCGCGATCGTCGGGGGCGATCGGAGCGCGCTCGACATCCCCGACGGCGGGTTCTCGACGGTCCGCTGACGCGGCGGCGCGCTCAGGCCCGCGCGATGTCGCCGACCACCCGCACGCGGACGCGCAGCGAGTTCCCCGGCAGGTAGGCGATCGGCAGGTCCTCGACCTCGACCACGCCGAGCGTCGCCGGATCGGCGCCCGCGCGAGCCGCCTGCTCTTCCGCGAGCCGTCGCGCACGGGCGATCGCCTCCTCGCGCCCGAGCCCCTGGAAGACCTGGTCCACCTCCCCGCTGACCTGAGCGATCGCGGCGCCCACGGCGTTCGCGACGGCCTGGTGCGGCACGTGGAGGACCTCGGAGACGCCGGGCAGGCGCTCGGGCACGAGGAAGCAGCCACCGCCGACCGCGATCAGCGGCTCGTCGCGCGCGTCGGTCTTCATCCGGTCCACGCCGTCCTCGAGCATCGCGCGCATCCGTGCGAGGGCCTCCGTGACGAGCGAGGCCGGCAGGCCGGCCACGCGGCTCCGGTCACCAAGATCGAGGAGCCCGGCGGCCACGGCGATGTCGGTCGCGGTGAGGTCCGGGCCCCCGAACACGCGGGCACGCTCGAGCAGGCGGTAGCCGACGCTCTGCGGGCCGACGCTCAGCGGCTCGTCCCGGACGAGGCTGCCGCCGCCGAGGCCGAGCGACAGCAGATCGGGCATGCGGAACAGCGTCCGGACCCCGCCCACCTCGACGACGCTGTTGGCCTCACGGGGGAAGCCGTGGCGGAGGCTGCCGACGTCGGTCGTCGTTCCCCCGACGTCGACCACCAGGGCGTCGCGGCGCCCGGAGAGGAACGCGGCCCCGCGCATGCTGTTCGTCGGCCCCGACGCGAAGCTGTAGACCGGGAAGCGCTCGGCCGCCTCGGCGAGCGTCACGGTGCCGTCGTTCTGCGTCAGGTAGAGGGGTGCCACGACGCCGCTCGCGCGGAGCGCGTCGGCGAACGCCCGCGTGGTCTTGCCGGCCAGATGGACGAGGGCGGCGTTGAGCAGCGTGGCGTTCTCGCGCTCGAGGAGGCCGAGACGGCCGAGCTGGTGCGAGAGCGTGATCGCGACGCCGGGACACTCGTCGCGCAGGATCTCCGCCGCCTGCTCCTCGCAGGAAGGGTTGAGCGGGGAGAAGACCGCGGCGACGCCCACCGAGGTGTACCCGGCCGCGCGGATGCGCCGGGCGGCGGCGCGCACGCCCGCCGTGTCCAGGGGCACCAGGGGGCGGCCGTCGTACTCGTGGCCGCCCTCCAGCATGAAGACCTCCCCGCGGACGATCGCGCCGAGGTCGTCGGGCCAGTCGACGAACGGCTCGAGCGAGGCGCTGGCCGGCAGCCCGATCCGGATCGCCGCGACCGGCGTGAGATCGCGCCGCTGCACGACGGCGTTGGTGAAGTGCGTGGTGCCGATCATGACTGCTGTAACGGGGGCCGCGAGGCCGGCTCTGCTCGTGGGTGGCCTGCCTTCCACGCTCCCTCGAGCTTCTGCAACGGGGGCCGCGAGGCCGGCGCTCTCCGAGGTCATGAGCATCCGGAGGGCGCGGGCGACGCCCGTGGTGACGTCCGGCGTGGTCGGCGTCTTCACCGCGCGCACCACCCGGCGGTTCTCGAGCAGGACCGCGTCGGTATTGGTGCCGCCGACGTCGACGCCGATGCGGGTGGCTGGAGCGGGGGCCGCGCGGCCGCCGCCGGACGTGGGTGGCCTGCGTCTAGGCACCCGGGGCTCCGAAGACCGTGTGGAAGTCGAGATCGTAGCCGAACGCGCGCGGGCCCACGTGCTCGAGCCCCTTCGGCGTCAGGAGCACGGGCGGTGCGGGCAGCGCGACCACGCTGACGCGCTGGCCGTAGCGGAGCGTCTCGGTACCGATCGCCTCCCCCGAGACGGTATCCATCACGCAGATCAGGTCGGGCGTCGTCACGCGAGGCACCCCGTCGAGCCAGCCGACCGCGAACTCGTTCTGGAACGCGAGATCGAACGTGCGGCCACGGAACTCGTCGAGCCCGTCGACGGTCGCCGAGCCCCTGAGGAACCCCTCGGTGGTCCGGCGCGCCACGTCCCGGATCTTGCCGCGGAACAGGAGGAGGCCGCGTTCGACCTCCAGGACCGCCTCGATCGGGTCGCGATGGGCGCGCCGGGCGGCCTGCACGGTCTCGCCCAGGCGGATCGCCTTGCTCGTCGTGTGGAGGATGCCGCAGGCCTTGACCTCCTTGCCCGTGCGCGGCGCCTTGCAGGTCGCCGCGACGGAGCCGACCTCCACGCACGCCTTCCGCGAGAGGCGCTCCATCCACTTCCACGACGCCGCCCGGGCGACGATCACGGCGTTGTCGCGCACGTCGGCGAGGGTCAGCGGGTACATCTGGAGGTCGTGGATCGCGAAGCTCGTCATCTGCGCCTCGGGAAAGGCGCGCCCCATCGCGTCGGCGTCGACCACGGGCCGATCGAGCAGCGCGGCGGCCATGAAGGGTTGGAGCGCGTTGCCGCCACCGATCTCGACCGCCATGATGGCGCGGAAGCGGCGGCCGATGTACTCCTCCATCATCTCGACGGCGCGCGCGATCGTGCGGGGATCGGTCAGGCGTTCCTGTCCCACGAGCGGCGCGCCCATGTTCGAGACCACGGCGACCAGGTCGTCGTCGGCCAGGTCGAGCGGGTCGAGGAGCGAGACCCTGGCGCCGTGCCGGTAGAGCGTGCGCATGTTGAGGAGCGCCAGGTACGGGCTCCCGCCGCCGCCCGTTCCGAGGATCCACGCGCCGATCGCGAGGGATTCGATCTCCGCGGCGGAGACGGGACGGAGCGGGGCCATCGGCGCGTATGTTATCCTGCCGGCGTTCCGGCGCACCAGCAGATCCGCCGGGCTGGAGGTCGGCCATGACTATCACGCGACTGGGTGGGAGACTCCTCGTGACGACGCTGGCGGTGCTCGTCGCCACCGCGCCCGCCGTGGCGTTCGAGCGCGCGGGCGACAGGAAGATCCTCGTGTTCGCGGGGCGGCAGGAGGTGCCGACGATCGATCCGAGCGTCAAGTACGACTGGTCGATCCGCATGATGCAGCAGGCGCTCTACGACGGGCTCGTGAAGTACGTCGGGAATCCGCCGGAGATCGTCCCCTGGCTGGCGGAGCGCTGGGAGGTCTCGCCCGATGCCCGGACGTGGACCTTCCATCTCGTCAAGAACGCCCGCTTCCACAACGGCGATCCCGTCACGGCGGAGGCCGTCCGCTTCTCGTTCGCGCGCACGCTCAAGCTCAACCAGGGCCCGGCGTGGATGCTCTCCGCGTTCCTGAAGGAGGACGGGATCAAGGTCCTCGGCGACTCCACGATCCAGTTCACGCTCACACGACCCTACGCGCCGTTCCTCTCGTTCCTGCCGTGGTGGTACGTCATGAATCCGAAGCAGGTCCTCGCGAACCAGCAGGGCGACGACCTCGGACAGAAGTGGCTCACGAGCAACGCGGCGGGCAGCGGGCCGTTCCGGATCAAGCGCTGGCAGCAAGGCGTCCTCTACGAGATCGAGGCGGTGGACGGCTACTGGAAGGGCTGGCCGTCGAAGGACCATGTCGGCGGCGTCATCCTGAAACTCGTCCGCGAGGCGGCCGCGCAGCGGGCGGCGCTCCTGCGGGGCGAGGCCGACATCGTCGAGGGGCTCAGCGCCGACGACTTCGACCAGGTCGCGAAGACGCCGGGCATCGTCGTGCCGAACGTCCCCGGCATGACCACCTTCGGCATCAAGATGAACACGCAGAAGGGGCCGACGAAGGACGTGAATTTCCGCAAGGCGATCGCGTACGCCTTCGACTACGGCGCGCTGGTCAAGATCTACAACGGCAACGCGGTGCTCCAGACGAGCCCGTTCCCGAACGCGACCCGGGGCCACGTCGCCGTGCCGGACTTCTACCGCCAGGACCTCGCGAAGGCGAAGGAGCTCCTCGCCAGATCGGCCCATCCGACCGGCGGCATCGAGCTCGAGTACGTCTACGTCCAGGGGCTCGAGGAGGAGCGCAAGATGGGCCTCGTCCTCATCGACAACCTGGCGAAGCTCGGCCTCAAGGTGAAGATGGTGCCGCTCACGTGGCCCAACATGGTCGCGCGCGGCGCGAAGGTCGAGACGGCCCCCGACATGATGGCGGTCTTCACGACGCCGGTGTCCACGGACCCCGATGCGGTCGCGTACCAGTACCATCGGGACTCGTGGGGCAAGTACTACGGCTCGCACTTCTACGCGAACGAGGAGGTCTGGGCGCTGATCGAGCGGGCGCGCACGCTCGCGCGGTGGGAGGATCGCGCGCCCCTCTACCTCGAGATCCAGCGGAGGATCGCGGCCGACGCGCCGGAGATCTTCGGGATGCTGGCGAACAGGCGGTGGGGCATGCGAGACCACGTCAAGGGGTTCGTCTTCAGCCCCGTGCGGTTCACGGGGGAGGTGGACCTCTACTCGCTCGCGATCACCGCCAAGTAACCTCGGGCGCCCCCTGAAGCAGTACGTCCTCAGGCGCCTGCTGTTCCTGGGCCTGATGCTGTTCGGGCTCCTGTGCATCACGTTCGCGATCGCGCGCGTCGTGCCGGGGGATCCGGCGCGGCTCGCGGCCGGGCCCGACGCCAACGAGGACATGGTCGAGACCCTCCGCGCCAAGTACGGCCTCGACCAGCCGGTGCCCGTGCAGTTCGTCCGCTACCTCCGCGGCGTCCTCGTCGGCGACCTGGGCCAGTCGCTGCGCAGCCGCAACGCCGTGGCCGACGACCTCCTGCGGTACTTCCCGAACACGTTCGAGCTGGTGACCCTCTCGCTCCTGCTGGCCGTGGCCCTCGGGATCCCGCTCGGCATGCTCTCGGCCGTGTACAAGGACACCTGGGTCGATCACACCGCGCGGATCGTCTCGGTCTCCGGCGTCGCGCTCCCGGCCTTCTGGCTCGGCCTCATGCTCCAGCTCGTGATCGCGCTCCACCTCGGGCTCCTGCCCCTCGGCGGGCGGCTGCCCCTCACGGCGAGCCCGCCGGAGCCCATCACGCACCTCCTCCTCGTCGACGCGCTCCTGCGCGGCCAGGGCGACACGTTCGTTGCGGCGCTCCGCCACGCGGTCCTGCCGGTGGTGACGCTCTGCTTCCCGGCGCTCACGTCGATCATGCGCGTGAACCGGGCCGAGATGATCGAGACGCTCAAGCAGGACTACATCCAGAGCGCCCGCGCCCAGGGCTTCTCCGGACTCAGGATCGTCACGCGGTACGCGCTGCGGAACGCCATGATCCCGACGCTGACGATGATCGGGCTACGCTACGGCTGGATGCTCGGCGGGACCGTCCTGGTGGAGACGGTCTTCGACTGGCCCGGCATCGGGCTCTACGCCGTGAACGCGGCGGTCTCGTCCGACTTCCAGCCGATCATGGGGGTCACGCTGCTGATCGGCGTCAACTTCATGCTCGCGAACCTCCTCGTCGACTTCGCATATGGCTGGCTCGACCCGCGGATCCGCCGGCCGGGGGGCGCGTGACGACGCGCGTCGGGCCGCCCGGCGCGCTCGCCGGATGGCTCGAGGAGCGCCGGAGCGCCCTGGGGGAGCTCAGGCGTCTCGCCAGGATCTTCGCGCGGAGCGCGTTGTCGCTGGTGGGGCTCGGCCTCGTGGCGGCGTTCCTCGTCGTCGCGGCGGCGGGGCCGTGGATCGTCCCGTATCCGGAGGACGCCCGCGGCTCCGTCCACCTCGAGCGGAAGCTCCAGCCGCCGAGCGCGGCGCACTGGTTCGGCACCGACGAAGTCGGCAACGATGTCTACACGCGCGTGATTCTCGGGGCGCGGGTCTCGCTCCAGATCGGGCTCATCATCACGCTCGTGGCGGCGCTCGTCGGGGTGCCGCTCGGCGTCGTCGCCGGGTACGCGGGAGGCGCGCTCGGCGAGGTCATCATGCGCGTGACGGACGTCTTCCTGTCGGTCCCTGCGCTGATGTTGGCCCTCGCGGTGGTCGGCGCGCTCGGGCCGGGGATCGTCAACGCGATGATCGCCCTGTCGCTCGTCTGGTGGCCCGGCTACGTGCGACTGGTCCAGGGCAAGGCGCTGGCGCTCAAGGGGGAGGCGTTCGTCGAGGCGGCGCGCGCGGTCGGGACCGGTCGATGCCGGATCGTCTTCGCCCACGTCCTGCCGAACTGCGTGTCACCGATCGTGGTGAAAGGCAGCATGGACATGGGCACCGCGATCCTCGCCGCCGCGGGACTCGGATTCATCGGCCTGGGGGCCCAACCGCCCTACCCGGAATGGGGAGCGATGATCAGCCACGGGCGCAACTACCTGCCGACCTGGTGGTGGTACTCGACGTTCCCCGGCGTCTTCATCTACCTGACCGTGCTCGGCTTCAACCTCCTCGGCGACGGTCTGCGCGACATCCTCGACCCGAAGAGCCGCGGCTGAGAACATGGGGGGCTCCGGGCGCCCCCCAATCCCCCCCCGCTCACACCCCGCAGAGCTCGGCGATGACTCGCGCGACGAGGAGGTTCGCCACGAGCGTGGGCGCGCCCGTCAGGGCCTGCAGCTCGTCCCGCGTCGTGCGGCGGAACCCGATGCAGTCCATCACCGCCAGCCCCACCCCGCCGGCGCGGAGCGCGTCGGCGGCGCGCCGGACCGCGGCGGGATCGTGCTCCTCGTAGGGCGAGAGGGGCACCACCAGGGGATCGAAGCCGTCGGCGCGCCAGCGCGCCTCGGTCTGGGGCACGTGGCGGACCGACGGCGTCAGGACGCCCAGACGGCCGGGCCACGTGAGGCCGCGCAGGAGCCCGAGGAGCACCGGTTGCGGCTGGACGAGCGGGCGCGCCGCCGCCAGGCGTGGGAACGCGCCGGTGCAGAGCAGGGCGGTGAGCGTCGCGCCACCGCGCTCCAGCTCCGCGATCCGCGCCTGGATCCGCGGCGTGACGTGGCGCTTGGCGACGAACGCCGAGCCGCCGTCGGCCAGGCGCGTGACGAGGATTTCGTCGCCGGGCCCCGGCGCGAGCCTGTCGATCTCGGCGCGCGCGAGCCCGTCGAGCGCGCCCGCCTCCCGGACCTCGACCGCCGGGCCGAGGATCTCGAGCATGTCCGGTACCACGTCCACCCGTGGCGCCTGGCCGATGGTGATCAGCCCGATGATCGGTCGTGGCTCGCGCATCGTCCCCCTCCTCCGGGACGTGATCCTACAGCACGTGCAGCAACGGCCGCGCGGTGAGCGTGTCGGCGCGCCAGGAGCCGGTCTCCGCGAACCAGGCCAGGGCCTGCGCGGCGTCGGGCGTCCGCATGAGGGCGAGCGTGCGGCCGTCGGCGAGGACCCCGCCGAAGTGGAGCCGTGCGGCCCCGCGCATCTCGACCAGCGCCAGCTGGGCCATGTCGGGCTCGGCCGTCGGCCCCTCCACGACCGTGACCGTTCGCGAGCCGTCGAGCACGACGGGCGGGAGCTCCCACGGCTCGACGAACGCGGCGAAGCTCCGCGGCGTGTAGGCGGTCCAGACGCCCCCGGTCCAGTACGGATCCTCCTCGATCGCGTGCGCGACCTGGGACGGCTGCTGGAGCCGGTAGACGAGCTCGGCTGTCCGGCCGTCCGGCGCGGGTCCGCCGCCGATCAGGATGCCGGCCGCGCGCAGCCCCTGCACGCGCTCCAGGTGGGCGCGGCGGTGGCTCTCGCGGCGGGTGAGATAGTCGTCGGCGGCGGTCAGCGCGACATGGAAAACGATCACCCGCGTTCCTCCGTGCTAATGTGACTCGCGATGGAGCTCATCGAGCGCTTCCAGTCGAAGTATCCGTTTCCGCTCGACGATTTCCAGCTCGAGGCCGTCCGCGCGATCGCGGGCGGACAGTCCGTCATCGTGTCGGCGCCGACCGGTGCCGGCAAGACGCTCGTCGCCGAGTTCGCGATCCACGCCGCACTCGAGGCCGGCACCCGCATAGCGTACACGACTCCGCTCAAGGCGCTCTCGAACCAGAAGTTCTCCGACTTCAGCCGCGCGTTCGGCGCCGACGTGGTGGGCATCCTCACCGGCGACGTCAAGGTGAACCCGCAGGGGCGCGTCCTGGTGATGACGACCGAGATCCTCCGGAACGCGCTGTACGGCTCGGGCCTCGACGATCTGCGCTACGTCGTGCTGGACGAGTGCCACTACATGGGCGACGAGGGACGGGGGACCGTCTGGGAGGAGATCATCGTCGCGGCGCCGCGGAACGTGCTGCTGGTCGGCCTCTCGGCGACGGTCGCCAACGTCAAGGAGATCGCCGACTGGGTGTCGATCGTCCATCGACCGGTCGTGCCCATCTATCATCCGCATCGTCCCGTTCCGCTCTCGTACGCCATCGCCGACATCTCCGGCGAGATCCACGAGCTCGATGCCGTGCGCGCCGGGCGCGCGCGCGTCGTGGGCGCCGAATCCCGTGGCCCGGACGATCGCGGGCGGTGGTACACGCGCCGGGTCGCCGACCCGGCGGTGCTGATCGAGGTGCTCGAGGCGCGCCGGTGGCTCCCGGCGCTCTACTTCATCTTCAGCCGTTCGGGCTGCGAGCGGGCCATGCAGGACGTCCTGACGAACGGCCGGAGCCTGCTCGCGCGCGCCCAGCAAGAGGAGGTGGACCGGGCGGTCGGCGCGCTGGTCGCCGAGAGCCCCGCCACGGCCGAGTCTCCGCTGAACCAGTCGGTGTTCGAGGCGCTGCGTCTCGGGGTCGGACTCCACCACGCCGGTGTCCTGCCGGGCGTCAAGCGCCTCATCGAGACGCTCTTCGAGCGCGGCCTCTGCCGCGTGGTGTTCGCCACCGAGACGATGTCGCTCGGCATCCACATGCCCGCGCGCAGCGTGGTGCTCCAGTCGCTCACGAAGCGGACGGACCGCGGCTTCCGGTCGCTCACGCACAACGAGCTGACGCAGATGGCCGGGCGCGCGGGGCGCCGTGGGATCGATGCGGAGGGCCGATGCGTGATCGCGCTCGACGCGCGCGACGGCCTGGAGGCCGTCTTCCACGTGATCGACGCCGCGCCCGAGCCGATCGAGAGCCAGTTCAAGCTCGGCTACGGCTCCGCGGCGCTCCTGCTCTCGACGGGGGCCCCGCCCGAGGCGCTCCGGCGCCGGATCGAGTCCTCGTTCGGCCAGTACCAGAACCTCCGGCGCATCCGCGACATGGAGGGCGAGGTGCGACGTCTCGAGGCCGCGCGCGACGAGGCCGGCGGCTACACGGCGCCGTGCGGCGAGTTCGACCGGATCGGCCGCTACCGCCGGGCGCGCCAGGAGATCGAGGCGCGGCGCCGGGCGCTGGGGCGCGGCGGTCGCCGGGGCGAGAAGAGCGTCGTGGAGGCCGAGCCCGGCAGGCTGGTGCTGGTGCGCCGCAAGGGCGCGCCCACGCTCGCCCTCATCCTCGCGGTGCACGCGATCCGCGGGCACCGCGTGCTCGTCGACGCGCTGCTGCCGCACGGCGCGGTCGCCCGCGTCAAGAGCGGCGTGATCAAGCGGGTGTTCTGGGCGACACCGCCCGTCGGCGTGCCGCGCGAGACCCGCGCGCCGCGGGGCCCGGGCCGAGAGGCCGGACGGGAGCCGCGGGGACTCGGCGCCCTGGCCGCGCAGCTCGCGCGGCTCTCGGTCAACGAGCTGGTGGAGCGCGAGCGGGCGCAGGGGCCCGAGGCGGCCCTCGGGGCGATCGAGTGCCACCGCTGTCCCTGGGGCGCCCAGCCACGCTGCGACCGTGCGTGGCGGGAGCTCGAGACGGTCGCGGAGCGCCTGGCAGTCCGCGCGGGACAGCTCGAGCAGTACCGGGGCGCGTACTGGCAGGAGTTCCTGCGTGTCGTCGAGGTGCTCGAGCAGTTCGGCGCGGTCCGCGGCCTGGTCCTCGAGGCCAAGGGCCGGCTGATCGCCTCCCTGCGCCACGACAACGAGTTGCTGCTCGCCGAGAGCGTCGCCCGTGGGATCTTCGCCGATCTCGCGGCGCCGGAGGCGGCGGCGGTGTGCTCGGCGCTGATCGAGGAGGCGCGTTCCGGCGAGCCGAACATCGCCCGACAGTTCCTGCGGAAGCGCCCGAAGCTCCGACGCAAGCTCGACCAGCTCGCGGCCGTGGCCGACGTGGTCCACGAGGCGCAGCGTCAGCGCCACCTCCGGATGCCCGTCGCGGTCCACCCCGGTTTCGTGCCCGCCGTCTACCGCTGGGCATCCGGGGAGGACGACTGGAGCGGCATCGTCGAGGAGTCGTTCGGGGGGCACGAGGGCGACCTGATCCGCGCGATGCGGCGGCTCATCGACCTGCTCCGGCAGCTCGCCGAGAGCGCCGAGGTGCCGGCGGAGACGGGTCGGCTCCTGGCCCAGGTCTCGCGGACCATCGATCGCGGGATCGTCCTGGAGTCGGCCCTGATATGATGCGGGGCGTGCGCTCCCGAGTCGCGCCGCTGGCCCTGCTCCTCGTGTCCCTGTCGGCCTGCGCGTCGCTCACGACGACCGAGCAGCGCTCGACCCAGGGGCCGCGGGCCGAGGAGATCTGGACGGCGAGCGTGATGCTCTCCGCTGGTCGCGAGCCCAGCTTCGACGAGAAGCGGCACTGGGACAACCAGCTCGACGAGAAGATCGCCGACTACCTCCGCCGGCACGCGGAGGTCGCCAACTCGCTCGAGGTGTCGACGTTCCGCTTCCTGCGGCAGGTGACGGTCGGCATGACCAAGGAGCAGATCCAGATCCTCCTGGGGCCGCCCGCGGCGGCCACCACCGACTCCGCCGAGGTCGAGAAGCTCGCGCGCGGCTACTGGCCGGCGGTGAAGGCGAGCGGCGCCAAGGAAGCGTGGGTCTACCCGCAAGGCTGGCGGCTCTACTTCGCCGACGCGCGCGTCGTCGACATCACGCAGTATCTCGAGCGCAAGTAGTCCCCCGGCTCCTGGAGATCCCATGATCGAGTCCCGTCTGATCGTCACGAAGCAGACGCCCCTCGCCAGCCGCGGCATGGTCGCGGCGGAGCACCCCCTCGGCGCCCGGGTGGGCGCCAGCGTCCTCGCGGCCGGAGGCAACGCCGTCGACGCCGCGGTGGCGACCGCCTTCGCGATGACGGTGGCGGAGCCCTTCATGTCCACGATCGCGGGCTCGGGGACGATGCTGATCCACCTCGCGCGGAAGGCCGAGACCGTCGCTCTGGACTTCAACGGTCAGGCCCCCGCCCGCGCCCGGGACGGCATGTTCCGGGTCGTCGGCGGCGTCTCGGACGGCCTGTTCGCCTGGCCCCGCGTCGAGGGCGCGGCGAACGAGTTCGGGTACCTGTCCGTCGCGGTGCCGGGCTCGGTCGCCGGGCTGGCGCGCGCGCTCGAGCGGTACGGCACCATGGAGCTCCGCGATGTCCTCCGACCGGCGATCGCGCTCGCGCGCGAGGGATTCGTCCCGGACTGGTACCAGGCCCTCACGACCGCGCGCTACCTGGAGGAGCTGATGGCGTTTCCCGAGACGGCGCGAGCGTACCTGCGCGCCGGGCGCGCCATCCATCGTCCGCCGTCCCTCGAGCCCGGCGAGCGCGTGACGTACCCCGACCTCGCGCGGAGCCTCGAGCTGATCGCGCGCGACGGGCCCGATGCGTTCTACCGCGGCGAGCTCGCGCAGGCGATCGACGAGGAGATGGCGGCGCACGGCGGGCTCCTCACCCGGGAGGACCTCGCGGCCTACGAGGTCCGGGTGAACCCGCCGCTCCGCGGCAGCTATCGCGGCCTCGAGCTGGCGTTCTCGCCGGGCGCGACGGGCGGGATCACGGCGCTCGAGATCCTCAACCTCCTCGAACAGTTTCCGGCGAAGTCCGTCGGCGGGGACACGAGCGGCGGACTCCACCTGCGCGCCGGCGCGGTCCGTCGGGCGTTCGCGGACCGCTTCGCGCACCTCGGCGACCCGCTGCGTGTCGAGGCGCCGTGGGATCGCCTCGCGGACAAGGGCCACGCGCGCGCCGTCGCCGCCGAGCTCCGTCGCCGGCGGACACCCGGGCAGGCGCGACCACGACCGGTCCGCCGGGGCGACGCGGGCGGGTGCACGACGCACGTCTGCGTGGTCGACCGCCAGCGCAACCTGGTCTCACTGACGCACACCGCCGTGTCGCTCTTCGGCTCCCGCATCGTCGTGCCCCGGACCGGCATCCTATTGAACAACGGCATGATCTGGTTCGACCCCGAGCCCGGCAAGCCGAACTCGGTGGGCCCGCGCAAGCGCGCGCTCGTGAACATGGTGCCCGTCCTCGCGTTCCGCAAGGGCGAGCCGTACCTCACCCTGGGGGCCCCGGGCGGCCGCAGGATCATCTCGGCGATCCCCCAGGTGATCGCGACCCTCGTCGACGCCGGCGGCCCGCTGCAGGCGGCGATCGAGGCGCCGCGCCTGCACACGGAAGGCCGCGAGCTGCTCGTCGACGCTCGCGTGGGCGCCCGGGTCCTCGCCGGGCTCCGCCGCCTGGGCCACGACGTGGTCGCTCGCGAGGAGACGTACGCGACCCTGAACTTCGCCAAGCCCGTCGGCATCCGCGCGGGACGGCGCGGGCTCGAGGCCGGCCTCGATCCCCTGCGCCCCGCCGCGGCCGCGGGGCACTGAACCCCGCCCGCGACGCGGGCGAACGACACAGGAGGTCGACATGGCGGTACTCGAGGACAAGGTCATCGCGAGCTGGACGTACAAGAAAGGCGCGCTCGACCAGAAGACGGCCGCGCTCTGCTACCTCGCGGCGAACCTCGCCGTGGGCAACACCCACTGAGCGAAGCGCGACCTGGCAGGTGCCAGGGCATCGGGCGCGAGCGAGGACGAGGTGCGGGAGGCGATCAGCTTCGCGATCCGCGCCAACGCGGCGAAGGCGCACGCGGACATCCTGAAGGTCTACGCCGATGGCGGACGTTAGCCTGACCGCCGCCTTCTCGACCGTGCCGGCCGCGGAGGCCGAGGAGATCAAGCGGGTCCTCGTGGAGACGGTCGAGCAGCTCGCGCGTGACGACGGCACGTTCACGCGCGCGAAGCTCGTGTTCACCGAGTCGGACGAGCGCTGCGGGCTCACGGCCGAGCTCGACGGCGTGAAGAAAGAGGGCGTCCCGCTCCAGCTCGACCTCGACCAGCTCGAGGACGCCAAGACCTCCGCGGGGGCGCGGGCCCAGCTCAAGGAGGCGCTCCGGCTCTACTTCCGCCGTGTCGTCGGCAAGTAGCGACGCGGGCCTCGTCCTCTTCGCCTGGCGCGGGTGCCTCTTCCGCGTGCCCGACGGCGTGCAGCCGCCCAAGGCCGGCTCGCTCTTCTTCTGCCGTCACTTCGCCGTGCGCCCGGGCGAGCGCGTGCTGGAGATCGGCGCGGGGCTCGGGCTCGCGGCCGTGCTCGCGGCGAAGGGCGGGGCGCACGTCGTCGCGACCGACGTCGTTCCCGAGGCCGTGGCGGCGCTCCGCGCGAACGCGCTGCTGAACGGCGTCGAGGTGGACGCGCGGCTCGGCGACTGCTGGGCACCCGTGGCCGGCGAGCGCTTCGACCTGATCGGCACCAACCCGCCGCAGATGCCGACACCCCCGGGGCGCGCGCGGTCGGACGCGGCCGCCGCGGCCGACAACGGCGGGGTGGACGGCTGGGAGCTCCTCGACCGGGTGATCCGGGGCGCGCCCGAGCGCCTGCGTCCGGGCGGGCGCCTGGTCTTCACCATCTTCGCCTTCCTGGGACGCAAGACCGCCTGCGCGAAGCTCGAGGCCGTGGGGCTCGCGCCGTCGATCCTCGCGAGCGAGACCCAGGACTTCCCCCGCCTCGCCTACGAGCGGCTCGAGCACATCCGGGCGATGGACGCCGAGGCGACGGTGCCGCGCGACCACACGCCCGCGACCGTCGAGCGCTTCGTCGTGCAGGGCCGGCGGCCGGGCTGAGGGGCGGATGCTCCGGCGGCTGATCGTCAACGCGGACGACTTCGGGCTCACGCGCGGCGTCAGCGCGGGGATCCTCGGCGCCGCCCGGCACGGGATCGTGACGAGCACGACGCTCCTCGTGACCGCCCGCCTCCCGGACGAGGAGCTCGCCGCGCTCCATGACTCGGGGCTGGGGGTCGGCGTGCACGTCAACCTCACGCTCGGCCGACCGGTCACGGGTCGCTCCTCGCTCACCGACGCGGAGGGGAGCTTCGTGCGCGACGCGCGGGTGGCCGCGGCGCGCGCGACGGCGCGCGACGTGGAGCGCGAGGTCGACGCCCAGCTCGGGCGCTTCGAGACGCTGCTCGGCCGGCGGCCGACGCACCTGGACAGTCACCACCACGTCGCGCTGCTGGTCCCGGTGCGCGACGTCGTGCTCGCCGCGGCCCGGCGCCTCGGCGTGGCCGTGCGGAGCCAGGACGCGACGGCGCGGGCGCGCGCGCGGAGCGCCGGCCTCCGGACCCCCGATCATTTCTTCGGCGAGTCGGGTCCGGACGCCTACTGGTCGCCGGCGCGCACGCTGATCCGGCTGCGCGCGCTGCCGGTCGGCGTGTCCGAGTTCATGACGCACCCGGGCCTCCTCGACCCGGCACTCGCGTACAGCCGCTATGGGCGTCAGCGCGAGACCGAGCTGGCCGGCGTCGGCACGCCGGCGGCACGCGCCGCCGTGGCGGCGCTCGGCATCACGCTCTGCCACTTCGGCGACCTGTGATGACCGTCCTCCTCGGGGTCGACGTCGGCGGCACGATCACATCCACGGGCGCGGTGACGGTCGACGGCGAGATCCTCGTCGAGCGGCGCGCGCCGACCCACGGCGAAGGCCCCGGCCGCGCGCTCGCGACGCTGCTCGGGCTGATCGCGGACGTGCGTCGCGCCGCCGAGAGGCGGGGAAGCGCGGTCACGGCGATCGGCGTCGGCGTCCCGGGGCCCGTGGACACGGTCGCGGGGCGCGTCGGCGAGCACGTGCCGCACGTGCCCGAGCTCGCGGGCCGGCCGCTCGCCGCCGAGCTCGGGACGCACAGCGGACTGCCGGCGTTCGTGGACAACGACGTGAACGCGCTGGCCCTGGGCGAGTGGATGTTCGGCGCCGGCCGCGGCGCGCGCTCGCTCGTCGTGCTGGCGCCGGGCACGGGCTTCGGCGCCGGCATCGTCCTCGACGGGCGTCTGGTGCGGGGCATCGCCGGCTTCGGCGGCGAGCTCGGCCACACCCCGATCAAGTTCGACGGTCCGCCGTGCTGGTGCGGGGGGCACGGGTGTTTGGCGGTCTACGCGAGCGGGCGCGGGATCGCCGAGGCGGCGCGCGGGCGCGTGGCCGGCGACGCGGACGCTCCGCTCCTGCGCGCGGCCGGCGGCGATCCCCAGGCGATCACGGCGCGGCTGGTGTTCGAGCGGGCCGCCGCGGGCGACGCGCTGGCCGCGGCGGTCGTCGACGAGGCGTGCCAGGCGCTGGGCGCGATGCTCGGCACCGTCGTGAACGGCCTGAATCCCGAGGTGGTGATCGTCACCGGGGGCGTGGCCGCCTCGTTCGCCGCGCGCGAAGCCCGCATCCTCGAAGCGGCCCGCGCGTACGCCTTCGCGCCCGCGCTCGCGGCGACCCGGATCACGATCGTGCCCGGCGACAAGCGCACGAGCATGCGCGGGGCCGCGGCCCTGGCGCTCTACGAGCAGGGGCGCGGGGGGCACGCGTCGTGATACAACAGGGCTCCGGAGGAGGCGCGCGATGAGAGCGATTGCGTTCCGCGGGGTGGGTGACGTCCGGGTCGAGACGGTGGCGGACCCGAAGATCGTCCAGCCGACCGACGTCGTGCTGCGGATCACGACGAGCGCGGTCTGCGGATCGGACCTGCACCAGTACCACGGCCGGGGCGGTGCGCTCGTGCAGCCGGGCGCCGTGATGGGCCACGAGTTCATGGGCGTGGTGGAGGAGGCCGGGCCCGAGGTGCGGACGGTGAAGCGCGGCGACCGGGTCATCGCGCCGTTCTCCGTCTCCTGCGGCCGCTGCGAGTGGTGCCAGCGGAAGCTCCCGACCCAGTGCACCACGACCGAGCGGGCGGTGTTCGGCGGGCGCTGGGGCCACGTCTGGCCCGGCGGCCAGGCCGAGCGCATCCGCGTGCCGTTCGCCGATCACATGACGGAGCCCGTGCCCGCGGCCATGTCGGACGAGGACGCCCTCTTCCTGGGCGACATCCTCTCGACCGGGTTCTTCTGCGCGGAGAACGGGGGCATCCGCCCCGGGGACGCCGTCGCCGTGTTCGGCGCGGGCCCGGTGGGACTCCTCGCGATGCAGTCGGCCCAGCTCTTCGGCCCCGCTCGCGTCTTCGCGGTGGACCGCGTCGACTACCGGCTCGCGCTCGCCCAGGAGTTCGGCGCCGAGCCGGTGAATCTCGATCGGGGCGATCCCGCCGAGCAGCTGCGCCGGCTCACCGGCGGCCGCGGACCCGACGTCGTGCTCGAGTGCGTCGGCCACGAGACGCCGTTCACCCAGGCCATCCAGGCCGTGCGCGCGGGCGGGACGGTGTCGTCCGTCGGCGTCTACGTCGAGGCGAACATGGGTTTCCCGGCCCGCGAGGCCTTCTTCAAGGACCTGAACCTCCGCATGGGCATCTGCAACGCGCGCAACTACATGGTGCCGCTCATGCCCCTCGTGGAGGGCGGCAAGCTCCGCCCGGCGCGGATCGTGACGCACACGATGCCGCTCGCGGACGCGCCGAAAGGCTACGCGATCTTCGACAAGAAGGAAGACCGCGCG
>Ga0156194_1226_pt1 | contig 25401 bp, 20 predicted proteins | sample RifCSPlowO2_12_FD_107847 | JGI IMG/M metagenome (GOLD analysis project Ga0156194, IMG submission 107847) | Candidatus Rokubacteria bacterium RIFCSPLOWO2_12_FULL_71_22 | reverse complement strand
CGCAGAGATTGACCGAATGCAGCTGGAGGTGCGTGAGTACCTCTCGCTTCATCCTGGAGAACTGAAGGCCAGTGCCTGAGACAGAGACTCGGCGGGGTCGCGTCTGTGTCGCGAACCATCGGCCGCAAGACCGTAAACGTGCCGATCATCAATTCTTGCTGACGCTACGCTGACGGTTTTCGAGAGACTCGGCGGGATTTCCCAGGATGCCGCGGCCGGGCCTATGCCGCGTAAGCGGTTGACTTGTGATGATTCAGAACGACCCGGGACAGGACGTCAGGGCGCCTCTTAATCAGCGGGTCCGGGGTTCGAGTCCCCGACGGCCCACCAAACAAATCGGGCGCTTCGGAGTCATCCGGAGCGCCTGATTCGCTTTCAGACCCCGTCTTGGCTACCAATTGGCTACCAACTGTTCCGACCTCGGCCTCACCAAGACGGTCAACCGGGCTGACCCAGCCGTCGTCCAGCAGGTCCACCGCGCGCTTGTCCGTCCGCGGAAGCCACCGCGCGTACCACCGCAGCGTCGTCGTCGCGTCCGTGTGCCCGAGCTGCGCGCTCACGTAGGTGATGGGCGCATTCTGGGCCAGGAGCAACGACGCGAACGAGTGACGGAGGTCATAAAGTCGGAACCCGGGAAGCTTCGCCCGCTTGAGCGCCTGGGCGAAGGCCTTGCGCACGCGGCTCTCGTCGAGCGGCGTCCCCGCCTCCGTGCAGAAGACCCACGGCGGCATCTCCCGCCACCCGCGGCGGAGCTTCTCGACCATGCGGTCGATCTCGAGGCGCCTGAGCGTGCGCGTGAGCTGGTCGCTCATGTCCACGGTTCTCGTCTGTCCCGTCTTCGGCGTCTCGATCGCGCCGGCGCTCAGCGCCCGCTCCACGCGGAGCTCGCGCCCGCGGAAATCGAGGTCGCCCCACTGGAGCGCGTAGGCCTCGCCGGGCCGTAGCCCCGTCCGCGCGAGGAGCAGGAAGAGCGGGTAGTGCCGCGAGTCGGCCTGGGCCGCGGCGAGGAACGCCGCGAGCTGGCCGTGGTCCATCGGTCTGATCTTCTTCTGCCGCTCGGCCTGGCTGATGGAGTCGGGACGCCGGCGCCGCGAGCCCCGCAGCTGCAGGGCCGCGTTCGCCAAGATGATCCCGTCGTCGACGGCGTCGGAGAGCAGGACCGAGAGCACAGCGCGGATGAGACGTACCGAGTTCTTGCCGAGGCCGGCGCCTCGCTTGCGCGCGAGGAAGTCCCTGAGGTGCCCGCGGTGGAGCTCGCGGAGCTTAAACCGCCCGAAGGCGGGGAGCACGTGGCGGTCGAGATTCCTCTTGTACGAATCGAGCGTGCGTGGCTTGATCTCCGTCGCGACCTGAGCGAGCCAGCGCGCGGCGTAGTCGTCGAGCGTGATGTCGCGGTCCACCACGCGCGGGGCCGCCTGGCGTGACTCGGGGATGATCCGCGCGAGCGCGTCCTCCGCCTCGCGCCGGCTGCGGAAGGTCGCCCACCGGCGGACGCCGGCGCCGTCGCGGTAGTCGACGACCCACACGTCGTCCTTGGCGCGCCGGCGCCGGCGGATCGAGGCCATCAGCGTCTCCGCTCTGGAATCGGTGGCGCCGACGTGTGTTTTTCCGACCGGCGGCGGTCGCGGCGCTGGAGCGGAGCAAGCTGCATCGGTGCGGCCCGCAGCGCGGTCCGCCGTCCCACACCGGGCGAGCGCAACGGGGCCACGGTCTTCGCGCTCTCGATCATCGCGTCGAGGTCTCGCAGATCGAGACGGATCCGGCTTCCCAGGCGCACGGCAGGCAGCTGGCCACTCGCGATGAGGCGGTAGACGGCGTAGCGGCTGCCGAGTCCCAGGTAGACCGCGGCCTCGTGCGAAGAAAGCAGTCGTTGAGTCGGGCCCATCAACCCTCCCATTCAAGGGTCTCCGCCGGTCGGCTCCCCGACCGGCGCGGCGCGGACATGTCCCCTCCGAGATACACGTCCGATCCCGTTCGAGAGAGACGTGGGCTCGTCTCGCTTGGGGGCATGTGGTGCAATATCCGGACGTCGAGGCTGCGCGTCAAGTCGTCGTGGCGAATACCCGTCAAGCCAGGCGCGAAGGTCCGCGCGCCGGATGCGCACGTACTTGCCCTTGCGGACGGCGGCGAGGTCGCCACGGCGCACGGCCTCGTAGAGATAGCTTCGAGTGAACCTCAGCTCTCGCGCAACCTCCGGGACGGTGAGGAGGCCGTCGCCGGCGTCAGGCTCGCGAACGGTCGCCGTCGGCACGCGCACCATCTGAGCCCACAGAGCGGTCCTGACCCGCTCGAGGGCGCCGAGGAGCGCCGGGACATCGTCGGCCCGTAGGTCGGCGATCCGCCGTGGATCCGCCACGACGAGCGCGAGGTCAGACTTCACGTCCACGGGCGGCGGGTTGTCGATCCCGTGCACGGCTAGCGAGGTCGGATTCGCGCCGGGCCATCGCGGGCAGTCTGCCCACGCGAGATCCGGTTCGCCATACCCTCTTTCGGTCCATCGAGGCGGCTTCTTGAGCTATCGGCGACCAAGTTGGAAAACACTCGTCCACGCGTCGTAATCGGCGACCGCGGCCAGATTGGCGGATCGAGAAGCTCCTGCGATCTTCACCCATGGGACGAGGCCGCGCGGCGCCCGATCTCCTCCTCGATGTCAGCCGCGAGATCGCCAGCCGCTACGGCGTCGAGCCCGATCCTCACGCCTTGACCGATGTCGTCCTCCGGAAGACGCTTCCGGTTGGCGCGCGCACGGTCGACGTCACCGGCATCGTCGAGCCCCTCCTCGACAACCTCACCAAGAACCTCTCGACGAAATCAGAGCGCCGCGTGCCACGAGGCCACCCAAGGGGAGCAATACCCCGCGCCCGGACGAAGAGCACCGCGAGCGAGCGAACGACCCCGCGCGAGCGATCAAGGTCGCAGCTGACACCAAGCCGCCGCGGGGCGTCGTGTCGGAGCGGGTATCGCGGGCGTCAGACCATCGCCGGGCGCGTCGAACGCGGCAGGTCACGGAGCGCACGGAGCAGACCGCCCCTATATATTCATTAGGCATCTCCACATCCGGCCGCGCCGCGTACTTCGGCTCCAACTGAGCGTTGCCGAAGGGCAATTCACCGGATGGCGGCGCGCGTAGCCGCGCACGCGCTCGATCAGCCGATCCAGCTCCTCTTCATGAGCTCGTCGAGCTTGGTCTCGAGGCGGCGCGTGGCCGTCTGCACTTCGGGCGCCTGTTTCGCACGCACGATCCCCTCGGCAGACTCTGGAACCTCCCGCGCGCGGGCTCGCTCGAAGGGGACCCGCGGCGAGCTCGACGCGCTGGGCAGCCGGGGAAGCGCTACACCGGCTGCGCCCCACGGCGTTCCTGACGGTGGTACGGGCCGCGTTAGGACCGAGCGCCGGGCCGTCGAGGATCGTCGGGAGGTACTGATGGCGTTCGAGCGACGCCAGCGCGGCAGGGCGAGGAGCATTCCGAGGAGCTTCAGGTCCCCCGGACTGTCAAGGCTGAAGTAGAGGCTACGGTGGTACGCATCAGCCATGCTGACGTCCGGGGCGTGAGGACGGGCCAGTCGACCCTTGTGAGAAACTCACAGATCTCACAGAGCGTCCACAGCCGGGCAACCTCCTCGGCGTGTCGGTCCGGCCGCGGGGCGAATCGACCTCGACTGAACACAGCAGAGCCGCTACAGAATGCCACACCCCATGTCGACCGGCGTGGCGGCGCCGCCTGATCGGGCTCATCCAAGAGGCGCTCTGGAGGGAAAACCGGTCGTCCGGACGCTCCTTTTGGAGTGCGGGCCTCGCGGGGGGGGCGCCGCCGACCCCGACAACTGGCGTGTGACTGCCGGACTCGGCCCCCACGATCGCGCCCGACTTCTGTTCCCCTTCTCGCGTAAGATGAAGTGTCTACTCCGGGATACACCCAGCGGTACAGGCGACGGGGGCGACCCGGAAACGAACTTCAGGTGATGGGCGGAGTGACGCGATGAACGCCGTCGAGTTTCAGTGGAGAACCGGCTCAAGTGAAGCTCACTGATCCGCAGCGGAGGGCGATCGAGCACGAGGGCGGCAACCTTCAGCTCATTGCGTGCGCGGGCTCCGGGAAGACGGAAGTGGTCGCGCGGCGCGTGGTGCACCTGCTCTCGCCCGGCACAGGCGGAGGGTTTGTGCCGCGCAATATCATCGCCTTTACGTTCGCGGACAAGGCGGCCGCGGAGCTGAAGGAGCGGATCATCACGCGCTGCCGTGAAGCACTGGGGCAAGTGCCGGGCCTGGCCGAGATGTTCGTCGGGACAATTCACGCCTTCTGTCTGGAGCTTCTCAAAACGGAGGTGCCGCAATACCTTAAGTACGAGGTGCTGAACGAGGTCCAGCAGGGCCTCTTCGTGGACCGCCACAGCAAGCAAAGCGGCCTGACGACGTCCACCGATCTCGCCGGTGCTGCTCTCAGGCGCTACAAGGACACACTGCACTACCTCTCGGCGCTCTCGATCCTGCGGGAAGCGGAGCCGGTCGAGAGTGCGCTCGCCGGCTGTTCTGTCGTCGAGGGCCTCGAGGCGTACCGGTCTCTCCTCGATGCTCGCAGCTACCTCGACTACTCCGCGATTCTCGAGGACGCCGTGGGCGTCATGACCAACGACGATGGCTTGCGGCAGCGGCTAGTGGAGCGGGTCCGCTACGTGATCGTGGACGAGTACCAGGACGTGAACCCCATCCAGGAGGCGATTGTCTGGCTGCTGCACGATCTGAGCGCGAAGGTCTGTGTCGTCGGCGATGACGACCAAACCCTCTACCAGTGGCGCGGCAGTGAGGTGCAGAACATCCTCAGCTTCGCGGGCCGCTACCGAGAGGTCGAGCAGGTCGCGCTGGAGGAGAACTTCCGCTCCAGCGAAGGCGTCGTTGAGACGGCGCGCGCGTTCATCGAGCAGAACGCCGAGCGGCTGCCGAAGGCAATGAAGCCGGCGGGAGCGCAGGACTACGTACCCGGAGACATCGTCGCGCTCTCTTTCGGTACGCCCGACGACGAGGCGCGCTACATTGCGGAGACGGCGAAGGCGCTGCGGGGCGTGGCGATCCGGCAGGAACAAGAGGAACGCGGCATCTCCTGGTCGGACATGGCGGTGCTGTTTCGCAGCGTGAAGGCGAACGGTGAGCCGATCACGCAGGCATTCAAGGCTGCCGGAATCCCGTTTGTCGTCGTGGGCATGACGAACCTCTTCGGCGCCTCAGAAGCGGAGGCGGGCCGGCAACTCTTCTACTTCATGGCCGGGCGCCCGGGCATCGACGAGCAGACGGTCGGACGCGCCTGGCTCGACGCAGGGCTCGGCCAGGACCCTACGGAGCTCCGGCGCGCCATCGCCAACGCGGCGGCGGCGAAGGCATCGCTCGGCGAGTTCGACCAGAAGCGCTGGGGGCTCTACTCGATCCAGCGCCTGTTCCTGACCTTCCTGGAGGACGCCGGCGTCCGTGAGGAGCGCGTCCCGGACGGCCGCGGCGAGGTCGTCTTCTACAACCTCGGCAAGTTCAGCCAGCTCATCTCGGACTTCGAGACAATCCACTACCACTCGAAGCCAGCCGAGAAGTACGATTCCTTTGCGGACTTCCTCCAGTTCCGCGCCGAAGACGCCTACCCCGAGGGCTGGCAGGACAACCAGTACGCGAACCCGGATGCGGTCCGGATCATGACGATCCACCAAGCCAAGGGGATGCAGTGGCCAGTCGTATTTGTCCCGGCCCTGCTCAAGAACCGGTTCCCGGCCAAGAAGCCAGGCGGGAGGACGGTCTGGCACCTCTTGCCCCGCGCTGGGATCAAGGGGCAGGCGCGCTTCGAGGGGACGCTGGAGGACGAGCGGCGGCTCTTCTACGTGGCGATGACCCGGAGCCAGAAATTCTTGCAACTGACTTGGGCGCCGGTGCCGGGGAATCAGCTCTTCCAAAAGCGCTCGCAGTTCTGGGACGACGTGCTGAAGTCGAAGTGGGTCAAGCGGCGCGCTCCCGACTACTCGGCGAGGAAGCGCCTTGCACCCACGCCGCGGGCCGGGGTGGCGAACGTCGTCTTCTCGTTCTCCGATCTCAAGTATTTCTTCGAGTGCCCGTACCAGTTCAAGCTGCGCATCCTGTACGGATTCAATGCGCCAATCCACGAGGCGCTCGGCTACGGGAAATCACTGCACGACGCGCTCGCCGAGGTGCATGCTCGCGCGATCCGCGGGGATGTCGCCGAGGACGACGAGGTCCCACGCCTGGTCGAGACGCATCTCCATGCGCCCTATGCCTATCCAGCGCTGCGGCAGCAGCTCGAGGCAGCGGCGGAGCGAGTGCTGCGCAACTACCTCCACGACAACCGGGCGCTCTTCGACAAGATCGAGTTCTCGGAGAAGCAGATCGAAATCAGCCTCGGCGACGGCGTGACGATGAACGGCCGCATCGACCTCGTTCGGCGCTTGGACACCGGCGAGACCACTATCGTGGACCTGAAATCGAGTGACCGCGCCCAGCCCGAGCACGTCACCGAGACCCAGCTCCATGTGTACGCGCTCGGCTACCAGGAGCTGACCGGCCGCCGGCCGGACTACGTTGAGGTGTACGAGTTGGATGAGCGCAAACGCAAGCCGCGCTCGGTGGACGACGACTTCATCGCGGACGTCAAGAAGCAGGTGCGGGGTGCCGCCGAGGCCCTGCGCCAGGGCGCCCTACCCACGAACCCGTCACCGAAGAAGTGCTCCACCTGTGACTATCGGGGAATGTGCAGCGCCGGGCGCATGGCTACGGAGAAGGCCCAGTCGTGAGCGACGCGCTGTCCTCGATGATCGATGCGCTGGGCCTGGAAGTGGCCGCGATCCGCAAGAAGGGTGGCGGCACCCAGATCGAGCTGCGCGGGGGCGAGAGGGTCGGACAGGCCGAGGACAACTGGCTCTACCGCTTCCCGCTTGGCGACGATCTTTATCTCCGCGACGATACGCCGGTGCGCCTCATCTGTGGCGACAGGGAGACCTCCGGCGTGCTGGTGTCGTTCCGCGACGGTGTGCTCCTGGTGGCGATTGAAGCGGACCTGGGGCCGAAGATCGCCTTCGCCCGCCTGATGGCCGACGACTCCTTCCTCGTCGAGCGCCTCAAGGAGCGGCTCGAGAAAGTACGCTCCGGCGAAGCGCAGTTCAATAAGGCGGGCGCAGAGCGCGTGATCGGTGAGGCGAGGCCGCGGACGGGTGACGCCGACCCGGAGGCCGTCGTGCTGCAAGGAGACGGCATCCTCAACGAGGAACAGCGGATGGCCATCCGGCGCTCGCTCGGCAGCGACACGACCTTCGTCTGGGGTCCGCCGGGCACGGGCAAGACCACCACGCTGGCCCGGATTGTGGAGGCGCACTACCGGGCCAAACGGTCCGTTCTCCTCGTCTCGAACACCAACATCGCGGTGGACACCGCGCTCGAGCGCGTCGCCGAACGTTTGCAGGGCGAGGCCGACTTCCATTCCGGCGCCGTGCTCCGGCAGGGGCCCGTGGTGAAGGACGAGCTGCGCCAGCGCTTCGGGCCGCAGGTGGTCCTGGAGGAAGTGGTCGCGCGCCTCGGCGAACGGCTGCGCCTCGAGAAGGAAGACCTCCTGCGGCAGGTCGCGGCGCTCGAGCGCGATGAGAAGCCGTTGGCCCAGGCGGTCGCTGACCACGAGAGCCTCGAGACAACGCGGCGGGCGCTCGCCGAGCTCGAGGCGAGCCTCACCGAAGTGAGGAAGTCGGAGCAGCTTCGCAAGGCCGAGGCGAGGCAGCACCACTCCCGCACCGCCACGCTGCGCGCCGACCTGGAACGTGCCCGGACCATGGGGGCGATCCGGCGCCTCTTCTCCGGACTCAACCCGGACCGACTCGAGCGCGAGATCGCCGCCGCCGCGCGAGCCGGGCAGGCGGCGCAGGATGCCGCTCGGGCGTTGGCGGAGGAGGCGAGCCGTCGCGAGGCGAAGGTGCGGGACCTGCGCGCCGAGCACGATCGGCTCGCGCACGCGGTCGGCGCTTACCCGCCGCCAGCGGAGTGTCGGCAGCGCCTGGAAGCCGCGCAAGCCAAGCTGCGGCCAGCGCGCGACCGGATCACCGCGATCGATCGTGAGCTGGCGGCGCTCGCGGACGGGGTAGTGGCCCGCTGCCGCGTCCTCGCCACCACGGTCTATCGCACCTACCTCGCCGGCCCGCTGCGGCGCAGCTTCGACGTCGCCGTCATCGACGAGGCGTCCATGCTCATGCTGCCCCTCGTCTACTACGCGGCCGGCATCGCCGCGCACGCCGTCGTCGTGGCGGGCGACTTTCGGCAGTTGCCGGCCATCGTTACATCGGACGAGCCGGCCGCTGAGGAGTGGCTGAAGCGCGACGTGTTCGAGAAGGTGGGTATCCCCGAGCGCATTCTCCGTCACACGGCGACGCCGGAGCTCGTCACCCTGCGCACGCAGTACCGGATGCGCGAGCCGATCTGCGAGCTGGTGAACCGATTCTTCTACACCGACCATCCGCTGCGGACCGACCTCGGTGCTGGACGCGAGGCGAGGCGTTTCCCGCTCGGCGACGCTCCGCTCTTGTACGTCGACACGTCATCCTTCCACCCGTGGACGGCGCTCCGGCTCGGCACGTTTTCACGATACAACCTGTTCCATGCCCTCCTCGTGCGAAACATCCTCCTCCACCTCGCGGACGTGGGCTACCTGCCCGGTGCGGACGCGACGAACGATGCCGTCGGCGCCGTGTCGCCCTACGGCGCGCAGTCGAAGCTGATCCAGGCGCTGCTTGAGGATCGCCTGGGGTCGCGCGCCGCAGGCGTCGCGGCGACGGTCCACCGCTTCCAGGGGAACGAGAAGGACGTGATGCTCCTCGATCTCACGGACTCCTACGGCGCGAAGCTCGGCCGCTTCCTCTCGGCGAGCCGCATCGAGGAGGACGGCGCGCGCCTGCTGAATGTCGCGGTGAGCCGGTCGCGATGCCACGTCGTGCTGATCGGGAACTTCGAATACCTTCGGGCCAAGGCCTCCTCGGACGCGATCGTCCGAGGCCTGATCGAGCATTTCCAGGAGTACGGCCAGGCGCTCGTAGTCGAGTCGCTCCTGCCCCTGGCCGACCGGGATTGGGTGGACGCGCTCCACCACGTGATGCCGCGGGGATTCGAGCTGCCGGACGGCGCGGCGGGGGCGTTCACTGAAGGGACGTTCTATCCGGCGTTCGCGCGCGATCTGGCGCGCGTGAAATCGTCCATCGTTCTCTTCTCCCCCTTCGCAACCGCGCCGGGCACGAGTCGCTGGGTGGAACCGCTGCGGGCCGCGCTTGCGCGCGGGGCTGGGGTGCGCGTGGTCATGCGTCCGCCGGAGGAGGCCGGGGGCGCTCCGGCCGAGGAGGTCACCGAGCTCGTCGCGGAGTTGCGAACCCTCGGGATCGCCGTGGATCTGCGCGCCCGAATGCACGAGAAGATCGCGATCCTCGACGGCCGGATCCTGTGGCACGGATCGCTCAACATCCTCTCGCACAGCGACACCCGCGAGAGCATGCTGCGAATCGAGAGCTCGAGCGCCTGCGAGGCGCTCGGACGCTTCGTGAGCACCCCGCCCGGTCGGAAGGATGACCGGGTGGACCTGCACGCGCCCGAGAACCCGGCCTGCCCGTCTTGTGGCGGACCGACGGTCTGGGACAGCGGGCGGTTCGGCATCTACTTCCGGTGCGAAAAACCGGACTGCGACGGCAAGGTGGACCCGCGGCGGCGAGGGCAGGGGGCGCAGCGTGGAAGACGGGGCGGCGGTGCTGGGGCCTCGGCCACGGGACGGTCCTGCCCGCAGCCGGACTGCGGCGGGCGGCTCGTCCAGCGTACGGGCAGGCATGGACGCTTCCTCGGGTGCACGGGCTACCCGCGCTGCCGGTACACAGAACATCTGAGCTGAACACAACGCGAGGTCAGGACATGGCGCCGAGAAAAAAGAACACGTCGTCGAAGAAGCCCGAGAAGACGGTCACCCGCTACACCTACGACGAGGTGAAGGAGCCGCGCACGCCCGAGACGGGGCACACGGCGCTCCTGCCTGCCGACGAGCAGGTGGTAACGCTCCTCATGGACAACGGGTGGAGCAAGGCCATCGAGGTCGGCAAGTTGCCGGGCGGGGACGAACGGCCGGTCGTCGTGGACATGGACCCGGCGGCCGACCCGGTGCTTTTTTGGGCGGGCAAGCGCAACAAGCGCGAGGTTCCGGTACTGCCGCTCCAGCGCAACGAGATCGTCACCGACTCGCGGATCGCGCAGATCATCGAGCGTGCCCGCCGAGGAGCGGCCGAGAAGGAACCGCAGGCACGGCAGGGCACGCTTTTCGCCGACCTGGAGAAAACGCTGCGCGAGTCCGACCGCACGAAGCGCGTTGAGTTCTACACGCACGAGGAGGGCTGGAAGAACAAGCTCATCTGCGGCGACTCGCTGCACGTGATGGAATCGCTGCTGCACTACGAGGGCATGCGTGGCAAGGTTCAGATGATCTACATCGACCCGCCGTACGGAATCAAATACGACTCGAACTTCCAGCAGCGGGTGGACTCGACTAAGAACGAGGAGAGGGAACAGGCGGACGATGTTCTGACGATCAGGGCGTTTCGGGATACGTGGGCGCTTGGCGTGCACTCATACCTCGAATACTTGCAGGAGCGGCTGTACCTGTGCCGAGAGCTGCTAGCGGAAGTCGGAAGCATCTTCATTCAAATCAGTGACGAGAATGTTCATCGCGTACGGGCCCTGATGGATGAGGTCTTTGGTGCCAACAACTTCGTCTCGCAGATCACGTTCTTTAAGACGTCAAGCCAATCAAGCGATTTCTTGTCGTCCCCGGTCGACTATCTTCTTTGGTACTCGAGAGACAAAGCCAACTGCCGGTACCGCTCGCTGTATCGAGACAAAGACTTGGGCGGCGAGGGTGCGGGCCAGTACACGTGGATTGAGCTTCCCGACGGTACACGCCGGCGCATGACGGAGGCCGAAGTCGATGGGTCTCAGAAGTTGGCCCCCGAGGCCAAAGTGTTTCGCCCTGACAACCTCTTTAGCACCCGGCAAGGGCGGGCTCATGAGATCTGGCCGGTAAAGCTCAATGGGCGCGAATACTGGCCTGCGTCGGCCTCGACTTGGAAGACAAACCAGGAGGGAATGAAGCATCTAACGGCAGCACGGCGCCTCATCGCGATCGGCAACACGCTGTGCTACGTGCGCTACCTGGATGACTTCAGGGCATACCCGATTACAAGCATTTGGGCCGACACCGTGATTAGCGGCTTTGGCGGAGGGAAGTACTACGTCGTTCAAACGAGCCCGAAGGTTGTCGGGCGTTGTATCGCCATGACCACGGTCCCGGGCGAGTTAGTTCTCGATATCACTTCGGGGGGTGGCACTACCGCGTTCTGCGCGGAACAGCTCGGTCGTCGGTGGATTGTCTGCGACACATCTCGGGTCGCAGTGAACGTCAGCCGCCAGCGGCTACTCGCGGCAGTGTTTCCCGCAAACTTGCTGAAGGGAGACCGGGTATCTGAGGGGTTCAGGTACCGTGAGATTCCTCGCGTGACCATGGGAAGCATAATCGGCGGACGTGAACCCGAGAGCGTTGAGCTAGTTGACGATCCTCTTCCCGACAACTCTGCCGTGCGCGTCGTGGGTCCATTCGAGATGATGTCCCTCGGCCGCTACTCGGTCGAAGACTGGAAGGGCTACGTCATCCGTGAGCCAGCCTCCGCCTTCGGGGAGCCGGCAAAGCTAGAGAACTACATCGAGGTGATCTGCCGCCTGTACCGCAAGGACGCGGCCATCCAGGGCGCGAGCGGTCTGGTCCATGCGGTGGCAGAGACTGAGAAGGAGAAGATCGCGATCTCGATCGGGCCGCTCTCGGGACGCGTGACGGCCAAGCAGATCAACGATGCGGTGCAGGACGCGCTCGCCTCCGGCATCCTCGAGGTGCACGTACTCGGCTGGGCGTTCGAGGCAAACGTCGGCGAGGTGAAGTCGCAGCTCGAGGGGCGCGGCAAGGTCAAGGTCGAGCTGATCATGATCCGCCCCGACACGCTAGCCGAGGGGCTCAAAGTGACGCAGCCCGAGATGCTCTTCTCGCCGCTCGGCCTGCCTGACATCAAGGTGAAGTTGAAGAAGGATGGAAAGGGTGTTGCCGAAGCCGTTGTGACGCTCGACGGTGTGGCTCTCTTCAACCGCAGTAAGCGGGAAACCAAATACCTGCGCGCCGACTCAAAGTACGTCTCCGCCTGGTACCTTGACGAGGACTACGACGGCGACTGCTTCGTGGACTGCCAGATGTTCTTCGACTTCAAGAAGGTGCCAAACCTGAAGGCCGCGCTCAAAGCCGAGGTGGAGCCGGACGAGTTCACTCTGCAGCTCACCTCACAGCCTTTCCTGGTCCGCGGCTATAAGCGCATCGCGGTCAAGGTCGTGGACGTCTACGGCAACGAGTCCACCGTGGTCCGCGAGCTGAAGTAGGGGCGCGGCCATGGCCTATGTCGTCGACCGCGTCGTCATCTGCGACGCGTTCCAGGCGCCCGACAAGCACTACCAGCTCCTGCCTGGCGGCAAGTCGAAGCTCGTTCTGGAGCGGCGGCCCTCGGTGAGATTCCTCGCCTCGGCTAAGGACGTGAAGGGCGGCATCGCCGGCGTCGTTGGCAAGGAGGCAGGGCTGTTCGAGGACATGCTCGCTTCGGACGAGCAAAAGAACGACTTCGTCAACCAGCTCCGCGACGAGGTCCGCGGGTGGCGCGAGGCCGGCTACCCCGGCACGGCCCTCGTCACACGGCGGCTGCTCGAGTGGTGGTTTGAGCGCGCCGAGGAGCGTCGGGCTATTGGGCAACGCTTCTTCTTCTGCCAGCAGGAGGCAATCGAGACCGTCATCTACCTCTACGAGGTGCAGAAGCGGCGGAAGATGCCTGAGACGGGCGACTTGGTGCGCTACGCGCTCAAGCTCGCGACCGGAACGGGCAAGACGGTGCTGATGGCGCTGCTCGTCACCTGGGCCACGCTGCACAAGCGCAAGGTCAGCGGCTCGTCGCTCTCAGCGAACTTCCTGGTGCTAGTGCCGAACCTCACCGTGCGCGACCGCGTGAGCGGCGTGCCGCGTGGCGATGGGCTCTCCCCGTCAGGCGAGCATAACCTCTACGACGCCTTTGACGTGGTGCCGCCCGAGTACAGGGACGAGTTCCATCCGAACGTTGTGGTCCGCAACTGGCAGCGCATCCCGCTCGAGGGGAAGCGCGACGACTGGATTCCCGAGGAGGTCGTGGAGGAGGGCCGGTTCATTCCTGCCGCGGTGCTCCGCGCCATGCGGCGCCGGGCGCAGCAGGACCCGAACGCCGTGATCCGGCGAATGCTCGGCGGCTGGCGAGACCTCATCGTCATCAACGACGAGGCGCACCACGTCTACGGCGAGAAGCGCACGAAGAAGGGCGAGGACCCCGGCTACATCAAGTGGAGCCGTATCCTGGAGCGACTGTCGAAAGCGGCGAAGCTCTCGCTGGTTGTCGACCTCTCGGCTACGCCGTGGTATGGCTCCGGATCGCCCAAGCCCGAGGGGACGCTCTTCGAGTGGCTCGTCTCGGACTTTCCTGTCTACGACGCCTTCGAGTCCGGTCTCGTCAAGGTGGTGCGGCTTCCCGATCCCGACGAGAAGGGCCACATCTACCTGAACCTCTGGGACCTCGTCAAAGAGGCGAAGACCAAGGAGGAATACATCCGTGCCTGCAAGGGCGCGATCGCCAGCATCTACTCGTCGTGGAGGAAGGACTTCGACGAGTGGGGAGCGACCCTCGAGTTCGCCCGGGGGCCCAGCCCCGTGCTCTTGTGCGTCGCCGACAACGCCACCCGCGCCGCCTGGCTGTTCGAACACCTCACGCGCGAGTACGAGCTGCTGCGCAACCCCGACGATGAGGACCGGAAGCGCTGGGTCACCATCCAGGTCGATTCCAAAGTCTTCGACGCCGATAAGGGCAACGAGTCGGTGCTGCGCGAGATGATCAATACCGTCGGGAGAAGAGGGCGAGCCGGCGAGCACGTACGATGCATCGTCAGCGTCAACATGCTCTCAGAGGGCTGGGACGTGCAGAGCGTGAGCCACATCCTCGGTTTGCGCGCCTTTGGTTCGCCGCTGCTTACCGAGCAGATCATCGGCCGCGGGCTGCGCCGAACGAACTACGACGTGCTGAATCAGCCACTCGAGGAGCGCCCGGAGGGCTCCGAGGAGACCGTGGACGCTTTCGGCATCCCGTTCGTCGGGTTCCCGGTCGAGAAGCGCAAGCGTCCCAAGTCCGGCGAGTGGGGCCAGAAGCCCGTCTGGATCGAGCCGGACGCGAAGAAGGCGAAGTTCCGGGTCCGGGTCCCAAACGTCCGCTCGTGGGCGGTGGGCGTCGTTCAGTCGCTCGCCGATCTCGTCCGCGTCGAGGAGCTGCCGGAGGTTCGCCTCAATCCGAAGGAGACCCCGCCCGACGTGCATGTCCGGCCGGTGGTCGGCGGCCAGCCCGAGGCGATCATGACGCTCGAAGAGTTCCGGCGGGAGTGGCCGCTCCTGAAGACCGCTTTCTTTACGGCCGAGGAGCTCTTCGAAGCGACGAACCCCGGAGCGGCGGCCGACCTCGGCATCGGCCCTACGTTCGATGAGCTGCTCGACCTCAGCCGGCGCTTCCTCGACTCACGAGTGCGCGCGCTGGAAGTGGACGGCCAGAAGAGCGACCCACGCGACGTCGGCATCTACTACTGGCGCCGCCAGGCGCTGGACGTTCTGGAGAACGCGATCCGGGGTGCAGGGCTCTCCGGAGTCGAGCCCGTGCCGATCCTCGGGAACCCCGACTGGCTCGACTCGGTGAGCCTGCGGCGCTTCCAATGGACAGGCGTCCTGGCCGAGGGCAAGCGCTGCCACACCAACAAGGTGCCCTGCCACACCGACCTCGAGAAGCAGTTCGCGGAGTTCCTCGATCGTGCCTCGGACGTCATCCGGTACTTCAAGAACGAGCGCTTCGGCTTCTCGGTGACCTACTACGAGAGCAATCGGCCTCGGCAGTACTACCCGGACTTCATCGTCGTCGCACGCGAGGCCGACGGGCGCGAGGTGATGTGGCTCGCCGAGACCAAGGGAGAGATCCGGCCAAACACGGCGCTCAAGTTCGAGGCGGCAACGCTCTGGTGCGAGAAGATGAGCCGCACCGCCTATGGCCACTGGCGGTATCTCTTCGTGCCTCAGCGGAAGTTTGAGGCATCGATTGTGGCGGGCGTGAAGTCCTTGGCGGACCTCGCCGCGTCGCTCGTTGTGCCGCGTCCCGAGCCGCAGCTCCGCTTGATCTCACTCGAGGACGCGCGTGTGAAGCGGGAGGCGTTCAAGAGTCTGCTTCCGCTGTACAGCCTGAAGGCCGCTGCTGGCTATTTCGGGAGCGGTGAGGCGGTGGAGCCCGAGGCCTGGGTCGAAGCCGACACCATGGGCAGGCTCGACGAGCAGATGTTCGTGGCGAGGGCTGTGGGCCGCTCGATGGAGCCCAAGATCCGCGATGGCGACTATTGCGTCTTCCGAGGGAAGCCGGAGGGGAGCCGCCAGGGGAAGATCGTTCTCGTCCAGTATCGAGGTCCGGCTGACCCTGAGACTGGTGGAGCATACACGGTGAAACGGTACTCATCGCGCATCGTGGCGGACCCCGAGGGCGGCTGGCGACACGCGGAAATCACGCTGTCACCGCTGAACCCCGACTTCAAGCCGATCACCCTGACACCGGAGTCTGAGGGGGACGTGAAGGTCGTCGCGGAGTGGGTTGGAGTCCTCCGGCGAGTATAGGGGGCGTTATGGCGAGGAGACGACGGACGCAGCGAAAGCATGGAGTTAAGGCCAGCCTTCAGGTACCGCAACTCGCGAAGGCAGGCAGCTCATTGAACCTCAACATCTACGCGGATCGGCAGAAGCTCGGTGAGCTCGTGGTTGGACGTGGCTCCCTGTATTGGTATGGCCGAAATCGACAGAGGCGGAAGCGAATTCCATGGACTACATTTGCCGACATGATGGACAAGCTCGCATATGGCCGGTGAGGCCTGGGTTGAGGTGGACATGGAGAGGCACAGGAAGATACCGGACATCGCTGGCCTCGATGATTGGGAAATGGGACTCCTTATGGAGATGCGGATCCTGAAGGAGGCCGGTGTGCTTACTCCCGTTATCGAGGTGATGGCCACCTGCCTCGAAGTCCTTTATCTCGAAGCAGAGCGCCAGGCATGGCAGAAGAGCGAGAAAAGACGGGAGGAGGAGTTTAAGAGCCAGGCGAAGAGGCAGCGTCTGCCAGGCAAGGCGTTTCAAAAGGGCTATATTCCGCTTCAGTTCAAGCCGGACAACGCGTTGATTCGAAGGCTTATCGCCGAGAGAACCGCGGCAGGCAAGTGGCTCAGCCGTCTCGACCGTGAACTGCGTCGAGACATCGCGCGCTCTATGGTCGAAGAAATCGCGGCGAAGGCCCGGCAGGCCGGTGTGAACGCATGCCGCGCGTACATCGGGGCGACCAGCTGACTCAATGATCCGACTCGTGGAATTTTTTGCTTGGATCGCAGCATGGGGCGGCGGTTTGGGCCACCGGGTCGGGCTCGCCCCAGGCAAATCTCTGCCGGGAGGACGAAAGATGGCTGAGACTCGGACGCGCCCAGACCGGGACCGCTACTTCATGGGAATCGCGATGGCGGTGCGGGCCCGGGCAAACTGCTTGGGCAGTCGGATCGGGGCGGTACTCGTCCTCAACGACCGCGTCGTATCGACCGGCTACAACGGGACGCCCGAGGACATGAAGAATTGCGACGAGGGCGGTTGCGATCGCTGCCTGAATCGCGAGAAGTACGGTTCGGGAAAGGGCTACGACGTCTGTATCTGTGTCCATGCCGAACAGAATGCTCTCCTCGCGGCCGCGCGGTTCGGGATCGGGGTTGAGAATGCAGTTCTTTACAGCACAATGAGGCCCTGCTTCGGCTGCACAAAGGAGATTCTCCAAGCCAAGATTCGGGCGGTCTACTACCTTCAAGACTGGAAATATCCAGACCCCGACCTCAACGCCGAGTACGAGAGAATTCAAGCTCGAATTCCTGACGGCGTTAGGGTGGTGGCGGTGGAAGACCCAGATCGCGAGTGGGCGATCGGCAAGAGACCCGTCATTTCAGAGACCGGTCACGTGACGACCTGAGAGGCTCGCTGACCTGTCAAGCTGACGCGGTCTCTCTAGCAAGAGACTGAAGAGCGGACAGCGATCGGATTAGTGATCCCGAGCCCGCATCCTTCGCGGCTCGAGCACCCAGAGCCCAGCAACCACGGAGGCGCCGTGGGCTCTTGTGTTCAGCCCCGGGGAGGCCGAGCCAACACCCCCGGTTCGATCCGCCGTCGCTCGACTAAGACTGCTGAAAACCCGGTAGGCGAGGCCGTCGCATCGGTCGCTATCGAGAGACGCCAGATACCATCACTGAGACGTTCCGGGCGACCAGCCGCTTGCCTAAAGTCAGAGCATCATGGCCATTGAAGAATGACTGAAAGCGGAATTCGTGCGCTTGGCCGCGGTCATCAGTCAGCGAGAATAGTCCATCGCCGATCGGGCCTCTGCGCCCGCGACAACGTCTCTGAACCTCCCCAAACACCGCATCCGCCGTCACGCCAGCAAAGTCTGTCGCAAACTTCGGAGATCGGATGAAGTAGCGGATGTCTTCCTCCGGCGAGGAAGTCGCTTCGCGAGGATGCGTGCTCACCAGGCCGAACGACGCATCGAGTGACGCCTCGACGACGCGCCAAAGCGTTGTGGTCATCGTGTTCCCATAGAGCTTGTGCAATGACTGCACGGCCGCGAAGTCGATATCTGAGGATCGCACAGTCTCCACGAGGGTCCCGCCCAGGAAAAGCAATCGTCCCGCGCCGTAGTTCGCTTCCGCCTCGATGAGTTCATGACAGCCCGGGCTGAGCGTTGTCTCAGGATCTCCGTGCGCGATTCCGTCGTGCCATGGCACGAGATCATGAGTGATCTCGTGGGCCTCGTTCCACCGCTGCTTCGGCTCCGGGATCTCGCGGTCGAGGAGAATCCGCCGCTTCTCGGCGAGCAGCACACCCTTCAGGCCGAGGTTCTTCACGACCTGCAAGATCGACGACGGTCGATCGAGGATCTGTTTCCCGGCCACCCTCATCTGGTGAATCTTCTCCCGAAGCCACGAATCGTCATCGCTTGAGTAGTATCCGATGTCGAGCTTCAGAAGTGCTCGGACATCGTCGAGACGAAGAGGTGGGGGCGGGCTCCCGAGATCCTTCAGGAGCTTCTCGACCCTCTGATCGATCGCCTGGGCGGTGGTCGGGTTGAGGAGCTTGTTTGTCTGCAAGTCACAACCTTTCAGTCATGCAACGCGCGGATGAAATCATGGAGCGCCTGGGATTCCGACTTCGAGAGCTTATCCATCGGCCTCGAGCTCGCTGCAAAGCGCAGGGCCTCGCGCTCAAGTGTTTCATCTCTATGCACGCGATGTCCGGCAAGAACGAGCAGCTTCTCATACGAAACCTTCAGGGCCACACTCAGCTGATGGAGCACGCGAGGCTCGGGAACGTTCCGCGCGGATTCGAGGTCCACCAATTCGCGCAGGTCAAGGCCAAACCGTGAGGCGAATTGATCGGGCGCCAGCGCGTGATCGCGCCTGGCGAACTGAACTAGACGCGCCAATGCATCGAGCCCGCAGGACGTGGGAGGGCGGGGCTCGGCACCGGGCGCTTCCCGAAGCATTCCTAGCTCAGCCGCGAGTCCGCCGACAGATACGCCTGCCTCGTCCGCAGCGATCGCGCGAGCGATGAGGTTCTCCCGATTACTCGGGAAGCGAAGCGGCTTGTGCGGCGTTCCGGCCATACCTAATTCTCCTCTAAGAATGTGCGTGCGTGCGATTCGTCGAGCTCGAAGTACCGAAGCTGCCGGTACTTGGGGTCCGGGCCCAAGTCGCTCATACCGCAGGCGCCGCGGTAGAACGAGTCGGCCTGGGGAAGCGAGTGAAGGCCGACACGTCCCCGAAAGTCGAGATCTTCGCTCCACCGAACCGCAAGCTCAACGAGCTGAAGTCCGGTCCCCTTGAACAGCGGGCCTTGGCCGATCCCGGAAGGTTGCCAGTTCCACGGAGCCGTTTCCACGAACTCCACATACACGAGATCTCGCCCGACTGGCGCCAACCGCGTCGGATGCCCTACGCAGCAGCCAAGCAGGAGCCCCTGCCACCTCTCTTCGGCTCTGAGGCCAAACAGCCTATACGCGCTGAACGGCCCAGGCGCGTAGGGCTTTAGGGTGATGGCCTTCTCAGCCCAGTTCCAGTGAAGACTCTGCGGCCACTCGCTTCTCGGCACAGAACGGTTCAACAACTCCCTGGCGATCTGAATCTTCGCCGGGGCCCAGAGGGCCTCGGCGTCCAATAGATCGTCTAGCGAAAGCGAGTCGTGCAACTCCGCGTCGACGAGCTTGCCAGTCGCGACATGCTTCAGCTTTGTCGCGTGCGTGCTCACCCGAGCACCATGAGCTCCGACTTCTTCCTTTGAAGCTCATCCTCGAAAAAGAGCTTCTCACCCTGAGCAACGCGAGTGTCGACTAGCTGGTACAGCCGGAGAGCCTGACGGATCACCGCCGTCTTGGACAAGTCCTTCCGCCGGGCAAGCCCTTCCAGAGCTTCCATCTCCGCCGCGGTCAGATTGAGCGTCATTGTGCGTTTGGCCAGCATCGTCGCCCTCCACCAGGAAAAGCTTACACCTGGAGTGGCTATCATGTCAACAATATTTAGCTAAATATAGTTGATTATATGGCCATAAAATGTATAATAGCCACAGGAAGAATGGCGCAGTAGCCAAGATCCTCCAAAGCGGGCCGCGGCCTCGGAAACGCGGCGACGAAAGGAGCCACACACATGAGCGCGATCGATGTCACGAAGACCGACAAGGAAAAGCAGACGTATGAGGTCGAGGTGTTCGCACCCCGAAATCCCTCCGACCGCCGCTCGTTCAGCTGGTCGAAGCACTTGACCGTGGGTCAGGCAGCTGCCGAGGCGGCCGCGAACTTCGGAATCCAGGGCGGCCAGCCGACGCTCGCGAAGGACGGCAAGCCACTCGACCGCTCGAAGCAGCTCGTCGCCGCCGGAGTTCGCGATGGCGATGTGCTCGAGATCGTAGACGCGGCCGGGGGCGTGTAGGTGACGCTGCTCGCCCGTGAAGACGTCTTGGCCTATCTCATGGCCGACGGTGAGGTTCCAGGCGCGATTCGTTGGGCGAAATACTATGGCCTCCGGTACACCTGGCACGAGGAAACGCTGACCTTCACGCTGTGCCTGGAGGGAGGAAGCGAGCGAGAAGGCGAACGGGAGCCGTATCTCCTCGCCGGGACATTTGAAGACTACCGCGTCATGCCTCCTGTCTGGCGCTTCCTCGATCCCCGGACGGGGCGCGACATCGGCCCAGCCGCGTACCCATCGGCTGGGCCTTTCGTGCCCGGCTCTGTCCTCCACTCCAGCGGCGTGATTTGCGCACCGTGGAATCGTCTCGCATACGCCGACCGCAGCGGACTGCACGGCGACTGGGCCGAGCCGAGCCGGTGGCAGACGATCGCCCCGCAGCACACATCGGCGAACACGCTTCCGGACATGCTGGCGCGCATCCGCTCCGAAGTAACGATCAGCCCGCGTCGGCTCGCTCCGCTGCCGCCGTGCCCGCGCGCCGAGGCAGCCGCATGACTCGTGAACGGACGCCCGCCGAATCTCTACGGGGCCGCGCGATCGGCACGGCAACTATGAGAGGCCGCTTCGGCATCTTGGACGCCGTCGTTGACTCCCTTGAGCGGCTGCTTCCGACCTACCGGGGGCCAGACGGATGTCACGAGGGCATCGCCCTGCTCTGCGGCGTCGAGTTGCCACACGTCACGCTGTTCACGACCGCGATCTTCCCAGCGGCCGATCACCGGCACAACTATGTCCGTTGCTCGGAGGAACAGTTCGCAGCCGCCTCGGCCGTTGCCCGGAGATTGGGTCTTGGCGTGCTCGCACAGGCGCATACCCATCCCGGTGACACGGCGATCCACTCGCTGGGCGACGACTATATGGTCAGCCCGCGCTACGAAGGCATGCTCTCACTCGTCGTCCCGCTCCACGGACGCCATGGACTCCGTCCGCTCGATAGCCTAGGCGTCCACCAGTTCCAAGATGGGGTGTGGGTCCTTGCAGAGCGTGAAAGCGTGCGTCAGAACCTCTTCATCGTCCCTAGCATGTCCGACCTCCGATGACTCGAGCGGCATTCGAGCGGCAGTTCAACTCCAGAACTATGGCTTACCATCCCGAGTATCGGTCGGACGACCGTCCGGTCCTAGTCATCTTCGGGGGGGCGGCCGACTCCCCGACTGGGCATCTCCTCACCGTCGCGCTCGTGAACCAGTTGGCTCGTGCCCATCGCCGGATTGCAGTGATCGGTGATCTCGACCGGCCGCTCCGCTGTGCTGATCACTTCGGGTTCGGGACGCTAGAGGCGGCGACCATCGGGCTCGCCCGGGCCATCAACCCTTTCATCGATGCGACCACCAGTCGGAGGGGCCCTGACGGCGAGCCCCTGCTGACGATCGGAGTCGCCGCCGATGCGGACATCCGCCTCGGCTGCAACGGATGGCGTGCGTTCATCGGCGACGGCGTCAATGTCGACCCGCGACCGACGTCGGGACTGGGCGCCGCGTTGGCGTCGTGCCTTGGGGCCGCTGCGGCCTTTCACCGCCTGATTGGCCGCGACGAGATGCCAACGGGCTCGTTCTCGTTGTGGGAGCACGGGCGCCCGTCGACGGCTGACGGGCCGGAACTCCTTGGTCCGGTAAACGTTGGCCGTGTCCTCCAAGTCGGCGTGGGCGCAGTCGGCTGCGCTCTCGATTACTGGCTCGGCTTTTTCAGCTTCATAGGGAAGTGGGTGATCGTCGACGGCGATTTCATCGAGGTCAGCAACCTCAACCGGCAGTTGCTCTTCCTCGCCTCGGACGCTGGGTTCCCGGACTGTCGCCGCGCGAACAAGGTGGAGACGGCCGTTCGGCGCCTTGATGGCTGCGCGAGCGCATCGCCCCGCTGGTATGGCGATGACGAGACTGTCGTCGGAGCGACGTACGACCTCGTTCTTCCGCTGGCAAACGAGCGTGGAGTTCGCCCGGCCTTGCAGTCCCGGGCACAGACCATTCTCCTTCACGCGACGACCACGCCCAACTGGAAAGCTATAGCCCATCGGCACGTTGCCGGCCATGACGACTGCATCGTCTGCCGTCTCCCCGAAGAGGAAGCCGCCGTGTTCACCTGCTCCACCGCTCCGGTCGGTATTGAAAGGCCGATGGATGCGTCCCTTCCGTTCCTCTCAGCAATCGCGGGCTTGCTGCTCCTTGGCGACCTCGTCCGTCTGCAGCACGGCCGATTGCTGGAGCGAGCGTCAAACTTCAGCTCAGTGGACCTCAGCACGCCGGTGCCGTTCGTGCGCGAGCTGACCTGGACGTGTCGCGACGCATGCCGAGTCCGGATGCCCGCTGCCGCGAGAATCCGACGAACCGCGGGGACGCGGTTTGCTCAGCTCGACGGGGATGCAATGGTGTCTAGGGAAACCGACTGACTAACCCTCCGGGCTTCTAGATTCCGAGCCAGACCTGAGGCCAACCCAAGGGCTGATGCGCGCCCTCGCTACGAAATTGGCTACCAATTGGCTACCATCTGACCCAAAACACCCAGCACCGAGCCGTTCTCTCCGCGAACCACTCACTCGGGTTCTCGCGGGGTTAGATCGTCTCGGGTACCCTCGGTTCGGCGTTCGGCGTCACTCTTAATCAGCGGGTCCAAGGTTCGAGTCCTTGACGGCCCACCAATCAGATCGGGGGTTTCCAGAGCACCGGAGACCCCCGATTCGTCTAAGTGCTTGATTCTGGTTCCAGGTCTGGTTCCAAAACTGGAACCAAGCGCCCCGAGCGCGCGATCCAGCAGGTCCACCCAGCGCCGGCCGCCGATGGTGCACACGGAGAACCGAGACCTGATCATCGAATGGAGATGGGCTCCATCAGCCCGGGCGTTCAGGTGTCTGTGTCCCGCCCCTTCTGCTGCTGGGGAGTCCATCCATGGCCGGAGACAGCACGGGCGCCGAGAAGCCCCGACGCCCGTGGCGACTGCGGCGAGCTGCGGCTTAGTCCGGCACGACCTTGATCGAGTCCTGGCCCCGGATGGCCAGCCCGTCGAACGTCTGAGCCTCCAGCACGGCGACCGAGTCGCCGGGCTCGATCATGAATTGCGCAGTCACGACGTGGCAGACAAGATCCACGAAGCCGTCGGCGTTCACGTCTTCCGTGCTGCAGGAGTATTTGGTCCCCTTGCCGATGAGCTTGACGCTCGCGCCAGCCAGCGCCACCGTCGCCGGGTCCACCTGCATCGCGTCGAACGTCGCGCTGCCAAGGATCGCCACCGGAATCACGCCAGCGGAGCTGAGGTTGATGCTGTTCGGGTCGCTGCCTGGCTTGATGTCTATGGACACGGTGAGTTGCTGAAGATACTTGATCGTCAAGAAGTTGAAGCTAGACCCTGATTGCCGGGTTAATCCTGTCACCACAGGGCTGCCATCCGGGCCCACGGCCACGCCGGAGCCTACGTCCTTACCCCCGGTGTCGAACGTCACGTTCCAAAGCACGGCCCCGGTGCTCCCGTCGTACTTGACGGTCAAGAAGTTATCGTTGTCGACGCCGCCGGTCGGGTTAACGGATCCTGTCACCACGGGGTTGCCGTCCGGCCCCACAGCCACGCCCTTGGCCTCTTCGCCGGCTGCGCTACCGAAGATCGTATTCCACCAGATGGCCCCTGTGGACCCATCCAACTTGACCGTCCGCACGTTCTGATTGCTCCCAGTGCGGGAATTCCCGGTCACCACGGGATGACCGTCCGAACCCACAGCGACGCCCCAGCCCTGCTCCTCGCCAGTCCCGAAGGTGGTGTGACTGTACGCGACAGTCCATACGGTAGTTCCGTCGGTGCCACGATACTTGATCGTCACGACATCCATGAAGTTTGACGCCCCAACCACGAACACATCGCCATTCGGATCCACGGTGACGCCACGCGCAAAGTCTTGGCCGCCACTGTCGTAGGTCACGTTCCAGAGGATGGTTCCAGAACTTCCGTGATACTTGACTGTCCGGAAGTCGCACTTCGGCGAGCTGAACCACGGACCACAGGAGATACCTGTTACCACGGGATTGCCGTCCGGGCCGATAGCCACACCCATGGCTTGGTCTACGGCCAGGGCGTCAAATACCGCCGTCCAAAGGATGGCGCCGGTCGTCCCGTTATATTTGATCGTCAAGAAGTCCTGCGGGCCACCGTCACCGTCACCCATAGTACCTGTCACGACCGGGTTCGCATCGGGGCCCACTGCGACGGCGCGCGCTCCCAGATTCGGCCCGCTAAGGTAGGTTGCGGTCCATAAAATGGCCCCAGTGCTGCCATCGTATTTCACTGTGCTGAAGTCGCTGCCGCTAATCCCCGTCACTACGGGGTTGCCGTCAGGGCCGACCGCTACGCCACGGGCGAGGTCAGTGAGCCCGCTGCGGTCGAGGGTGACATTCCACAGGATGGTGGGAGGAGGTTGGGCCCCCGCAATTTCGTACGTCGCGATGACAAAAAAGGCGACGACCAGGAGGATAAAGCAGCGTCCGTTACCGCGAGTACACCATGAAATCATGGCGCCGTCCTTTCTGGCCCGCTCAGGGGCACGGGGGCGGTCACGTTGTTGCTCGCCGTGTCGATCACTACCGTTCCCTCTCATCGTCGTCTCTTCCCCTGGCTCTCGCCGAGCGGTTGACGAATGCAGAGAGCCGCTCGGGCGCAGTCTGGTCCGGCCGCCCTTGGCTGGGAGTACTGGTTCGGTGATTGCCTCGAACCCGACGAAATTCGCTCGCTCGCTGAGAGGAATGAAGTCGTTTGTCCCAACGAGGGGCAGCGCTTCACGAGTCCATGTCGAAAAGCGGGAACGCGGGATGAGCCCAACAGCAAGTGAACGCATGGGTCCTCCGGCATCGGCATCGTGATTTGAAGCCGTGGTCTCGTCAAGCACAAAAGGTTCTTTCCGGAAAACGAGCGTGAGCCGATGACGCTAGCCTGGTGGTGTGACTACGCTAGATCGGCACGGAAGAAGGAGGCACCGTCACTGCTGAAGTGCTCGCGCGTATTGATCTCGATCTTCAACCGCAACGGCTGCCTCGGAGGGATCTCCGACTCGAAACGATAGACCGCGGTGTGACTGATCCGGCTTCTCTCGAACTGGGATTCCCCGAGCAGGGGATCGAGACGCCCGCGCAGCGCCCTCATGGTCTCGCCGATCGGCTCGGACACGATTTGCACGAGGTCGACGTCGTCGGAATATCGCAG
>Ga0156194_1324_pt1 | contig 25500 bp, 20 predicted proteins | sample RifCSPlowO2_12_FD_107847 | JGI IMG/M metagenome (GOLD analysis project Ga0156194, IMG submission 107847) | Candidatus Rokubacteria bacterium RIFCSPLOWO2_12_FULL_71_22 | reverse complement strand
TCTGGCTCGTGCCGCCGTGGAGCTGGCGAAGGACTGGCGCCAGGACCGCGTCCTCCGGCGGCTCGAGGCGCTGCTCGCGGTCGCCGATCGCGAGCAGTCGTTCATCCTCTCGGGCACCGGCGACGTGATCGAGCCGGACGACGGCCTGATCGGCATCGGCTCCGGGGGCCCGTACGCCCTCGCGGCCGCGCGAGCGCTGGTCGCGCACTCCAGCCTCGACGCTCGCGCGATCGCGGTCGAGGCGATGCGCGTCGCCGCGTCGATCTGCGTCTACACCAACGAACACGTGACCGTGGAGGTGCTGTGACGCAGAACGGCCTCGCGCTGACGCCGGTCCAGATCGTCGCGGAGCTGGACCGCTACATCGTCGGACAGGATCGGGCCAAGCGCGCGGTCGCCATCGCCCTGCGCAACCGCTGGCGTCGGCGGAACCTGCCCGCCGCGCTGCGCGACGAGGTCGCGCCGAAGAACATCATCATGATCGGTCCCACGGGTGTCGGGAAGACCGAGGTCGCGCGGCGACTCGCGAAGCTGGCCCAGGCGCCGTTCCTGAAGGTCGAGGCCTCGAAGTACACGGAGGTCGGATACGTCGGTCGCGACGTCGAGTCGATGATCCGCGATCTGACGGAGCTCTCGGTGAACATGGTCAAGGCGGAGATGATGGCCCGCGTGCGGGAGAAGGCGGAGCAGCTGGCCGAGGAGCGGCTGCTCGAGCTACTGCTGCCGCGCCGCCCGCAAGAGCCGTTTTCGAGCAGCTCGCTCGAGCAGGTGACGGCCGACGCGCCCCGGGAGGCGACGAAGGAGAAGCTGCGCGCGCAACTCCGCGCGGGGAAACTCGACGAGCGCTACGTCGAGCTCGAGACCCAGCAGCAGGCGATGCCGATGATCGAGGTGCTCTCCGGGCAGGGCCTCGAGGAGATGGGCATCAACCTGCGCGACATGCTGTCGAACGTGATGCCCACCCGGACGAAGCGGCGCCGGGTCCAGGTCTCGGAGGCGGGCCGGCTCCTGGCGCAGGAGGAGGCGCAGAAGCTGGTGGACATGGACGAGGTGGTCGCCCAGGCGGTTCGGCGCGCCGAGGAGTCCGGCATCGTGTTCCTCGACGAACTGGACAAGATCGCCGGCCGCGAGGGCGCTCACGGGCCCGACGTGTCGCGGGAAGGCGTCCAGCGGGACCTCCTGCCGATCGTCGAGGGCTCGGCGGTGACGACGAAGCACGGCATCGTGCGGACCGACCACATCCTCTTCATCGCGGCCGGCGCGTTCCACGTCTCCAAGCCGTCGGATCTGATTCCCGAGCTCCAGGGACGGTTCCCGATCCGGGTGGAGCTTGACCCCTTGACGCGAGAGGATTTCGTCCGCATCCTGACGGAGCCCCAGAACGCGCTGATCACCCAGTACGTCGAGCTGCTGGGGACGGAGCGGGTCGCGCTGCGCTTCGCGCCGGAGGCGATCGCGGAGATCGCGGAGATCGCGATGAGAGTCAACACGAGCACGGAGAACATCGGCGCCCGGCGGCTCTACACGGTCATGGAAAAGCTCCTGGAGGAGATCTCCTTCACGGCGCCCGACACGCCGGGCAGGGAACTGATGATCGACGCCGAGTACGTCCGGGCGCGGCTCGCGGAGATCACGCAGGACCAGGACCTGTCGCGGTACATCCTGTGACGCCGGTGCACGAAGCGGGATGATGAGCCAGATCCGCCGGGCGGAGGTCCTGCTGGAGGCGCTCCCGTACATCCGGGAGTTCCGGGGCCAGACCATCGTGATCAAGTACGGTGGCGCGGCGATGGAGCGGGCCGATCTCAAGGAACCGTTCGCCCTCGACGTGATTCTTCTGCGCTTCGTGGGGATCAAGCCGGTGATCGTGCACGGCGGCGGCCCGCAGATCGGCGCGCTGATGAAGCGACTCGGAAAGGAGCCGCGCTTCGTCGGCGGCATGCGGGTGACCGACGAGGAGACCGTCGAGATCGTGGAGATGGTCCTCGTCGGGAAGATCAACAAGGAGATCGTCGGGCTGATCAACCACCACGGTGGCAAGGCCGTGGGGCTCTCGGGCAAGGACGCGCAGCTGCTGCGGGCGCGCCGGCGCCCGCACCGGCTGCCGAGCGGGGAAGAGGTGGACATCGGGCTCGTGGGCGAGGTCGAGGCCGTGAACACGGAGCCGATCCGGCTCCTCGAGGACGCCGGGTTCATCCCGGTGATCGCGCCCGTCGGCGTGGGCGCCAACGGCGAGACCTACAACATCAACGCCGACCTCGTGGCCGGTCAGGTCGCGGCGGCGCTGGGCGCGGGCAAGCTGATCCACCTGACCGACGTGCAGGGGATTCGCGACCGCGACGGGCACCTCGTCAGCACCCTGTCGCGGACGGACGCCGAGCGGCTCATGAGCGAAGGGGTGATCGACGGGGGGATGCTGCCGAAGGTCGAGTCCGCGTTGCGGGCGCTCGAGGGCGGCACGGCGAAGGCCCACATCATCGACGGGCGCGTGCCGCACGCGATCCTGCTCGAACTGTTCACGCGTGAGGGGATCGGCACCGAGATCGTGCTCTGAGAGAGGGACGGCATGGAGACCAGGGAGCTGCTCGAATGGTCAGCGCGGTACCACACGCCGAACTACGGTCGCACGCCGATCTGCCTCGTCCGGGGCGACGGGATGCGGGTGTGGGACAGCGACGGGCGCGAGTATCTCGATTTCGCCGCCGGCATCGCGGTGGTGGCCCTCGGCCACTGCCACCCGCGTGTGACGGGCGCGATCCGGGAGGCGGCGGCCACCCTGCTGCACGTCTCGAACCTCTACCACACGGCGCCGCAGATCCACCTGGCGAAGCTGTTGTGCGAGCATTCCTTCGCCGACCGGGTGTTCTTCTGCAACTCGGGAGCGGAGGCGAACGAGGCGGCGATCAAGCTCGTGCGCCGGTACGCGAAGGAGCGGTTCGCCAGCGATCGCTACGAGATCATCGCGATGCGGAACTCCTTCCACGGCCGCACGCTGGCCACGGTGACGGCGACCGGCCAGGAGAAGTACCAGCACGGGTTCGAGCCGCTGGTGCCGGGCTTCAAGCACGTCCCCTACAACGACCTCCGGGCGGTGGAGCGGGCGATCGACAGCCGCACGGCGGCCGTCCTCGTCGAACCGATCCAGGGCGAGGGCGGCGTCAACGTGCCGGACGAGGGGTACTTGCCCGGCCTCCGGAAGCTCTGCGACGAGACGGGGGTGCTGCTCGTGCTCGACGAGGTCCAGACCGGCATCGGCCGCACCGGGGCGCTGTGGGCGTACGAGCACGCCGGGATCGCGCCCGACGTCATGACGCTCGCGAAGGCCCTGGCCAACGGCGTGCCGATGGGCGCGATGCTGGCGCGTGAGGCGGTGGCACGGTGTCTGACGCCGGGCTCGCACGCGTCCACGTTCGGTGGGACGCCGTTCGTCGCCAGCGTCGCTCTGGCCGTGCTGACGACCGTGATCGAGGAGAAGATCCCGGAGCGCGCCGCGCGGATGGGGCGGCTGCTCGTCGACGGACTGCAGCGGCTCGCCGCCCGGGTGCCCGCCGTGCGGGCCGTGCGCGGGCGCGGCCTCCTGATCGGCGTCGAGCTGGACCGGCCTGCGGGCCCGGTCGTCGACCGCTGCCGCGAGGCCGGCCTGCTCGTGCTCACCGCCGGTGAACAGGTGCTGCGGCTCGCCCCGCCCCTCATCGCGGAAGCGGCGGATTGCGAGCGGGCACTCGGCATCCTCGGGACCGCCCTCGCCAGCGAGCGATGAAGCGCGGGTTCCTCTCGGCGGCGGATCTGACGCGTGACGGGGCGCTCGGGCTCTTCGCGCTGGCGGCGGAGCTCAAGCAGCAATGGAAGGCGGGCCGGCGACCGTCGCCGCTCGCGGGGAGGACGCTGGCGCTGATCTTCGAGAAGCCCTCCCTCCGCACCCGTGTCACCCTCGAGGTCGGCCTCATCCAGCTCGGCGGTCGGGCCGTGTACCTCTCCGGCCACGAGATCGGCCTGGGGACGCGCGAGTCGGTGGCCGATGTCGCACGGAACCTCTCGCGGTGGGTGGACGGGATCGCGGCGCGCGTGTACGAGCACGCCACCGTGGAGGGACTCGCGCGCCACGCCACGGTGCCCGTGATCAACGCGCTCTCGGATTTCGAGCATCCGTGTCAGGCGCTCGCCGACTTCTTCACGCTGTGGGAGCGGGGCCTGGACCTCTCGCGGCTGCGCCTGGCGTGGGTGGGCGATGGCAACAACGTGTGTCACTCCGTCGTGCTCCTGGGCGCGCTGTTCGGCACGACCACCGTCGTCGCGTGTCCACCCGGCTACGGACCCGACGCGCGCGTCGTCGAGGTGGCGCGGCGCCTGGGCGGGCGCTACGAGGTCACCGAGGACCCGCGAGCGGCGGCGACCGGCGCCGACGTCCTCTACACCGACGTGTGGACGAGCATGGGCCAGGAAGCCGAGCGCGAGCGACGGCTCGAGGTCTTCCAGCGCTACCAGATCAACGAGACGCTGGTCGGCTTCGCCCGGTCCTCGGCGCTCGTCATGCACTGTCTGCCGGCCCACCGCGGCGAGGAGATCACGGACGGCGTGCTCGACGGCCCGCAGAGCATCGTCCTCGATCAGGCGGAGAACCGGCTGCACGCGCAGAAAGCCATCATCCTCCAGCTGCTGGGAGGTTCACCCGATGACGTCTAGGCCGAAGCGCGTCGTCCTCGCGTACTCCGGGGGGCTGGACACCTCGGTGATCCTCCGGTGGTTGATCGAGCGTTACGGCTGCGAGGTCGTGGCGTTCTGTGCGGACCTGGGCCAGGGGGAGGAACTCCTGCCCGTGCGCGACAAGGCGCTCCGCACGGGCGCGACGAGGGTCCACATCGTCGATCTCCGTCGGGAGTTCGTGGAGGACTTCCTCTTCCCGATGCTGCGCGCGAACGCGGTGTACGAAGGCGGGTACCTGCTCGGGACGTCGATCGCGCGGCCCCTCATCGCCCGCGCGCAGGTCGAGGTGGCGGCGCGGGAAGGCGCCGACGCGGTGGCCCACGGCGCGACCGGCAAGGGCAACGACCAGGTGCGCTTCGAGCTGACCTACGCGGCGCTGGCGCCACACCTCAAGGTGATCGCGCCGTGGCGGGAGTGGGAGCTCGACTCCCGGACGGCGCTCATCGAGTTCGCCCGGCGTCACGACATCGCGGTTCCCGTGACGGCCGAGCGCCCCTACAGCACCGACCGCAACCTGTTCCACGTCTCGTACGAGGGGGGCGTGCTGGAGGACCCGTGGACGGCGCCGCCGCCCAAGATGTTCCAGCTCACCACCGATCCGGAGAGCGCGCCGGACGTCCCGGAGCGCGTCGAGGTCGAATTCACCCACGGGGACCCGGTCGCCGTCGGCGGCGAGGCACTCGACCCCGTCGCCCTCCTGACGCGACTCAACCGGCTCGGTGGCGAGCACGGGATCGGACGGGTCGACCTGGTCGAGAACCGCTTCGTGGGCATGAAATCGCGCGGCGTGTACGAGACCCCCGGGGGCACGATCCTGCACGTCGCCCGGCGTGCGCTCGAATCGCTCACGCTCGACCGGGAGGTGCTGCACCTGCGCGATTCGCTCGTCCCGCGGTACGCGGAAATGGTCTACTACGGCTTCTGGTACTCCCCCGAGCGACAGCTGGTGCAGCGGCTGATGGACGAGTGCCAGCGCGATGTCACGGGCACGGTGCGGGTGCGCCTCTACAAGGGCAGCGTCACGGTCGAAGGGCGGCGGTCTCCCCGGTCGCTCTACCGGACCGACTTCGCCACGTTCGAGGCGGACACGGTCTACCGGCAGAGCGATGCGGAAGGCTTCATCAACCTCAACGCTCTGCGGCTCAAGATTCGCGCGCTCCGGGACCGCACCGCCTGACCGTGCGGGTGGACGTCGCCCCGACCGCCGAAGCGGTCACACCCGGCCAGCTGACGGGCACGACGGTGCTCGTGATCGACGTGCTGCGCGCCTCGACGTCGATCATCAGCGCGCTGGACGCCGGCTGTTCGGCGATCGTGCCGGTTGCCGGGCCCGGCGAGGCGCTCAGACGGGCGCGCGGCCCGGCGGGCGCGGGCATCCTGGTCGCGGGTGAGCGCCGTGGGTTGCCGATTCGCGGGTTCGACCTCGGCAACTCGCCGCTCGAGTTCGCGGACGGTCGCGTGCGCGACAAGACCATCGTGCTGACGACGAGCAACGGCACACGCGCCTTGCTGGCGGCACGGGGCGCCGCGGCCGTTGGCGTGGCCGCCTTCGTGAACCTGTCGGCGGCGGCGGCGTGGGCGATCGGCTCGGCGCGGGACGTGCTGGTGCTCTGCGCCGGCGAGCGCGGGCGACGCTCGCTCGAGGACTGGGTGTGCGCGGGGCTGCTGGTGATGCGGATGACGAGCGCGGCGCCCGGGCTCGACGTGACGCCCGCCGCGGCCGCGGCGGTGGCCGAGGCGCGGGGCTACGCCCGGGAGCCGACACGGCTCGCGGTGGACTCGCCCTGGGCGCGCCGGCTGGCTGCGGTGGGGCGTGGCCGGGACATCGCGGCGTGCCTGCAAATCGACACGACCACGCTCGTCCCCGTGTACGTGACGTCCGTTGACAAGGTCGTCGCCGGTCCCCGATAATGGCGGCGTCCATTCGTGCACTCGACGGAGTTGCCGCGTGAACCTGCCCATCGGCCTGACGCTGACGCGTATCGTCGCCGTACCGCTCCTCATCGTGTTCCTGATCTCGTCGTCGCGAGTCCACGCGGCGATCGCGGCGGCCATCTTCATCCTGGCGTCGATCACCGACTGGGCCGACGGCATGCTCGCGCGCCGGCGGAACCAGGTGACGACTCTGGGGACGCTCCTGGACCCGATCGCGGACAAGCTGCTGGTTGCGGCGGCGCTCGTCTCCCTGCTGACGATCGACAAGATCGCAGCGTGGATCGTGGTGGTGATCATCGGACGCGAGCTCGCGGTGACGGGGCTGCGGGCCGTGGCCGCGTCGGTCGGCGTCATCGTTCCCGCGTCTCGTCTGGCCAAGTGGAAGACCGTGAGCCAGTACGTCGCGGTGACGATGCTGATCGTGGAGAAGGGCTTCGACCCTCCGGGCTTCCACGTGACGGCCGCCGGCGTGCTCTGGGTCGCCGTGGCGCTCACCGTGATCTCGGCCGTGGACTACTTCTACCGGTTCTTCCGCAAGGCCGACTATCGCGCCATCGTGCCCGGTGAAGAACGCTGGTCGTGACGGTCGCGCTCGCGCTGCTCGTGGCGTACGTGGTCGGCGCCGTGCCGGTCGGGTTCATGGTGGCTCGGGCGATCGGAGTGGGCGACATCCGGCGGCAGGGCAGCGGGAACATCGGGGCGACCAACGTGCTGCGGGCCGCGGGGCGTGTCGCGGCGCTCGTGACGCTGGCGGGCGACATCATCAAGGGCTGGAGCGCGGTCGCGCTGGGGGCCCTCATCGAGCCTCAGGCGGTCGCGCCGTGCGCCGTGGCGGCCGTCGTCGGCAACTGCTGGTCCGTGTTCTTGCGGTTCCGCGGGGGGAAGGGGGTCGCCACCGGCCTCGGCGCGTTCCTCTACCTGGTCCCGCGGGCGGTGCTCCCGGCGGTGCCCGTGTGGCTGATCGTGACGATGACGTTCCGGTACGTGTCGCTGGGCTCGCTGTTGGCCGCCGTGTGCGTGCCGCTCGGTGGTGTCCTGCTCGGATACCCGCGCTCCGCGGTGGCGGCGACGGGTGTCGTGGCGGCGATCGTCGTCGTGCGGCATCGCGAGAACATCGCGCGTCTCTTCGCCGGCACGGAGCGGCGTCTCGGGGAGAAGCGGAGCGGCGAGGCGGCGTGAGTCGGTGATCGCGATCGTCGGCGGCGGGAGCTGGGGCACGGCGCTCGGCGTGCACCTGGCGCGCGCCGGCACCACCGTGCGGCTGTGGGCCCGAGAGCCGGAGGTCGTCCAGGGCCTGCGGGACGCGCGGCGCAACCCGTGGTATCTGGCCGACGTCGAGGTCCCTCCCGGGATCGAGGCGACGAATGACCTCGGCGAGGCCGCGCGGGGCGCGAGCCTGGTGGTGATGGTCGTCCCCTCGGAGTTCTTCGCGCCGACCCTCGCCGCCCTCGGTCCGGTGGGCGACGACGTGCCGATCCTGAGCGCCACGAAGGGTTTCGATCCCGAACGCCACCTGCGGATGAGCGAGGTGATCGCCGCGCGCTTCCCGCGCGCGCGCGTCGCCGCGCTGTCGGGTCCGACGTTCGCGCGAGAGGTGGCGCTGGGCCTGCCGACGGCCGCGGTGATCGCCGCACGCGACGACACGCTCGCCGCCGGGCTGCAGCGCCGGCTGGGCACGCGCGAGTTCCGGCTCTATGCGAGCCGGGACGTGATCGGCGTCGAGTCGGGCGGGGCGCTCAAGAACGTGATGGCGATCGCGACGGGGATCGCCGACGGCCTCGGCCTCGGGGAGAACGCCCGTGCGGCGCTCATCACCCGCGGGCTCGCCGAGATGACGCGCCTCGCGGTGGCCCTGGGTGCGCAGTCGGCGACGCTCGCCGGACTCGCAGGGCTCGGCGATCTGGTGCTGACGTGCACCGGCCGCCTGTCGCGAAATCGCGCCCTGGGGGTCGAGCTCGCGCGAGGGCGGAGCGCGGCGGCGGTCGAGCGCGAGACGCGGATGATCGCCGAGGGCGCGCGGACGGTGCGTTCGGCGCTGGCGCTGGCGCGGCGGACAGGAGTGACGCTGCCCATCTGCCAGGAGGTCGGCGCCGTGCTGTTCGACGCGAAAGCGCCCGCCGCGGCGCTCGCGACACTCCTCGAGCGCCCACCACGGCGCGAAGACCACTGACGTGCCCGAGCTGAGGAAGGACCCCGTGGTGGGCCGGTGGGTGATCATCTCCACGGATCGCGCCCGCCGGCCCTCGGACGTCGCGACCGAGCCGGTGCGACCGACGGGCGCCAACTGCGTGTTCTGCGAGGGCAACGAGCGAAAGACTCCGCCGGAGCTGCTGGCGCGCCGCGCGCCGGGGTCGGCCGCCGACGGTCCCGGCTGGTCCTACCGGATCGTGCCCAACAAGTTTCCGGCGCTCAGGATCGAGGGCGAGATCGATCCCGTCGGCGAAGGCCTCTTCGACCGCATGAACGGCGTGGGGGCCCACGAGGTCGTCATCGAGACGCCGCGCCACGACGGATCCCTGGCCACGCTGTCGCCGGAGGCCGTCACCGACGTCCTCGTCGCGTGCCGTGACCGCATCCGGGACCTGAAGCAGGATCCACGGTTCCAGTACATCCTGATCTTCAAGAATCACGGCGAGGCCGCGGGCGCGTCGCTCGAGCATCCACACTCGCAGCTCATCGCGACGCCGATCATCCCGGTCATGGTGGCCGAGGAGCTCGCCGGCTCCGGGCGCTACTTCGAGATCAAGGAGCGCTGCGTCTGGTGCGACATCGTCCGGCAGGAGACCCGCACCCAGCGGCGGATCGTGCTCGAAGGGGACGGGTTCACGGCGCTGGCGCCCTTCGCGCCCCGACTGCCGTTCGAGACCTGGATCCTCCCGACCCGTCACCGCGCCGCGTTCGAGGAATCCGGGGTCGACGAGCTGCGGGGGCTGGCGCGCGTCCTCGGGGAGTTCCTGCGGCGGATGAACGGCGTGCTCCGGGACCCGCCGTACAATTTCATGCTGCACACGGCGCCGCTGCGCGATGCGCCGGTGGAGTCGTTCCACTGGCACCTCGAGATCATCCCCAAGCTCACCAAGGTCGCGGGGTTCGAGTGGGGAAGCGGGTTCTACATCAACCCGATTCCGCCGGAAGATGCGGCGGCGGCGCTCCGCGCGCCCGGAGGCTGATTCCGTGATAGAATGAGCCGCCGTGGCGCGGGAATAGCTCAGGCGCGGGAATAGCTCAGTGGTAGAGCACGACCTTGCCAAGGTCGGGGTCGCGGGTTCGAATCCCGTTTCCCGCTCCATCATTTCGTCGATCGCCTCAAGGCGGCGTAGCCAAGTGGCCAAGGCGGAGGTCTGCAAAACCTCTATTCAGCGGTTCGAATCCGCTCGCCGCCTCCATCTCATCTCTCGCGCCACGGGCGCGGCGAGAATCCCCGGAGATCCGTGATGGCCGAAGAGATCAAGCGAGTCGGACCCCCGAAGGCGAGCGATCTGAAGGGCGAGGAATTCACGTGGTCGGTGCCCCTGAGCCAGCCGCCGTCGCGCGACTGGACGCGCCTCTTCTCGGAGCCGGCCGAGACGAGCCTCATGTGTCACCCCAAGCGGATCGGGATGATGCACCAGGCGCTCGTCTTCAAGTGCGAGGAGCAGCACGTCGTGACGTGGATGGAGCATATCGACAAGTGGATCGGCGGCGCGAACGCGGCGCTGGCCGAGCAGGAGGAGGCGGAGAAGCGCCGCCGCGCCGAGCAACTCCAGCACGAGGAGGAAAAGCAGCGGCGGATCCAGGAGGCCAACGAGAAGGTCAAGGGGCTGTGACCGGCCGGGGCGCGCTGGTGTAGCCCAATCGGCAGAGGCAGCCGACTTAAAATCGGCCCAGTGGGGGTTCGAATCCCTCCACCAGCACCACCACTGGTTCGCGGTCACGCCGGCGGCACGTGCTATCCTGCCTCCCGTCATGAGCGTCCCGCTCGTCTTGAGTTCGCCCGGCGCCGTCGCCTTCCAGGTCGGCCCCCTGGTGATCCGCTGGTACGGCATCCTCATGGCGACCGCCATCGTGGTCGGCCTCTGGCTCGGGCACCGGCGGGCGCGCCTGGACGGCCTGCCGGCCGACGACATCATCGGCGCGGGGCAGTGGGCGGTGCTCGCCGGCCTCGTCGGTGCCCGGCTCTACGAGGTCGTCTTCAACTGGGACTACTACGGGCGCTTTCCGTCCAAGATCATCGCCGTGTGGGAAGGGGGACTGGCCATTCACGGAGGGCTGATCGTGGGCCCGCTCGTCGGCGCGTGGCTGGCCTGGCGGTGGCGACTGCCGGTCCTGCGGGGACTCGACGTGGCCGCGCCCTCGATCGCGCTGGGACAGGCGATCGGCCGCTGGGGGAACTTCTTCAACGAGGAAGCCTTCGGTGGCCCGACGGACCTGCCCTGGAAGCTCTACGTCTCCCCGGGGCACCGGCCGCTCGGCTACGGCCAGTTCGAGTTCTTCCATCCCACGTTCCTCTACGAGTTCCTGTGGAATCTCGTCGTCGTGGCGCTCCTGCTGGTCTGGCTCCGCCCCCGGCTCGCGACGCGCCCGGGCGCCCTGTTCTTCTGGTACGTCGGACTGTACTCGGTCGGCCGCTTCGCGATCGAGCCCCTGCGCCTCGACAGCTTCATGCTGGGATCGCTCCGCGTGCCGCAGCTCGCGAGCGTGCTCGGCGTGGCGGTCGCGGTGGCGGGAGCGGTCTGGACGCGCCGCCGGTCGGCGCGCGCGGTGCGGGTGCTAGACTAGAGCGATGTCCATGAAGCTCACGCGGAAAGCCCTGGGGCTGCTCGCCGACGAGCACGGCACGGTTCGCAAGGATTGGGGCGGCAGGGTCTCCGTGGCCCTCGTCTACCCGAACACGTACGCCGTCGGGATGTCGAATCTCGGCTTCCAGACGATCTACCGTCACTTGAACGCGATCCCCGACGTCGTCTGCGAGCGCGTGTTCCTGCCGGACCCCGAGGACATCGACGAGCTGCGGCGGACGAGGAGCGCACCCTGCTCGCTCGAATCGCAGCGGCCGCTCGGCGACTTCCACATGGTCGCGTTCTCCGTGACCTACGAGGGCGATTACGTCAACGTCCTCCGTATCCTCGGTTTCGGCGGCATTCCTCTCCGCGCCAGCGAGCGACGGCCCTGGGACCCGCTGATCCTGATGGGAGGGGTCTGCGCCTTCTCGAATCCCGAGCCGATCGCACCGTTCATGGATTTCATCGTCGTCGGCGAGGGTGAAGAGCTGGTGGTCGAGCTGATGGCGGCGTACCGCGACGGCTACCGTGACCGGGCGGGCTTCCTGACCGCGCTCACCGGCCTCTCGGGAGTCTACGTGCCCGAGCGCTACGAGGTGAGCTACGCGGCCGATGGCACGATCGGCGAGGTCAAGGCGCTCGGCGGTGCGCCCGCCATCGTCACCAAGCGCCGCCTCCGCGACGTCGATGCGTTCGAGACGATCGCCGCGATCAAGACGCGCGGCGCCGAGTACGGCCACATGGCCCTGCTCGAGGTGGGGAAAGGGTGTGGCCGTGGCTGCCGGTTCTGCCTGGAGGGCCAGGTGTACCGACCGGTTCGCCACCGGAGCGTCGACGCGCTCCGGAGGACGGTGGCGGAGTTCGCGCGCCAGGGCGAGACGCGTATCGGGCTCGTCGGTGCGTGTGTGTCGGACTATCCCTGGATCGGCGAGCTCCTGAAGGTCGTCGCCGAGCACGGCATGGAGCTGTCGATCTCGTCGCTGCGCGCGGACAGCCTCACGGCCGACCTGGCGGGGGCGCTCGCGCGCGGCGGGCACCGCACGCTCACCGTCGCGCCGGAGGCGGGGACGGAGCGGCTCCGCCGGGCGATCCGCAAGGCGATCACCGACGATCAGATCATGGAGGCGTGCGATCTCGTCCGCGCCTGCGGGATCCCGAATTTCAAGTGCTATTTCATGCTCGGCCAGCCGACGGAGAGCGCCGAGGACGTCGAGGCGATCCCGCGGCTGGCCCAACGGATGCTCGCGCGCCTGCGCGTGCTCGATCCGGCCGGCCGGCCCTTCGGGCGCCTCACGCTCTCGATCTCGTCGTTCGTGCCGAAGCCCTGGACGCCGTTCCAGTGGGCGCCGTTCGACGGCGTGGAATCGTTGCGGCAGAAGCTCGACATCGTCAAGCGCGGTGTCCGGGGGCTGCCCACCGTGCGCGTCCTGCACGAGAACCCGCGGGAGGCCGCGCTCCAGGCGCTCCTGGCCCGGGGTGACCGGCGAGTCGCCGACTTCCTGGAAGCGGCCGCGCGGGCGGACGGCGACTGGCGCCGCGCCCTGCGTGAGTGGGACGGCGACCCGGAGCACTACACGACGCGCGCGCGGGCGACGGACGAGCGCTTGCCGTGGGACCACTTCGACGTCGGCGTCCGAAAGGCCGGACTCGTCCGCGAGTGGGGGCGCACGCTCGGCGGGGCGTCGGCGGCGGACACGCCGTGACGCGGCTCGACGACCGCTCCGGACGCCCGCTGCGCAACCTGCGGCTGTCGGTCACCGACCGCTGCAACCTCCGGTGCCACTACTGCATGCCCGAGGAGGAGTACGCGTGGCTGCCGCGGCAGGAGATCCTCCACTTCGGGGAGGTCGCGGCGCTGGTCGACGTCTTCGTCGGCCTCGGGGTCGACAAGGTGCGGCTGACCGGCGGCGAGCCGCTCCTGCGGCGCGAGCTGCCGCGACTCGTCCGGATGCTGGCGGCGAAGCCGGGGCTCCGGGACCTGGCGATCACCACCAACGGCGTGCTGCTCGGGGACCAGGCGCAGGCGCTGCGAGACGCGGGCCTCGGGCGCGTGACGGTGAGCCTCGACACCCTGCGCGCCGAGCGGTTCGCCGCGCTCACCCGGCGGACGACGCATGCCGAGGTCCTCGCGGGGATCCGCGCGGCCGTGCGCGCGGGCTTCAGCGGCCTCAAGCTCGACACGGTCGTGATCCGCGGTGTGAACGACGACGAGCTCGACGAGCTCGTCGAGTTCGCGAAGGCGACGTCCGCCGAGATCCGGTTCATCGAGTACATGGACGTCGGTGGCGCCACACGCTGGTCGATGGACCAGGTCGTGTCGCGGCAGGAGATGCTCGCGGTCCTCGCGCGGCGCTACGGCCGGATCGAGCCGATCATCGAGGAGAGCTCGGCGCCGGCGGTGCGGTACCGGTTGGCGGACGGCACGATCGTCGGGATCATCGCGTCGACCACGCAGCCCTTCTGTGCGCGGTGTGACAGGAGTCGTCTCACCGCCGACGGCACCTGGTACCTCTGCCTCTACGCGCGCGAGGGCGTGGATCTCCGCGGCCCGTTCCGCGCGGGCGCCTCGCCCGAGGAGCTCGGCGCGTTGATCACGGGGCGATGGCGGACGCGGGCGGATCGCGGTGCCGAGGAGCGCCTGGCGCTCCGTGCGCGCGAGCCCCTCCTGCGAGTCGGCGAGCTCCGCACGGACCCGCGCCTCGAGATGCACACCCGGGGGGGCTGATGCGCGGCCGGGGTTGTCTCGTGGAGAGGGCGCTGGTAGCCTCGACGCCATGAGCGTGCGCCCCGAAGGCAAGCCCGCAGGCCCGGTGGACGAGCCGACGATCGACGTCCTGGAGCGCGGAGCCCACCAGCAGACGTCGAGCCGCCGGCTCTACATGCAGCTGCAGGTCTTCACCGGGTGCGCCGATGCCAAGCCGATCGTGCGCATCCTGGAGTCGAGCCGGCTCGACTCCGTGCTCTACCGAGACGTGAACGACCCACGCGGGGTCGGTGTGCTCGCGATGAGCGAAGACCCCGTGTTCTTCGTGAGCGGCTTCCGCGAGGTGCTGACCACCGGCCCGTTCACCGATCTGGTGCACCGGCCGGAGCTCGCCATGCTCGGACGCACGTACTCGTCGGGCTTCGAAGCGGACCTCGACGAGTGGCTCCTCCGGCGGCCGCGGCGCACGGCGTTGAATCCGGCGTGGCCGTGGGGCATCTGGTACCCGCTCCGACGCACGGGCGCGTTCTCGCGGCTCTCGCCGCAGGAGCAGGGGGGAGTCGTGCGCGAGCACGCAGTACTCGGGCGCGCCTACGGCGAGGCCGACCTCGCCCATGACATCCGGCTGGCCTGCCATGGCCTCGATGTCCACGACAACGACTTCGTGATCGGGCTGGTGGGCGGCGACCTCCATCCGCTGTCGCACCTCGTGCAGACGATGCGCCGGACGGTGCAGACCTCGCAGTACCTGCAGTCGCTCGGCCCCTTCTTCGTCGGTCACGCGCTCTGGCAGAGCCCGGCGGGCAGGAGCGTTTAGAGCGGCGCGGGCAGGTCGCTCGCGCCCATCAGGTAGAGATCCACCCCCCGCGCGGCCGAGCGCCCTTCGGCGATGGCCCAGACGATGAGCGACTGGCCGCGCTGCATGTCACCGCAGGTGAAGACCCCCGGCGCGCTCGTCATCCAGTTCGGATCCCGCCACACGGTGCCCCGCGCGGTCAGCGTGAGCCCGAGCTCCTCGACCGGCCCGCGGCGCTCGGGGCCGAGGAAGCCCATCGCGAGCAGCACGAGGTCGACGTCGAGCGAGAAGGCCGTGTCCGGCACCACCGTGAAATCGAGGCGACCGTTCTCGCGGACCATCTCGACCGTGACGGCCTCGAGCTCCGTGACGTGCCCGGCGCCGTCGCCGACGAACCGCTGGGTGGACACCGAGTAGACGCGCTCGCCGCCCTCCTCGTGCGCCGAGGAGACGCGGAAGACGTCGGGCCACTGCGGCCACGGGTTCTCCGCGAGACGGCTGTCGGGGGGGCGCGGGAGCAGCTCGAACTGATGCACGGACGCGGCGCCCTGGCGGTGGGCGGTCCCGAGGCAGTCGGCGCCGGTGTCGCCGCCACCGATGATCACGACCCGCTTGCCCGCCGCGCTGATGAACTCGGCGTCGGACACCGCGTCCCCCTCGCAGCGGCGGTTCTGGAGCGTCAGGTAGTCCATCGCGAAGTGGATGCCGCGGAGCTCCCGCCCGGGGATCGGAAGATCCCGGGGCTGGACCGCGCCGCAGGCGAGCACGATCGCGTCGAAGTCCCGCTGGAGGTCGCGGACGGGCAGCGCGCCGCCGACGTCGGCACCCGGCTGGAAGACGATTCCGGCCTTCTCCATGAGCCGGAGGCGCCGATCGAGGAGACGTTTCTCGAGCTTGAACTCCGGGATCCCGTAGCGGAGGAGGCCGCCGATGCGGTCGGCGCGCTCGAACACGATGACGGAGTGGCCGGCGCGGTTGAGTTGCTCGGCGCACGCGAGTCCCGCGGGTCCCGAGCCGACGACGGCGACGCGCTTTCCGGTGCGGGTGGCGGACGCCTGGGCGGTCACCCAGCCGCGCGCGAAGGCGTGCTCGATGATCGAGTACTCCACGGCCTTGATGGCGACGGGATCGTCGTTGATCCCGAGCACGCAGGCGCCCTCGCAGGGGGCGGGGCAGAGACGCCCGGTGAAGTCGGGGAAGTTGTTCGTGGCGTGGAGCCGATCGATCGCGTCCCGCCAGCGGTCCCGGTACACCAGGTCGTTCCAGTCGGGGATGATGTTGCCGAGGGGGCAGCCCTGATGGCAGAACGGCACGCCGCAGTCCATGCAACGCGCCGCCTGCTTGGCGAGATCCTCCCCGGGGTAGGGAAGGTGGACCTCCTTCCAGTCGTGCACACGCTCGGGGATCGGCCGCGTGGGCCACTTCTGGCGCTTGATCTCGAGGAAGCCGGTCGGCTTACCCACCGGCGGTCCCCACGAGCTCGCGGAACGAGGGCTCTCGGCCCTCCGCTCGCGCCCGTGCCTCGGCGGCCAGGACCCGCTTGTAGTCCTTCGGCATCACCCGGACGAAGCGCGACTGCATCGCGCGCCAGTTGGCGAGGATCTTCGCGGCATGGGCCGAGCCCGTGTACGCGACGTGGCGATCGATGAGGCCGCCGACCAGGTGGACGTCGGCCGGCTGGTCGAGCGGCTCGAGATCGACCATCTCGCGATTGCACCGTCGCGAGAAGTCGCCGTCGAGGTCGAGGACGTAGGCGATGCCGCCCGACATGCCCGCCGCGAAATTGCGGCCGGTGCGGCCGATGACCACCACGCGGCCTCCGGTCATGTACTCGCACCCGTGGTCGCCGACGCCCTCCACGACCGCGTGGGCGCCGCTGTTGCGCACGCAGAAGCGCTCACCGGCCACGCCGCGGACGAATGCCTCGCCGCTCGTCGCCCCGTAGAGGGCGACGTTCCCGATGACGATGTTGTCCTCGGGCACGAACGTCGAGCGACGCGGCGGGTACACGATGAGCCGTCCGCCCGACAGCCCCTTGCCCCAGTAGTCATTGGCGTCCCCCTCGAGCGCGAAGGTGATCCCCCGCGGGAGGAAGGCGGCGAAGCTCTGGCCCGCCGAGCCGGTGAAGTGAACCTTGATCGTGTCCTCCGGCAGCCCCTCGGCGCCCCAGCGGGTCGTGACCTCGTAGCCGAGGGTCGTGCCCACGGTGCGGTTCACGTTCCGGATCGGCAGGCTGAGGGTGACGGGGCGCTGGAGCTCGATCGCCTCCCGGCAGGCCGGGATCAAGGTGGTGTGGTCGAGGCCTTTTTCGAGGCCGTGATCCTGCGGCACGACCCGGCGCCGGGCCACGTCGGGCGGCATGTCCGGCTGATAGAGGATCGACGCGAGATCGAGCCCGCACGCCTTCCAGTGGGCGACCGCGGGCGCGAAGTCGAGGCGATCGGCACGGCCGATCATCTCGTCGAGCGTGCGGAAGCCGAGGCGCGCCATGTGCTCGCGAACCTCCTGGGCCAGGAAGCGGAAGAAGGTGACGACGTGCTCCGGCTTGCCCGCGAAGCGCCTGCGCAGCTCGGGGTCCTGGGTGGCGACACCGACCGGACAGGTGTTCAGGTGGCAGACGCGCATCATGATGCAGCCGAGCACCACGAGCGGCGCCGTCGCGAAGCCGTACTCCTCGGCGCCGAGCAGCGCGGCGACGACCACGTCGCGTCCGGTCTTCATCTGACCGTCGACCTGGACGACGATCCGATCACGGAGCTTGTTCAGGACGAGCACCTGCTGCGTCTCGGCGAGCCCGAGCTCCCACGGGATCCCGCCGTGCTTGATCGAGGTGAGCGGCGACGCGCCGGTGCCACCGTCGTGGCCCGAGATCAGCACGACGTCCGCGTGGGCCTTCGCCACGCCGGCGGCGACGGTGCCCACGCCGACCTCGGCGACCAGCTTCACGTGCACCCGCGCTCTCGGGTTGGCGTTTTTCAGGTCGTGGATCAGCTGGGCGAGATCCTCGATCGAGTAGATGTCGTGGTGCGGCGGCGGCGAGATGAGGCCCACGCCCGGCGTGCTGAGCCGGACCCGGGCGATCCATGGGTAGACCTTGCGCCCGGGGAGCTGGCCACCCTCGCCCGGCTTGGCGCCCTGGGCCATCTTGATCTGGAGATCGTCGGCGTTGACCAGGTATTCGCTGGTGACCCCGAAGCGGCCCGAAGCGACCTGCTTGACCGCGCTCCGCCGCCAGTCCCCGCCGGGATCGCGGCGGTAGCGGGCCGAATCCTCGCCGCCTTCGCCGGTGTTCGAGCGGCCGCCGAGGCGATTCATCGCGATCGCGAGCGTCTCGTGCGCCTCCTGGCTGATCGAGCCGTAGGACATCGCGCCGGTGGCGAAGCGCTTGACGATCGCCTCGACGGGCTCCACCTCGTCGAGTGGGATCGGCCGCTCGGCCCAGCGCAGGTCGATGAGACCCCGCAGCGTCGCGTGCTTCGTGCTCTGGTCGTCGCACAGGCGGGTGTACCCCTTGAACGCCGCATAGTCGCCGACACGGGTCGAGTGCTGCAGCTTCACGATCATGTCCGGATTGACCATGTGGTGCTCGCCGTCCCGTCGCCACTGATACTCCCCACCCCAGTCGAGCTCGGCCTCGCCGACGGGGCGCTCCGGGAACGCGCGGGCGTGCCGCCGTCGGACCTCCTCCGCGATGACGTCGAGGCCGATGCCGGACACGCGCGATGCCGTGCCGGTGAAGTACCGGTCGACCAGGTCGCGGTTCAGGCCGATCGCCTCGAAGATCTGGGCGCCGCAATAGCTCTGCAGCGTCGAGATGCCCATCTTGGCCATCACCTTGAGGATCCCCTTGTTCAGGGCCTTGATGTAGTTCTTGACCGCCTTCCGGTGATCGAGGTCGGCGAGCAGGCGTTGTCTGATGAGGTCGTCGAGCGTCTCGAACGCGACCCACGGGTTCACGGCGCCGGCGCCGTAGCCGATCAGGAGGCACATGTGATGGACTTCGCGCGCGTCCCCCGCCTCGACCACGAGCCCGCACCGGATGCGTTCGCCCTGGCGCACGAGGTGGTGGTGGACGGCGGCCGTCGCGAGCAGGCTCGGGATCGGCGCGTGCTCGGGGTCCACGCCGCGATCGGACAGGATCAGGATGTTGTGGCCGTCGGCGATCGCGCGGCTCGCGCGGCGCTGCAGATCCTCGAGCGCGCGCTCGAGCCCGCTCACGCCCCCGGCGGACGGGAAGAGCATCGGCAGCGTCGTGGCCTTGAAGCCGAGCTCGGAGACGTGCGCGAGCTTGGCGAGATCGTCGTTGGAGAGCACCGGGTCCTTCAAGACGATCTGCCGGCACGATTCGGGCTCCGGCCGGAGGAGGTTGCGCTCGGGCCCGATCGTCGACTCCATCGCCGTGACCAGCTCCTCGCGGATCTGGTCGAGGGGCGGGTTGGTGACCTGGGCGAAGAGCTGTTTGAAGTAGTCGAACAGCGGCCGCGGGCGATCCGAGAGCACGGCGAGCGCGGTGTCGGTTCCCATCGAGCCGATCGGCTCCTCGCCCTGGCGCGCCATCGGAACCATGAGGATGCGGAGATCCTCGTGGGTGTAGCCGAAGGCGAGCTGGCGGGTGAGGACCGTGGCGTGGTCGGACTCGCCGAGCGGCGCGGGCGCCAGGTTCTCGAGTCGCACCTGGTGCTGGCGCAGCCACTCGCCGTACGGGTGTTCGGCCGCGAGCTCGGCCTTGATCTCCTCGTCGGCGATGATCCTGCCCTGGGCCGTGTCCACCAGGAAGATCCGCCCCGGATGCAGCCGCTCCTTGACCAGGACGTCCTCGGGCGGGATGTCGAGCACGCCGACCTCCGACGCCATGATGACCAGGTCGTCCTTGGTGACGTAGTAGCGCGACGGGCGCAGGCCGTTCCGGTCGAGAACCGCGCCGATGACCGTGCCGTCGGTGAAGGCGATCGAGGCCGGGCCGTCCCAGGGCTCCATGAGCGAGGAGTGGTACTCGTAGAACGCGCGGCGCTCGGGGCTGATGCTCTCGTGGTTCTGCCACGGCTCCGGGATCATCATGAGGATCGCGTGCGGCAGGGAACGCCCGTTCATCACGAGGAACTCGAGCACGTTGTCGAAGGTCGCCGAGTCGGAGAGCCCCTCGCGGGTGACGGGGAAGACCTTGGCCAGGTCCTGGCCGAGCAGGCCGGAGGCGCAGAGCGCCTGCCGCGCGCGCATCCAGTTGATGTTCCCGCGCAGCGTGTTGATCTCCCCGTTGTGCGCGATGTAGCGATACGGGTGCGCGAGCGGCCACGACGGGAACGTGTTGGTGCTGAACCGCTGGTGGACGAGCGCGAGCGCCGACTCGACGTCGGGATCGGTCAGATCCGGGTACATCGTCTCGATCTGGTCGGCGGAGAGCATGCCCTTGTAGATCAGCGTGTTCGAGCTGAGGCTCGGCAGGTGGAGGAAGGTCTTCTCGGTGACGTCGAGCGCGAGCACGGCGTGCTCGATGCGCTTGCGGACGACGTAGAGCTTGCGCTCGAAATGCGCGTGGTCGCGCACCGCGGGCCCGCGGGCGATGAACACCTGGCGGATGTGGGGCTCGACCGAGAGCGCGGTGGCGCCGAGCAGCCGATCGTCGCTCGGCACGTCGCGCCAGCCGAGCAGCCGCTGGCCCTCGTCGGCCACGATCTCCGCGATCAGCGCCTGCACGCGTTCCCGCTGCGCGGGGTCGCGCGGGAGGAAGACGAGCCCGGCGCCGTACTCGGTCGGCCCGGGGAGGGGGATCCGGAGCCGGGCGCACTCCCGGCGCAGGAACTTGTCCGGCATCTGGAGGAGGATCCCGGCGCCGTCGCCCGTGTTCGGCTCGCACCCGCAGGCGCCTCGATGCAGCAGATTGATCAGCACCTGGAGCGCCCTGCGCACGATGTCGTGGGACTTGTGCCCTTTGATGTGGACGACGAACCCGACGCCGCAGGCGTCGTGCTCCCGCAGCGGATCGTACAGGCCCTGCTGCTGCTCCATCTGCAATCCCCTTTGTGAAGAGTTGATGGATACTACCCGAGGTCGGAGTATTAGTCATCCCAGAAAAGTCGGATATTGGGCATTAACCAGGCTTATACTGTGGCCGCCGATGCACCTCGAAACACTGCGGATGTACTGCGACGTGGTGCGGCTGCGCTCCTTCTCGCGGGGTGCGGCCCTCAACCTCGTGTCCCAATCGGCGGCGAGCCAGGCGGTCCGACAGCTCGAGGCTCAGCTCGGCGTGAGCCTGGTCGACCGCACCAAGCGGCCGTTCGTCGTCACGCCGGAGGGGCAGACGTTCTACGAGGCCTGCCGCGGCGTGCTCGAGGTGTGGGAGAAGGCCCGGTCCGAGGTCGCCGCCGCGAAGACCCGGGTGGACGGCACGGTGCGGGTCGCGGCGATCTACTCGGTTGGCCTGCACGACGTCAGCCGGCACATGCAGCGGTTCATGTCGATGTACCCGGACGCGCGCGTCTTGCTCGAGTGCCTGCACCCGCACAAGGTCGTCGAGGCGGTGCTCTCGGGCGAGGCGGACGTCGGGATCATGTCCTACCCGCCCGTGAACCGCGCGCTGTCGACCGTGTTCCTGCGCGCCGAGGCGATGGCCTTCGTGTGTCATCCGAACCACCGGTTGGCTCGCCGGAGACTCGTGATGCCGACCGAGCTGAACGGCGAGACGTTCGTGGCCTTCGACGCGGGCCTCACCATCCGGAAGGCGATCGACCGCTCGTTCCGCCAGCACAACGTCAAGGTCAACATCGCGATGGAGTTCGACAATATCGAGACCATCAAGCAGGCGATCATGATCGCGGCGGGCGTCTCGATCCTTCCCCGCCACACCGTCCAGAAGGAAGCGTCCATCCGCACGCTCGCGGCCGTGCCGTTCGCGATCCCCGACCTCGTGCGGCCGGTCGGGCTCATCCACCGGAAGGAAAAGCCGCTGACGCCGACGGTCAGCCGGTTCATCGAGCTGCTCCGCGAGACGACCGCCGACCCGGTGGCCGCGGGTGCGCGCTCGTGACGGCGGCGGGAGAGGGAGGCGACGCGATGGGCGAGTTCGAGGACGAGGACTCCGCGGCGCTCGAGGGCGACCTCCGGGAAGTGCGGGGCGCGCTGCTGAACGACACGATCGCGCTCCTCGGACCGGCGGAGCCGATCCGCCTGGCGGCCGGCGCGACCGTGGCGGACGCGGTCGAGGCGATGCTCGGGCGGCGCCAGGCGGCGGTGCTGGTCACGGACGGGCAGGGACGGCTCGCCGGCATCTTCACGGAGCGCGACGTGTTGAACCGGGTCGTGGGGCGCGGGCTCGATGCCGGGACGACCGCGGTCCGTGACGTGATGACGCCGCGACCCGAGGCGCTCACGGCGCGCGACCGGGTCGCGTACGCGATCCATTGCATGAGCGTCGCGGGCTATCGCACGATCCCGCTCGTGGACGCGGCCCAACGCCCGGTCGGCATCGTCACGGTGAACGACGTGATCCGGTGGCTGGCGAGCCTCTTTCCGGAGGCCGTGCTCAACCTGCCTCCCGGGGACTCCCGCCTGAAGCGGCCCCAGGACCAGGACGCCGGTTGACGCGGTGTATCACGACGTTCGCCGGCCGACGGCCCCGGTGGTCCAGCCGGTGGGGCACACCTTGCCGCGTCCCCGGGGCTCCGATAAAATGGCGTGGTCAGTCGCGATCGGCGACGCTCAGGACGCGCCGCACGGCCTCGGCAGGGCCCCCCGGTTGAACGGTCGAACGACGGGGCGGGGCGTGTGCGCACGAGCACCGAACGAGGAGACACGAGCGCATGAGTGAGATAGCGGCTGCCGTGAAAGGCAACGGAAAGTCGCTGAAGGAGCTCGATCGGGCCGTCGTCCGCTTCGCCGGCGACTCGGGTGACGGCATGCAACTGACGGGCGAGCAGTTCACGACCGAGTCGGCGTGGGCCGGCAACGACGTCGCGACCCTGCCGAACTTCCCGGCCGAGATCCGCGCGCCCGCCGGAACGCTGTTCGGCGTGTCGAGCTTCCAGCTCCAGTTCGGGAGCCAGCGCGTCTACACGCCCGGTGACCGCCTCGACTGCCTGGTCGCGATGAATCCGGCAGCGCTGAAGGTCCACCTGGGGGATCTCAAGCCCGGCGGCCTCCTGATCGTCAACACGCCCGCCTTCGACAAGCGCAACCTCGACAAGGCCGGCTACGCGGCGAATCCGCTCGATGACGTGACCCTGGGCGAGCGGTACCGTCTGCACAAAGTCGACATGAGCGGCCTGACCCACGAGGCGATCAAGGACCTGCCGCTCAACGCCAAGGAGAAGGACCGGACCAAGAACTTCTTCGCGCTCGGGCTCGTGTCCTGGATCTACACGCGACCGCTGGAGCCGACGCTGGAGTGGATCCAGAAGAAGTTCGCGAAGAACCGGGATGTCGCGGCTGCGAACGCGCGCGTGCTCAAGGCCGGCCACGCGTACGGCGAGACCGCCGAGATCTTCAGCGAGCACTACACGGTCGAAGCCGCGGAGATGACGCCGGGCCTCTACCGGGCCATGACGGGCAACCGCGCCCTGGCCTGGGGCCTCCTGGCCGCCGCGCAGCGGTCGAAGCTCCCGCTCGTGTATGGCGCCTATCCGATCACGCCCGCCAGCGACATCCTGCACGAGCTGGCGCTGCACAAGCGCTTTCGGGTGCGCACGGTCCAGGCGGAGGACGAGATCGCGGCTGTCACGGCCGCCATCGGCGCCTCGTTCGGCGGCGCGATCGGCGTGACGGGCTCGAGCGGACCCGGCATCGCCCTCAAGGGGGAGGCGATCGGGCTGGCGGTGATGGCCGAGCTGCCGCTCGTGGTGTTCGACATCCAGCGGGGGGGGCCGTCCACCGGGCTCCCGACCAAGACCGAGCAAGCCGACCTCATGCAGGCGCTCTACGGCCGCAACAGCGAGTCGCCCGTCGTCGTGCTCGCGCCGGCGACACCCGGCGACTGCTTCTACGTCGCGTACGAAGCGGTGCGGATCGCCGCGAAGTACATGGTCCCGGTCCTGGTGCTGAGCGACGGATTCCTCGCCAATGGCTCGGAACCGTGGCTGATCCCGGATCCGGACACGCTCCCGGCGATCGACGTGGAGTTCCGGACCGAGCCGGAGGGGTTCTTCCCCTACCTGCGCGATCCGGCGACGCTCTCGCGACCGTGGGTGCGCCCGGGCACGCCCGCGCTCGAGCACCGCATCGGCGGCATCGAGAAGCAGGACGTGACGGGCAACATCTCCTACGACCCGGAGAACCACGACCACATGGTGCGGACGCGCGCGGAGAAGGTGCGGCGCGTGGCGCAGGAGATCCCGCCGATCACGATCAACGGCCCGGCGACCGGGGACGTCCTCGTCGTGGGCTGGGGCAGCACGTACGGCGCGATCACGGCGGCGGTCGAGCGCGCGCAGAGCGTGGGGCGCTCCGTCGCGTCGGTGCACCTCCGTCATCTCAACCCCCTGCCGCCGGACCTCGGGCACGTGTTGCGCGAGTTCCGACGGGTGCTGGTGCCGGAGATCAACAGCGGCCAGCTCGTCCGGGTGCTGCGGGCCGAGTACCTCGTCGATGCGGTCGGCTTCAACCGCGTGCGCGGGCTCCCGCTGGCGAGCGACGAAATCCACGACGCGATCATCCAGCTCCTCGGGAGTCACGCATGAGCCCAGGCGGCGCAGGGGCCAAGGAAGCTCCGAAGTACAGCAAGAAGGATTTCGAGTCCGACCAGGACGTCCGATGGTGTCCCGGGTGCGGGGATTACGCGATCCTCTCGGCCGTGCAGAAGACGTTCCCCGACCTGGGCGTGCCCAAGGAAGACATCGTCTTCGTCTCGGGCATCGGCTGCTCGAGCCGTTTCCCGTACTACATGAACACCTACGGCTTCCACACGATCCACGGCCGCGCCCCGGCGATCGCGACCGGGCTCAAGCTGGCCCGACCGGAGCTCAAGGTGTTCGTCGTCACGGGCGACGGCGACGGGCTGTCGATCGGCGGCAATCACATGCTGCACGTGTTGCGCCGCAACGTGGGCGTGACAATTCTGTTATTCAACAACAGGATCTACGGCCTCACGAAGGGCCAGTACTCTCCGACGAGCGAGCTCGGCAAGATCACCAAGTCGACGCCGATGGGCTCGGCCGATCGGCCGATCAACCCGCTCGCCTTCGCGCTGGGCTGTGGCGCGACCTTCGTGGCGCGCACGGTCGACCGGAACATCCCGCACATGGAGGAGATGCTCCGCCGTGCGGCGCACCACAAGGGCGGAGCGTTCGTCGAGATCCTCCAGAACTGCAACGTGTACAACGACCTGGCGTGGAACGTCCTCTACGACAAGGACTCGAAGCTCCGCAACGAGCTCCGCCTCGAGCACGGCAAGCCGCTGCTCTTCGGGCCGCCGGACGAGCGCCAGGCCGTCGTCATGGAGGGCGTGGTGCCGAGGGTCGTGCCCGCGAACGCGGTCTCCGAGAGCGCGCTCTGGGTCCACGACGAGAAGAACGTCAACGCGGCGAAGCTCCTGGCGGACCTGTTCGCCCCGGAGTTCCCGGTGCCGATCGGCGTGCTCGCGGCGATCGACGAGCCCGTCTACGAGGACA
>Ga0156194_1055_pt1 | contig 33040 bp, 27 predicted proteins | sample RifCSPlowO2_12_FD_107847 | JGI IMG/M metagenome (GOLD analysis project Ga0156194, IMG submission 107847) | Candidatus Rokubacteria bacterium RIFCSPLOWO2_12_FULL_71_22 | reverse complement strand
CGGCAGGTCGAGCACGCCCCAGCGGAGCGCGAGCGCACGGACGAGGGGCGTCGCGAAGAGGGCGACCGCGAATGCCAGGGCCACCAGATAGAGCCACTCCGCCTGTGCCGCGCGGAACGCGCGCCAGACCGGCGGGAACAGGAGCGCGACGACGAGCGCCAGGCGTAGCAGCGTCGCCGTCACGCGCCCAGCGCCTCGCCGAGCGCCGCGACGACCGCGTCCACTTCGGCGTCGGTCAATCGGGGGTAGCACGGCAGCGACAGGCACCGCGCCCAGAGCCGCTCGGCCTCGGGGTAACCGTCGAGGCCCAGGGCCCGGTGGATCGGCCGGAACACGGGCCGTCGCGCCGCGACGCCGAGGCGCTCGAGGCGCTCGAGCACCGGCGCGAGTGGACGCTCCACCGTCACGACGAAGCGATGGTAGACGTGACGCGGGCCCGTGTCGGGGGGGACCGTGAGGCCGCGCACCCCGCCCAGGGCGGCGCGGTAGCGGGCGGCGATGGCCCGCCGGCGGGCGATGAAGGCGTCGAGCCGGCGGAGCTGCGCGCGTCCCAGGGCGGCCTGCAGGTCGGTCATCTTGTAGTTGAAGCGGGGCGCCAGGTCCTCGCGCTCGTCGTAGTCGCGCGCGTCCCGGGCGCGGGCGACGCGCGCCGCCGGGCCCGCGACCGCCCCGCCTTCCCCGGTCGTGAGCAGCTTGGTGGCGTAGAAGGAGCCGATGGCCGCGCCCCCGCGGGCGCCCACGGGCCGCTCGTCGACCAGGGCCCCGAGCGCCTGGGCGCAGTCCTCGACGACGGGCGCGCCGAGCGCGAGGAAGGCGTCGACGTCCGCAGCCAGGCCGAAGGCGTGGACCACGACGACGCCCCGCGTGCGCGTCGTGCGCCGCCGCGCCACGTCCGCGGGGGCGAGCGAGAGCGTTTCGGGGTCGGCGTCCGCGAGCACCGGCGTCGCCCCGCACCTGACGACGGCGTGCCAGAGCGCGTCACACGCGAACGTGGGCACGATGACCTCGTGCCCCGCGCCGATGTCGAGTGCGCGGAGCGCGAGCTCGAGCGCAGCGCTTCCCGAGCTCACGGCGGCGGCGGCGGGCGTCCCGAACCGGGGCGCGAGCTCGCGCTCGAAGGCCTCGACCTCCGGCCCCTGCGCGAGCTGCCCTCCGCGGACCACGCGCGCCACCTCCCGCACGTCGTCCTCGTCGAGCGTCGGTCGTGAGTGGGCGATCAAAGATTCAGCAGCAGCCGGACCGACTGGAACGCCTCCGCGTACTTGACGCGCGCCTGGATGCCCCGGAAGGTCGCGCACGAGCGCGCCAGCTCCAGGATCGTCAGGTCCTCGATGTTGGTTTTCGCCATCTGGGAGTGATGGGCCTCCAGGCAGGCGAGCTTCGTGTCGAGCACGTCGGCGATGTCGGTGGAGCAGTTCGGCGCGAAGTTCTGCGTCGACGGCACCTCGTAGAAGAGATAGTTCGGCACGTAGCGGGTCGCCGACGAGGCGCACTGGGCGAGGTGCCGGTGGTCCTGGTGGGTGTCGTCGGGCGAGTTCACGAAGATCATCCGCGGCCCGATCTTCCGGATGACCGCCTCGAGCTGCACGATCAGCTCGCGACTCAGCGGCACCTCGGTATCGAGGTAGCCGCCCCAGAACACGTCGCGCACGCCAAGGACCCGCGCCGAGTCCTCCTGCTCGCGGCGACGCACCTCGGCGTCGCCGCCGCGCGCGCCGTCGGAGGCGACGAACAGATAGACCTCGTGCCCCTTCTTGGCGTACTTGGCCAGCATGCCGCCGCAGCCGTACTCGATGTCGTCGGGGTGCGCGCCGATCGCGAGGATGTTCATTCAGGCCGGTTCAGGGCGAGAGCCGCGCCCACGAGTTTCCTCCACACAGGATGGAGAGGGCCTCATCGCCGTGCGTCAATAATAAGTCAAGCCCCGTGAGAAACGGCACGAATTCCCCGTGGGCCTGCGGGTAGACCGGGTGCGTGTACTGCTGGGCCTCTACGCCGATGCCCGCGGCGGCGAACAGCCCGAGGTCCAGGTAGGCGGCGCCGTCGCGGCCCGACAGATAGGTGTCGGCGCCGACGGCGCGACAGAGCGCGACCAGGCGCGTCGTCGCGCCCGTGGCCTCGATGCCCAGGTCGGACGCGAGCAGCGCCGGCGTCCGGATCCCGCACGCGTCGGCGAGCATCCGGGCGCTCCCGACGGCGAGAGGCGCGAGACGGTCCCACTCGGCCGCGTAGAGCGCGGCGAGCGCCGCGCGGTGCCGGCCGAGGTGGGGCGCGCCCGCGTACGCCTCCTCGATCGCGCGCAGGTGCCGCGTCCGCCACGGCTGGACGGTGTCGACGGTGACGTCGCCGATCGCGGTGCCGAGGCGCGCGTGCACCGGGACCGTGAGCCATCGGGGACCGCGCGCGGTCTTGATCCGGTTGCGATTCTGCCAGCCGTTCTTCTCGTACTGGACCGTGTCGAGGAAGACGAGGAGATCCGCGGCGGCCCACTTGGCGAGGTAGCCCAGCCACGGCAGGTAGTGCGGCTGGTGGATCGCGACCTTCACGGCTGACGCACGAAGACGGGATTGGTGAGCAGCCGGTGCGGCGCGGGACCGCGGGCGTCGACGCGGAAGTAGGTCGGCGCGCCGTCGAACACCTCCCGGTGGACCACGCGGAGCGGCGCGGGGCCCGACCAGGCGCCGACGACCGCGCCGGTGCGGACGAGGGTCACGCGGATCTCGGGCGGTCCGGCGCCGTCCGGCTCGACGGCGAGACGCACCTCGAGCGGTGTCCCCGCCGCCGCGCGCAGGGTGTCCCCGGACTCGGCCGTGACTCCGGCCCCGGACACGCTGAACTCGGCGAGGACGAGGCCCGCCGTGGGCACGCGCTGGAGCGCGTACATGCGCCCGCGCTCGAGCGCCTGGAGGAGACCGCGCGCCGAGCGCTCCCCGGCGAGAAAGACGGTCTGGATCGAGGCGAGCCGTTTGCCACCCGAGAGCCCGTGGAAGCCCGACTCGCCCAGGGCCCACCCGGGACGGCTCCGCTCGCCCGCCGCGTACTCGGCGAGCAGGCGGTCCCAGCGCTCGCCGGGCCGCTCGAAGCGGGTCGTGTCCTCGTAGATCGCGCCGAACGCGGTCCAGCGGGCGGTGCGCAGGAGGTCGTCAGCGTACGGCTCCGTCTGCCACGCCACGCGCACGGGCCCGACCCAGCGCTCGCCCTCGTCGCGCGCCTCGGGCAGCGACCACACCGTGACGCCACCGTGCCGCTCCACCCACGCGATCAGGTCCTGGTGCGGAGTGAGCCCGAGGGCGGCGTAGGGCGGATACGGCTCGGCGGTGAACGGCCACCCGCGCACGAGCGCGGCGACGCCCAGCGCGCACGAGAGCCCGCCGGCGAGCCAGCGACGCCGCCGGACGACGACGACCGCCCGCCCGACGCGCCGCAGGCGCCTGCGCCTGCGCGCGAGCAGGAGGATTCCCGGGACCACGAGAAGCACCGGGAGCGCGTCCAGCACGGACTGCCACGCGTAGACCCCGGGCGGGCGGTTGTGCATGGCCGGCAGCGCGGCGAGCGTCCCCGGGTCGGTCAGGCCGAATACGAGCAGGTTCTTCTGGGTGTCGTGGACGGTCATCTCGAGCGCCAGCGGCGAGCCCGTCCAGGTGTAGTGCGGCAGGACTTCCACGCCCGGGAGGAGCAGCACGCCGGGGTGGCGGACCTGCACCGCGCGCACCCGGTCGAGGTACGCCGCCGCCCCGCCATCGAGCACCGAGCGCTCCGCGCGGACCACGCGCGTGAGCGCGCGAAACGGCGGCAGACCGTACTCGATCCGGAGCAGGTAGTTCTCGGCCAGCAGCAACGCGCCCAGGCCCTGGCGCTCGGCGTCCGCGGCCAGCGCCTCGAGGGGGAGCTCCCCGGTCGAGAGGTCCGAGTGGACGTGGACGACCGCCGGCACCCGTTCGAGCCCGACGGCGGGCGCGACGGGCGCGCACGCGAGCGCGACGGCGAGCAGGGCGAGCCGCCTCACGCGAGTAGCCCTTTCGCGCGCGCGAGGGCGTCGTAGACCGCCCGCATGCGGTCGAGCGCGACCGCGCTCGAGAACGCCTCCGCGCCCGCGCGCGCGGCGCGCCCGAGCGCCTCCCGCAGCCGCGCATCCCGCCCGAGCTCGACGAGGACGGCGGCCAGGGCGTCGGCGTCGTCGGGCCGGACGAGACGACCCGACTCGCCGTCCACGATCACCCCCGGGATCCCACCGACGGCCGTCGCGACCACCGGGAGGCCGACGGCCATCGCTTCGACGAGCGCGCGACCCATCCCCTCGTTCCGCGAGGGCGCCGCGAGGACGTCGGCCGCCGCGAGGTACGTCGCGACACCCGCCGTGGCCCCCGCGAGCGTCAGCCGCGAGCCGACGCCGAGCGCGGCGGCACGGCTGACCAGCGCCGCGCGCTCCGGTCCCTCGCCGACGAGCACGACGTGGGCCGACGGGATCTCGGCCGCCAGGCGGGGCAGCGCCGCGACGAGCGTGTCGAAGCCCTTGACGGAGATGAGCCGCCCCACGCCCACGACGACGTACGCCGCCGGATCGAGGCCCAGCCGCGCCCGGGCCGCGCCCCGCTCGGGCGCCGCCGCACGCAGCGCGCTCGTCGGCACACCGCTCGGCACGGCCGCGTACTGCGCGGCGCGCCCGATGCGCCGGGCGAGGTGCTCCTCGGTGCCGCGCTCGGTCAGCGTCACGATCCGATCGGTCCAGCGCGCGGCCCAGCGCTCCAGCGCGACGTACAGGGCCGTGCGCCCCGGCCCCCAGTAGCCGTAGAAGATGTGGCCGTGCGGCTGATGGATCACCGCGGGCACGCGCGCCAGGCGCGCGGCGAGCCGGCCGAGGAAGCCGGCCTTGGACGTGTGCGTGTGGACGATCGCCGGCCGCTCGCGCCGGATCAGCGCGTAGAGCTCGCGGAGCGCGGCGAGGTCGGCGAGCCAGCGCGCCTCGCGGCCGAGCGAGGGCACGTCGACGACCCGGCAGCCCCGTCGTCGTGCGTCGGCGACCACCGCCGCCTCCGACTCGGCGAGGCCGGCGGCGAGCGTGCCCGTGTACCCCGCGGCCGCGAGGCCGACGACCGTCGCCACCGTGTTCTCGGACGAGCCGCCCAGCGTCAGGCGGGTGATGATGTGGACCACGCGGATCACCGCGCCAGCTCCGTCAGCGTCGCCTCGAGCGCGTCCACCACCCGCTCCCACGAGTAGGACGTCTCGGCCAGACGACGGCACGCCGTCGCGAGGGAGCGCGCGCCCTCCGGGTCCCGCGCGAGCCGCGCGAGGAAGGCGGTGAGGCCGCGGGCGATCGCGGGCGCCGACGCCTCCTCGAGGAGCAGCGACGGCGTGAGCGGACGCAGGATCTCCGGCGTCGCGCCGACGGGCGTGCCCAGCACGGGTGTACCCGACGCCAGCGCCTCGACGGTGACGAGGCCGAACCCCTCGAGCGCGCGGGTCGGGAGCACGAACACGTCCGCGGCCTGGTACCAGCGCGGCAGCTCGGCGTCGGCGACGAAGCCGAGAAAGCGCACGTGCGCGCCGAGGCCGAGGGAGGCGGCGAGGGCCTCGAGCTCGGCCCGGAGCGAGCCCGTCCCGCCGACGAGCAGGAGCACGTCGGGCACGGCCCGGCGCACCTCGGCGACGGCGCGCAGCAGCGCGTCGAGCCCCATGCGCGCCTCGAGGTTGCGCAGCGTCAGCACGATCGGGCGCGTGGCCGGCAGGCCGAGCGCCCGGCGCGCCTCGGCGCGGTCGGCGGGGCGGAACCGCTCCGTGTCGACGCCGCCCGGCACGCGGACGATGCGCTCGGCGGGCACCCCGTAGAGGCGCCGCAGCACGCCCGCCGAGTACGCGCTGAGGACGTGCACGCGCGTCGCCCGGCGCACGCACGCCCGCTCGATCGCCCAGAGCACGGCCATGCCCGCGACGCCGGTCACGCCCCCGCGGTGCAGGGCGCTCATGCCGCGCCTGAGACGGTACTCCAGGGGCGCCGGCGAGTGGAACGTATAGAGCGACGGCACGCGCCGGCCCATGGGCGAGCCGAGCACGCCCCAGGCCGAGAGCGGCTGGTGCAGGTGCAGGACGTCCGCGCCTTGGGCGGAGAGCTCGCGGCTCACCGCGCGGCGCGCGCCGCGGACCGAGCTCCGGATGAAGCGGGCGAGCGAACCCCGCTCGACCGGGAACTCGACGACGCGGACGCCGTCGCGACGGGTCGTGGACGCCGCGTCGCCCGCGGCCCGACTGACCACCGAGACCCGGTGGCCGCGCCGCGCGAGGCGCGAGACCTGCTCCCAGAGGACCCGCTCGCCGCCGCCGGCGACGTGCAGGGGCGAGACGTCCGCGACCGCGAGGACGCGGAGCACCGCGGCTACGCCGGCCTCACGCGAGCGACCACGGTCCGTGCGCGTCCAGGTGCTGGCGCATCCAGAGCTCGGCGACCATCAGGCTCCACAGGCGGTCCGCGTGCCCGCGCGCGCCGTGCGCGTGCTCGCGCCGGAGCCGCGCCACCGCGCCGGGGTCGAACAGGCCGCGGGCGCGGACGCGCTCCGGCGCCAGGAGGTCGTCGACGAGCGGCCCGAGCGCGCCGCGGAGCCAGGGGCCGAGCGGGATCATGAAGCCCTGCTTGCCGTGCGCGAGCACCGGGGCCGGGAGCACGTCGGCGAAGGCCCGGCGGAGCAGCGTCTTCGTCGCGAGCCCGCGCATCTTCGCCCCGGGCGGCAGCCCGAGGCTCCACTCGACGAGCCGGTGATCGCAGAACGGCGCGCGCACCTCGAGCGAGTGCGCCATCGCCATCCGGTCGGCCAGCACGAGCAGATCGTCCGGCAGGTACGTCGCGAGATCGATGCGGAACGCGCCGTCGCGCGGGTCGCCCGCCTCGGCGCGCGCGAACGCCGCGCGCTGGCCGGCGGCGACGTCGCCGACGAGGTGCGCGGCGAGCGCGGGGGTCACCAGCTCGCGGAGCGCGTCGTCGCCGAAGAACCGCGTCCAGGCGATGTAGCGGTCCGGCAGCGGCACGTCCGCGCCAGCGAGGAAGCGCCGGACGCGGTCGGGCCAGTTGCGGCTCGCGGCCGAGTCGCGCGTGAGCGACGCGAGCGCGCGCGGGGCGAGCGCCCGGAGCGGGCCCGGCACACGCCGCCAGAGCTCGGAGAGGCGCACGCCCGCGTACCGCGGGTACCCGGCGAAGGTCTCGTCGCCGCCGATCCCGGAGAGCGCGACCTTCACGCTCGCGGCGGTCGCCTGGGCGACGACCCACGTCGGGATCGCGGAGGAGTCGGCGAACGGCTCGTCGAACTGGGCCACGACGGCCGGCGCGAGGTCGACGATGTCCGGCTCGAGCACGGCCTCGTGGTGCTCGGTCGCGAACCGCGCCGCGACCGCGCGCGCGTACGGCAGCTCGTCGTAGGAGGGCGTGCGGGGCCCGAAGCCGATCGAGAACGTCCGGATGCGTCCGGAGGTCACCTCGCGCATGCTCGCGACGACGGCGCTCGAGTCGATCCCGCCCGAGAGGAACACGCCGAGCGGCACGTCGCTCTCGAGGCGGAGCCGCACGGCCTCGCGCAGCTCCTCCCGCACCCGGCGGGCCGCCTCCGCGGGCGGGACGCGCGCGGGCGCCTCGGGCGGGGACGGCAGCTCCCAGTAGCGGTGCAGGCGCAGCACGCCGGCCTCGAGGACGGCGGTGTGGCCCGGCGGGAGCTTGGCCACACCCTCGAAGATCGACCGCGCGGACGGCGTGTAGCCGAACGCGAGGTAGTGATGGAACGCCTCCCAGTCGAGCTCGCGCCCGACCGCCGGGTGGCGGAGGAGGGCCTTGAGCTCGGAGGCGAACAGGAACAGCCCGTGGCGGTGCCAGTAGTAGAGCGGCTTCTTCCCGAGGCGGTCCCGCGCGACGAAGAGCCGCCGGCGCCGGCCGTCCCAGATCGCGAAAGCGAACATGCCGCGCAGGCGGTCCACGCACGCCGCGCCGTCCTCCTCGAAGGCGTGCAGGATGACCTCGGTGTCGCTCTTCGTGGCGAAGCGATGGCCGCGCGCCTCGAGCGGCGGTCGCAGCTCGCGGTAGTTGTAGATCTCACCGTTGAAGACGATCCACAGCGAGCCGTCCTCGTTGGCCATGGGCTGCTGGCCGGTCACGAGGTCGATGATCGCGAGGCGGGTCATGCCGAGCGCGGCGCCCGGCTCCAGGTGCGTGCCCTCGCCGTCCGGACCGCGGTGTTTCAGCTCGTGCAGCATGGCGGGAAGCAGGTCCGGTGGGCTCGAGCCGACCCATCCGGCGATGCCGCACATCAGGCGCCCGCCTCCATCACGCGTAGTGTACGCCGGGCGACCGGGCGGCGAGCAGGGTCGCGTAGAGGGTCTCGAGCGCACCGACCATGCGCGCGAGCGAGAACTCCGCACGCACGCGCGCCGCGCCGCGGGCCCCCATCGCGCGCGCCGCCTCCGGGTCCTCGAGGAGCCCGAGGATCGCCCGCGCGAGCGCGCCGGCATCGCCCGGCGGCACGAGCCAGCCCGTGCGGCCGTCCTCGACCACCTCGGGATTGCCGCCGACCGAGGTCGCGACGACGGGCCGGCCGAGCGCCATCGCCTCGAGCAGCGCGAACGGCAGCCCTTCCGAGCGCGACGGGAGCGCGACGATCTCGAGCGCGGCGACGAGATCGGCCACGTCGGCGCGCGCCCCGACGAAGCGGCAGCGGCCGGCCACCCCGAGGGCGCGCGCCCGCGCCTCCAGCTCCCCGCGGAGCGGCCCGTCGCCGATCAGCACGCACGCGAGGCCGGGCACGCGGGCGGCGATGTCGGGCAGGGCACCGAGCAGATGAACGTGCCCCTTCTGGGCCGTCATCCGCGCGGCGACGCCGATCGGGCGATCCTCGGGCCCGAGGCCGAGCTCGGCGCGGACGGCGGCGGCCGGCCGGCGCGGCCGGAACGCGTCGGCGTCGATCCCGTTCTTCACGGTGACGACCCGGCCGGCGGGCAGGCCGTAGCGCTGAACCAGGTCGCGTGCCACGGCGTCGGCCACCGCGACGACCCGGTCACTCCACCCGCTCGTCCACCGCTCGGCCGCGACGTAGAGGTGCCGCCGGAGCGTGCTCACCTCGTAGTCGAAGAGCGAGTTGTGCACCGTCGAGAGCACGACGGGCACGCGCGCCAGCCGCGCCGCGATCCGCGTGTACACGTTGGACCGCGCGCCGTGCGACTGGACGATCGCCGGCGCGCGGTCCCGGAGCAGGCGCACGAGCGCCGTGAGCGCGGCGGGGCTCACGAGCCGCTCGGCGAGCGCGAGCTCGTGCGTGTCGACGCCGAGCGCCCGGAGGCGGTCCACGAGCGGCCCGGGGCCGGGGACCACGACCTCGAGGCGGAAGCGCGTCCGGTCGAGCGCCCCGGCGAGCTTGAGCAGGTACGCCTCGCCCCCGGCCCAGCCCGCCGACTCCGCGATCTGCAGGACGCGCGCGGCGGTCATGCGGGGACCCGCCCCCACGCCGCGAGCGAGGGCGCCACGAGCCAGCGTCCGGCCGAGGCGAGCGCGACGGCCTCGGCGACGCCCCACACCGCGTGCTTGGCGAGCGCGAGCGCGAGCTCGCCCGGGGCCGCGAGGCCGAGGTACGGATCGCCCGGGATCGGCGGGCTGTTGCCGACGCTCACGACCTCGAACCCCGCGCTCGTGAGCGCGCGGCCGAGCGTGGCCCGCGAGAAGGAGATCGCGTTGAAGATGAAGGTCAGGTGCGGCGCGCCCTCGAGCCGCCGCCGAAGGCCGAGGCGCTTGGCCGCCTCCGTGACGCGGAAGCTCCACGCCTGCCACGCGAGGTTCTGGGTCCGCACGAAGATCCTGCCGCCGGGCCGCACGAGGCGGCGGGCCGCGTGGAGGGTGGCGAGCGGCTCGGGGATGCACTCGAGCACGTTCCAGAAGGTCACCAGGTCGAAGCTCGCGGCCGGAAAAGCCTGGGCCTCGAGCGACCCGGCGCGCGCGTCCACGCCGAGCCGGGAGCGCGCGTAGCGCGCGGCGCCGGCGTCCGGATCCACGCCGACGGCCGACCAGCCGGCTTCGCTGGCGAGCCCGAGGAAGAAGCCGAAGCCGGTCCCGACGTCGAGCAGGCGGCCGGGCGGGCCGGCCGTCGCGAGGAGCCGCCGGAACTCGCGGCTGCGGCGTCGAGCCACGCGCTCCTCGCGCCGCACGACGTCGGCGTCCGGCTCGGGCGTGGCCGGCGGCGGCGCAGGCGTGGGCAGCGGGTCGCGATAGACGAGGCTGCACGCGTCGCAGCGGACCATCCGGCGGGGCCCGGCCGTGAGCAGCACCGTCGCGCGGGCCGTCGCGCACAGGGGGCACGGCCGCGCGCCCGCGGTCACGCGCCGGTCCCCTGCCCGTCGGCGAGCTCACGCAGGAGCCGCTCGGCGATCCGCTCCCACGCGTGGTGGGCCAGGACGAACTCGCGCCCGCGGCGGGCGAGGCTCAGGCGGCGGGCCGGGTCGGCCAGGAGGGCCTCGATCGCGTCGGCCAGCGCTCCGGGATCGTCCGGCGGCACCAGCACGATGGCCCCGCTGGCGTCGGCGAGCGCCCGGACCGAGGGCAGATCCGAGGCCACGACGGGCCGGCCGCAGGCGAGCGCGTCGAGGACCTTGAAGGGCGAGGTCTCGCCGCGGCCGGCGGTGAACGGGGCGACGGCCACATCCATCGCGCAGAGGTACGCGGGCGCCTCGGCGTACGGGACCTGGCCCGTGAAGCGCACCAGGTCCGTGATGCCGAGCTGGCGGGCGAGGTCCTCCCACGGCGTCCGCATCACGCCGTCACCGACGACGAGGGCGCCGAGGTCCGGGACCCGCGCACGCAGGCGCGCCAGCGCGCGGAGGAGCGTCGGGACGCCCTGGTGCCGGTAGAACAGGCCGATGAACCCGACGATCGGCCGGTCGGCCGGCAGGCCCAGGCGCCCGCGCGCGACCCCGACGGGCGTCGGCGCGAAGTGGGCGGGATCGGTGCCGCTCGGGACGATCCGCACCTTCGCGCGCGGCAGCCCGTAGCGCGCGACCAGCATCGCCTTGAGCCCCGGGGTGAGCGCGACGACGAGGTCGCTTCCCCGCGCGCTGAGCGCCTCGGCGGTCCGCGCCAGGAGACGGCGGAGGCGCCCGGCCTGCTCGACCCGGAGGAACTCCTGGACGTCGGCGTTGACCTCGAGAACGATCCGCGCGCCGAGCGCGCGCCCCAGCAGGAGCGGCAGCACGTCGAGGCCGCTCCGGAAGTAGATCACGTCGGGCCGCGCCCGGCGCGCCGCGGCCCACGCCGCCACGAGCGCGCCGAGGGCCGCCGTGAGCGGGCGCAGCACCGGGAGGTCGAGGCACGGGTAGCCCTGCGCGGGGACGGCGTGCAGCGGCCGGTGGCCCGGCAGCCGCGGGAAGAGGACGAGCACGTCGTGGCCCCGCGCGCCGAGCGCCCGCGCCAGCTCCCAGAGCTTCCTGAACCCGCCCGCGTCGGCGCGGAGGCCGGGCTCGTACGCGTAGCTCAGGAAGAAGGCGCGCATCACGCCTCGCCCCGGCGGCAGCGCAGGAGGAGGTTGTAGGCGAAGCGCACGCCGCCGAGCCGCGGCAGCCAGGTCTCGAGCGCGGGCGCGCACCAGCCGTACACGGCCCGGGCCACGGGCAGCATCTCCAGATAGCGGAAATAGCGCCACCCGGCGAGGGCCTCGATCTCGAGCCCGCCGCGGCGCACGAGGCCGGCGATCTCGCCGTAGGTGAAGCAGGTGTCGATCGGCTGGTCGGTGTTCAGCGGGTGCTCGTACGGCAGGAGCCGCGAGCGGAGCCAGCGCCCGGGCACGAGCGCGCCGAGGCGGTGAAAGGGCGCGAACCCGGTCGCGTTCGGCACGGTGAGGATCGCGCGCCCGTCCGGGGCGAGCAGCCGCGCGATCTCGCCGACGCACCGCTCGGGCAGCTTGAGGTGCTCGAGCGTCTCGGTGCAGAAGACGCGGTCGAAGGACCCGGCGCGGAACGGCGGCGCCTCGGCGCTCGCGGCGACGAGCGTCGCCCGCGCGCCTCCGCCGCGGAGCGCGGTGTGCACCCGCACGGTCGAGGCGTCGAGGCCCAGGAGACGGGCGCGCGGGTAGCGGCGCGCGATCGCGGCCAAGAGCTCGCCCTGGCCGCAGCCGAGGTCGAGCACGGTGAGGGCGTCGAGATCGCCGGCGAGCGCGAGCACGCGGGCGAGGAACTCCGGGCCGAGCCCGGCCCGATGCGGGGCCGCGTCGTAGCGGGCCCGGATGTCCGCGTCGCTCAGGCCGTGGCCGGTCTTGAGCACCTCAGCGCCCCTGGGAGCGGCCGACGATCCGACCGTCGCGGTAGTCGACGCGGTACCGGCGTCGCGCCAGGTGGGGGGCGAGCAACTCGGGGTACGGCCCGCAGACCGCGGCGTCGAACGGCACGAGGCCCTCGCACCAGCGCGTCACGAACGCGGGCGCGGCGGCCTCGAGGCTCTCGAAGCCCCACCGCGCGCGGACCTGCTCGAGCGCGTAGGCGTCGAGCGTCGGGTGGCGCGCCGGGTCGCCCCGGCGCAGCCATTCGAGCCAGAAGTGTCGGCGGAGCAGGTGGACGTCGCCCTTCACGTGCACGTGGAAGTAGGCCACCGTGCGCCACTGGAGGATCCGGTAGTCGCGCGGCACCCGGAGCGACTCCAGCGCGAGCGGCAGGGTGGCCCCCTCGCGGAGGACGCGATCGGGCGCCGCGAGCGTCGCCACGCGGGGCGCGCGCTCCACCCTGACGTAGCGCGCGCGCGCGGAGGCCGTGTGCACCTGGCCGTCCATCCGGATCCGCCGGTCCGGGAACTGGTGCTCGAGATCGCCCGCCAGCTCGGCGGCGGTCACGTACACGAGCCAGGAACGCCGCGGGTCGAGCCCGAGGAGGTGGCGCCGCAGCGCGGCGAGGTCGCCCGGGCCGCTCGTGTGGCCGACGAAGTCGGCGTCCCACCGGATGACGAAGCGGCGGCGCGCCCGCGCGAGCCCGAGGTTCGAGAGCGCGACGAGGTCGGGCTCGGGACAGCGCTCGACGGTCAGGCGCGGCCCGAGCGCCCGCGCGGCCCGCTCGATCGCCGCCCGCGTTCCGGGCGCCGCGCCGTTGTCCAGCACCAGGATCTCGTCGGCGAAGCGCTCGAGCGAGTGGAGGCTCGGCTCGATCCACTCCTCGTCCCCGCGCACGCGCACGAGCGCGCTGATCCCCTCCGGTCGGGGCTCGGGGCGCGGCGCCAGACCCACGAGCGGGGCGAAGGAGGCGACGGCCCGGACCGCTTCAGTCAGCCGCACGGCACGCCTCCACGCCCCGCGCCAGCTCGTGCAGGAGCCGGTCGACGATCCGCAGGGTGTCGAACCGCGCGCGCGCCGTCTCGACGCCGCGATGCCCCATCGCCGCCAGGCGTCCGGGGTCGGCGAGGAGGGCCGTGACGGCGGCGGCGACGCCGGCGACGGTCGGCGCGGCGAGGAGCAGGCCCGTTTCACCGTCCCGGACGGCGGAGGCGACCCCGCCGCGGTCCGAGGCGACGACCGGCACGCCGCTGGCCAGCGCCTCCACGACCGCGGTCGGCAGCCCCTCGGCGCGCAGCGTCGGGTAGAGCAGCAGGTCGGCGGCGGCGAAGTAGCCGGGCATCGCCGCCAGGGGCACCGCGCCGACGAAGCGGGCGCGGCGGCCCGCGTCGCGTCCCGCCAGGCCCGCCTCGAGACGCGCGCGATCGGGGCCGTCGCCGACGACGACGAGGTGGACGTCGGGCCGCCGCCGCGCGAGCTCGACGAACGCCTCGACGCCGATCCAGATCCCCTTCTGCCGGTTGACGGTCGCGGCCATCAGGAGCACGGGCGCCGCCGCCGGGACGTCGAGGCGCCGGCGAAGCGCCGCGCGCGCCGCCGCGTCCGGCCGGAACCGCCGCGGATCCGTGCCGTTGTAGGCCAGGATCACACGGCGGCCGGGACGCTGGGAGAGGTCGGCGTGGAGCGCGTCGTACGTCGCGACCACGCCGTCGACCCGTGCGATCAGCCGTGCCTCGCCGAGCGCGTGGTGGACGACGGACAGCGCGCGCCGCGCGTAGGCGAGCAGCCCCGCGGCCCCGGCGCGGTCGTGCCACTCGCTCGCGAGGTGCGCGAGCATCCGGCCGTAGAGGACGGCCCAGTGCGGCGGGCCGACGCGCGCGCGCGCGAGGGCGGCCCCGGCGTGACTGAAGCTCAGCACGAGATCGCCCTGGCCCCGCGCGGCGCGCCGGCGCACCGCCTCGACGCTGGCGCGGTGCCAGCCGCCGGGGGCGAGGGCGGGACGCGTGTCCGCCAGGTACTCGGTCCGCACGCCGGCCCCTTCCTCCCGGAGGAGGCCGCGCGGGTGCGCGGTGGTGATCACCTCGACCGCGTGACCGAGCTCCGCGGCCGCGCGGCCGACCGCGTCCACGTGCGTCTCGACGCCGCCGACGAGGTGCGCGAGCGTGCTCCGCGTCAGGAGGATCAGGTTCACCGCGTCCCGCTCGCCGCCAGGGACTCGTACACGTCGAGCGTGCGCGCGGCGGTCACGCGCCAGTCGAAGCGCTTGACGTGCTCGAGGCCGCGGCCGACGAGCTCGGCCCGCGTGGCCGGGTCGGCGGCGGCGCGCGTCACGGCGTGCGCGAGCGCCTCGGCCGTGACGGGCGGGTCCAGGAGCAGGGCGGCGGAGCCCGCCACCTCGGGCAGCGAGGTCGTGTTGTAGGTCACGACGGGCGTGCCGCACGCCATCGCCTCGAGCACGGGCAGCCCGAAGCCCTCGTGGAGCGACGGGTAGACGAAGGCCGCCGCGCCGCGGTAGAGCGGCGGCAGGTCCGGCTCGGGCACATAGCCGAGGACCCGCACGCGCCCGCCCAGGCCGAGCCGCGTGACCGCCTCGGGGAAATCGGTGCGCCCCGCGATCAGCGTCCCCGCCACGACGAGGTGGAGCCCGGGCTCGAGCCGCGCGAGCGCCTCGAGCAGCGTGCGGTAGTCCTTCCGGCGGTCGATCGTGCCCACGTAGAGGACGTAGCGCGCGGGCAGCCCGTGGGCGGCACGGACCCGCGCGAGGTCGCCCTCGGTGGGGAGGGCGGCGGGATCGAGCGGCACCCCCCACGGGATCACGCGGATCCGCTCCTCGCGCACGCCGACGAGGTCGATCAGATCGCGCATGGTCGCGCGCGACGGCACGATGACCCGGTCGGCGAACCGCGCCGTCAGGGGCACGAACCGGCCCCAGTACCACCGACCGCGCGCGTCGGGCAGGAGATCGGGCCGCCGCGTCGGCCCGAGATCGTGCACGGTCATCACGAGCCGGCTGCCGCGCACGAGCGGCGCCGAGGTCCCGGCGACGACATGCAGCACGTCGGACCGTGCCCGGAGCGCGCGCCACGGCAGCTCCACCTGCTCCCAGGCGAGCTGGCGCGGCAGGCGCCACGCCCGCGGCGCGCGCGGCGCGAGCAGCACGTACTCGTGGTGGCCGAAGTCGGCACGGAGCCGGCGCAGCAGAAAGGCGAACGCCTTGCCGGCGCCCGTCGGGTTGCGCTCGAGGCCCCGCGCGTCGAACGCGATCCGCACGCCTCAGCCTCCGGTTCCGGCCCGCGCGGGGAGCCGCCAGAGCGTCACCCGCTCCGGCGGCGTGGGGGCATCGCCGTGCCCGAGCCAGCCCCGCACGGTGGCGCGCAGGCTTCGGGCCGCGGGCCGCGCGAACTCGCCGACGCGCTCCCAGCGCGCCGGCGGCTCGAGCACTTCGGCGGGCACCGCGATCCCGTGCGCCTGGTCGCTCGGGAGCCGCGCGGGGTCGCGCAGGAGCAGGATCGGCCCGGCACCGGCTGCGGCCGACGGCCAGCGATCGAACCCGACGATGCGCGTGCGCCGCGCGGGCAGGAGCGTCCGCAGCTGAGCGGCGCTCGTCCGATCGGCCACGACGACCGTGCCGGCCGGTTCGCGGCGGATCACGTCGGCCGCCTGACGGGCGGCGGCGGCCCAGGTCCGATAGTCGGCGTGCGTGCGGACGATCCCCGCGCCGGCGAGCGCCAGGACGGCGGCGGCGACCGCGGCCTGCGCCGCCGGTCGCCCGCCGAGCGCGCGGACGAGCGCGAAGGCGGCCGTCACCGCCAGCGGGATCGCGAGCGGGTGGAGCGTGCGCGCGAAGTGGAAGAAGAGGGGCCGCGTCAGCGTCCAGTCGAGCGGCGCGAAGTTGAACGCGAGCAGCGCCGGGAGCCACCAGGCGACGAGGTCGGCGACCGCCCGCTCCCCGGTCCGGAGCCCCCAGGCGGCGCCCCCGAGCGCGAGGTAGAACACGCCGGCGAAGTAGCCGAAGGAGCCGGACCACGGCAGCAGGAGCATCGCCGGGTACGCGAGCATCCAGCGGTACGACGCGGGCGATGTCCGCATGTGCCCGGTGTGCAGGTCGGCGAGCGCGGGCGCGTGACGGACGAGGGGATCGCCGGCCCGCCAGAGCGAGGCCCCCAGGTCGAGGAGCACGACGGCGAGGAAGCCCGCGGCGAGCCACGCGTAGCCCGTCGCTCTGCGGCGGAGCACGATCACCCGCGCGGCCAGGACGAGGACCAGCACGAGCGCCACCTCCTTCGTGACGTACGCGAGCCCGAGCGCCAGGCCCGCGGTGGCGAGCCAGCGGCCCCGGCGCCGGCTGGCCGCGTCGGCGCGGAGCACCGCGTACATCGCGAGCGCCATCAGGACGCCCGCCGGGAGGTCGGCGTGCACGTCGGTCGCGGCGATGACCGAGAGCGGGAGCACGCCGAGCACGACGGCCGCCGCCAGCCCGATCGCCGGGCCGCCGAGCAGGGCGCCGAGCGCGCCGCCGAGGACGATCTCGAGCGCCGAGTAGGCCAGGGGCACGAGAGCCGCGGCGTGCTCGCCGGCGCCGAAGAGCGCCTGGGTGGCGGCGAGCGGCAGCACGACGCCGTACCGCATGTCGAACATCGAGCGGGGCGCCAGGTCGCCCGCGAGGAGCCGGCGCGCGGCCTCCGCGTACTCGACGTCGTCCCAGCCCAGCAGCCCGCCGAAGAAGACGAGACGGAGCCCCAGCGCGACGACCAGGACGGCCCCGAGCCACCCGCGCCAGGTCATCCGCCCCTCGCGCACCTGAGGATCAGCTCGGCCCGGCAGATCGAGCGCGCCTCGAGCACGCGGAATCCGAACGCCGCCAGCCGCGCACGGAGCGACGCCTCGGTGTACCGCTCGACGTGCTCGTGCCCGTGGGCGCCGGGCAGGAGCCGCGTGTACCACCATTCGATCCAGCGCCACTGCCAGCGGCCGTAGTCCGGGGTGCCGAGGACGAGCACGCCGTCGGCCTCGAGGACGCGCCGGAGCTCCGTGAAGATCCGCGGATCGTACGGCGCGTGCTCGAGCACCTCGGAGCAGATGACGGCGTCGAACGCGCGGTCCCGGAACGGCAGGGCCTGCACGCCCCCCTGCACCAGCCACCGGTTGGTGCGCCGCCTGAAGCGCAGCGGTTCGAAGCGCAGGTCGAGGCCGACGGCGTGCGGCAGCGCCTCGAGGATCTTCGACGAGCCGCAGCCCACGTCGAGCACGCGCTCGGCGCGACCGAGCAGCGCGAGCACGATCGCGTAGCGCCGCCGCTGCCACCAGCGTTGCAGCGGGATGCGCGAGGAGAACGCGCGATCGTCGTAGTCCGCGGACTCGAGCGAGTTGCGGTGGGCCCACATGCGCAGGAGCGTCCGGGCGTACGAGACGCCGAAGCGCAGGAGCGAGGCGTGGGAACGGCCCCCGCGCCGGGGCCGGTAGTGGAACGGCACCTCCTCGACTCGCCAGCCCCCGGCGTGGATCCGGGTCACGAGCTCGATGAGCACGTCGAAGTGGGTCGCGTGCGTCGCGATCCCCGCGAGCACGGCGCGCCGGTACAGCCGGTAGCCGCTCGACACGTCGCGCACCGGCAAGGACAGGATCCAGCGGGTCGCGCCGTTGAGGACGTGGCTCAGCAGCCGTCGCGACCGCGGCATCAGGGCGTGGGCGCCGGGCACGTAGCGCGAGGCGATCACGAGCTCGGCCGCCTCGCGGCGCGCCCACAGGGCGTCGATGAAATCCGGGTCGTGGGAGTCATCGCCGTCCATGGTCAGGACGAAGCGGCCCGCCGCCGCCCGCAGGCCCGCGCGCAGGGCGTCCGCGTAGCCGCGGCCCGGCTGCGCCAGGACCTGCGCGCCCGCGGCGCGCGCCCACCGGCGCGTGGCGTCGGTCGAGCCGCCGTCGACGACCAGGATCTCGACGGCGAGATGGTGCCGCTCCGCCTGGGCCGCCACCTTGCGGACCAGCTCGCCGATGGACGCGCCCTCGTCGAGCGCGGGAACGACCACCGAGAGGTCGGGCTCGCCGGTCATGGTGGCGTGCGCCGTCCGCGCCCGAGACGCTCGCGCGTGAGGGCCAGCAGGATCCCCGCCTGCTGTGCGCCGACGAGCAGGCCGAGGAAGCAGCCGCGGCGGACCGCGTGGGCCAGCGAGAGGACGAGCCGCCGGAGCGCCGCGCCCGCGGAGACGCGGTCGCCGAGCCGACGCGCGAGCGCGACGTGGCCGGCGCCCCGCCGCACGTAGCGGCGCAGGAGGCGCGCCTTCCGGAGGTCGTCGGCGGCGCGGCGGTGCCAGAGCGCGGCGGTGGGCACGTAGACGATCGGGTGGCCCGCGGCGCCGAGACGGCGCTGCCACTCGATCTCGTCGCCGTAGAGGGGCAGGCTCTCGTCGAACCCTCCGACGGCGCGCAGGGCCCACCGGCGGATCGCCATGTTCGCGCTGATGACCTCGCGCACGACCTGCTCGCCGGGGGCGGGATCGAACTCGGCCTCGCCGACCCAGGGCTCGCGCCCGCACCGGCGGGGCGCCCTGCCCTCGAGCCGGAGGCGGATCCGGCCGCCGGCCGCGCCGGCTTCCGGATGGCGCAACAGGCCCTGCACGAGCGCGCCGAGCCACCCAGGCGGCGCCTCGACGTCGTCGTCGATCAGGCAGATCGGGTCCCCCCCCGCGAGCCGGATGCCGGCGTTCCGCGCCGCGTTGGGCCCTCGCGCCTCCTGCCGGAGATAGCGCACGGCGGGCGGGCCGCCCTCCAGGAGCCGGCCGACCACCGCCGGCGTCGCGTCCGTCGAGCCGTCGTCGACGACGACGATCTCGAACGCCTCGGGCGGATAGTCCTGGCGGCGCAGCGACGCCAGGCAGTCGGCGAGCAGCGCCTCCCGGTTGTGCGTCGGAACCACGACCGAGACGAGCACCGGCCGGCCGCTCATGCCGGCTCGCACGCGGGGCGCGCGCATCCCGCCGCGCGATGCAGGAGCGCGACGAGCCGGGGCACCAGCACGTCCTCGGCGAACTCGCGCTCGATCCGGGCACGGCCGGCGGCGCCCATCCGGGCCGACGCCGCCGGGTCGTCGACCAGCCGCGCGAGCGCCGCGCCGAGCGCGGCCGGGTCGCGCGGGGGGATCAGCGAGCCCGTGACCCCGTCCAGCACCAGATCCTTCAGCCCGCCCACCGCGCTGGCGACGACCGGGCGCGCCGCCGTCATCGCCTCCGCCGCCACGTAGCAGAACGCTTCCTCCCCCGAGGGGCACGCCACGGCCTCGGCGCCGCCGAGGAGCGCGTGCACACGCGGGCGCGAGGCGACCCAGCCGAGGAAGTGCACCCGCGGCAGCCCCTCGGCGGCCCGCCGGAGGGCCTCGAGGTCCGGACCGTCGCCGGCGACGACGAGGTGCAGGTCGGGGAACCGCCTCGCCAGCTCGCGGTGCGCGGCGAGCAGGAGGTCGACGCCCTTGTTGGCGTCGAGGCGCCCGAGGAACAGCACGTAGCGGTGCGCGCGGGGGATGCCGGCCTCCCGCTTCACCTCGGCGCCCTCGCGGTCGGGGACGGCGAAGACCGGCACGGGGTTCGGGAAGAGCTGCGCCCGCGCGCCGGACAGCCCGTGCGTGCCGCAGACGCGCCGGTGCTCGTCGGTGTTCGGCGAGAGGATCAGCGCGGCGCGCCGGAGCGCCCAGCGCCGGAGCGCCCGGAGCGGCCAGCGCGCCGGCGAGTGGCCGCCGTGGAACTGCCCCACGACCGGGATGCCGAGCCGCGCGGCGAGGAGGCTCACGACGTCGAACCGGCCCGACTCGTAGTCCTGCACGTAGAGCAGCTCGGGGGGGTCGGCGCGCAGCTCGTGCAGGAAGCCTCGCGACAGCGTCGCCAGGTGGAGGGAGAAGTGGTGGATCCAGGGCAGGCGCACCGTCCACCAGTTGTAGAGGGGCGACGCGGGCAGGAAGCGGACGCGGGCGCCCGTGGGCGCGTGCCGGTGCGTCTCCGCGCGGGCGACGGCGCGCGAGAAGAGGTACCACGTGAGCTCGAAGCCCGCGCGGACGAGCAGCCGCGTGTAGTAGCAGATCCAGTCGCTGTCGTACCGGGCCAGGTAGTCCTCGCGCGAGACGCCGTGCCGCGGATAGAAGTCCTCGAACACGGGCACGCTGATGACGAGGCCGATCCGCACGGGCTGGCGGCCCGGCGCGCGGCGACCGTTCACAGGAGCGCGTGGACGGAGCACTAGCCGGGCTCCGCCTGGAGGCGCGTGTCCTCGAACACGATCGCCCCCCACGCCGGATTCCAGTCCGCGATCGCCTCGCCCGACGGCGACATCGGCAGCACGTGGAATGCCGGCCGGCCGACGACGAGATCGAAGTCGAGCCGGCCCCCGTCCCGCCCGCCGTGCCCGACGCTCACGCTCGCGTAGTAGGAGCCCGGGGCGAGCCGGGCGCCCGCGAGCGTCAGGCTGAAGGTGCGCGCCTCGCCCGGCGCCATCGCGAACCGCTCCCGCGTGAAGAGCGTGCCGACGCACGTGCCGGTGACGCTGAAGACGCTCGCGCCGAGGCTCAGCTCCTGGGCGCTCACGTCCGAGCGCAGGGTCACGCGGAAGCGGAGCGGGGCGCCGAACGCCACGTTCGCGCCGTCGTCCGCCGCGAGATCGATCGCCGTGAACCGGAGCGTCCGCCCGTAGCCGGCGCCCCGGAGCTCGGCGAGGTCCGTGCGGTCGTCGCCGAAGACGTCCGCCAGGTACTGCGCGACGATCGCGTCCGGCGTGCCGATCGCGCGCACCTGGCCGTTCGCCAGGTAGACCACGCGGTGGCAGAACGCGCTGATCGCGCCCATGTTGTGGCTGACGAAGAGGACGGTCCGGGCCTGCCGCGCCGCCTCCCCCATCTTCCCCAGGCACTTGCGCTGGAACTCGGCGTCGCCCACCGCGAGCACCTCGTCGACCAGCACGACTTCCGGGCTCAGGTGCGCGGCGACCGCGAAGGCGAGCCGGAAGTACATGCCGCTCGAGTAGTGCTTGACCGGCGTGTCGACGAAACGCTCGACCTGGGCGAAGGCGACGATGTCGTCGAAGCGCCGGTCCATCTCGGCGCGGCGCATGCCGAGGATCGCCCCGTTGAGGTACACGTTCTCCCGTCCGGTCAGCTCGGGGTGGAACCCGGTGCCCACCTCGAGCAGCGACACCACGCGCCCGTGGATCCGCACGGTGCCCTCCGTCGGACACGTGATGCCCGACAGGACCTTGAGCAGCGTGCTCTTGCCGGCTCCGTTGCGCCCGATGACGCCCAGGATCTCGCCGCGCGGCACCTCGAACGAGACGTCGCGAAGCGCCCAGACCAGGTCCGCGCCGTCCGCGGCGCGGCGCCCGAAGGGCCGCCTGAGCGCGCCGGTCAGGCTCTCGCGCAGGGTGCGGTAGCGCGCGACGCGCTCGCCGATGCGGTAGCGCTTGGACAGCCCCTCGACGCGGATGACGGGCTCGGACGCGCGCGTCATGCCAGGTCGGCGAAGGACCGCTCGGCGCGGGCGAAGTACCGGAGGCCGCCCACCAGCAGGGCGAGGACCGCGACCACCGACAGGCTCACCAGCGCCGCCGAGCCGCCGGCGCCCCGGCCCAGCAGCGCCCAGCGGAAGCCCTCGACCACGCCCGCCATCGGGTTGAGCCCGTAGAGCGTGCGCCACGGCTCGGGCAGGAGGCTCGCCGGGTAGGCGACCGGCGTCGCGAAGAGCCAGAGCTGGATCAGGAAGGGGATCGTGTAGCGGACGTCGCGGTACTGCACGTTCAGGGCGGCGAGCCACACGCCGACCGCGAACGCCGTGAGCACCGCGAGCGCGACGAAGAGCGGCGCCGCGAGGAGCGCGGGCCCGGGGGTCACGCCGTACCCGACCATCAACGCGATCAGCGCGAGCGACGCGACGCCGAAGTCGACGAGGCCGACGAACAGGGGGGCGATCGGGATGATGAGCCGCGGGACGTAGACCTTCGTGACGAGCGTCGGGTTGTTCACCAGACTGTTCGCCGACTCCGCGAGCGCGTGCGCGAAGAGCGCCCAGGGCAGGAGCGCCGTGTACGCGAACACGGGGTACGGGAGGCCGTCCGACGGGACGCGCGCCAGGAAGCCGAAGAAGACGGAGAACACGACCATCGTGAGGACGGGCTGGAGGATCGCCCACGCCGCGCCCAGCACCGTCTGCTTGTAGCGCACCTTGAAATCGCGCCAGGCGAGGAAGTAGAGGAGCTCCCGGTACGCCCACACCTCGCCGAGCTGCCGCGCCAGGGTGCGACCGCGCGCGTCCAGGACGACGGTGGGCGGCGGGGCTAGGGGGCGCTCGGTGTCCATGGCCTGCCGGGGCGCAGTGCCTGCGGGGGCGCGCGCCCGGGCCCCCGCGCCGCGCGTGGCGCGCCGCCCGGAGGCTCCGCGAACCGCGCGAGCATGATCACGATGGCCGCGAAGAACCAGAACGGCTCCATCACGCGGATGATGATGAACGTGTTCGACCCGACGGCGTGGCCCAGCAGCGCCGCCGTGCCGGCCATGAAGCCGAGCGCCAGTCCGCGGTCCTCGGGCCGGGCGCTCGATCGGAACGCCGAGTGGCCGCTGCGGAGCACGGCCCAGACGAGCCAGCCCAGGGCGCCGAGCCCCAGGATGCCCGTCTCCATCAGGGTCCGGGGGTACTGGGCGTCGAGGAAGAACCCGCCCGTGACGCCGCGGCCGAGGATCGGCCGGGTGAGCCACAGCTCGAACGCGCTCCTGTAGCCGAGCAGCCGCTCGGAGGTGGACGGATCGAAGCCGACCCGCCCCAGCTGGACGCGCGGCTGGTCCACCTGGGGCCTGAAGGTCTCGAGCACGCGCTTCTGCACGGCCGGCGGCGCGACGAAGACGAGCATCGGCGAGGCGGCGAGCGCCACGAGCACGAGCGGCACGAGCAACCGGCGACGGGTCGAGAAGACCGCCAGCACCGCGACGAGCGGGAGGGCGCCCAGGTAGGAGGCCCGCGAGAGCGTGAAGAGGAACGGTGTCGACAGGAGCGCGACGAGCCCGACGCAGAACGCGCGCACGCGCAGGCTCGCGGTTTCCAGGCCGATCCCGCCGGCGAGCGCCAGCATCAGCAGGAGGTAGCCGCCGAAGGTGTTCGGCTCGCCCGACTCGCCCTCGAACGGGGCGGAGACACGCTGGCCCGAGGGGATCTGCGCGATGGCGATGAGGCTCACGATGACCGCGGTCACGAACGCCACCTTGACGAGCCGCCACGCCTGGCGCCGGTCGCTCACGTTGTTGACCACCATGAAGAACACGACGAAGTACTCCACGTACTTCAACACGTAGAAGAAGCCGGCGGTCGTCCGCACGGTCCCGGTCGCGTAGCCGAGCAGCGTGGCGAAGAACGTGATCGCGGCGTAGGCGAAGATGGGCCGGTTGAGCGGCGTCTGCAGGACGAGGCCGAGCTCCTTGTTCACCGCGGTCTTCGCCAGCCAGCTGAACGCGATCAGGAGGAGCAGGATGTCCTCGCTCCGGATCACCACCTCGCGCTTCTCGGCGAGGGCGCCGGCGCCGCCGAGCGAGAATTCCGGGGAGAGCAACATGGACAGCAGCACGAGGCACAGGCCGAGCTCCGTGCGGACGAAGACGATGATCAGGATCGCCAGCGCGAGGACCAGCGCGAAGCCGTAATCCGCGAAGCCGTAGTCGACGATGGTGGCGTCGCCCCGGGCCGGCTAGCGCCAGCGCCCCGGGAGCCCTCCGTGGTCGCGGATGTAGGCGCTCACGGTCGCCCTCCAGACCCCCTGGGCGCGCAGCACGAACTCCACGACCTCGCGGATCGCGCCGGCGCCGCCCCGCGCCCGCGTGATCATGTGCGCGACCGATTTCACCTCGGGGGCCGCGTCGGCCACCGCGACCGCGAGGCCGACCCGCTCCAGGCCCGGGACGTCCAGGAGATCGTCGCCCACGAAGACCGCGGCCTCGCGCGCGAGGCCGAACTCCGCGAGCAGCCCGTCGATCGCCTCGCCTTTGCGCCGGGCGCCCAGCACGACCTTGTCGACCCCGAGCTTTTCCCCGCGGACCTTGGCGATCGTCGTGGTCTCGCCGGTGACGATCGCCGTGCGGAACCCCGCGCGCCGGGCGAGCGCGACCGCGACGCCGTCACGCGTGTCGAAGAGCTTCAGCTCGTCGCCACGCTCGGAGAGGACCATCCGGCCGTCGGTGAGCACGCCGTCGACGTCCATGACGAGGAATCGGATCTTCCGCGCCCGCGCCGCGATCCTCGCGCTCCGCCGGCCGCTCGGCGCCCTCCGGGGCATCGTCAACGAGCGCGGACGACCTGGCCCGCCAGGCCCAGGCGCACCAGCTCCCGTGCCCTCACCTCGGCCTCCTCGGACGTCGCGAAGCTCCCGTGACGGACGAGGTACATCGTCGCCTCGCCCGGCCGGACGGTCACCCGGACCTCGTGGCCGTCGGCCCGGAGCTCCTCGGCCACCTGCACCGCGCCGCGCAGCGGCAGCGGCCCCCCGACCTGGACGGTGAGCGGCGGCCCGCCGCCGAGCACGCGCGCGTCGCGGACCCTCGCGCGTGGAGGGCGCCGACGAGCACCCGGGCGTCGCCGGCGGTCGGGATCTCCTCGATCAGGACGGCGTAGACCGCGCCGCCCGTCTGCTGCCCGACGCGGACCGTCGGGTGGCCCGCCTGGTTGAGCTGTCGTTCGACGCGCTCGGCCTCGCCGACGGTGGCATACGGCCCGAGCTCGAGCGCGAAGTGCGCCGTCTCGCCGGGCGCAGGGACCGCGCGCGAGGTGGCCGGCGCGGGGGCCGGAGCAGCCGGCGTGGGCGCGGGCTCCGCCGCAGGCCGGGCGGGTGCCGGCGCCGGCGGTGGCGCCGCCGCCGGGGCTGGCGGTGCCGCCGGGCGCGCGGGGGCGGGTGGCTCGAGTCGAAGCCGCAGGAGGTCGCGCGGCAGGAGATTCCCGGGCCGCAACGGAACGTCGAGCCAGCCCATGCGCCAGCCGGCCACCGCGGCGAGGGCGGCGAGGAGGAGAAGGAGCACGAGGACGCCCAGCCGCGCGTTGCGATACCGACGCCGGCGTGGCGCCGCGGCGCGAGCCAGATCGGCGACGGGGCCGACGCCCGCGGCCGACGCCACCACGCCGCTCGTCCCCGACGCCTGCGGTCCCGCCGGGCGCGCGGGGCCGGCGTCCGCCCGCGGCCCGCGCCGCACCAGCCGGCGGAAGCCCTCCCACGCGCGCTGCACGCGCTCGGCGCGCGTGTCGACGACCGTCTCCTCGCCGTAGTAGTGCGTGTAGTAGTGCGTGTACGCGTATCCCGCGATCTCGGTCTTGACGTCGTTCAGCACCACACCCCAGACCTTGCCGCCCACGTTCTCGACGTGGATCTTGGCGCGCTTGAGCACGAGGCGCCCGACCTTCCCCGCCTGGTAGACGAGGATCACGCCGTCCGCCTGCGAGGCGACGATCGCCGAGTCCGTCACCGGCAGCACCGGCGGCGTATCGATGAGCACGACGTCGTACTCGTCCCGCACGGCGCGCAGGAACGCGCCCATCGCCGGCGTCGAGAGCAGCTCGGACGGATTCGCCGGGATCGGCCCCGCCTCGATGATGTGCAGGTTGTCGAGGCCGGGCGCGGCCATGATGTCTTCCATCTCGAAGCGGCCCATCAGGATGTCCGCGACGGTGCGAATACAGTCGCGCCAGGTCACCGAGCCCACGAGGATGTCGGCGAGCCCGGGCTCGCGCTCGATGCCGAAGAAGCGGTGGATGCTCGGCCGGCGCAGGTTGGCGCCGACGAGGAGCGTCCGCTGGCCGCTCTGCGCCATCGTCAGCGCGAGGTTCACGATGGTGGTCGTCTTGCCTTCCTGCAGCGTCGGGCTCGTCACGACCAGCACCTTCCCCGAGCGCTCCATGCGCGCGAACTGGACGTTCGTCCGGAGGGTGCGGTACGCCTCGGCCACCGGCGACTTCGGGTCGAAGTGCGTGATCAGCAGCGCATGGCTCAGCAGCGCCTCCGGATCCATCTGGGCCAGCGAGGGTCGGCGTTCGAGGATGCGCTCGACGGTCTCGCGGGCATCGATGTGCGGCACCACGCCGAGCACCGGCACCTCCAGGTACGCCTCGACGTCCTCGATGGTGCCGATGGAGGTGTCGAGCGTCTCCTGCACGAACGCGAGGACCAGGCCGAGCGTGAGCCCGAGCAGGGCGCCGACGAACACCGTGGTGAGGGTCTCGCCGCCCACGGGCGCCTCGGGCTCCGTCGCGGGGCGGACGATGCTGACCTCGTCGATCTTCTCCGACTCCTTGATCAGCGCTTCCTGATGGCGCGTCTTGAGCAGGGTCAACAGGTCGTCGCTGGTCCTGGCTTCCCGCTGCAACCGCTGCAGCGAGAGCTCGATCGCCGGCACCTCCCGGTTCTTCTGCAGCAGCTCGCCCATCTGTCGATTGAGGATCTCCTCGCGCGTCCGGAGCGTCACGATCTGGGCGCCGACCTCGCGGCGCATCTCCATCTGGATCTCTTGCATGCGGTCGTCGAGCGCGCGCAGGCGTGGATGCCGGTCGGTGGCCTCCAGCGCCAGGTTGTTGCGCTCGAGCAGGAGCTCGGCGTAGACGCTCTGCAGCCGCTGCAACGCCGGGTTCGACGCGTCGATGAACACGCGCGCGGCCGGGTTCGAGGGGGCCACGCGCGCCAGGCGCTGCTGGATCAGCTCGAGCTCCGCCCGCTGCTGGCGGACCTTCTCGATGTCGCTGCGGACCTGCGTGAAGAGCGAGAGCAGGACGGTCGACTCGGCGCCCGGGGAGATGATCCGGTTGGCCTCGCGAAACGCCCACACCTCGGCCTCGGCGTGCCGGACGCGCGCCTCGACCTCCTTGAGCTGGGCCTCGATGAACTTCCGCGCCTCCGTCACGCGGGCGTTGCGCAGGGCGCGGCTGTGGTCCCGGTAGGTCTCGACGACCGCGTTGGCGATGTCGCGCGCCTCGCGCGGGCTGGTCGACGTGACCGTGATCTCGAGGATGCTCGTCGAGGGAATCCGCGTCACCTTGACTTTCGCCGCGAGCCCGTCGAGCGCCGCCCAGTAGGCCTTCGACTCGCGGAGGGCCGCGCCCGGCACGGTCTGCGGCAGCCGCCCGAGCCGCTTCGCGACGTCCTCGAGGATCGGGTAGCTCTTGATGAGGCTGAGCTGGGTCTCGATCGTGTCGGCGGTCGAGTAGGAGAGGACCTCGACGAGGAGCCCCGAGAGCTGGGTGGATTGCTCGTACTTGACCGCAGCCGTGGCCTGGTAGACCGGCACCTTCTGCTTCGCGAACCAGAAGCTCAGCAGGGCGACGAGAATGGTGGAGGCGACGATGATCAGGCGGCGCCGCCGCACGATCAGCCAGTAGTCGCGCAGGTTCATCTCGTACTGCGCCATCAGCGGAAGCCCTCGCTGAAGCGGAGGCGCTCGAGCTGCTGGATCAGGACCTCGGCCCGCGCGGCCCCGGGCTCCCGCTGCGGCGGCGGCGGCGCCGCCGGTTGCGGCGCCGCGACCGGGGGCGGGACGTCGAGCCGCTCGAGGCCGACGACGACGTCCTCGGCCGCGCCGAACACGCGGCACTCGACCGGCGTCGGGGCCAGCGGGCCCAGCGCCCGGATCAGGCGCAGCGCCCGGTCGGTGAAGCGCCCTGCGACGACGAGCGTCCGCGGCGGGGTGCCGGGGTCGACCGCGGCGCCGGGGAACACGCGCGCCCGGAGCGCCGCGTGCTCGCCCCACCACGCCCCGGCCTCGACGGCGCGCAGGACGGCCTCCGGCCCGGCGACGATCTCGCACAGGATCAGCACGAGCCGGCGCGAGGCGTCCACGCAGGCGATGTCGACCGCGATCTCGCCGGCGCCCGCGGTGCGACCGAGGGGGGCGAGCCCGGGCTCGAGGTCGGCGAGGCACTCCGCGACGACGGCCGCGAGCTCCACCGGGTCCGTGACCGGGCGGCGCGTGAGCGCTCTCACCGCGCGCCCTCGGCCACCGGGCCGGTGACGTAGAGGAACGGCGCCTCCGCCAGGTCCGTCGTCTTCGGCGTCGTGAGGCGCTGGCCCTTGCCGTCGGCGATGATCTCGACACGCGGGCGCAGCGGGTGGTTGCGGTTGACGCCGACGACCCGGCCGACCTCTCCGGTGTTCAGGCGCACGAGGGTGCCCGGCGGGAACACGGAGATCTCCGACAGGAGCGCCTTGATCAGCGTCGCGGAAAACGCCTCCCGCTTGGACCGGACGATCTCGCGGATCGCCTCGTGCGGGCGGAGACGCGGCCGGGGCGACGGCGGGAGCGTGAGCCCCGTGTACGTGTCGACGAGGCCCAGGATCTTCGCGTCGGGGTTGATCGAGGTGCCGGCGAGCCCCTGCGGGAACCCCTGCCCCTGCTCGCGCTCGTGATGCTGGAGCACGGCGTCGACGAGGCCGACGGCCGGGGGCGCCCAGCGCCGGAGCCACTCGGCCGAGAGGCGCGGGTGGGAGTGGTACTGGGCCTGCTCGTCGGGGGAGGGCGCGTCCAGGTGCGTGAGGACCTCCTCGGGGAGCTGCCAGAGCCCGACGTCGATCAGGGCGCCCGCCAGCCCGAGCCTGACGAGGCCGGGCCGGTCGTACCCGACGTCGGCGCCGATGCGCATCGAGACGACGGCGACGCGGGCCTGGTGGAGCGCGAGGTAGTCCACGCCGGCGGGCGACGCCGGGCTGTTCGCGACCCAGAACAGCTCGCCCGATCGCTCGAGCGAGGCGCGGACGCGCTCGATCCGTCGCTCGAGCTCGTCCCACGGGAAGGGCTCGCCGCTCCGCATCAGGTCACGGACCCGTGCGAGGAACCCGACCAGCTCCGCGAACAGCGCCTCGGCGCTCTCTCCCGGGCGGTCCTGGGGGGCGGGCGCCGCGGCCGGCGGCGGTGCCGGGACGGCGGGAGCGGGCGGCGGTGCCGGCTCGGGACGTCGGGCCGCGCCCTCGGCGAGGCGCGTGCGCGGCAGCGCCGGGGGCACGGTCACGGGGGTCTCGGCAGCCGCCGCGCCGCCGGGGGGCTTCTCCGGGGCGGGCGCCGCGGGCTTCGGCTCCCGGACGATGCCGCGCACCAGGTCGCTCATGCGGACCATCAGGAGACGCCCACCATGTCCTTGATCACCTCGGCGATGATCTTTTCGCCGATCTCCCGCACGCGCTTCGAGTACCCGACGAGCAGGGCGACGTCGCAGAGGTTGTTGATCTCGCGTGGCGTGCCCCGGGTGAAATCGAAGATGAGCTTGACGGCCTCCTCCGTGAACAGCTGCCGCGTCTGGCCCGCCATCTGGAGCCGGTGGGCGATGTAGTTCGCCGTGTGGGTGTAATCCAGCGTGTTGAGGTGATACCGGAGCGTGATGCGCTGGTCCAGGTGCCGGAGCCGGCGGACCTTCACGGCGAGCTCCGGCGACCCGATCAGGAGCAGCGTCACGAGAAAGCGCTCGTCCGTCTGGAAGTTCAGCAGCAGGCGCAACTCCTCGAACACCGCATCGTCGTCGATCAGCTGGGCCTCGTCGACGATGATCACGCTGTCGCGCCCCGCCTGGTAGTTCCGGAAGAAGACGTCGTTCAGCTGGTGGAGCAGCTCGGGCTTGCCCCGCTCCTCGGTTTCCACGCCGAGCTGGTAGAGGACCTCGCGCAGGAAGTCCACCTCGTTCCAGCTCGGATTGGTGAGCAGCGCGATCTCGTAGCGCTCCGCCTCGAGCCGCTGGATGAGCGCGCGCGAGAGGGTCGTCTTGCCGCACCCGTACTCGCCCGTCAGCATCCCGCACCCCTTGCGGTGGCGCACGGTGTACACGAGGCGCACGAGGGCTTCCTCGTGCTCGGGCGAGAGGTAGAAGAACTTCGGGTTCGGCGAGTTGTCGAACGGCGGCTCCGTGAGCTCCCAGTAGGCTTCGTACATCAGTCGTTGTTGTTGTTGCTCTTGGTGACGTTTCCGCCGAACAGCAGGAAGATGCCGGTGTAGGCGGTGACGAGGCTCGCGATGACCTGCGCGATCTGGACGTAGTCCTGCCACCACTTGACGGCCACCTCGGGCACGGTCAGGACCGCGCCCGGCTCGAGCGGCGGCGCCTCGCTCATCGGGTACGTCTTGCCGCTGCGGAACGTGACGAGGGTGTTCCGGAGCTTCGCCCGGTTGCTCGGGCCCCCCGCCAGGGTGACGTACTCGCGCGCCGTCAGGTCCGGCCGGAAGTCGATCGGCCCCGGCGCCTTCACCTCGCCGACCACGTACACCTTGTCCTCGACGATCGGGAGAAACACCACGTCGCCGTTCTGGAGCAGGATGTTCTGGGTCTCGTCCTTGACGACGAGGAGTCGCTGCAGGTCGATGGGGATCCGCTGCCGCGGCCCCGTCGCGTCCCCCCGCTCGATGACGGCCAGCCGGAGGTCGGCGTAGGCGGCCGCGCCCCCCGCCTTGAGCACGACGTCGCGCACCCGCTCGCCCTGCGCCAGCTCGAACCGCTGGACGATCGTGGCCTTGCCCGCCACCGTCGTCTTGCTGCTCTCCGGCGTCCCGTTGAACGCGCCCCGGACCTCGACGACGTCCTGCAGCACCGAGAGCGGCGGCACGAACAGCGCATCGCCCGGTCGGAGGGGCACGTCCGCGGGGGGCGCGATCGCCGTCGTCAGGTCGAGCGTGAACGCCTCCTTCCGGCCGTCGGCGGCCACGCGCGTGAGCCGTGCGTCGCTCGCGGCCGCCGCCTGGCTGAGGCCTCCGACGACCGCGAGGAGACTGCGCAGGGAGCCGTCGCGTCCGATCTCGTACTCTCCCGGGCGGCGCACGGCGCCGGTCAGGGTGACCGAGCCGCTGCGGGGCGGCACGTGGACACGCAGGCCCTCCCGCACGAACGGGTTCTGCGCGAGGTCGCCCTGCAGCTCGAAGGCGAGCAGGTCCAGCTCGCGCACATCCCCCTCCGCGATCACCTGCACGTGGCGCACGCTGCCGCGCGGCGTGATCCCCCCCGCCTCCTGGATCACCTCGTGCACCCGGCGCGTGGCCGTCGCGAGCAGGGTTCCCGGTCGCTCGATCTCCCCCGAGACGGTGATCTCGAACGTGCGCGGCGTCACCACGACGACCGTCACGAACGCGAACCGGAAGATCGTGCGGGCGCGCTCGGCGATGCGCCGGTGGGCCTCGAGCAGCGTGAGGCCGCCGACGGCGAGCGCGCCGAGTGGGGAGAAGTTGATCGCGCCCTCGAGGTCGACGACGGGGCGCTGCAGGATCGTCTCGAGGCGGCCGGCGATCTGCACCTCGAGCACATCGCCCGGACCGAGCCGGTAGCCTGGTCCGGGGAGCACGCGGCTCGCGGGCTCGGAGGCGGGCGCCGATCCGGCGGGCACCTGTCGTGGGGGCGTCGACACGTCGGGGGCTGCCGACGGGGCGGCGGCCACCCCGTGGGGTGCCAGCAGCGACACCACGAGGACCGCGCATAGCGCCCGGCGCAGAGAACACGGCTTCATCGCGATCCCGGCACCCTGGCCAACAATCGCCTTATTGTCGCTTTTGACTCTCCGGAGCGTCAAGAAAAAAGCCGCTACGGCGATAGTTTCCTTGACACTCCCCCGGCTCGCACGTACGATCCGTTTCGCTCACCGGGACCCCAGAGGGAGGCCCCGGAGGGCACTGGATCTCGATGTCACCCAGGACCGCCCGCGCCCTGCTCCTGATCAGCGTCGCTTTCGCGTTGTCCGGCGGGGGCTTCTGGCTCTACGCCGTGCGGCTGACGCCACGGCCGGCGGCGCCGACGACGATCGGTCCGGCGCCGAGCGCTGCCGACTCGCTCCAGTCGGCGTTCGTGAACGTCGCCGAGCGCGTGCGCCCGGCCGTGGTGCACGTCGGCACGATCCAGGTGGCGCGCCCGCGGCGTCCGCCGGCGGTTCCCGGACCGTTCGCCGACGACCCGGCGTTCAAGGATTTCTTCGACCAGTTCTTCGGGCGGGGTGGGCCCCGCCGCGAGGAGTTCCACCAGCCCGGGCTCGGCTCGGGCGTGATCATCGATCGACGCGGGTTCGTCCTGACGAACCACCACGTCGTGCGGGGCGCCGACGGGGTGACCGTCCGTCTCTCGTCCAAGCAGGAGTTCCGCGGGCGCATCGTCGGCACGGACACCAAGACCGACCTCGCGGTGATCCGCTTCGACCCGACGACGGAGCTCACCGTGGCGAAGCTCGGCGACTCCGACACCCTGCGCGTGGGCGAGTGGGCGATCGCGATCGGCAACCCGTTCGGGCTCGACCAGACGGTCACCGTCGGCGTCGTGAGCGCCACGGGACGCTCGGACGTCGGCATCGCGACCTACGAGAACTTCATCCAGACCGACGCCTCGATCAACCCGGGGAATTCCGGCGGGCCGCTCGTCAATCTCCGCGGCGAGGTGATCGGGATCAACACGGCCATCGTCGCGACCGGCCAGGGGATCGGCTTCGCGATCCCGATCAACATGGTCAAGCGTGTCACGACGCAGCTCATCGACCGCGGCAAGGTCACGCGCGGTTGGCTCGGCGTCGCGATGGAGCCCCTGAGCACGGAGCTCGCGCAGAGCCTCGGCCTGCCCGATACGCGCGGGGCCCTGATCACGCGCGTCGACCGCACGGGGCCGGCCGCGGCCGCCGGGCTCATGCCGAACGACGTGGTCGTCGCCTTCGAGGGCGCCCCCGTCGAGGACTACCACCACCTGCAGCGGCTCTCCGCGGAGGCGGACGTGGGCAAGGCCGTGAGGCTCGAGGTCATCCGCAAGCGCGAGCGGCGCACCGTCGAGATCACGGTC
>Ga0156194_1266_pt1 | contig 37647 bp, 43 predicted proteins | sample RifCSPlowO2_12_FD_107847 | JGI IMG/M metagenome (GOLD analysis project Ga0156194, IMG submission 107847) | Candidatus Rokubacteria bacterium RIFCSPLOWO2_12_FULL_71_22 | reverse complement strand
GTTGTTGCGCGAGATGGCGAAGAGGATGTCGAGGTTGAGCTGCTTGAGCTTGATCAGGATCGGCGTGAAATCGTTGATCGTCTGGAAGTTGTAGTACTCGGCGGCGAGCTCCTGCATGCCGAATTCCTTCTTCGCGCGCTCGCGCGCCGCCTCCGTCGCGCCCTGGCCGTACGAGGAGTCCTCCGAGAGGAAGGCCACGCGCAGCTCGCTCGGCTTCTTGCCGAGGCGCGGCGCGACGTACTTCACCGCGAACTCGACCTGGTACCAGCCGAAGCCGATTCCGTCGATCTCCGTGCGGAACGTGGTCTTGAGGCCGCGCCGGGTGAACCGCGGGTCGACGCAGGACGTCTCCCAGTAGATGACGTTGTGGCGCGCGGCCGCCTCGCTCGCGGCGCCGCAGAGGGTGGACGAGAAGCTCCCCGTGAGGATCTTGACGCCCTCCCGGGAGATCAGCCGGTTCGCCTCGCTCGCGGCGGCGGTCGGGTTCGGGATGTCGGCGACCGCGAAGACGAGCTTCTTGCCCATGACGCCGCCGCGCGCGTTGATGAGGTCGCGCATGATTTCGTAGCCGGCGAGGTGGCGCTTGCCCTCGGAGGAGAGCGGGCCGGTGAGCGGCTCCAGGACACCGATCTTGTACTCGCCGGACTGCGCGTGGACGGCGGGGACCGACGCCCCGAGCACGAGCGCGAGGATCACGAGGGCGACGACGGGGTGACGACGCTGCATGGCCGACCTCCTGGGTTGTGGATGCGGCACGCGACGACGGTGTGGTGCCCGCCTTGTACCATCGCCGCGCGGAGTGTGTCAAGGTGTCGGTCGTCGCGGTACACTCGCGGGGTGAGCGACGAGCACCCGCACCGGTTCCTGGCGCCCTCCACGATCCGCTTCTGCCCGCTGTGCGGCGCGCCGCTCGCGCCGGAGGCCGTGCCGCCCGATCAGCGCGAGCAGCAGGTGTGCACGCGCTGCCGCTTCGTCTTCTACCTGAACCCCAAAGTGGTCGCCGCCACGCTCCCGGAGCAGGACGGCGCCGTGCTGCTCACGCGGCGCTCGATCAACCCGGGGCGCGGGCTCTGGACGTTTCCCGGCGGATTCGTCGACTTCGGCGAGACGGTGACGGACGCGGCGGTGCGCGAGACGCTCGAGGAGACGGGGCTCGAGGTGGGCCTGACGGGTCTGCACAACGTGTACACGTACCCCGGCGCCCCCGTCATCATCGTCTACACGGCGCGCGTGCGGGGCGGCACGCTGACGCCCTGCGAGGAGAACGACGCGCTGGAGTGGGTCGGGCCCGAGGAGATCCCATGGGCGCGGCTCGCGTTTCCATCGACGCGCGAGGCGCTCCGCGAGTGGGTCGCCGCTCGCGGCGGCACACCGGCCGGCTGACGGCTACCCGATCTCGATCGCGACCTCGCTCAGGACCTCGAGCGAGCGGTCCTCGAACGGATCCCGCCCCGGGTGGGCCGCGCGCCAGGCCCGGAGCGCCGCTACCTTCTCGTCCTGCAGCCGCTCGATCTCCGGCCGGAACGCCGCAAAGACGAGGTTCACGAAGCGGACCAGGCGGGGCTCGCCGTGCGCCTCGGCGAGACGCCACTCGCGCACCCAGCGCTTGAGCGGGGCCGGCGGCGCGTACGCGTCGCCGATCGCCCACAGGTTGAGCGTGAACAGGCGCTGCGGCCAGCCGGCGTCCGTCATCGAGATCGCGACGAGATGCGCCGTGCGGTCGGGGAACAGCCGCACCGTGTGGAAGTGCCCGGCCTCGTGCGTGGCGCCGGCGTGGGCGTGGTAGTAGAACTGGCAGCGGGTCGTCCGGTCGAAGACGCCGTGCTCGCCCGGGTAGAGCGTCCAGGGGGTCTGCGGGCGGCCCCGTCGCGCGAGCGCCATGACCGTCGTCCCGGCGCGCTCGAGCTCGCCGAGCAGGCGACGGAGCCTGTCGGCAGCCGTCACGGGGCGTGGATCGTCGTCGTCGGGTGGAACGCCGCCCAGGCGAACCAGAACGCGTCGACGTGCTGGATCGGGCGGAGGCGCCGTCCCGCCAGTGGCCCGCGCACGGCGTGACCGAGGAGGTTCCACGCCGTGCCGGTCTCGCGGTCGCGGAAGCCGTCGGCCGTCGGCTCGAAGGCGAGGAGGCGGTCCGCGACGCGGCGGCTGAACACGGCCGTCGCGCCGACCGCGCGCGAGCGATCCATGCGCGCGTCGTCGAGCGCGGAGAGCGCGCCGGGCCGGTAGAAGACCACCAGCGCCTCACCAGCCAGCGCGTCGTGGACGACACCGCCGGCGACGAGGATCGGCCACGGATAGGCGCGCGCCGCGCCCGCGACGACGACGCCGACCACGCGCTCTTTGGGCGGCCGGCGCGGGTCGGGCCGGCCGTCGTAGAGGAACGGAACCGAATCGGGGGTGTCGTACGCCTCGTACGGGTTCTCGCCGTAGCGCCGGGCGTGCCCCGTGTCGCGCGAGAGGACGCGGCCGCCCGGGCGCGCGGCCTTCCAGTCGGCGTACGCGAGCGTGTTCGCCGGCAGCGCCGCGAGCCGCGTGCCGGCGTGCGCGCCCACGATCGCCCGGCCCTCCAGTTGCGCCCACAGCGAGTGGGTCTGGCGGTCGTACATCACCAGGTCGCTCCGGTAGAGCTTGCCGGAGGTACCGAAGTCGAGCGTGACCCCGCCCACGGTGCGGTCGAACACGAGCCCCGAGTTGCAGAGCGGACAGAACGTGACGGCGACGGCCCGACCGCCCACCGTGTCGTTGACGATCTCGTGCCACATGAGGATCTGGAGCGGGTACGCGCGGGCGTCGCCGCCCACCTCGAGGGCGAGCACGGGCTCCTGCGGGCGGAGCCAGGCGTCGGCCGCGGCGGGCGCGACGAACACGGGGCGGTCGATCGCGGGGATGCCGTCGGGCGGCGGGCCGCCCGAGACGATCTCGTCGAGCGGCACGAGGGCCTTCGTCGTGTCGGTGCGGAGCCCCTGCGCCGCGGCCGAGATGCCACCGAGCGCCGTGAGCACGAGCGCGAGCGTTGCGAGCGTCCCCAGCCGGCACGCGCGGGCGGCGGGGGTCGTGCGGGATCCGTTCCCGGCAGCCGGGCGGCGGGCGCTGCGGGCCCGGATGGAGCCCAGCCGCAACGGGGCAGCGCGCGCGTGCCGCGTGGTCCCGCGACCTCCGCCGCCCGCGCCTGCCGGCTGGGGACGCTCGCAGGCCATCGACGCTACAGCCGCGTCTCTGCGGCGCGCTCCTCGCGCAGGCGGTCGGCGCACTCGAGCAGCGCCTGGTAGTCGAGCATCGAGACGAGGCCGAAGACGACGCCTCCCTCGGTCCAGGACACCGTGCGGTAGCCCTTCTGCTCGCGCGTGGCGTACGTGTGCCCCCGGAAGGTGACACGCGTGCCGCTCGCGTCCGCCTCCCGCGGCGCCGGCGCGATGAACACCGAGAGCAGCGTGTGGCCCTTCTCGTAGACGACGTACGCCGCCCGGTGCTCGCCGACGTCGGCGATCCGCGCGCCGACCAGCCGGATGCCCGCCGGCGAGTAGTCGGGGATCGTGACGCGGAGCCCGGCGCGCTGCCGGAACCACTCGGCGACCTCGCGGCGGTCCGCGGAGACGAACTCGGCGGGTCGCTCGATCTGGGCGAACGCGATGTGCTTGTCCACCAGCTCGGCGATCACGCCGGGCGCCGGGCGCTCCACGAACGGCCGCACGGCGACGACCAGCAGAGCCGCCGCCGCGGCCACCGCGGGCAGCGCGAGCCACGGGCGCAGGGCGCGCGCGAGCGACGCGCGCCGGATCCGCACCACGATCCGGCGCCTGAGCTCGGGCGGGGCCGGCTCGCGCGGCTGGTCACGGAAGATCTGGCGGAACCCACGCTCGTCCGTGGCGACGCTCCGACACCTCGGGCACTCCGCCGCGTGCGTATCCGCCGCGAGCGCGTCGCTCACGCCGAGCTCGCCATCGACGTAGGGGTGCAGGCAGGCGAGAAACGTGTCGCAGTTCATTCCGGCTCTCCCACGTATCCATGCTCCCGGGCGAAGTCGCCCAGCGCGCGGCGGAGCAGGCGTCGCCCGCGCGAGAGGCGCGACATGACGGTGCCGACAGGGCGCCCGATGATCTCGGCGATCTCCTTGTAGCTCAACCCCTCGAGGTCCGCGAGCACGACGGCTTCCCGAAATGTCAGCGGGAGCGCCTTGAGCGCCCGGTCGACGTCGCCATGGAGGACCGTCTGGAAGAACTCCTCCTCGGGGCTGCCGCCACCGGGGCGGTGCTCGGCGGACCGTTGGACGAGCGCGTCCCAACCCTCGGCGGCGTCGCCCTCGTGCACCTCGCGCCCGGCGCCGCGGACGCGGTTCAGGAACGCGTTTCGGAGGATCGTGAACAGCCAGGCGCGGCAGTTCGTCCCGGGGTTGAAGCGGTGGAAGCTCCGGAACGCCCGGAGGCAGGTCTCCTGCACGACGTCCTCGGCCTCGGCACGGTTCTGCGTGAGCCTGAGCGCGCTCCGGTAGAGCGCGTCGAGGTGGACCAGCGCCACCTCCTCGAACTCCCTGCTTCTCCCGGCCCTCGTGCCCCAGCGGATCGAAGCTCCCTCGGAAATCATCGCTAGTCCTCAAACCCGCGATTCGCCCATTCTATTCCTCGAGCGTTGGAATATCCCGTCCCGCTCGGGTGTTTCGTCCGTCTGGAGGACGACCATGAACCCGAACCGGATCATTCCCCTGGCCGCCGCCCTCGTCCTGTGCTTGACCTCTTCCGGATGGGCGCAGGAGGGCCGCGTCACCGCCGTGTCCCGCGCGCCCTTCGGCCGGGTCGCCGAGGCGCTCGAGCAGGCAATCGCGGAGCAGAAGATGGCGCTGGTGTGTCATGCCAACGCGCAGCGGGGGGCCGCGGCGCGCGGCGTCTCGATCAAGGGCAACCAGGTCCTCATGGTGTTCCGGAACGACTTCGCGGTCCGGTTGCTGGCCGCCGAACCCGCGGCGGGCTTCGAGGCGCCGATCCGTATCTACGTCTACGAGAATGCGGACGGCACCGCGACGGTCAGCTATCTCCCCCCGTCCATCGTGTTCGCGCCGTACCAGCATCCCGAGGTGCGCGCCGTCGCCCGGGAGCTGGACCCGATCTTCAGAACCATCGTCGAGCGAGCCGCGGCGGTCCGATGAATCGCTCGCGGCGCGGGTCCCGCCTCGTGAAAGGCGTGCGGGCCGCCGCACGATTCCCGTGACGCGTCTTCTCGTCGGCCGGCGCGCGGTCGGGGGCCGCGAAGGACGGCAGCGACGCGGTCGTGGTATACATGCGTCGGAGGTGCGCGTGGTTCCGAAGACGGAGGCAAACGCGTCCTGGTTCGCGTTCTGGCGTGAGCGGAAGTACCACCTCGACCGGATGACGAGTTCCGCAACTGCGTCGAGCACCTCCGCTACACGCCGCGCAACCGGATTCTGCGGCGCATGAAGCGGTCCCATCTCCTCCACCACCGCCACAACGAGCTCGGCACCTACGGGATCACCAATTTCGTCTGGGACCGTGTCGCCGGCACCTCCTACGATCGGGCCGACCAAGCGCCGCGCAGCGCGACCGTGTTCAACCTCGGCGACGGGGAGGAAGAGCGCGCCCGTTACCCGTGGCTGGCCCAGGTCTCCGAGACCCCGAAACGGGTGTGCTGAGCGCGGCGTCGCCCCTGACGGTTGTTCCGGTCGAGGGGGCCCGCGCGGTCGGGACCTTCATCCGGGTGCCATGGAGCATTTACGCGGACGATCCGGCCTGGGTCCCGCCATTGCTGCTGGAGCGCCGGCATTGCGTGTCCCGCCGCCGTCCATACTTCGCCCACGCCGTCGCCCGGTTCTGGGTCGCGTACCGCGGCCGCGCGCCGGTCGGCCGCATCAGCGCCCAGGTCGACCGCCTCCACCTCGAGCGCTATGACGACGCGACCGGCTTCTTCGGGATGCTGGAGGCGGAGAACGACGGCCCGACGTTCGAAGCGCTCTTCGGCGCCGCCGAAGCGTGGCTGCGCGCGGAGGGTATGCGGCGTGTCCTCGGCCCCTTCAACCTGTCGATCAACGAGGAGTGTGGGCTCCTCGTCGCGGGCTTTGACACGCCACCGATGATCCTCATGGGCCACGGGCGCCCATACTACGCAGCCCGCGTCGAGGAGCAGGGCTATCGAGCGGCGAAAGACCTCCTGGCCTATCGGCTCGCCGCCGACTTCACGATTCCCGACCTCATGCGCGCAGCGGTGCGCCGGGCGGCGCGCGAGGTCGTCGTGCGGCCCCTGCAGCGCTCGAGGTTCCGGAGCGAGCTGTCCATGCTGCGCGAGGTCTTCGAGGACGCGTGGTCGGAGAACTGGGGGTTCGTACCGTTCACGGCCGCCGAGTTCGAGGAGCTGGGCCGGGTGCTGCGCTTCGTCGTGGACGACGACTTCGTCCAGATCGCGGAGCTGGGCGGCGAGCCGGTGGGGATGCTCGTGCTGCTGCCGAACCTGCACGAGGCCATCCGAGACCTGAACGGCCGTCTCCGGCTCCTCGGCTGGCCCAAGCTGGCGTGGCGTCTCGGCGTGCGGAGGCCCAGGACCGGACGGGTGGCGCTCATGGGCGTGCGCAAGCGCTACCAACGGACCGCGCTCGGCCTGGCCATCGCCTTCTTGATGATCGACGCCGTGCGGGTCCGGGGCCGGGCGCGGGGCATTCGGGAGGTCGAGCTGTCCTGGGTGCTCGAGGACAACCAGGGCGTGCGGAGCCTCCTCGAGGCGATCGGGAGCGTCGTGTACAAGCGCTACCGCCTGTACGAGAAGCCGCTGCGCTGATGGACCATGAGCGGGGCGGGTGCCCGGGCGCCGGCGCCTTCGCGGCGGTCGTCCTGGGCGGCGACCGTCGCGCGGACGATCCCGTGGCGCGCGGAGCCGGCGTGCTGTCCAAGTCGCTCGTCCCAGTTGGCGGTCGGGCGATGGTCCTGCGGGTGCTCGACGCGCTCGGCGCCTCGCGGCAGGTCGGCATGCGCATCCTCTGCGGGCCGGCGCGCTCGGCGCTGGCGCACGACGCCGAGCTGGGCCGGCGGATCGCGGCGGGGGAGATCACGTGGATCGAGCCCCGCGCCACGCCGAGCCTGAGCGCGGAGGCCGCGCTCGAGACCATTCCCGCGGGCGTCCCCGTGCTGCTGACGACGGCGGACCACGCCCTGCTCCGCCCTGAGATCGTCGATGACTTCTGCGTCAGGGCCCGCGCCGCCGCCGCCGACGTCGCGGTGGGGGTCGCGCCGTACGAGCTGGTGAAGGCGGCCTACCCCGCCACCCGCCGGACCGCCATCCGCCTCCGGGACGGCGGCTACTGCGGTTCGAACCTCTTCGCGTTCCTCACCCCGTCTTCCCGTGCGGTGGTCGGCTTCTGGCGCCGCGTGGAGCAGGAGCGCAAGCGACCGCTCAGGCTCGTGGCGGGCGTGCTCGGGTGGGTGGCCGTGCTCCGCTACGGCCTCGGACGGATGACGCTCGCCGAGGGCTTGGCGCGGGTGTCGGCACGAACGGGGCTGCGGGTGGCGGCCGTCATCCTGCCGTTCCCGGAGGCGGCGGTGGACGTGGACACGCTCGAGGACTTGCGGCTCGTCCGGGCGATCGTCGGTGACGGCGTGCGGTCGGACTGAGGACCACGCGCCCGCCGCTTCTCCCAGGACCCGATCAGCGCCTCGGCGCGCGCGAGGTCCTCCGCAGAGTCCACCTCGGTCCACTGGGACCCATGGACAGCGGCGGTCCACACGTGGCCGGCCCGGGCCAGGTCGTCGATCACGGAGAGATACCACTGCCGCAGCGCCTCCGGCCGGCGAACCGTCCGGTCGAGCCCGGCGCGGAACAGCGCCGGGCCATCGCCGCGGAAGACCATCATGCCGATCGATTCCCCGTGGACGTCCGCGGCCGGGAGCAGTTTGCCGACTCTGAGGAGGCGCTCGCCGTCCAGGCTCACCTTCATGTCGTCCGCGTCGTAGGCGGCCTTGTGGGCGACCGCGAGCGTGACGGGGCGGGGAGGGGCGTCGAGAAGGCGTCGCAGCACCGCGGCCTCGAACAGCGTGTCGCCGTTGACGAGGACGAAGTCCTCCGTCATCTCGGGGGCAGCCACCCAGCAGCTGGCCAGGTTGTCGGCCACGGCGAAGAACGGATTGTACAGGGTCCGGACCTCGTACGGCCAGGCGCGGGCGTTCAGGAGGCGGTCGACGTGCTCGGCCGCGAACCCGACGACCACGGTGACCCGGTCGACGCCGCAGCGCGCCAGCTCCTCGAGTTGCCACTCGAGGATCGAGCGGCCACGGATCGGAACCGCGCACTTGGGGATGCTGGCGGTCAGCGGGAGCAGGCGGCGGCCTTGGCCCGCGCTCAGGATCAGTACCTTCATGCCGCCGGTCCCCGGTCGTTCGAGCATGCGTGTGATTATAAAGCAGACCGTCCTGGTTCCGGAGCCTTCTGGTCGCCCAGTGACCATGTCGCGATATCATCACGGGAGGCCGGACGTGATCATCGATCGCTACGTCCTCCGCGAGATCGTGAAGCCGCTGGGCGGGGTGTGCGCCGTCCTGGTGGCCATCTTCGTGGGCTACACCCTCGCGCGCTACTTGACCGACGCGGTGGACGGCGTGCTGCCGGCCCGGACCGTGTTCCTTCTCGTCCTGCTCAGGACGGCCGTGGCGATCGAGGTGCTTCTGCCCGTCACGCTGTTCCTGTCGGTGGTGATGGGGCTCGGCCGGCTCCACACGGACTACGAGATGATCGCGCTCTCCGCCTCGGGTGTCCACCCGGGCCGTGTCACGAAGGTCGTGCTCGTCCTGGCGGGACTGACCGCGGTGGTGGCGGCGGGGTTGTCGTTGTTCGTCCGGCCGTGGGCGTACGACGAGAGCTACCGCCTCCGGGCCCTGGCGGCAACGGAGGTGGACGTCGCGCGTCTCGAGGCCGGGCGCTTTTACGAGCGGCGGCGCGGCGACCACGTCGTGTTCGCCGAGCGCTACGACCGGACGAGCGGCCGGATGGAGGGCGTGTTCGTCCACGAGGCGGACGACGACACGGTGCGGGTGACCTACGCCAGGCAGGCCTTCGAGCGGATCGACCCGCTGACCGCGCGGCGGGTGCTGGTGGCGCTCGACGGTCGCAACTATAGGATCCGTCTCGGCGAGGGCCGCGACCGGATCCTCCAGTTCGAGCGCGTCGAGCTGCCCCTGAAGGAGGAGGAGGTCACTCCCGAGTACCGCCGCAAGGCTGCGCGCACCGCCGAGCTGGCCCGGTCGAACGATCGCAGCGACCTCGCCGAGCTGCAGTGGCGCCTGACGGTGCCGGTCTCGACCGTCCTGCTCGCCCTGCTCGGGGTGCCGCTCAGCCGGACGGCGCCACACCGTGGCAGGAACGCGAGGTTCGGAGCGGCGGTTCTGGTCTACGCGGCCTACTACAACGCCAAGGTCCTCGCGAAGACGCTGGTCGGGAACGGGACCGTCGGCCTTGTTCCCGGCATCCTGTGGGTGGACGCCGTGCTGGCGGCGTTGGTGGCGGCGACGATGTGGCGGCAATTGCGGGGGACGCTGTGGGAACGCCCCTGAGGGGCCGCCCGCGGCAGCCGGCGCGCCGGACCCGCGGGCGGGCGCGGTGGCCTCGGCTCGGGACGCTCGACCGGTACGTGGGGCTGAGCGTCGCGCGCAGCTACCTCCTCGTGCTGACGCTCCTGCTGACCGTGTTCAGCCTCCTCGCCCTCATCGAGGAGCTCGAGGACCTCGGGAAGGGACGTTACCACTTGGCCGACATCGTCACTTTCGTCGCCCTCACTGCGCCGCGGCGAGCGCTCGACCTCGCCCCGGTGACGGCGCTGCTGGGCAGCGTCGTCGCCCTGGGAGGGCTCGCGAGCGCGGGCGAGCTGGTCGCCATGCAGGCGGCCGGCATCTCCACGCTGCGCGTCGGCTGGTCCGCCCTGAAGCCCGGCCTCCTGTTCATGGCCGCGGGGCTCCTCGCCGCCGAGTTCGCCGTGCCACCGCTGGATCAGGCGGCCTACGTCCGGCGGGTGCAGGCGATGTCGGCCGCTCCCACGATGCTCTCCGAACAGGGCTTCTGGTCGCGGGACTCGCGTCGCTTCCTGCGGGTACGCCACGTGACGGCTGGAGGCGTCCTCGGCCGCGTCGAGGTCTACGAGTTCGACGACCACGGTCGCTTGCGCCTGTTCCTCCACGCCCGACGCGCCGCCCTCGCCGACGGCCGCCGCTGGCTGCTGACGGATGTCCTCGAGAAGCAATTCGGGCCGGAGGCGACGACGACGCGTCGCCTGCCGGTCCTGACCTGGGTGTCTTTCCTGGGCCGGGAGCAGGTCGACCTCCTCGCACTCCCGGCGTCCAGCCTCTCCTTCTCGGCCCTCTACCGCTACGTGAAAGTGCTTCGCGCCGGAGGCCAGGATCCTGCGCGCTACGAGCTGGCCCTGTGGCAGAAGGTGAGTACGCCGCTGGCCACCGGCTCGATGGTGCTGCTCGCGATCCCCTTCGTCTTCGGGTTGTTGCGCGTCGCGAGTGCCGGCCAGCGGATGATGGCGGGCACGCTCGCCGGCGTCGCGTTTCATCTCTCGAACCAGATCGTCGCGCGGGTGGGCCTGCTCCTGAACCTCAACCCCGGGGTGACGGCGCTCGCGCCGGTCGCCGCCGTCCTGCTGGTGGCGCTGTGGCTCGTCCGCCGTGGCTCCTAGAGAACCCCGTGTCGATTCCCCGACTCGCGCGACGGAGCGAGCCGGCGCTCCTCACCCTGCGCCGCGAAGCGCCCGCCGGCCGCGTATCCGCGCACCGAGAGCGTGAGCTCCCAGCCCCCGCCCCGGCGCGCGACCGTGTAGAGGTGGTAGCGGGCGCGGCGGTCGTCGTCGAAGCCGCCAGCGGACGCCGAAGGGACGCCCACCACGGGAATGGGCCCGGCGCCGCTCTCGAGGTAGTCGAGAGACGCCCGGTGGGTGTGTCCGTGGAGCACGAGTTCGGCGCCCTCCCTTGCGAGGACGGCTCGGACGGCGTCAGCGTCCGTCAGCCTCCTGCGCCATCGGACGGCCCCGTCCATCACGGGGTGGTGGATCAGGAGGGCGCGGAACAGGCCACGCTTGCGCGTCTCGGCCAGCATCCGCTCCAGGCGCCGGAGCTGCCCCGGGCCGACGCTGCCGACGGCGAGGAACGGCGGCGATGGCCGTGCGCTCGAGAGCCCGATGAACGCCGCCGGGCCGCGCAGCCGCACGACGGGGAAGCACCCCTCCGGTCCGGCGACCGGTCGGGCGCCGTCGCCGACATCGGAGGCGACGTACGGCGCCCAGAGCCCGAGCGCGTGTTCCCACGGCGCCGCCGCGTAGAGGTCGTGGTTGCCTGGCACCAGCGTGAGCCGCGACGGCGGCCCCAGGCCGGCGAGCCACTGCTGCGCCTGCTCGAACTCGTGGCGCAGACCGAGGTGGGTGAGGTCACCGCTGATGAGGATGTGGTCGGGCCGGACCTGGTCGAGGTCGTGCGCGAGGGCCTCGAGGACTTCGGTGCGGTGCCTGCCCCGCCGCCGCACGCGCCAGGAGAGATACCCGAACATGCGCTTGCCCACGAGGTCCCGGAGGCTCGCCCCGGCGGGCGAGGTGAGGTGGGGATCGGACAGGTGTGCGAAGGTCAGCGTGGCATCCATCTCCCGGAACAAGGATCGCACGGAAGTTGCAAACCGGGACGGGGCTTGGTATCCCTGTTCCGGTGAGGACGACGACGAGTGCGAGAGTCCTCGGGGATGTGCTCGTACGGCTCTGGGGCCTCTCCTCCCATGACCGTATCGCCCGTCAGCTCCAGCGCGCCGGTGGTGTTCGCCTGCTCGCGCCGTCCGATCCCCGGCCGACGCAGGGCTCGATCGTTCTGCTCCGCGGCGACTACGTCTACGACGACCGGGTGGTTGCGGCGCTGGTGAGGACGCCGGGCGTGCTGCTCACCGCGAGCGGCGGCGGCGCGCTGGTCGCGGCCCACGTGCCGTCGAACCTCGCCGCGCGCGCCGAGGACGTCGTGGGTGGCACGGCGGCGCCCGGCGGTCTGCCCGGCGTCCGCCACGCGACGCCCGAGAGCCTCGTGCCCGCGTATCAGAAAGAGCTCAGGAAGCTCGGACCGGCGGTCGTCCGCCCGATCACGCCGGAAACCCGGCGCGAGCTGGAGGATCAGCTCTTCGCGGGCGCCTACAAGGGCGTCACCGACCTCGTGACCAAGTGGGTCTGGCCGCGCCCCGCGCGGTGGGTGACGCGGCTGTGCGTCGCGGCCGGGATCCGGCCCAACCACGTCACGGCGGTCGGCTCGCTGCTCGCGCTCGTCGCGGGCGCGCTGTTCGCGGTCGGCGAGTATGGAGCGGGCCTCGTGATCGGCTGGCTCATGACCTTTCTCGACACGCTCGATGGCAAGCTGGCGCGGGTCACGGTCCGCTCGAGCCGGTTCGGCCACCTGCTCGACCACGGCACCGACATCCTCCACCCGCCGCTCTGGTACCTCGCGTGGGGGCTCGGGCTGGCCGGGATGGAGCCCGGAGGCCGTGGGCCCGCGCTCGGCGTCACCCTGGGCGTCATCGTCGCGGGCTACGTCGTCGGGCGCCTCGTCGAGGGCGCGTTCCAGATCTGGCTCGGCGGGTTCTCCATCTTCTGCTGGCGCCGGATCGATTCCTACTCCCGGCTCGTCACAGCCCGGCGGAACCCGAACCTGCTCCTGCTTACGGCCGGCGCCGCCGTCGGCCGGCCCGACCTCGGGCTGGTGGCGGTCGCCGTCTGGACGGCGCTCTCGAGCGCGGTGTTGCTGGTGAGGCTCGGGTTGGCTGTCCACGCGCGGGTGACCTCGGGTCCGCTGCGCTCGTGGCTGGCCGATGCCGACAACCGCGCTCGCGCCTCCCTCTCCGTCCGGCTGTTCGGGACGTCGGTTGCCGAGCGGTGACGAGGCCGGCGGGCCGATCAGGTCTCGACCCGGCGCCACCGCCCCCGGCGCCGTGCATGCTGCCGGCGCGCGCGCTCCGGGTGGGACTGCTCGACAACCCGCTCAGCGGGCGCAACCGCGGCGGCGATCCGCTCCGTCGGGTGCGGAGCGGGGAGCCCGGCCTGCGCCAGCGTCAGGCGTCGACGCAGGCCGACGTCACGGCGGCCCTGGCCGAGTTCGCCGCCGATGGCGTCGAGCTGGTGGTCGTCAGCGGCGGGGACGGTACCGTGCATGCCGCGCTGACCGCGGTGCACCGCGGCGGCCTCTTCGAGCCGCCGCCGCTGTTGGCCCTCCTGCCGTCGGGCTCGACGAACATGATCGCGGGCGACGTCGGCCTGCGCGGCGAGCGCGCCGGCGCGCTCGGTCGCGTGCTGGCCTGGGCCCGCGATCCCGCGCGGCCGTTCGCGCTCGTCGAGCGGGCCGTGCTCCGGCTGCAGGGGGCGCCGGGCGCCGCACCCCTGTTCGGCATGTTCTTCGGGACTGGCGCCATCGCTCACGGCATCCGCTACTGTCGGAGCCGGATCCACCCGTGGGGTGTCCGCGGCGAGCTGGGCGCGGGTCTGGTCCTCGCGCGATACCTGCTGGCGCTGGTGGTCGGGCGCGGGATCGCGGCGGGGCCGGTCACCAGCAGCGTCGATGGCGGGCCGGCCGAGCGTGAGGCGCGCCTGGTGCTCTTGGTCACCACTCTGCATCGGCTGGTGCTCGGGGTGCGGCCCTTCTGGGGCCGCGGACCGGGCGCGCTGCGATTCACGGCGACCGCGGCTCGCCCGCGGCATGTCCTGCGCGCGCTGCCGGTCCTGCTCCGCGGCCGGCCGGGCCGCCACGGCACCGTCGAGAACGGATACCTCAGCCGTAACGCGCGCGAGATCCGCCTCGTGTTCGACGGTGAGTACACCCTGGATGGTGAGATGTTCACGGCCGACTCCCGGCAAGGGCCTGTCGTCCTGGCCGAGGGCGGGCGCGCCTGGTTCGTCCGTTGCTGAGGAGCCCGGTGGTGGCCGTCTCCGCGGACCTGCTCCGGGTGATCGGCGATGGGAGCGCGAGGCACGTCCCCCCGGGGGCGTCCCTGCTCGCTGAGGCGCTCCGGGCGCGCCACGGGGACGCCGTGAAGGCGATCCTGGTCTACGGGTCGTGCTACCGCACGGGCGACGAGCACGGTGTCTTCGACATCTACGTCCTGATCGACGGGTATCGCGCCTTCTACGGGCGCTGGGGGCCCGCGCTCGCGAACCGGGTCCTGTCGCCGAACGTCTACTACCTCGAGGTACCCTCCGGGCCGGGCGCCGTCCGCGCGAAGTACGCGATCCTCACGCTCGCGGGCTTCTCGCGGGGCACCTCGCGCCGGGCCTTCCACTCGTACTTCTGGGCGCGCTTCTCGCAGCCGGCGGGCCTCCTCTTTGCGGCCGACGCGGCGGTCGCCGCGCGCGTACAGGCAGGGCTCGCCCGCGCGGTGACAACCTTCGTCGGAAGCGTCCTCCCGCTCTTGCCTCGCCGCTTCGATGCCGGCGCGCTGTGGCGGCGGGGGCTGCAGCTGAGCTACGCGGCCGAGCTGCGGGCCGAGCGCGCCGAGAGCATCGCGGGGCTCTACGAGGCGGACGCGGCCTACTACGAGCGGGTGACACGCGCGGCGCTGGCGGCGCCGCCTTTCCCCGTCACGGCCGTGGAGCTGGCGGAGGGCGTGCGCTACGAAGCCACCATTTCAGCGTGGCGCCGTCTCGCCGGTCGTCTCGAATGGACCGCGCGGCGCGCGCTCGGCAAGGCCCTGTCGGTCCTGAGGCTCGCGAAGGGGGTGTTCACGTTCGCCGGCGGTCTCGAGTACATCGCGTGGAAGATCGAACGCCACTCCGGCGTCGCCGTCGACCTGCCGCCGCGGGCGCGCCGGCACGCGCTCCTCGCCGGATGGATCGTCGCCTGGCGCCTCTACCGCCGCGGCGCCTTCCGCTGAGGGGCCGTCGGGGCCGCCTGAGCCTCGAGCGCTTCCCACCGCGCAGCCAGGGCCTCGACGACGTCCCGATCGGTGCAGATCACACCGATCTCGTGGTTGAAGCGGAACGAGCGCTCGGTCCAGTTGAAGCTGCCGAAGACCACGCGGCGCTGACCGGCCTGCTCGATGAGCACGAACTTGTCGTGCATCGGCAGACCGGCGGGATGCACGAGGCGGTGGAGCGTGATTCCGCCGGCCATCAGGCGCTCTTCCATCCGCGCCGGGACCCGACGGTGCGTCTCCTCGGCCACGACCGTTACCCGCGCGCCGCGCCCGGCCAGCTCGAGGAGCGCCCGGGCTGCCGTCGGTCCCTTGATGTGCGACGCAGCGATGCGTACGACGGCGCCGGCGCCGGCGTGGCGCAGCTGCGCCAGCAGAGGGTTCGGTCGCCAGCTCGGCAGGAAGAACACCTCCACATCGTCACCCCGGAGCCGGCCGTTGGCGGCCGGAGCGAAGCGCTCGAGGACGCCATGCCGGGACCCGTGCAGGCGTCGCGCGTGTGCGACGAGGCCGGCCACGAGCCCGCGATCGCGAATTTCGACCAGCACATTGTGGCCGCGATCCTGGTCGCGGATCTCGTCCACGATCTCCGGCTCCAGCTCGGGCTGGTCACCGGAAGGGTTGAACGAGCCGATGAAGGCTGCCGGGTGGGGGTGTGAGAAGCAGTAGAGCTTCTCGTGCACGTGCGACCGGATGGGGAGTCGCGGGTGCCGGACGAGGCGCAGCCCCGTTCCCAGACCGTCGGCGCCCGACAGGATACGCGCAACGGCATGGTTGGCGTGGGCCGTGCGCGGGCGCGCTTCCAGGGTGAGCGTCACCCGCACGCCACGCCGGCGCGCGTCCAGGAGCGCGTGCGCCAAACGCCGATCGCGAAAGTAGTACGTGACCCAGTCGATCTCCCCGCCGGCGGGGACGGCCGCCACACGCTGCTCCAGGATGTCGCGCAGCCTCGCCGGCGCCAGGTCCGGTCCGCCGAAGTGGACCGCATACGGACCCCTGGCGCCCCGGGGGCCCGCCGCGCCTGCGCGCGGAGTCTCAGGGCGCACCGATGATCCGGAACACGTACGGGGCGAGCCTCGTGACCCGGAGGCCCTCGAACCGGCCGAGCACGCGGCCGAACCGCTCGATCCGCTTCTCGAGCTCGGACTCGGTCAGTCCGGGAAAGCGGTGGGCGTGGAACGCGGCGCTGTTCCGATGATTCGGCCGCAGCATGTTGATCAGCTTCTCCACGGTGCGGACGTTTCCGCCGATCCACGCGGGGAGGTACCGCCCGAGCCGAGGGCGCGGCGGCTGTCGGGCGGCGTATCCCAGCGCTGCCAGGACATCGACCATTCGATCGGCCGCGAGCGGTCCCTCGAGCGCAGTCAGATGGCGCTCGAGGAGCCGTGCGCGCTCCGCGCCGTCGAGCGGCCCGAGCCGCCCCGCCAGGATCGAGCCGACGACCCGCGTCACCTCCTCGGGACGGAGCGCCCGGTGGCTCAAGGCATTCGGCAGCGGAAAATCGAAGCGATCCGATTGGACCGGCTGGTAGCTGACGACGGGCGTGTCGAGCACGGCGCCCTCGAGGGCCGTCGTGCATCCGTTGTGGATCAGGACCCGACACGCCATCAGCCAGGGAATCACGTTCCCCTCCCTGACGACGCGGACGTTTCGTTGCCCCCGGGCGACCCGCTCCCACGGCTCGTCGCGTTCCGCGGGATGCGGGCGGACGACGATCGCGTGATCGGGAAACCGCTCGCTCAGGACCGGCACCAGCTCCCGGAACGCGTCGAAGATCGCTTGCTGGTGCGCCGCCATTCCGAGCGCAAACTCGCGACCCATCCGGCGGGCACTCGCCCCGAGCTTCGGCGCGCTGCCCGCCGGCCCGGGCTGCAGGAGATTCAGGCCCGGCACGAAGGCGTTCACGAAGCGGAAGCTCGTATTCACCAGGATGAAGTCGCCGAAGCGCCGTCGGACCGCGTCCACGTCGGGCTGGAAGTAGGCGCGGACGTCCTTGCGCAACAGGTCGATCCGGGGATTTCCGGTGATGTGGATCGGCACACCGGTGGAGGCCGGGAATCCTCGGAACACTTCAGCGTCGTCCCGGCCCCACGCGAACAGGGCCGAGAGGGAGCGGAGCGTCTCCGGAGAGAGCCGATCCTCGTAGTAGACGGAGGTCGGGCCCCGGACCAGACTCTCCTCGTCCCAGGCCACGATCTCGTGACCCAGACCCCGGATGATCCTGAACATGCGCTGGCTGAGCGAGGTGGCGCTCTTCGCCAGGTAGACGCCGCGGGGGACGAAGGGCATCACGTAGTGCACGAAGGCCCGGGATCCGAGAACGACCGGGAACCCGCGCTCGGCCGCGACGCAGCAGAGGAGGAGCTTCGCGTCGAGCTCCCGCACCTGGCTCTCGACCGGGACGGTCAGCGTCGCGGCTGCCCCGCTCAAGGGGCCATCAAGATCGGGTGGCCCGGAAAGCCTCGACGACCACCTCGATCTGGGCCGAGGTGTGCGCCGCGCTGATGCTGCACCGGAGCAGGCAGCCACCGTTGGGTGCGGCCGGGGGGAGGACGAGGTTCACGTAGACACCCCGCTCGAGAAGCCCGCGCCAAACCGCGACGCCCTGCTCGGGGCTCGCCATGAGGACGGCGACGATCGGACTCACCTCGGGGCCGAGCGCCAGGCCCAGGTCGCGCAGCCGCCCGTAGAGCTGGCGCGCGTTGTCCCAGAGGCGGCGCCGGAGCTCCGGACCGGTCCGCAGGGCGGCCAGCGCCGCCCGCGCCGAGGCGACGACCGACGGCGCCGGCGAGGCCGTGAACACGTAGGGGCGGCAGGCGTACCGCACCAGCTCGAGCTCGGGATGGTCGCTCACGCAGAAGCCGCCGATCGTTCCGAGGCTCTTGCTGAACGTCCCGATGACGAAATCGACGGCGGTCTCGACCCCCGCCTCCTCGGCGAGACCGCGGCCCTGCGCGCCGAGGACACCGAGCGAGTGCGCCTCGTCCACGAGCAGGTAAGCGCCGTAGTCGCGTTTGAGCGCGGCGATCTCGGCCAGCGGCGCGCGGTCGCCGAGCATGCTGTACACGCCCTCGACGACGATCATCGCGCGCCGGCTGCGGGCGGCGAGGCGGCGCAGGCGCTTGTCGAGGTCGGCCACGCTGTTGTGCCGGAACCGGACGATCTCCGCCGAGCCGAGCCGGCATCCGTCGTAGATGCTGGCGTGGCAGTCGGCATCGATCAGCACGACGTCGTCCTGACCCGGCACCGTCGACAGGATGCCGAGGTTCGCGAGGTAGCCGGCCGAGAAGACGATCGTGGAGCGGCGACCGAAGAAATCGGACAGTTCCTGCTCGAGGGCGGCGTGCGCGGCGAACGTGCCGTTCGCCATGCGCGACCCGGTAGTCCCGGTGCCCTGCTCCTGGACGGCACCGCGCGCGGCTTCGATGCACACCGGGTCGAAGGCGAGCCCGAGATAGTTGTTGGTGCCCGCCAGGATCGTCGGGCGTCCGTTGACGATCGCTTCGGTCGCCGAAAGCACCTTCTCGATGACCACCCCGAACGGCACGGTGCCGTCGCCGAACAGCGCCTGCCGGGTAACCGCGAGCTGGTGGAACTTGTCGAAGAGCGACATCAGGCACGTTCCATGAGCTGCTGCACGCGCTGCGCCAGGTCCCGCACCGTGCGAACCGAGGGCAAGATGTTCAAGGGGATCGAGATGTCGAACCGTTCCTCCGCCTCCAGCAGGAGCTCCATCACCTGCACCGAGTCGAGGCCCAGGTCGGCGAGGAGATCGGTGCCCTCTGTGAGCTTCTGCCCCTTGGCGAACCGCGCGAGGATCTGGTACGTCTGAGTCAGGACGTCCTCGTAGGTCACCACGAGCTCACCGCCCACGGTCGGCCACGGGAGCCGCGCGATCCGGTGGCGCGCCCTCCGGCAGGCCCAGCGTGCGCCGCAGGCCCGCGTCGAGCCCGATCCTCGGCGTCCATCCGGTCGCCGCTTCGATCGCCGCGTTGTCGCACACCCAGTCGAGATGCGTCAGCTCGCGCACCTTGCCCGGCGTCAGCATCGGCGCTCGCCCCCGGACGCGCGCGACGCGCACGTTGGCGTGGGCCAGAAGCCGGAGCGCCCACGCCGGGACAGCGGCGCGACGCACGACCCGCCCGCGCAGACGGCTGACGGCGGCCAGCACGTCGTCCCAGGCGTAGCCGGCGGGGCTGCCGTCGTGCAGCTCGAAGGCGGCGGGCGCGAGCCCATCGGTCTCGACCAGCCGCACGATCGCGTCCGCCAGGTCCTCGACGTGGAGCAGAGAGAACCGGGCCGACCGCGGGCCGAGCACAAGACCGACGCCGCGCTGCATCCACCGCAGGAGCGGGAGCAGTGCCCGGTCGCCTGGGCCGTAGACGGCCGGAGGCCGGAGGACCGTCCACGCCGCCGCCTCGGCCGCGAGGGCGCGCTCACCGCGCAGCTTGCTGGCGGCATAGTCGGAGAGCTCGGGCTGGCGGGCGGCCGCCGACGAGACGAGAATCACGCGTGGAGGGGACACCTCGCGGGCGGTCGTGCGCGCGAGCCGGGCGACCCCTTCGACGTTCACTCGTTCGAAGTCGACGTTCACCCGTTCGAAGTCGGCCGGCGACAGGCCGCGGACGAGCCCGGCGCAGTGGACGACGACCCGCGCGCCCCGGACCAGGCGTTCCAGGCTCGTGTGATCCTCGAGCGAGCCGTGCACGCGGTCGACTCGGATGGTGCGCAGGCGTTCGTCCGAGGCGGCGCGGACCAGCGCCCGGACCCGCCAGCCCGCCGCGACGAGCCGCGCCGCGACGGCAGCGCCGACGAAGCCGGTGGCGCCGGTCAGCGCGACGACGTCCGCCATGAGGTGTGGGTGCCGAGATCATGGCTCTTGAGGAATCGGGCGCGGGCCCCCGCCCGCGACAGCTTCCCGGAAGACGTCCGGGGCAGCGTGTGGGGCGGCACGAGCTCGACGAGGCAGTGGATACCGAACTCCTCGAGGATGAGGCCGTGGAGTCGTTGGACCAGTTCCTTCCGCTTCTCGGGGTCCGGTACGCGGCACTGGACGACCATCACCGCCAGCTCCCCCGCGAGCCGGTCGATCACGGAGAAGGCCGCCGCCGCGCCCGTCCGCAGCTCCGGCTGCTGCTCGGCGATCGCCTCGAGGTCCTGTGGCCAGATGTTGCGGCCCTTGATGATGAGCAGGTCTTTCTTGCGTCCCGTGATGACGATGCTTCTGTCGACGCGGTAGCCGAGGTCCCCGGTGTCCAGCCATCCGTCGGCGGCCAGCACGTCGTTCGTCGCGTCCGGGTCCTCGAAGTAACCGGACATGACGCTCGGCCCGCGCACGAAGATGGTGCCGCACCATCGGTCGGGCATCGACCGCCCGCTGTCGTCGCGCACCTCGACGTCGTGGTCCGGCAGCGGCACGCCGCAGTTGACGAACGTGCTGACGCGTGAATCGTCTCCGTCCGGCGTGTCGTCGACCGGCAGTGCGATGCCGGCCTCGGCGAGGTGCTGGCGGTCCACCCGGTCCACCTTGATCCCCGCTCCCAGCGGGGCGAAGCTCACGGCGAGCGAGCACTCGGCCATGCCGTAGCAGGCGACGAACGCCCGGCGGTCGAAGCCGCTCGGCGCCAGCAGATCGGCGATGCGTTCGAGCAGGTCGGGGCGGATCATCTCCGCTCCCACCCCGGCCACCCGCCAAGCGCGGAGGTCGAGCTCCGATGCCTCTGCCGGCCGCAGCCGCCGTGCGCACAGCTCGTAGCCGAAGGACGGGCCGAACGAGATGGTGGCCTGCGTGCGGCTCATGAGCCGGAGCCACTGCTGGGGCCGCTTGGCGAACTCGACCGTGCCCAGGTAGTCCACCGAGATCTGCGCGGCCATCGGGGCCAGCACGAACCCGACGAAGCCCATGTCGTGGTAGAAGGGCAGCCAGGAGACCGCGCGGTCGCCGGGCCTCACGTCGATTCCGTGGCGGACGATCGCGAAGAGGTTGCTCATCAGCGCGCGTTGAGTCACGACCACGCCGCGGACGGCGCGCGTGGTTCCCGACGTGTACTGGATGCAGGCGACCTCCTCCCCCTGGAGCGGAGAGAGCGCGGGATGGTCCTCGAACCGCTCGGCGAACTCCGCCGCGGTGCCCAGGAAGCGGAGCCGGAGCGACTCGGCGGCCTCGGCGAGAAAGGGAGTGAACGCGGCCGCCGCGATGACGACGTCCGCCCGGGAGCTGGTCAGCAGGCGGCGCAGCTGCCTCACGTAGGCCTGGTGACTGCCGAGATGAATGGACGCAGGCAGGGTGACCGGCGCCAGTCCCGCGTACTGGCAGGCGAAGAAGAGCCGGATGAAGTCGGGATCGGTGTCGGCGACGAGGGCGACGCGCGCGCCGCGCTCCAAGCCGAGCCCGGAGAGCTTGCGCGCGAAACGCCGCGCGTCCTCGCGGAGGGCGGAGTAGGTGAGCACCGCGCTGAGCTCGCCCCGGCCATCGTAGAAGTTGTACCCGGTGTCGCCCGTGGCGGCGTAGTCGAGCGCCTCGGCGAGGCAAGAGAAGTCGCCGGGGCGAAGGGATAGACGATTGTGAGTGGGCGTAGGTCTGGTGTCCATCGGTCGCGTCCGGCTACTGGTCCTCCCTGGTTTCCTCGAGAGCGCTGCGCCACTTCGCGGCGTCCCTCGAGCCGGCGGGGCGGGCGCTCGCGGATCGCGCGGCAGCGAGCGGCGCCTGGCGGCGCGTCGACAGCGGGCTTCGGATGTCCCCGTGGTCGAGCCTGACGATCGTGCCTTCCTCCACGCGATAGACGCGGTCGGCGGCTGCCACCAGCGCCGGTCGGTGGGAGATCGCGAGAATCGTCAGGCTTCCGCGCAGGGCCCGCAGCGAGGCGCAGATCTCCGCCTCGGTCTCGGCGTCGAGGGCGCTCGTCGCCTCGTCGAGGATCAGGAGCTTCGGCCCGCGCGCCAGCGCGCGCGCGATGGCGAGCCGTTGCCGCTCGCCGCCGGAGAGCTTCGCCCCGCGCTCCCCGACGGTCGTGTGGATGCCGTCGGGCATTGCGGCCACGAAGTCCCACGCGCCAGCGGCCCGGAGGGCGCGCGCGGCGTCATGTTCCGCGAGGTCGGGGTCCCCGAGTGTGACGTTGCCGAGGATCGTGTCGTGCAGGAGCAGCGTGTCCTGCGGGACGTAGCCGATCATCCGCCGCCACCGATGACAATCGACCTGCGACAGCGGAAGGTCGTCGATCCAGATCTCGCCCTGCTGCGGCCGCAGGAGCCCGGTGACCAGGTCCACGAGCGTCGTCTTGCCGGCGCCCGACGGACCCACCACGGTCGTGAAGAGGCCGGCGGGGACGGCGAGGCTGACGTCGCGGAGGACCCAGCCATTCCCGTACGCGAAGCTGACCGCTTCCAGGCGGAGCGCCCGCTCGAGGCGGGGGACGGCGGCGCCGAGCTCTGGCTCGCGAGCCCCCTCGGCCCCGGCCAGGGTGCGCTGGAGCGACCAGAAGGCGCTCTCGCACGCGACCATCTGCTGGTACCGCTGCTGGAACTTGCCGAGCTGGCCGAGGACGCGGGCCAGGACGAGGGTCAGGACCATGACGGTGGGCAGGGGCAGGCGCCAGCGCGTGAGCGCGACATAGAGGCCCGCGGCGATCACGACGGCGATGACGGACTCCTGGAAAGCGCGCAACGCCTCCTTGCTGAAGACCTCGCGCCGGAGCGCCTGGTTGAGCTTGACCGTTTGGGCCCGGAGCAACGCCACCCCGACGTCCTCGCGCGCCATCGCCTTCAGAGGCTTGACGGCCTGGAGGAGGTCGGCGAGGTGGACGAGCAGGGAGTGGAGGAGCGTCGTCTGGCGGCCGCCCGCGCGCCGGGCGGCGCGGACCAGGCGGTGACTCGCGTAGAAGAACGCCAGCCCGGCGCCGAACGCCGCGAGCGCCGCCTGCCAGGAGACCAGCAATGCGACCGTCGCGTACACCAGGACCTGGACGAGCAGGGCGGCCATCGCCATCGCGTGCAGGTAAGCCGATGAGGCACGCGACGCCTCCGTCGCGACCGCGTTGGCGATCGCACCCACGGGCTGGCTCGCATAGTACTCCCACCGGGCTCCCAGCAGCGCGCGGACCAGCGCGAGGCGCAGGTCGGTCGCGACGCGGGCGACGGCGTAGCCGACGTGGCGGTTCGCGACCAGCAGGAGGGTGCTCTTCACCGCGGTCGCGATGACGATCAGGACCACGAGGGCGCCGGGCGTGGGGCCGACGCCCACCAGACCAAGCGCGTCGACCACGGCCTTGTCGAGCCCTCCGGCGGCGGTTCGCGAGGACCCGCCCTCGACGGCGGCTGTCAGCAGCGGGAGCAGCGCGGAGAGGCCGACGCCTTCGGCGAGCGCACCCACCAGCAGCGCCAGCAACGCCACCGTCGTCTGTCTGGGATAGGCGCGGGCGAACGTCCTCAGCAGCCGCATACCACCCGAATGTCGAGCCTCCCTGTGGAGTCGGTCGGCGCCCCCCGGCTCGCCGGCACAGCACGACCGAACGGGCCGTCAGTATACTGCGATCTCCCGGCGCGGTGCCAGGGCACAACGGATACCGGGGCGCCGCCTCTGCTCGTCCGGCGCGTGGCCGGGGCTCCTCGAAACGCGGGGGGCCGGCCAGCTGTCACGTCAGTACTGGAGGTTGATGTCGACGACCGTGACTCCACCGCCGACATGGAAGGCCGCTTCCGCGTGGCTGGGCGCGCGCAGCCCGAGCCTCGGGTTGTTCGAAACTCCGAATCCCTCGGCGGGCAGACCGAGCCACGTCCGATCGAACTTCCTGTTGCCGTTCTCGTCGTGGTAGACCGCCACCGCGTACAGCCCCGGACGCGGCGCCTCGAACCGGACGGTCACCGCCTGGTCGCGCGCCGGTACTCGCTCGCGGGCGAGCCGGCCGCTCTTCTTGAGGAAAGCGTCCGCCTCATCGCCGTAGAGCGCCACGACGAGTTCGCCGTTGCTGCTCCGCGCTCCGTGGATGCGCACGGCGATCGCCCTCCCGGTGACGGAACGCGCCGCCCCAGCCTGCGGCGTCGCGGTCGCCGGTAGCAGTGCCAGGACGACTCCGAGCCCGAGGCACCAGCCTCGCGCCCCCCCTCGGCGCCCCCGCCCCGTCGCTCCCTGCTGCCCCATGAACCCCAAGTTTGCATCCATACCTCACGGCTTCCCAACTTTTTGCGGCGAGGGGGTCGCCGCGGGCCGGGCCCCTCCGGATGTCTTCGTATGCTGCCGTTCTCCTCTGGGCAGAGCCCGAGCGTGCCCGCCACGAGGTGTCGCGACAGCTCTCTGACGGGCGAGAGGGCGGCGCGGATTCGCAAGCCGCCCCGATTCTTCCAGGGAAGACCTCCCCCTCGTGAGGAATGCCACCGCGCGGTGGATTGTTGTTCATGGTGATGGAGGACGCCGGTCTCTCGACGACAATGCTCATAGGGACGATCAGGCGGTTGAGCATTGTCGGGGCGGTGAGCTGGAAGGCGCCGCAGACGTCGACGACGCCGTGAGGAGGAGTCAGATGAGGAACGTCACCTGCGCGCTCGTTGGGGCGATGGTCTTGTTCCTCGGCGCCGCGCCACCAGCTCGAGCCTGGGGCGGCTACGGCGGGCATTACGGGTATGGCGGATATCATCGGTACGGCGGACATTACGGGTACGGCGCGCGTCACGGCTATCGCGGCTCCTACGGGTATCCCTACAGGTCTTACGCGTTCCCGCCTGCCGACGTGACGCCGTCACGGCCGACCGTGTACATGCAGCAGCAGTTCTACTGGTATTACTGCGAAGACGCGAAGGCATACTATCCCCACGTCCAGCAGTGTCCCGGCGAGTGGAGCAAGGTCGCTCCATCGGCGAGCCGGCCCGCGCAGTAGCACGAGAAGAGAAGGTGGTCGCGAAGTGGCGCGTGCTCCCTGTGGCGGCGCTCCTGTCGCTGAGCGCCTGCGCGATGGCTCCGACCGCGATGGTGCTCCCTGGCGTCGGCAAGCCCTTCGAGGAGTTCCAGCGTGACGATGGGCTCTGCCGGCAGTGGGCAGCCGAGCAAGCCGAGGGGGCCGAGGCGAGAGCGAGTCGGACGTCCGGCCGGTCCGTGCGGGATCGGTACGACATCGCGTATCAGCAGTGCATGTATGCCAGGGGCAATCAGATCCCCGGTGCCGTTCCCGCCTCCCCGCCCGGCCGCGTGCCCCCGCCGCCACCCGGAACACCGTCCGGACGCTGAGCCAGGGGGCTCCGGGGGCCGGTTCCACGCGCGGGCGACCGGTGTCGCCCGGCGCGTCGTTGATCGGCGCGCGCCGCTGTCATACGGTAGAGGCCCATGAGCGGGTACCCGAGCGACCCCGAAGGCCGGTTCCGGACCATCTTCGAGCACTCGAACGACGCGATCTTCCTCCTGGATCCGGAGGGGGATGCGATCCTCGACGTGAATCCGCGTGCGTGCCGCATGCTGGGGTACAGCCGGGTGGAGCTGCTCGCGCTTCGAGTCAGCGATGTGCATCCCTCGGAGATGCGCGAGTTCGCCGCATTCGCCCGCACAGTGCTCGACACGGGCAGCGGCTGGACGAACGAGCTCAGCTGTCTCACGCGGGGTGGCGCGACGCTCCCGGCCGAGATGTCGGCCTCCGTGATCGAGATCGACGGCCGGCCGTGCGTGATCGCGATGGTCCGGGACATCTCCGAGCGCAGGCGGGCCGAGGCCGAACTCCAGCGGTACCGGGAGACCCTGGAGCGGCTCGTCGAGGAGCGCACGGCGGAGCTCGGCCGGTCGGAGCAGCGGCAGCGGGCCCTCGTCGCGATCGGCCAGGCGCTCGTCGCGAACCTGGATCGCGAGGCCCTGTTCACGGCGATGGCGCGCGCCCTCCGTGAGGTCCTCGCCGTGGACCGGGCGAGTCTCACCCTGTACGATCCCGTGCGGGACGTCGTGACGGTCTACGCGCTCGCCGGACCCTCCAGGAGTCGAGCGTTCCCGGTCGGCGCCGAGCTACCCCGGGTGGGAAGCCACCTGCAGCCGGTGCTCGACGAGCGCCGGACAGTCCTCTGCCGCGACCTCGAGTCCGAGCGCCGGACGCCGTTCGAGGAGGAGTTGCGGCGCGAGGGCCTTCGCTCGTACATCGCGGCCCCGCTCGTGACGAAGGGCAAGATCCTCGGGACGCTCAACGTCGGCAGCGCCGCGCCCAACGGGTATTCCGAGGACGATGCGGCGTTCCTGGCCGAGATCGCGACGCAGGTCGCGCCTTGCGTCGACAACATGCTCGCCTACGAGGAGATCGCCCGGCTCAAGGCGCGCCTGGAGGCGGAGAACGTCTACCTCCAGGAGGAGATCAAGACCCAGCACGACTTCGAGGAGATCGTCGGGCAGAGCGCGGCGATCCGCCGGGTCCTGAAGGCGGTCGAGACGGTCGCGCCCACGGACGCCTGCGTCCTCCTCCTGGGCGAGACTGGAACGGGCAAGGAATTGGTGGCCCGCGCCCTCCACGATCTGAGCGCCCGGCGGCACAAGCCGCTCGTGAAGGTGAACTGCGCCGCCATTCCGGCGGACTCTTCGAGAGCGAGCTGTTCGGCCACGAGAAGGGCGCCTTCACGGGGGCGCTCGCGCGGAAGGTCGGCCGCTTCGAGCTGGCCGACGGAGGGACCATCTTCCTGGACGAGGTCGGCGAGCTGCCGCTCGACCTTCAAGCGAAGCTGCTCCGCGTGCTCCAGGAAGGGGAGTTCGAGCGCGTGGGCGGACCGACCATCAGGGTCGGGGTCCGGGTGATCGCGGCGACCAACCGCGACCTCGAAGCGGCGACACATGAAGGGCGGTTCCGCGCGGACCTTTTCTATCGGCTGAACGTCTTCCCGATCCGGATCCCGCCCTTGCGCGAGCGGCCCGAGGATGTCCCGCTGCTGGTGCGGTACTTCGTGACGAAGTACGCGCGGAAGCTGGGGCGGACGATCGAGACGGTCCCGGAGCGGACACTCGACTGCCTCGTTGCCTATCCGTGGCCGGGCAATATTCGCGAGCTCGAGAACGTCATCGAGCGAGCGGTCATCGTGAGCCGCGGCCCGGGGCTCGAGCTGGGCGAGTGGCTCCCGGCACCCAGCGTTCGTCCAGAGGCGCGAGTTCCGACGCTCGAAGAGCTCGAGCGCGACCACATCCTGACCGTGCTCAGGATGACCGGATGGCGGGTCAGCGGCGATCGGGGGGCGGCCGTGGTCCTGGGGCTCAAGCCGACCACGCTCGAGGCGCGGATGAAAAAGCTCGGGATCACGCGAGGAGCCTGACGCCGGACCCCTCAGCGCTGCTCGAGCGTCCCAATATCTCGTGAGACTCCCAACATGTCGGGACCCGCTGTTCCTTCGGGTCTCCATGCCGTGGCGCCTGACAGTGCCACGCGGCCCTGTGCTTCCGGCCACTTGACCGTCATGCTCTGGTTCCGACGACTTCGGCACGTCGCTTGCCCCTCTGGTGCGCGCCATGACGGGTCACACGCGGGACAGCGTCGCGCTGCGCATCACGCGAGCCGAGGACACCGACCCTGGCCGCATCACGCTAGGCGTGGAAGGCCGGCTCGTCGCGGAGGCGGTCGGCGTCCTCGAACGCGAGTGCAGGCGATCGCTCGAGGAGGCGCCGAAGGTCCGACTGGACTTCTCGGGCGTGACCTTCATCGACGGCCGTGGGGTAGAGATGCTGAGGCGCATCGGTGCCCGGCGGCTTCAGGTGGTCAACTGCTCGGCCTTCGTCGAGCACCTCCTGTACGGCGCCGGGGACCCATGAGGAGGACGGACGAGCCTCGGAGCTGGCAGCGCGAGTTCGAGCACGTGGTGCTCGTCCACCGGGGGCGCCTGTATCGTCAGGCGCTCAGCCTCTGCCGGAACCGGACGGACGCCGAGGACCTGGTCCAGGAGACTCTCCTCCGCGCCTTCCGGCGGTTCGATCAATTCACGGCGGGGAGCAATTGCGTGGCCTGGCTCGCGACGATCCTCCGGAACATCTTCCTCAACCAGGTAACCCGCCAGGGATCAGTGGACCTGCTCGACGGCGAGGACGCGCTCGAGCGGGCCGTGGCGAACTGGGGGAGCAGGTCGGCGACGCCGACCCCCGAGGAGGTGCTCCTCGGGCGCGTGATCGACGACCAGCGTCTGGCGAGGGCCCTCGATCGTCTTCCGCGGAGGTTCCGTGAGGTGCTGCTCCTGGCCGACGTCGAGGAACTGTCGTATCGCGAGATCGCTCAGTCATGCGAACTGCCGATCGGGACCGTGATGTCCCGGCTGTTCCGGGCGCGGCGGCTCCTCCGGACGGCCTTCGGGCTCGCGCCTGCCGGATCGGCCGGAGGGCGTCGCCGGATGCCGAACGCCGCCGTGGCCCATCCTCTGCGCCGGGAAGTGTCGGCGGCTGCGCGCGGTTGAACGAGTCCCACGTGCGTATCAGTGACAGATTGCGCCGGAACCCGCAGGGGCTCAGGCCCGACGGCGCCGCCGGCCCTCGCCCAGGCCGAACCGTTCCAGGAAGTCCTCGCACATGCCCCAGAGCGTCGGTTCGTCGCGGACGACCTTCGAGATGGTGTTGAGGCCGCTCACGAAGGCGACGAAGGCCCGCGCCGCGGTCCGCACGTTCCCGGGGCGCTCGATCTCCCCCTGATCGGCCGCCTGCCTCAGGAGCTTCTCGTACACGCCGATGCCTTCCCGGACGGCATCCGCAACGCGGGCGCCCAGCTTCTTGTTGACGCCGACCAACTCACAGACCGAGTTCACGACGAGGCACCCGCGGGCGCCGGGATCCGCCGCCCGCGCTCGGCATATGTCGCGAAAGACCCGTCGAAGGGCCGGCTTCACGGGCTGGCCGGGCTCGATCCTCGCCAGCGCCGCGTCCGGCGCGATCCGGCGGTAGGCCTCGAGCGCCTCCCGGAAGACCGTCTCGCGGTCGCCGAAGCTGTTGTAGAGGCTCGACCGCTTGATCGACATGGCTTCGGCCAGATCACTGGCCGACACGGCTTCGAAGCCGCGTCTCCAGAACTGGCCCAGCGCAGCGCGGACCGCCGCTTCGCGATCGAACTCCACGGGCCGCCCCAGCGGGCGTCGCCGTCCCTTGTCGGCTTTCACCGGCATCCACCCTCGCCCCGAGTCTGCTTCTGCTCCGCGCAGGATCCACCGCGGGTGCGCGAGACCTCGAACGGTGGCGGTCATTATACCCACGAGGCGAGGAGCGCGACGCCTCGCCCTCCGCCTCGTCCAGCGGACACGGCGTTCACGGCGCGGACCCATTCGGGGGTCGGATTGACAGCCGTCATGTTGTAGACAATGATGTACAAAACTAAATCACGCGAGGAGGCGACAGGATGACGACGTTTCCCGTGCACACACTCGAGACCGTGCCAGCGGGCGCCCGAGACGCCCTCGGCAGGATCATGCAGAGCTACGGCTTCGTGCCGAACCTTGCCGGCGCCTTCGCCGAGTCCCCGGCGGCGCTTCATGGTCTGCTCGGCGCCATCGGGTCCTTCGAGGCGAAGGAGATGACCCTGACGGCCGTAGAACGGCAGGTGGTCCTGCTGGCCACCTCCGTCCTGAACAGATGCCGCTACTGCGCAGCCGCCCACGCCATGCTGGCCCACAAGAACGGCCTCGACCGGGGGGAAGTCGACGGTCTCCAGCAGGGTCGGCCGCTCGCCGACGGTAAGCTCGAAGCGCTCCGGCGGTTCGTCGAAGCCGTCGTGGACAAGCGCGGGTGGGTGTCCGAGGGCGACCTCGAAGCGTTTCTCGAGGCCGGCTTCACGAGGGCGCAGGTCTACGAGGTGGTCTTCGGCGTTGCCCTCAAGACGCTGACCAACTACGCGAACCATATTGCCAAACCGCGCGTGAACGACCAGTTCGCGGCGTTCCTGCCGACGTGGGATGGTGCCTGACCTGGAGAGGGAAGCGATCGATTCGACGCGCGCGGGAGCGGGTGGAGGAGCCATGGCCAGTCTCGATAGACGGTTCAGGGGGTTCAGGCCGGAGGCGTTCTCGTTTCTCTCGGACCTCTCCGGCAACAACAACAAGGCGTGGTTCGATGCGCACCGCGGCGTCTATGACGCCGCGGTGGTCGCGCCGGCGCTCGCGTTCATCGAGAGTCTGGGCGCGGCGCTGAAGCCGCTGGCCCCCAGCGTGCAACCGGAACCCAGGATCGGCGGCTCGCTGTTTCGCGTCCATCGGGACATGCGCTTCTCGGCCGACCGGAGCCCGTACAAGACCCACGTCGGCATTCGCCTGCGCGATGGGGACACGGTCTCGTCTCCGAAGTGCAGCGGGCCGCTCTTCTACGTCGAGTTCGACGCCACGAGCCTGCGCCTCGGCGTAGGCGTCAAGGAGTTCGACCAGCGGACACTCGAGGCCTACCGGCGCGCCGTCGTCGGGAAGAAAGGCGCCGGGGAGATCGGACAGATCGTTCGCTTCGCGCAGTCGAAGGGCCACGACGTCCTTGGCGACTCGCTGACCCGCGTGCCGCTGCGCCTTGCAGACGACGTCGACAACGAGCTGCTGAAGCGCAAGGGTCTTTTCGTCCGTGAAGAGTCGCGGCTGCCGGCGGAGATTCTCCAGCCAGCATTCGTCGGCTACTGTCTTCGCTGGTTCAAGCCTTACGCTCCCCTGTTCCGCGAGCTCCGACGCCTGGCGATCTCGTGGCTCGAACGAAGGTGACCGCCGCGCGTGGCGGAGCCTCAGGGCTTTCGGCGCCCGGCGCCCCGGCGGCCGCGCTCGAAGAGGGAACGCAGAGGCATCCGATCGGCGATGTGGCCGCATCGCTCGCCGCCGCAGAAGACCAGGTCCCACGCGACGAACAGGAGGAGAAGCCCCAGCCCGAGCAGGAGCCAGCCCAGCCACGCGGTCATCACGACATCCCCCGCGGAGCTGCCAACGGTCGCCGCGAGCTCCTCGACCGCGTGACACGCACGTGGGCTGCCGTGTCGCCGGAGCCGTTACCCAGGATCACGATGTGCGGCGATGGCCCGCACGCCGAGGCTCACCGAAGTAATCGATGTACCGGTCGATCGGACGGCGCCGGTCGGCGAGCAGCGCGGCGAGATAGACGATGCTGTCCGCCAGCGCGAGCACGGGAGCGCTTTCGACCCTGCTCATGGCGAAGACCCTCCTGGATGTGTCGCACGACCGTACCACGCGCGACCGGACGTCGAGGATTCATGTCCTATACGGGAGGACGGAAGTGCGGTTTGCGCCGCCTCCTCGAGCGCGCGGGCCTCGATGCGGTCGATTCGGACGAGAGGCAGGAGGGGCCACACGAGGGCGCTCGTAGCCGTCGAGATGAGCACCAGGGCGTCGTAGCCCAGCGAGTCGTAGAGATAGCTGCCGACGACGTCCGAGGCCTGCGTGCCGCCGTTGTACACGGCCGTGAGCAGCGCGAAGAACGTGCCCTCGACCCGCCGCGGGCAGGCCCGCGCGGCGAGGTCGAGGAAGGCCAGGAACGTGACCATGCTCGTCGCCCCGAACACGACCGTGATGACGACGGCCGAGAACGGGTCGCCGTAGGCGAGGTGGACGAGAGTGCCCGCCACTCCGAGGGCGATCGCCAGGTGCAGGAGCCGGGTCAGCGGCATGCCCCGTGACAGGGGTGCGTAGACCGCGGCGCCGACGATTCCGGCCACCGATCCCAGCGCGTTCAGGTTGCCGATGGTCGTCTGGCCAAATCCGAGCACATCGGTCTGGTAGTAGAAGAGCGCGGTCCCGATCGACGGGCTGAACGCCCAGAGGAAGAGGAAGCCGGCAACCAGCCAGATCTCGCGATCCCTCAGGCGCTCCTTGACGCCCGCAAGCATCTCGCCCCTGGCGGCTCGGGCGTCGCTGGCGGGCTCCTTGATACACAGCACCGCCATCACGAAAGAGACGAGAGCGATGCCCGCGCTCAGGAGGAACCCCAGGCGGACGCTCCGCGTTTCCGCCAGCCGTCCGCCGACGACTCCCACCAGGACGGCGGCCGCATAGGCGGCCGCCCACTGCACCGCCTGGAACGCGCCCGTCAGTCCGCTGACGCGACCGCGCTCCACCATGAGCGCGTCGGTGAGCACGTCGGTGAACGCCAGGCCGAATCCCATCACGACGAACAGCGCTGCGAGCGTCCGGTACGAAGGCTCGTCGAGGAGCGCGAGGGAGAGCCCCACGATCATCGTGAGCGGCGACGCGAGCAAGAAGTAGCTCTTCCGCCGCCTGCCGAAGAGCGGCACGAGATCCGAGAGCAGCCCGTACGCGGGCTTGAGCAGCCACGGGAGCCGGCCGAGCGTGCGGAACGTCGCCACCTGGGTCGCGGAGAATCCGAATCGTTCGCGCAGAACCATCGTGAGGGCCTGTGCCGGCAGGGTCCAGAGCACTTGCGCGAAGTACACGACGCCGAAGAGGACGGCCAGGTTCCGCGCTGCGCGGGTCGTGAAGGGGTGGAGCCGGGCGATCCGGTGGATCACGGCCGGGAGAACAACTTCGCGAGCTCGGCCCGAACGTACATTCGGGCGCGGTGGACTTGGGAGCGCACCTCGGCGCGCGGAAACCCGAGCGCTGCCGCCGTCTCGGCCTCGGTCATCCCCTCTGTGTCACGCAGCAGGAGGGCGATCCGCGACGTCGGGGGCAGAGATCTGACCGCCGGGCCGACCGCGTCGGCCAGCGCCTCTGCCGTTGCGAGGTCCTCGACGGAACCCGACCAGTCGAGGACGGGATGCGCGTGACGACCGAATGCATCGAAAGCAGAGGCCAGAGGGTCCGGGTCTCGCCGCACGTGGTCGCGTCTAGCCCGAAGGCGCTGCTGGATGACGACGGCGACGACTCGAGCGACACGGCTCGCGGATGCGTACGGCCCTGGATGGCGGATGACGTCCGCCAGAACCTTCCGCGTCACCTCCTCGGCCTCGCGGCGATCGCCGAGCGCACCGAGCGCGACACGATACACACTGGCGGCGTGACGGTCGACGAGCCACGCGACGGCCTCGGTTTCGCCACGGATCGCTTGGTGCAGCGCGCCCTCGTCTCCGCCTGCATGCTCGTCGATCATGCCGTCTGTGGAACCCGCGAAGCGCGGCCGTTCATTCCGGCGTCGCGCGAAAAAGGCCATGTGTTCCTCGGGACTTATGATGCGCTTGCGGAAACACTCCGACGTGGAGGACGCGTGCATCGAGGATGCCAGATGCTGGATGCGTTGCGGGCAACCGACATTTCAACGCTTTGACGCCATGGCGCTCGCGCGCCGCTGGTGTGAGCGAGGCATTATGCCCGACTGCGTACGGCAGTACGCCGTTCACGAGGGCTCGTCGGAGTCATATAAGATGACTTTAACGATGTCGCTGGTCGGGACGTAGCAGGCGCTCTTGATCGTTCGGGCTTCTCGGGAGGCGGCGTGGTCATGGTGACAGGCTGGCCGGTGGCCATCTTCCCGATCGTCTTTGGTGTCCTCTACCTCGACATGGCGCTTCAGAAGGCGCTCTGGAAGAACTATGGCTGGCTCGAGGGCTGGCTCAGGCAGGAAATCGCACACCCAACATTCGGCTGGTATACCGCGTTCCTCCGCGACGTGGTCTTTCCGCACTTCGAGGTGTTTGGGATGCTGACTTTCGCGACCTAGATGGCCCTCGGCGTAGCCTTCGTGAGTGGCACGCTCACCGGCTTCGCCGGCGTAGCGGGCGCGCTCTGGCAGCTCAACATTGCAGCCGGAGCCTTCAGCGTGCCTGGAGAATGGTACTGGGTTTGGCCGCTCCTCATTCTGCCCCAGCTCGTCTTCGCCGCTTCCGGCGCCGGCCGCATCCTCGGCGGAGACGCGGCGCTTCGGAGGATCGGGGGCGACACACCGCCACGCGCCTGGCTACTTGTTCGTCGCGTAATGACTTAGCACCAAGGCAAGAACACGACCCGTGACCGTGCCGAGCGTCTCCGCCCATGAGATGCGTGAGGTCGACCGGATCATGACGGAGGAGCTTGGTGTCGGACTTCTCCAGATGATGGAGCTCGCGGGGCGGAACCTCGCCGAGGCCGCTCGCCGGATGCTGGGCGGCGACCTCACGCGCCGCTCGATCATCGTGCTGGCGGGCCCTGGCAACAACGGCGGCGGCGGCCTGGCGGGGGCTCGGCACTGCGCCAATGCCGGCGCTGCCGTGGTCGCCGTCACCTCCTGTTCCTCCGAGCGGTTGCGGGACGTCGCCGCACGCCAGCACGCGACGCTCCGCCGGATGAGCGTGCCGACGGTCGGGGCCGGCGAGGGAGACGAACGCGACGCGTTGGCCCGGCTCGAGGACTGCGATCTCGTGATCGACGCGTTGCTCGGCTACAGCGTCGACGGGCCGCCACGCGGGCCGGTGGCCGAGCTCATCACCCGCGCGAACGCGGGCGGCCGCCCCATCCTGGCCCTCGACCTGCCGTCGGGCCTCGACCCCGACAGCGGCGAGGCCCTGGCGCCCTGCGTCCGCGCCGAGGCCACGCTGACGCTCGCGCTGCCCAAGCGCGGTTTGCTCGCGCCCGGCGCGCAACCATACGTGGGCACCCTGTGGGTCGGGGACATCGGCGTGCCGCCGTCGGTGTGGGAGCGCTTCGGCCTCTCCGTCGGCGCGCTCTTCGCGCGCGCGCCGGTGGTGGAGGTGCGATGACTCCGATCTGGCCCGGCGACGCGGCGCTGGTCGCCGCACTCCTCCGTGGCGAGGCGCACGCCGTCGAGGCGCTGGTGGACCAGTACGGAGCGTGGATCCACCGCGTCGCTAGTCGGCTGCTCGCGGATGCGCGCGACGCCGAAGAGGTCACGCAGGACGTGCTGATGACGATCGCGCAGAAGATCGGCACGTTCAAAGGCGAGGCCGCGCTGTCGAGCTGGATCTACCGGGTCACCGCGAACGCCGCCTACGAACGCTTGCGGTCGCGGCGATCCAGGCATGAGGCCGCGCTCGAGCCGTTGCTCCCCGTGTTCGACGATGGAGGGCGGCACGTCGCGCGAGTCCAGGACTGGTCCAGGGAGCTCGACGATCCCGCGGTTGCAGGGGAGCTGAGGTCCGCCCTGGAGCGCGGTATCGGCGAGCTTCCGGAGGAGTACCGGGCCGTTCTCGTACTTCGCGACGTCGAGGGGCTGACCAACGAGGACGTGGCCGAGAGCCTCGGCCTGACCGTCGCCGCCGTCAAGTCGCGCCTGCATCGAGCCCGGCTCGCCCTGCGACAGCGCCTGGCGCCGCTTTTCCCCGGTCGGTGACCTCCGGGGCCGTCAGGAGCGAGTCTGCCCCCGGAGGAACGTCAGCAGGCGCTCCCTCAGCTCATGGGGCAGCTGGCTTTCGCTCAGCCTACGGCTGGACCGGACGGTGCCCCGATAGGTGTTGAAGAAGGCCGCGCAGTCCTGACACCCGGCGAGGTGGGCCTCGAGCGCGCTGGCGGTCTCGGGGTCGAGCGCACCATCGAGATACTCCGCCAGCAGGTCGACGACGTCGCGGCAACGAAGCATCAGCCTCCCGCTCCCGTATTCGATCACGCGCTGCGGCGAAGGTCGGGGCCCGCCACCCGCTCCGCCCGCTCCTGCCTTAGACGACGGCCGGCCGCTTGGAGATTCAAGCAGCCCTCGCTGAACCCTGCCGGACTGCTTGACCGTCATACGCGCACCGAGGAGCAGAAGGAACAGTGATGAAGCCCAGCGGAGAGCCGACGCGATGATCGACGCGCTGCTGAACCTGGTCGCACAGTACGGGTACGCGATCGTCTTCGTGTCGATCTTCCTCGACAACGCCGGCCTGCCGATCCCGGGCGAGCTGCTGCTCCTGCTCTTCGGCGCCCTGGCGCGAAACGGGGACGGCAGCGCGCCGGTTGGTCTTCTACTGGCGTCGGTGGGGGCGGTCGCCGGCGACAGCGTCGGGTACTGGCTCGGGCGCCTGGGCGGCGAGAGGGTCCTGCGCACGTACTGCCGTCTGACGCTGGGCTCTGGCAAGTGCGTCCGCCGGGCCGCGAGCTACTACCAGCTGCACGGGCGAACGACCGTCGTCTTCGGTCGATTCGTGCTGGGTGTCCGCGCTTTCCTCCCCTCGCTCGCGGGATCCGCGGGCATGCCCTTCGCGCAGTTTCTTCTCTTCGACGCGCTCGGCGCGCTCGTCTGGGCGGGCGTCTTCATCGCGCTGGGCTATGGCGTCGGCTGGAGCCCTGAGCGCGTCCACGAAGGCTATCGCGGCGTGTCCATCGCACTGCTGACGACGGTCACGGTCGGGCTCGTCGTGTATGTTGCCGTGAAGCTCGCGCGGCGCGCGCGCCACGGCGCGGCGTCCCTTCGCGCCCGCACGATCGCGCGCGTGGAAGGGGCCCTCCAACCTCAACCTCGTACCTGGAAAGGAGTCTCAACGATGCGACCCGACCTCGGCAGAACGATTCTCGGCGGTTTCGCGGGCACGGTCGTGATGACGGTCATGATGTACTTCGTCGCGCCGATGATGCTCGGCAGACCGATGGACGTGGCTGCCTCGCTCGGCGCCATGCTCGGCGGGAGCTGGGCGCTGGGGATGCTCATGCACCTGCTCGACGGAAGCATCATCTTTCCGCTGATCTTCGCGTACGTCTTGTACCGCGCGTTGCCGGGCGAACCATGGCTCAAAGGCACGGTCTGGGGCCTGATCCTCTGGTTCCTCTCGCAGGCCGTCGTCACGCCGATGATGGGCGGCGGCGTGTTCAGCGCGAAGGCGGGGGGCGCGATGGCCGTGATGGCGTCGCTCGTGGCCCACGTCGTCTACGGGGCGCTGCTCGGCGGGATCGCCGGCTCAGCCGGAGGGTCGGTTCCGGCCCCGCAGGCGTACTCGGTCCGATGAGAGGTCCTGACCGAGGCGGGCGGCGATGAACTTCCCCGCGGCGCTACGGTCTCCGGGCCGGACGCTGGAGGGCTGGTTGAGGAGGGCGGTGGCGCGCCTCCTCAACCGGCCCGTCGCCGCCTACGAGCTCAGGGTTCCCAACGACATGGCGCGGGTCCACCGGCAGATCCGTAAAGGGGACGTGGTCCTCGTGGAAGGGGAGTTGCGCATCAGCCAGCTCGTCAAGTACGCCACGCAGAGCCAGTGGAGCCACAGCGCCCTCTACGTCGGCGACGAGTTGCTCCGTCGCGGCGGCCGACTCCGCGAGCAGGCCGTGCGGACGTTCGGCGCACTGGCCGACCGCCTGCTCATCGAGGCCCTGACGGACGAGGGCGTCGTCGCCGCGCCGCTCGCGAAGTACGAGCGGCACAACATCCGGGTCTGCCGGCCTCGTGACATCGATCCGGCGGACATCGACCGCGTCATCGACGCGGTCGTGGCGGATCTGGGTAAGCCGTACGACGATCGCAACTTCCTCGACCTGACCCTGATGCTGCTGTCGCCGATCAAGTTCGGCCCTCTGAAGCGCCTCACGGTCGAGACGTGTCTTGGAAACTGCACCGACTTCCAGGTGATCTGCTCGGGGATGATCGCCAAGGCGTTCCAGCGCGCCGGCTACCACGTATTTCCCCACGACGGGCCCACGCGACACTACTCGCAAATCGTCCCGCGGGATTTCGACCTGAGCCCCAATTTCGACATCGTCAAATTCGCGGCGAGCGGGGACAGCCTGGTGCCGAGCGCCGGGGGAATAGCCGGACGAGTCGCGCGGGTTTAGCTGTTGGAGAACGCAGGAAAGACCCGTGAAGGTTCGCAGGCAGGACGAATGCCATGGAGCGTGATGTCGGCTATCTGGCCCTACATTCCGCACATCTCACGGGCCATGTAGAGTGAATTTGCGTCGCGGTCGGCTCGTTAGCTGTCGTCGGTTTCTGCCTCG
>Ga0156194_1210_pt1 | contig 43803 bp, 35 predicted proteins | sample RifCSPlowO2_12_FD_107847 | JGI IMG/M metagenome (GOLD analysis project Ga0156194, IMG submission 107847) | Candidatus Rokubacteria bacterium RIFCSPLOWO2_12_FULL_71_22 | reverse complement strand
TCCTCGATACTCCGACAGGCTTCGCTAGACGGTCCGGCCGGCGGGACTCCGTCGGGTCAGGACGAGGTCGAGCAGGAACAGGCCGAGCCCGAGCGCTGCCAGCGGTCCCCACAGCCGCACGGGGCGGTGCGCCGCTGGCCGGAGCGTCTCGCCGTTGCCGGGCTCGCCGACGCGCCTTCCACCCGACAGCGCGCGCAGCTCATCCAGGAGCGGACGGTGGGGCCCGCGCAGTCGGTGTTCCTCGGCGTAGCCGAGCCCGAGCCAGCCCCGCCCGATGAGACGCGCCGCGCCTGCCGCGCGCTCCTCGACGACGACGGACGTGGCCCGTCGGCCGCGGGCCCCGAGCGCGCCCGCGTACACGCCGGCCGCCCGCTGCTCGAGCGCGATCACGTCCTCGCCGCCGTCCTCGGCTCCGAGGCGCGCGAGGAGCGTCCTGCCGTTCAACGGAGCGCCCGCCGCGTCCTCCACGCTGACTTCGAGCATCGGCCCCCGCCGCTCGGCCACCTCGCGGATCGAGACCCGCGCGGCCGCCGGCGCGCGGGCGAGCCAGCCGAGCAGGTTCGCCAGGAGCCGCGGCCAGCCCGGCCACGACTGCCACTCCGTGCCCCAGCGGCCCAGCGGGTCGGTGGCGAGCGCGGCCGACCGTCCGAGGCCGAACCGCCCGAGCGCCAGCAGGGCGTCGCCACCGGTCGTGCGCAGGGGGACGACGGCGACCTTCTTCGGGGTGACCGCGACCCAGCCGAGCAGCGGGGGAACGGACGCGCCCGGGAGTGCGTCGAGCACGGCGTGCCGCTCGGCGACGACCGCGGTCCGCTCCTCGCGGACGAGCGGCCCGCGGGCCATCGCGACCTCGCGGCGGAGCAGGGCGGTGAGCCGCTCGGCGCTCCGCCCCATCTCGAACCGTCCCCCACCGGCCTCGGCGAGGGCGCGCAGCAGGACGGTGTCGGCGTCGCCGCCCACGGCGATGACGGACAGCGTGATCCCGCGCGCGTGGAGGTCGCGCGCCGCCTGCGGCAGGTCACCGCCCTCGCCGCGGCCGTCGGTCAGCAGGACGATGTGACGTCGCCATCCCTCGAGTCCCCCTGCCATGCGACGGGCTTCGGCGAGAGCGGGGAGGATGCGCGTGCCCCCGCCCGGCGTCAGGCGCGCCAGGGTCGCCTGAAGCCTCCCCGGTGCGGCGTCCTCCAGCTCGAGCACCGCCGTCGGCGCGGAGTCGAAGGTGACGATCCCCAGCCGGTCGCCGGCCGTGAGCAGCGCCGCCGTGGCGCCGGCGGCCGCGCGGGCCGCTGCGATCTTCTGACCTCCTTCCATCGGCTCCGCCATGCTTCCCGACTTGTCCAGCACGAGCACCAGCGCCAGTCTCGGCCGCTGCGCGCGGGCCCCCGCGTCCAGCTCGACCGGCAGGACCTCCTCGACGGGCGTCCGACGATAGCCGCCCGGCCCGAAGCTCCTGCCGTCCCCCAGCATGAGGAGCCCGCCCCCGGCGCGGCCGACGTACTCGGACAGCCGATCCATGAGCCGCGGCGGGAGATCGCCCGCCTCGACGCTCGAGAGCACGAGCGCATCGAAGTCCTCGAGCCGTGGCGCCGCCGCCGCGGCGTCCGCGGGGCGGAGATGGACGATCTCCGGGGCACCGGACGGCAGGGGGCCGGGCCACGGCCCGATCCAGAGGACGCGCGGGCGGCCGACGGCGGACACCGGCGTCTCGGCGAGGTCGTTCCGCGGCTCCGCGTCGCCGTCGAGCGCGACGCGGACTCCATAGCGGTGCTCCCCGGGCGTCGTGACCGTGGACGCGAAGCGCAGCGGCGCGTCACCCGGCGCCAGGCGAACCTCCCGGCGGGCGAGCTCCCTGCCGTCGCGCAGCAGGGTCACGGTCCCCCGCCCGACGACCGTGCTGCGCAGCGTGGCGTGGATCTCGAACCGCGCGTCGGCGCGCACCTGCGCCGGCGCCTCGATCGCGTCGATCGAGGCGTCGGCGCCGCCACCGTCGAGCCGACTCACCTCGAGCGTGTCGACGGCGATCCCGCGCTGCGCCAGCCGGCTGACGGCGCGCCGCGCGTCGCCGCGCGTCTCCCAGCCGTCCGTGACGAGGAGGACGCGCCCGCCGCCGGTCGCGGGCAGGACCCAGCCCGCGAGGTCGAGAGCGGCCTCGATGTCCGTCTGGTCCCGTTCCGCGTGGCGGAGGATCGTGTCCGAGGCCTCGCCGGCACGCTCGAGCCACGACAGGACGCGCTCGCCGCTCGTCGCGGGCTGCGCGATCACCGGCGTGGCGCCGAAGACGACGATCGTGGCGGGGACCGAGGCGGGGAGCGTCGCGAGCGCGGCCCGCAGACGGCCCAGCGCCGGTCCGAGCGCGTGGGAAGCGCTCGCGGAGAGGTCGAGGAGGATCACGATGGCCTCGTGCGCGGCACCCAGGGCGAACGCCGGCCCCGCGAGCGCCAGCGCCAGGCAGAGCCACGCGACACCGCGCCGGACGGCCGACCACCGCGGGTAGGTCCTGAGGCGCGGCAGGACGAAGGCGAAGAACAGGAGGACGAGCAGGCTCCACGGGGACTCGACCCACATCACGCCGGTTGCCGTCCCGCGCGGCGCTGCAGGAGCCAGATCTCGAGCGACAGGAGCTGGAGCGCGATCGCGAGCGCGATGCGCACCGGAGTCCATCGGTCGACCGAGGTCCCGTCGGGGGCCGCCGGTGTCGCCGCGCCCGGGTCCCGCGATCGGCTGGGCGGGCGACGCAGATCCGACTCGTCCGCGTTCAGGAGATTCACCGCGAGCGGCTGACCCGCCGCGAGGCTGGTCCCGGAGGGCCGCTCCGCGCCCAGCCAGTCGAGGCTCCTCGCGACCAGGATCGGGAACGCCGCGGTGTGGCCGAGCGTCGAGTCGCCGACGGCGAACGAGAGCTCGACGCGCCGCCGCTGGCCGTCCCCTGTCGCGGTCGCCACCGGTCCCTCGGCCGAGCTGATCAGCACGTCGGCGGGAGCCGACGCCAGGACTCGCCCGGCGGGCACGACGACATCGCGCAGATCCACGCCGCGCAGCAAGGGGTGCTGGCGCTGCCAGCTCACGACGGGGGCCCCGCGCGTGCCCCGCGGGGAGGGGGCGCCGAGGACGAGCGCCGGGACGGCGACGCCGGGCGGCACCGCCGCGCGCTCGCCGACGGCGACATCCGCGGCCACCGGCGCCCCGGGCTCGACATCGAGTCGGTCGGGCGTGAGCCGCGTGACCTCGAGACCGGGATGAGCGCGAAGGGCGGCGATCACGAAGGGATCGGCGTCGCCGACGTACAGCACGCGCAGCCGCCGCGCCGGCGGCACGAGCGTGACGCGGTCGTCGAGCGCCAGCGCGTCCGGCGCCCCCTCGAGCCGGAGCTCGATCCGGTCGGTGGCGGCGATGGTGAAGAGCGCGGGCTGCCGCGCGCCGGGCGCCAGCGCCAGCCGCTGTCGTTCCTGGTGGCCGCCGGGCAGCGTGAGCGTGAGGTCCACCGCCCGGGCGCCCTCTGTGAAGTTGGCGACGAGCGCGAACACCTGATGGTCGAGGGGGCTCTGCACGAGCGGGGTCACGGCCGCGCTCACGATCGCGAGGTTCTCGGCGGGCCCGCCGACGGGATGGAGTCGGACCGCGCCCGGGCCGAGCCCGGCCTGCCGCACGAGCACGGTCGGGTCTCCGGCGAAGTCGGAGAAGAGATGGACGAGACCCGGACGTTCCTCGAGTCGCGCCCTGGCCAGCGCCAGCGCCGCCCGGAGATCTTTCGGGGCCTCGCCGGCGGAGAGCTCGTCGAGAACCGCTCGGATGTGCCGGGGATCGCTCGACCACTCGGCGGCCGCGGTCGGCGGCGAGCCCCCGCGCACCACCATGACCTCGCCGCCGACGGGGAGGGACGCGAGGATCCGCGAGGCCGCGTCCTGCGCCTGACGGAAGCGTGTCCCGGCTCCGGACCGTGCGTGCATGCTGGCCGACGCATCGAGCACGAGCACGTGCCGCGGCGACGCGGCTCCGGGCCAGCCCGGCTCGGCGAGCGCCGCCGCCACGCCGGCGACGATGAGGAGGCGCACGAGCAGCAGGGGATCCCGGAGCGCGCGCGCACCGCGCTTCGCGCTCCCCGGCGCGGGCCGCCAGAGGGCGACGAGCGCGACGACGCGCCGCGTGTGCGCCGCGCGTCGATGCAGGAAGATGACGAGCGGAATGCCCAGGAGCGCGAGCAGCCCCCAGGGGTGTCCCAGATCCATCAGGACCGCGCAGGCGTCAGGATGCCGGCGCGGACGAGGGTGTCCTCCAGGCACCTGACCACGGGAACACTCGTGGAGAGCGCGACGTGGGGCACCCCGGCGTCGCGGCACATCGCGGCGACGCGGCTCCGCAGGGCCTGCACGCCCGCGCGGTAGGCGGTGCGCTCGTTCGGGCCGACGGTCCCCGACCGGATCGCGCCCGTCTCGCAGTCGACCAGCTCGAGCTCTCCGTCGAGGTCGGGATCGAGCTCCTCGGCGCTCACGAGATGCAAGGCGACCGGCGTCACGGGATGAGGCCGGAGGCGCGCGAGCCCGGGCGCGAAGACCTCCGGCGTGCAGAAGTCGGACAGGATCAGGCAGAGCCCGTGCTGGCCGCCGACACGGCGCGCGACGTCGTCGAACGCCGTGCGGCCCCCCGCCTCCTGCGCGGCGCAGAAGTCCCGGAGGGCGCCCCACTGGCGGCGGCCGTGGCCCGCGGGCAGGCGCGCGACGGGACCGTTCGCGAAGGCCAGCGCGCCCACCCGGTCGTGATGGGCGAGCGCCACATGCCCGAGCGCGCACGCCAGCGCCCGAGCGTACGCGAGCTTGGGCGGCGCGCCGAACGCCATCGAGGCGCTCGTGTCGATGACGAGCGTCACCGCGCCCTCGACCGCCCGCTCGTAGACGCGCACGTGGGCGCGGCCGAACCGCAGGGTCGCGGCCCAATCGAGATCCCGCATGTCGTCGCCGGTCTCCCAGGCGCGGACGCCGAGCAGCTCGCGGCTGCTCCCCGGGCGCGGACCGCCGCGGGCGCGCACGAACCCCGGGTTCGCCAGCCCGCGCCAGCGGAAGGTCAACCGGTCCAGGCGCCTGAGCGTCGCGTGATCGGGCACGAGCGGCGTCATTCGCGCTCTCGCGTCGCCTCGATCGCCGCCTGGACCACGGTGTCCGCGTCGATCCCGTCGGACTCGGCCTCGAGCGCGAGGATCACCCGGTGGCGGAGCGCGGCGGGCGCGACGGCCTCGAGATCGGCGTAGCCGACGTTGAACCGCCCGGCGAGCAGCGCCTTGACCTTGCCGCCGAGCACGAGGGCCTGGGCTCCGCGCGGGCTCGCGCCGAACCGCACCGAGCGCTGGACGACCTCGGGCGCGTCGGGGCTGTCCGGGTGCGTCGCCCGCACGAGGCGCGCGGCGCGCCGGTACACGGCCTCGGCCACGACGATCTCGCGGCAGACGCCGACCAGGTCAGTCAATTCCTCGGCGGTCACCACGGGTCCGGCGGGAGGCGCCGGCGCCCCGGTCGTCAGCTTGAGGATCTCGACCAGATCGTGGATCGCCGGGAACGCGACGCGGAGCTTGAAGAAGAACCGGTCCAGCTCCGCCTCGGGGAGCGGGAAGGTCCCTTCCATCTCGATCGGGTTCTGTGTCGCGAGGACGAAGAACGGCGCAGGCAGGGCGTGCGTCACGCCGGCCACCGTGACGGCCCGCTCCTGCATCGCCTCGAGCAGCGCGGCCTGGGTCTTGGGCGTGGCGCGATTGATCTCGTCGACGTGCACGAGGTTGGCGAACACCGGACCACGGCGGAACGCGACGTCGCGGCCGCCCGCGGCCGTCTCGACGAGGGTGATCGTGCCCGTGATGTCGGCCGGCAGCAGGTCCGGCGTGCACTGGATCCGGGAATGAGGCAGGCCGAGCGCCCGCGCCATGGTGCGCACGAGCAGCGTCTTGCCGAGGCCCGGCACGCCCTCGAGCAGGACGTGTCCGCCCGCGCAGAGCGCGATCAGGGCCGCCTCGACCACGTCGAAGTGGCCGACGACGCGACCCTCGATCTCCGCCGCCAGGCGCTTGAACACCTGCCGGAAGCGCTCGCAGCGGGCCTCCAGTTGCTCGGCGGTCGGATCGTCGGACGGGTGCACGGTCGTCACCTCCCCGCGTGCGTCGCGCGCAGGATCTCGAAGTACCGGACGATGTAGTGGCGGAGCGCGGCGGGCACCGGCTCTCCTCCGAGCGCCGCACCCGCCTCCGCGCCCGAGGGAATCGGCCGCGCGCGAGCCTCCTCGTCGGCCGGCGCGCGCCGGCCGGGCTCAGCGGCGGCGCTGCCGGCGGCCGCCGCGACGCCCATGGCGACGCCCGCGCGTCCCGGAGCCGTGCCGGGCGCGCTGCCGTCGCCGTCCGCGGCACGAGAAGGCCCCGCGCCGCCGGTGGACGGTGACGCCGGCGCGTCGCCAGCGGCGCTGGCCTCCCCCACCGCGCCCGCGCCCGGCGCCCTCGCCGGGAGCAAGGGGGAGGCGACCGGGGGCCGATCGTCTGCGTTCCCCCGGCGCGCCGCAGTGGGCAGGGCGGATCCGGGCGTGACGGGCGCGGGCGGCGTCTCGAGCCCGAGCGCCGAGAGCAGCCCACGCCCCTCGCGCGTCGGTCCCGACGCCGGGGCCGGCCCGGCCGCCCGCTCCGCGCGTGGTGGTGCCGGAGCGATGGTCCGCCCGGAGTCGGCGCCCGGGGCCCGGGGAGCGCCGGCCACGGCCGTCAGCGCTCGGCTCGCCGGCGCGCCGGGCTCGAGCCAGAGGAGCGCGACGCAGAGGAGGAGCCCCGCGGCGAGCCACCCGGGACCGGCGAGCGATGGCCGGGGCAGGCGACCGACATCCAGCGACCGCGCCAGAAGAGCCGCGTCGCGCACGACGAGGCGCGCCATCGCGCCGTCGCGGGAGAGGCACCCGAGGGCCGTCGAGAGTCGCTCGTCGAGCCCGCAGGCCCGGTCGAGAATCGCCGCCACCCGCGCGAGCGCGACGGGCCGGAGCGCCGGCAGGAGGGCAGCGACGCTTGCGGCAGCGACGAGTGCCGCGGCGAGGCGGACGTCCTCGAACGCCGGGAATATCCGGCGCGCGAGCAGGAGCGCGCCCGTGGCGCCGGCCGCGCAGGCGACGATCACGAGGGCGCGCTGGACGAGCCGGCCCCACCAGAGTCGCCACGCGACGCCGGCCAGGAACTTACGGAGATCGTCAGCCGGTGCCCCGGTCACCGGCGCGCTCCCCGCCGCGCAGCGAGCGCGACCACGATCCCCGGGACGGGGGCGACCGCCACGACGGCGGCGTGCACGGCCGCGGACCAGCCCACCACCTGCGCGGTGAACGAGCCGAGCGCGTGCAGGACCACGTAGACGGGAAGCGGACCCAGCGCCACCAGCGCTGCCGCGACGACCGCCCGGAGCCACGCCGCGCCGGCGCGCGCGGCGAGTCCGGTCGGGAGCGCCGCCGTGGGGTCGGGTCCGACCCAGACCCGCACCGCGGCGGCACCGAGGATCGGCGCGGCGACGAGGAGGAAGATCGTTCCCGCGACCCACGTGATCGTGAAGGCGGCGCGCGGGACGGGCGTGAGCGACGCGGAGGTCGGCACCGAGCCCCACACCGCGTCGACGACGTACCACGCGACCGATCCGACGAGGGCCGTGTGGGCGGCCGCGAGGCCGGCGATGCCGGCCCCGTACCGCCCCGAGATGAATCGCCAGGACGCGGCGATCACGCGGCCACCGACGGGCTCTCGATGCGTCCCCGGGAGAGCAGCGTCACGCGGTGGGCATGCCTGGCCAGCTCCGCCGTGTCGTGGGACGCCACGAGGGCGCAGCCGCCGCCGTCGACGTGCCGCCCGAGCTCCCGCCAGAGCGCGCCGCGCGCTTCCGCGTCGAGCCCCGAGCCCGGGTCGTCGAGGAGCAGCACCGGCGGCCGATGCAGGAGGGCGCGCGCGAGCGCCATCCGCCGGAGCAGCCCGCGACTCGCCCACTCCATGCGAAGTCCCGGGAGTCCGCCGAGATCCAGACGCCGCAGCACGTCGTCGACGACGCCCGGAATCGCCGCGCGGGCGATCCCGTGGGCGGCGGCGAAGAACTCGAGGTCCTGGCGCAGGGTCATGTCGGGATAGAAGCCGACGCTCTCCGGGACGTGCCCGATCGCGCCCCGCACCCGCCGGGGCCGGGTGCGCGCGTCGTGGTCCGCGATCACCACCTCGCCGGCGTCCGCCCTGACGAGCGTCGCGCAGATCGCGAGGAGCAGGCTCTTGCCGCCGCCGTTCGGCCCCGTGAGCCCGACGAGCTCGCCGGCGCGCACGTGGAGCGACGCCCCCTGGAGCGCCCACGTCCCGCCGATGCGGCAGCCGACGGACTCGAGGCGGATCACGGGCGCCGCTCCGGCGCGCGTGGCAGCGGCACGACCACGTGCGTGTCGCCGGTGACGCCGACCGCGCCGTCCAGGAAGTCGAGGGAGCGGATCGGACGCGCGAGCGTGGCGAGGAGCAGCGGGCGCGTCTCGACCTCCCCACCGAGGAGCGGGAGCGCCCAGGCGATCTCCGGCAGCGCGCCGTCGCCCGGCGCCGTCGCGCGCGCGTCGACCTCGACGGAGGTCGCCGGCCCCAGATCGCGCAGGGCGCGCGGCGGACCGTCCGCCGGGACGAGGACGACGCTCCGCAGGGTGTGCGGGCCGTCGTTCTCGACGCGCCACGCCCGGCCGTCGCGCCGGGCGCGTACGCGGATGCCGGGATCGGGCCACTCGCCAGCGGCGCGGACCACGGCCGTCTCGCCGACCACCCACTCACGCTCCCAGGCGCCGGCCTCGGCGCGCCAGCGGATGGCGCGCAGCGGGCGGGGCGCCGCGCGCCGCGGCTCGACCTCGACGAGCATCGCGGCGCGCGCGGTCCAGCCCGTCGTCGTGCTGCGGTGCGCTCGCATCCGGAGCACGGAGCTCACGTGCGCCGCCTGCGCGTCCGGTCGCGCCACGAGCAGCGCGGTCTCGTGAACGTCGAGATCGCGCGGACCTCCGGCGCGCGCGAGGCTCCAGGTCCCGACCGCTCCCGCGGCGATCACGAGCCCGACGAGATGGACGCCCGCCCGGCCCGCGGTCGGCCGCCGGGCGGCGACGACCGCGACGCCGCCGAGGAGCGCCGCGTACGCACCGAGGAGGACGCCGAGCGCGGTGCCCGGGCGTCCGGTGGCGTCCTGGGGGCGCGCCGGCGGGCGCGCCCGCTCCCAGCGCCGCAGCAGGGCGAGCGCCGGATCGTCGGCGTGAGCACGCGCGCGGCGGAGCCGCTCGAACGCGGCGCGAGCGTCCGCGGCGCTCGGGGCGACGAGGGTCGTCCCGGCGCCGAGGGCGCGCGCCTCGGTGGCGCCGGGGCGCGTGGCGGCCACCGCCCCGCCCCAGCGCACCCAGGTGTCGAGCGCCGCCGCCTCGACCTGGCCGAGCCGTGCGGTCGCGCCCGGCGTGAGGACGACCAGATCGAACGCCTCGTACGCGCGCCAGATCGAGGGCAGGACGGTGGCGCCGTCGGCGACGAGGACGCGCTCCGCGGGGTCGCCGTGGCCTGCCACGCGGCCCGCGGCCGCGCCGTCCACCCAGACGCGCGCCTCGCCGCCCCGATCGAGCCAGAGCGGGACGGTGATCAGGCGCTGGCCGCGGGCGGGAACGGCCAGCGCCACGTGCACCTTCGCGCTCTGACTCGCGAGCGCCACGCTGCCCCGCCAGGGGACGTCGCCCCCGCGCGCGGCGAGCAGCACCTCGGTCCATCCGCCACGCTCCGGCGCCAGGGCCGTCGCGGTGACGCGCACGCCGCCCGGCGGCGGCGCGGCCTCTGCCGTCGCCGCCGCGGTCAGCACCAGGAGCGCGAGGAGCGCGCGAGACACGCTACTTCTTCGCCTCCCACGTCCGAAGGGCGTAGATCAGCGCCAGGATGGCGTGGGAGGTGCAGAGCTCCGGCCGGTCCTCCCAGCTCTCCGCGCTGCGCGTGTTCACCCAGTACCCCTGGGGCGTCTGCTCCGCGACGAGCTTCGTCACCAGCTCGCGGACCCAGTCGTGCTTGACGCCGTCCTCCGTGGTGACGGTGTCGATCCCGAGGAGATTCCACGTCCGGGCGAAGACGTGGACGTAGTAGTAGTAGGTCTTGGGTCCCCGGCCCGGGTGCTCGTCGACCGTGTAGTGCTTGACGAGCCACTTGAGGGCCGCCTGGATTCGGGGATCGTTGCGGTCGATGTCGGCGTAGATGTAGCTCTTCAGGCCGCCGTAGGTCATCGAGCCGGTCGAGGTCCAGCCGCCCTCGAAGCTGAAGCCGGGGTAGTAGGCGAAGCCACCGTCGTCGAGGGCGCCGGGCTGATCGTTCGATTCCGTCCGGTTCTGGGTGCGCTGCAGGAACTTCACGGCGCGCGCGAGGACGGGATCGCTCGCGGGGACGCCGGTCGTCCGAAGCGCCTCGATCGCGAAGTGGGTGTTGGAGAGGTCGGGCCGGAGGCTCGAGCCGTAGCCGAAGCCGCCGTAGAACTTGTCGCCGGGCTGGTAGCCGAGCGCCTCGACGGTCTGCTGGGCCTTGAGCCACTGCTGGGCCTTCTGGATGAGCGCGCGATCCTTGGGATCGCCGTTGGCCTCGAGCGCCAGCAGACCGAGCGCGGTCGTGTAATTCTTCGTTGCCTCATTGCCGCTGCCATCCGTGATGGCGCCGTCGGGCTTCGCCGCGGCGCGGAACTTCTGGAGGGCGTTCCGCATGAAGGGCCCGTCGTCCTCACGATAGGCGCGGGGGCTGAGGGCGAAGGCCATCACCGCGAGCTCGGTGATGCCGAGGTGGCCGCCCCAGGTGCCGTCCGGCTTCTGCGCCGAGCGGAGCCAGCGGAGGCCGTCGTCGATGGCGCGCCGGGCCCGGCCGACCACCGCCGGGTCGGACCCTGCGGCGACGGGCCACGGAGCGAGCGTCGTGGCCAGGAGGCTCGTGAGGACGAGCGTGGCGATGCTCTTGCCGATCGAGGTGCGTGTCACCGTGCGGTTCCTCCTCGATGATGACTCATGGCGTGCGCGCGAGGCTCTCCTTGAGGGCGCGGACCGCGAACGACGTCGCGAGCACGGGACGGCTCTCGAGCCACCGCGGATCCTCGGTGTTGGTCCACGCGCCGTCGGCCTGCTGGCGCGCCAGCAGGCCGGCGGCCAGCTCGCGCCGCCACGAGCGCGCGCGCCCGCTCGCATCCGTCAGGGTGTCCACGGACCACCGGCGCAGCGTGTGGCTCATGTAGAAGAACGAGTGGAAGAGCGTCTGTTGCCCGAGCCCCGGGTTCTCCTCGGCCGTGAAGCGCTCGCTGATCCACGCGAGCGCCGCCTGGACGCGCGGGTCGTCCCGCGGGAGCGCGGCGTCGCGATAGGCGCTGAGCCCGGCGTACGTCATGGTGCCGTACGAGGTGGTACCGCCCGCGAAGCTGAATCCCGGAGCGAACACGAAGCCGCCGTCTTCCGCCGCCCACGGCTGGTCGTTGGACGTCCGGAGGTTCTGGCAGCGGCTCACGAAGCGCACGGCGCGCGCCCAGTACGGATGTCCCGCGCCGAGGCCGCTCTCCGCGAGCGCGCGCATGGCGAAGAAGGTCGCGTCGAGGTTGGCCTTGTTCCGGTCGACGAGCGTGCCGCCGAAGAGCGGATCCGAGGGGGCGAAGCCGTTCGCCTCGCTCGCCTGGAGGCGGACCAGGTACGCCTGCGCCGCACGGATGCGATCGCGGTATCGCGGGTCGCCGCTGGCGACGAACGCGAGGAGCGCCACCGCGGTGGTGTAGTGCCGGATGTCCTCCTGGTAGATGCCGCCATCCGGCCGCACCCAGCGCTCGAGGTACGCGAGTCCGCGGGCCGTGGCGGCCCGGCCCTCGGGGGACGGGTCCGCCGAGGGCTGGAGCAGCGCGAGCACGGCGACGGCCGTCAGCCCGACGTGCGCCTCCCAGGACCCATCCGCCTGCTGCCGGCCGGCGAGAGAGGACACTCCGCGCGCGATGGCGCCGTCCACCGGCTCGGCGCCCTCGCCTACGCCCAGGGCGCCGACCACGGCAGCGCACACGAGGGCGACGGCCGCGCGCGTCATCGAGGACCTCCCGCGAGCGGGCGCGTGGCGCGCAGCGCGCGGACCGCCGCGGCGAGCAGGAGGCATCCCGCCACCCCGTACAGGAGCGCCGCGGTCGCCAGGCCCGGGTACGAGATCTCCACGTGCCCCAGCGGCGACAGCGCGTAGACCCACTGCATGTGCACGAGGTCGAGGCCGGAGATCCCGGCGGCGACGACCCAGGGGCACACGAGCACCGCCGCCTGCACCAGGGCCGGGTGCGCTCCGAAGAGCGAGACGAGCGGCGCCAGGATCAGCGGGGCGCCGAGCATGATGCCGAGGACTCCGAGCGTGGCCGCCCCCGCGCCCACGACGCCCGGATAGCGCGCCGACGCCCAGGTGGCGAGGCCGATCGCGAACAGCGCGAACGCGAGGAGCAACAGGCGGGCGCGGAGGACGCTCGCGAGCGACGGGCCGCCGGCGAGCAGGGTCGCCAGCAGCCAGACGCCGCCGCCGCCGAGCACGACGAGCGCGACGGTGGCGAGCCGCGAGCCGACGCCGCGCAGAACGGCGCGCGCGCGGCCGCGCGCGGTCACTGCCAGCGCGACGCGCAGGGCGGCGGAGCGCTCGGCGGCGAGCGCCTGCGACCACACGGGCAGCCCGACCAGGAAGAGCAGGCTCACCTCGACCTGGGGCATCAGCTGCGCGATGCGCGGCCCGGGCCTCGGCCCCGCCATGTCCAGCCCCGGGAGCGCCCAGCCCACCAGGCCCATCACGGCCGCCGTCGCCCCCACCGAGACCGGAATCGCCCTCGTCCTCACGCGGTGCTGGCGTAGTCGAGGAGGAGCTGGAACTGGGCCGGGAGGCTCTGCTCGGTGACGCCGATAGGCTCCTTGAAGAAGCAGGCCGTGTGGGTCATGAAGCCCGCCTCGCCGCGGCGCAGCGCCAGCTCGGCGAGCCGCGCCAGGTCGAGGACCAGCGGCGCCGCCAGCATCGAGTCGCAGCCCTGCCACGTGAACTGCATCGCCATGCGTGTCCCGAGGAAGCCCTCGAAGTGGATGAAGTCCCACGCGGTCTTCCAGTCGGTGAGCGACGGGACGTACTCGATGCCGACCTTGGTGTCGGGACTGTAGCCGAGGATCGCGGGCAGGACGTTGCCCTTGCTCGCGAGCTTCGACTCGCGCGCCGCCGGATCGGCGAGGACGCGCCCGTCGCTGTTGCCCAGGAGGTTGTAGCCGAGCCACGCGAGGACGCGCAGGTTGCGCTGGACGAACATCGGCGCGAGCGCGGTCTTCACGAGCGTCTCGCCCGTCTTGCCGTCGCTCCCGCAGTAGGGCACGCGGCGCGCGTGGGCCAGCTCGCCGAGCGCGGCCACGCGCGGCCCCCGCGACGGGGTGAAGTTCACGTAGGCGCAGCCCGCGCGCATCGCCGCGTACGCGTAGAGCACGCTCGCGCTCACGGCGGATGCGTCGTCGGCGTCGAGCGCCGCCTCGAAGGCGGCCAGCGAGTGGTGGGCCGGCGAGTCCGGCACCGGAGGCTCGGTCGAGGCGAGGTTCATCACGACGACGCGCTCGACCGAGGCCCGCTCGCGGAAGCGCGCGATCGCCTCCGTCACGCGGCCCACCGCCTGGCGCAGCGTCCCGCGCGCCGCGCTCGCCGTCGCCGGGGCCTCGCGGGCGAGGCCCTCGGAGATGACGTCGTCGATCCCCTCGAGCTCGGGCGCGACGGCTTCGAGGACCGGCGACGGAATGACGCCGTGGTCGCGATGGATCTGCCAGGCCCGGCGCGCGACGCGCTCCTGCCTGACGTCGCAGCCGCCGAAGACCAGGTTCGCGACCGGGGCCAGGTCGAGCGGCTTCAGCTCGGGCAGCTCCGTCACGAGTCCCGTCGAGCCCGCCAGGCCCCGGGCGATCGCCCGGGCCCCGAGCATCGCCGTCACCGCCACGTCGCCATAGGCGCCGATGATCCAGACTCCGACACGCTCGGACATGGTTCCTCCTCTTGCTCGTCACGTGACTGCGCTTCATCATGAGCAGGCAGCATGCCAACGAATGCGAGGCTTTGTCCGGAAAACGCTACGAGAATTCAGCTACTTGGCTCTGGGGCTATGACTGGACGTACGATCTCTTGTACAGCACGTGTACAGCTACAAATGGCGACTGCAAGACTCTCGATATCCGGAGACAGCACCGGCGATGCCGTTCTGGGCACCGCCGGTGCGCAGGGATCAGAGCCAGCCGCTCGCGATCACCTCGTGCGCGGCGTGGCGCTCGCCTGGTTCGACTGGCAGATCTCGTCCTCGTTCAGGGCGGCCTCGCGCACCACCCAGTAGTACGTGACGTTGTTGGTCAGGGGACCCTGGTCCAGGTAGAACCCGGTGCCGCTGTTGACCACGGCGATCTTCAGATACGGCCCGCCGCTGGTCGTCCCCCGGTACACGTTGTAGTGGTGCGCTCCGGCCTTCCACGTCCAGCGGAGTTCCGCCTTGCCGGGCTTGGCGCGTGCGGAGAGGTCGCTGACGCAGGCGCACGCCGGATCCGTCGCGCTCCTCACGACGACCTGCGCCGAGTCCGTGTCCGTGAGGTTCGGGAAGCCGCTGCTCGGGAAGGACGCGGCGGTGTTGTCGGTCACGCGGAGCTGGATCAGGTAGCTCCCGATGCCCAGCGCCTGGAAGAACGCCGTCACGTCGGGCTGGGTGCCGACCGCGTCGTTGAAGGTCGCGTTGCCGTCCAGCTCCCACGCGTACTCGATGATCGTGTCCGGCGGCATCCCGGGCTCGCTCTGGCCCTCGTCGGGGTTGGTCGAGCCGGTGCCGTCGAGGAACCACGGCGTGCGGTTCTCGCAGAAGTTGTAGGGCCCGCCGGCATCGGCCGTCGGCTCGAGCGGCGGCGTCGACACCACGATGGTCAGGATCGTCTCCGCGGTCTTGACGGGCACGCTGTTGTCGGTGACGCGGAGCTTGACGGGGTAGTTGCCGACCGCGGGGAAGCCGACGGTCGTCGAGACGCCGCTCACCTCGAAGATCCCGTTGTTGTCGAGGTCCCACTCCCACATGACGATGCTCTTGGTCGGGTCCTGGTGGAAGGAGCCCGCGCCGCTCAACTGGATCGTCTGGCCCGCGACGGCGGGGTTCGGCACGGCGGTGGCGACGGCCACGGGCTGGCCGGACTCGAACACCGTCCGGTTGAGCATCAGGATGGCCCAGGCCGTCTCGAAGGGATACTGTCGGCTGTCGAAGTTGTGGCCGGACCAGTAGCCGGCCGCGTTCTGGTCGTTGACGAGGGTCCGGGCGACCCCGTCGGTGGGATCGCCTTGACTCACCTGGGCCGCATACCAGTCGATCGGGTTCACGCCGGCGGTCGAGGACTGGAGGAGCGTGATCGGCTCGGCCACCCCGTCGCCGTTGGAGTCGTGCAGAAGCATCGACTTGGTGAACGAGAAGAGGCCGTAGTAGTAGTCCTTGATGGCGTTGCCCGCACCGCCGGTGTTGCCGAAGCGGTCGCGTATGAACGTCTCGGCGTTGTCCCACGAGGGCGCTCCCACGCTGCCGCGGCCGATTCCGTTCATGACCATCTGCACCATCCCGGACGGCGTCACAGCGTACGGGCCCCAGACCGGGCCGGTGCTCGTGTAGCCGAACGACCCGTTCGCCGCCTGCGAGTAGATGAGCCACTCCCTGTTGGCGGCTTTCACGAGCGCGTTGACGACGGCGCCGAAGTTCCGCTCCGCGCCGATGACCCCGATCGCGGCCCACTGGTTGGCCGAGTTGTCGGGGAACTGGTTCACGCTGTATCGCCACCCGCCGCCGGAGAGGCTGGCCGTCACCAGACTGTCGTACTGAGCGTAGGCGTAGTAATCGATCATGTCCTGGACGATCGCTTGATAGCTCCGGCCGAGGATACCGGGATTGGCGCCCGCGGGAGCCTGTCCTGTCGTGGTGACCTTGGCGGGCGTCCCGCTCGCCACGATCGCGTCGATGAACATGCCGCCCTGGTAAAGCTCGGTGCCCTGGGTGACATAGATCCCGTGGCCATTGCCGTTGGCGTCCGGATTGAACGTCCCCTCGGGGTTCGTCTGCGAGGCAGGAATCGCGGTCGAGGTCAGGAGCTGGAAGACCCGCCTCATCCCCCGCTGAACCGTCTCCGTGTACGGGTTGCTCGCATCCCCGCTCTCGCTGTGGCCGTTGGACAGGAACGCGTTCACGTTGGCGGCGGTGTTCGAGTAGTTGCCCGAGGAGGCGTTGCAGGTGCCGAAGGGGCACGACAGCCAGTCGCCGACGTCGGCGCCGCTCACGACCATCCGGTTCTGGGTCTTGTGGAGGTACCAGAGCCCCTCGTCGATGGCGCGGTTGACTTCGACTGCGAGCGACTGCGCCTCGATCTTGACGTAGTACTGCTTGCTCGCCGACTCGTTGGTGCTGGTGTCCGTCACGGTGAGGGTCGCGGTGAAGATCGTCCCGACCGGGCCCGTATAGGTATGGGTCGCGTCGATCGCGTAATGGCGGCGCTGGGTGCCTGCCGGTGTGCCGGTGCCGATGACAGCGCCCGTCTGCACCGGGCTTCCGTCGCCGAAGTCCCAGGTGTACTGGATGACGAAGCTTGGCGAGACGCCGAACACATCCGAGGTGCCCTTGAGGGTGATCGGCTTGCCGCTCCAGGTGTCGTGCGGAATGAGCGGATTGATGGCCACCCACGGCACCGTCTTGACGACGGGCATGACCGCGTGCGCCACTCCCGGGATCGCCATCACGCCGAGGGCCAGGACCGCGAACGTCGCCACGAGGGCACGGATGCCTGCGCGTGTCATTTTCCCGTCTCCCGGTTTCCTGTCTCCTGCATTCCTGGAATTGTTCTGGCGCACGCCTCCCGGCGAGATCTGGAACTCGTCGGAGATCGTCCTACCGCCGTCGCGAGCTACGAGAGCGCAGGCTGGCCGCCGCCAGGCCTGCGAGGCCGGCCGCCAGGATGATCAGACTGGTCGGCTCGGGCACGCCCACCGGGCCGCCGGTGATGCCCAGGCCGCCGGTCATGTAGATCGCGTACGGGCTGTCGGGGTCGGTCTGCGAGAGGTAGAAGCCGGACAGCGGCGCAACGTCGGTGACCGTGAAAGTGAGCGTTGCCGTCTCCCCCGCGGCCAAGAGGAAGTTCCACAGTAGGGCCATCGAGACGTCGTCGGGCGAGCTCGAGGGCACCCCATTCGAATCGTCCAGCGTGCCCGCGGTGAAGTTCGTGTAGATATCGCCGAAGACATATTCCGGTTCGTCGATCTCCCAGGACAGGCCAGCGGGTTTGCTCCCAACATTGACGGCTTCCCCGTACTCGTTGGTGAAGCCTCCTGGATCGGTCTCGTCGATCTCGTGGTCGAGGAAGAGGCCGACGACATGGCTTCCCGCACCGCTCACGGAGACCGTGAGCGTCCCGAGACCTGTCGAGTAATTGAAGCCGGCGTCGCTCACCCCGGGCGGCACCGGGTCACCGAGAAGCGAGTCGCTGATCGTACCGTCGATGTTGAAGATCCACTCGAAGAGCACGACATCGACGGCGTACGCCGGCGCAGCGCCGACCCACAACGACCCGGCGACGAGAGCAACGATCGCGAGCACTTTTCGCATGGCTAGCCCCCTGAGCTTGCCGCCTAAAACCATCAAGACCCGTGCCAGCGTCTTCAGCGCCCTCGGTCAATGAGCTAACCACTCGAAACTGGGAACGATTCCTGGGATAGCGCTGGCGCGTCACATTTCCGGATCGGCCCCGACCTCGCGTTCTGTCAAGTTCGCCAACAGGGCCGAACGCACCACCGGCGATGCCGCGTGTGCGGCATCGCCGGTGGCTAGACGCCAGAGTCTAGCGGCGAGCGGCTAGCGGCCGCGCAGCGTAGCGCTCGCCTCGTTCGACTGGCAGAGCTCGTCGCCGTTCAGCGCGGCTTCGCGCACCACCCAGAAGTACTTGGCGCCGCCGGGCGCGCTCGTGTCGAAGTAGATTCCGGAACCGCTCACGACCTGGGTGCTGACCGTGGCGATCTTCGCGTACGGCCCGCCCGCGGCGGTCCCGCGGTAGACGTTGTACTGAATCGCCCCGGACCGCCACGTCCAGCGGAGCCTTCCGTTGAAGGAGGCGCCGTTGAGGACGACGTTGGCCGTGAGGTCGCTGACGCAAGAGCACGCCGGATCGCCCGCGTCCTTCACGTTCACCTGCGCCGAGTCCGTGTCCGTGAGGTTCGGCATCCCGCTCGAGGGGTACGCCGCTGCCGTGTTGTCGGTCACGCGGAGCTGGACCAGGTAGTTCCCCACGCCCAGCGCCTGGAAGAAGGCCGTGACGTCGGGCTGGGCGCCGAGGGCGTCATTGAAGCTGTTGTCGCCGCTGAGCTCCCACGCGTACTCGGTGATCGTGTCCGGCGGCATCCCGGGCTCGCTCTGGCCCTCGTCGGGATTCGAGGAGGCGGTGCCGTCGAGGAACCACGGCGTCTTGTTCGTGCAGAAGTTGTACGGCCCGCCCGCTTCCGCGGTCGGCGGCAGGGGCGGCGTGGAGACGATGATGGTCGCGGTGGTGACGGCGGTCTTCGCCGGCACGCTGTCGTCGGTGACGCGGAGCTTGACGGGATAGTTGCCGACGGCCGGGAAGCTCACGGTCGTCGCGACGTTGCTCACGTCGTAGGTGCCGTCGTTGTCGAGGTCCCACTCCCACATGACGATGCTCTTGGTGGGGTCCTGGTGGAAGGACCCGGCGCCGCTCAGCTGGATCGTCTGGCCCGCGACGGCGGGGTTCGGGGTGGCGGTGGCGACGGCCACGGGCAGGCCGGACTCGAAGACGGTCCGGTTGAGCATCAGGACCGCCCACGCGGTTTCGAAGGGATACTGCAAGCTGTAGTAGTTATGGCCGTACCAGTACCCGGCCGCGTTCTGATCGTTGATGAGGGTCCGCGCGACCCCGTCGGTGTTGTTGGCGGAGTTCGGTTGGGCCAGATCCTGCTGAGCCGCGTACCAGTCGATCGGGTCGACGCCGGCGGTCGAGGACTGCAGCAGCGTGATCGGCTCGGAGACGCCGTCGCCGTTGGCGTCGTGCAGGAGCATCGACTTCGTGAACGAGAAGAGGCCGTAGTAGTAGTCCTTGATGGCGTTGCTGGCCCCGCCGGTGTTGTGGAAGCGGTCGCGGAGATAGGTCTCGGCGGTATCCCACGAGGGCGGTCCCGCGTTGCCGCGGCCGATCCCGTTCATGACCATCTGCACCATGCCGGACGGCGTGACCGCGTAGGGGCCCCATGCGAAGGAGTTGGCCGCCGTGTAGCCGAACGACCCGTTCGCCCCCTGCGAGTAGACGAGCCAGTTCACGTTCGCCACCTTGACTTCCGGAGGGACGGTCGTACCGAAGCTTCGCTCGGCGGCGATGATGCCGACGGCGGCCCACTGGTTGGCCGAGTTGTCGGGGAAATTCTCCCAGCCGTACCGCCACCCGCCGTAGCCCGCGGCCGGGGGGTCGTACATGCCGTAGGCGTAGGAGTCGACCATGTCCTGGACGATGTCCCCGTACGTGCGGCCGGCGATGTTGGCGCCGCCCGTCGGGACGACGGCGTTCGGCGTCCCGGTGGCGACGATCGCGTCCAGGAACGGACCGCCCTGGTAGGGGTAGTCACTCTGGTTCACCCTGATTCCCAGGCCGTTGCCGTTGCTGTCGGGGCTGAACGTGCCGACCCCATCGGGCGGAGCGGGTTCGGTGGCCGGGATCGCCTCCGCGAGCAGGAACTCGAAGAGACGGCGCATGCCGCGCTGGACGGTCTCGGTGTACGGATTGCTGGCGCTGCCCGCCTCCGAGTGGCCGTTGGACAGGAACGCGTTCAGGTTGGCCGGCGTGACGGCATAGTAGGTGCTGCTCGCGCAGCGTGTGCCACACGACGTCGACTCGAGCCAGTCGCCCTTGTCCATGCCGTCGTTGTAGCGGCGCATGGTCTTGTGGAGATACCAGAGCCCCTCGTCGATCGCGCGGTTCACCTCGATCTCGAGCGACTGCGCCTGGATCTTGACGTAGTACTCCTTGCTCGCGGTCTCGTTGGTGGTGGTGTCGCGCACCGAGAGGCGCGCGGTGAAGATCGTCCCCTCGGCGCCCGTGTACGTGTGCGTCGCCTCGATCGCGTAGCGGTTGGTGACCGTGCCCGTCGCGACCGGGGTGCCGTCGCCGAAGTCCCAGGTCCACTCGAAGTTCGCGGCCTGCTGATCGGAGGTGCCCTTGAGCGTGATCGACTTGCCGCTCCACGTGTCGTGGGGGATGAGGGGGTTGGTGGCGAGCCAGGGCACCGTCTTGACGACGGGCATGACCGCGTGCGCCACTCCGGAAGTCGCCACCACGCCGAGGGCAAGAACCACGAGCGTCGCCAGGACCCGGAATCCTGAATGTTTCATTCGTCCTCCCGCATTTTTGGAATCGTTCCGCTTCTCTCCAAGGGGCGTGCCAAGTATTGAAACTCCACTGGTTCGGGCCATCACGAGCAGGGCGCCATATCTCCAGCGGCAGGCGGCCTCGCCCTTTGTAAATCCTGCCGACATCCCCGGGGCCGCTATGGGTCGATCCTGACGTAGGTGGAGTCCATCTGCCCCCCCCGTTCGAAGTGGACGCGCAGCATCTGGGACGGCTGGGCAGCCGCCTGGGTCAGAGCCTGGGTCAGCGTCAGCGTGGCGCCGGGAACCAGACCGTTCACGTCCCGGATGACGTCCCCTCGGCGCACTCCGAGGGCATCGAACAGCCCTCCGGGAAGCACCTCCCGGACCCATACGCCCGTGTCCCCGAGGGGCGACACCTGGTGCACGAGCTCGGGGGCGCGGCCGAGGCGGGCCAGCTCGTCCCGGCGGATCCTCGGGATCGCGACCTCGTCGCCCTCACCCGCCGCGGCCTTCGGCGGTCGGGGAACGCCGGTCGGCGGAACGCCCTGGCCCTGAGGCGAAATGGCGAGCCGCAACTCGACGGTGGCCCCCTGGTAGTCGAGGAGGACGCGCCGGGCCGAGATGTCGAGGACACGCCCTCCCGCGACGAGGTCCCCGATCCGGTAGATCGCGGTCTTCCCCGTCGAGCGGTCCTGGATGACGGCGAGTGGCGCGCCCCCTTCTCGAACGATCGCGCCCACGACGACGAGCTGGGCTCCGGGCTGACTGCCCTCGGCCCCGCCCGGCGCGAGCGCGACGGCAGCGACGCACCCGCACAGGATGGCGAATCGCCATCCGGTCATGGCCCGGCGTCCGCCGAGAGGGCCTGGATCCGCTTCCTCAACGTCGTGCGATGGACCCCGAGCAGGTCGGCGGCCCGGACCTGGTTGCCCCCGGTCATCGCGAGGGCTGTCGCGACCAGCTTCGCTTCGACGGCTTCGACCAGCTCGTGATAGATCGAGCCGGCGCCCCGGCCGCCCTGCAGGCGCGCGCGAAGCTCCGCCTCTGCGGCCACGGAGAGCGAGAGGCTCCCGTCGCCCCCGGCCGGACGGGGTTCGCCTGCGACCTCCCTCGGCAGATCCTCCCGGTCGATGATCCCGTCGCGCGCGAGCACCGCTGCCCGCCGGATCGCGTTTTCCAGCTCGCGGACGTTCCCGGGCCAGTCGTAGCGGCACAGCGCCGACAGGGCGGCGGGGCTCACGCCCCGCAGGGACTGGCCGGTCTCGCCGGTGGCCATCTGCACGAAGTGCGCGACCAGCTCAGGCACGTCCTCCAGGCGCTGGCGGAGCGGCGGAACCCGGATGGTGACGACCTGGAGCCTGAAGTAGAGATCCTCGCGGAACCGCCTGGCCGCGACCTCGTCACGCAGCGACCGGTTGGTCGCCGCGATGACGCGCACGTCGACCTCGACGGGCCGGGTGCCGCCGAGGCGCTCGATCCGGCCGTCCTCGAGCACGCGGAGCAGCGCGGTCTGCTGGGCGGGCGGGAGCTCCGCGACCTCGTCCAGGAAGAGCGTGCCCGTGTGCGCCCGCTCGTAGCGCCCCGGCCGCGGCGCGACGGCGCCGGTGAAGGCGCCGCGCTCGTGCCCGAACAGCTCGCTCTCGAAGAGCGACTCCGGGACCGAGCCGCAGTTGATGGCGACGAACGGCCCCTGGCGGCGGCGGCCGTACTCGTGGATCGCACGGGCCACCAGCTCCTTGCCCACGCCGCTCTCGCCCTCGACGAGGACCGTGGCGTCGCTGCGGCTCACGAGGGCGATGAGCTTGTAGACCTCCTGCATCGCCACGCTGCGCCCGACCAGGCGCGACCGGCCCGGACCGTCCACGTCCGGCACACCGGCTTCCCCGCTGGAACCTGACAGGCGCGCGTCCCTGCCGGCCAGGGCCCTGGCGACCAGCGCCCGCACCTGGTCGAGGTCGAGCGGCTTGTGCAGGTACTCGAACGCTCCCTTGTGCATCGCGGCGACGGCGGCGTCGACGTTGCCGTACGCCGTCATCAGGATCACCGGAACGTCAGGCGCCAGGGCCCGGGCGCGCTCGAGGATCTCGAGTCCGCCGGCCCCAGGCATCCGGATGTCGGAGATGATCAGGTCGGGCGGCCGGGCCTGGAACCGCTCGAGCGCCTCGGTCGCCGTGCCGGCGAGGTCGACCTCGTGGCCCTCGCCCGTGAGGAAGGCCCCGAGCGCCCAGCAGATGTTCGCCTCGTCGTCGACGATCAGGATCCGCGCCATCAGACGATCGCCTCCTCCAGCGGCGCCGGCTCGAGCCGCGCCCCCGCGCCCGCGGGTCCCAGGGGCAGCCAGACCGTGGCGACCGCCCCGCCGTCCGGCCGGTTCTGCAGGCGCATCCCGCCGCCGTGCTCCTCGGCGGTCCGCCCGCAGAGGGCGAGGCCGAGCCCCGCCCCCTCGGGTTTCGTCGTGAAGAACGGCTCGAAGGCCCGCGCCTGGGCGAGCGGGGAGAGGCCCGTGCCCTCGTCCGTGATCGTCAACTCGATCCGGGCCGAGCCGTCGCCGCCGTCCGCGCGGCGGGTCACGATCGTGATGGTCCCGCCGGAAGGCATCGCGTCCGCCGCGTTGAGGAGCAGGTTCAGAACGAGCTGCTTCAGACGATCGGGGTCCGCGTCGACCCTCGCGGGCGCCGCCAGGTCCTCGGTCACGACGATCCCGCGGTGCCTGAACTGCTCGCCGACGAGGGCGGAGATCTCCTGGACCAGCCGCGAGAGGTCGACGGGTGCTCGACGCATCGGCCGATCATGCGTGGCGGCGAGGAGTCCCTGGACCAGCAGCTCGAGCCGGTCGATCTCGCCGATGATCTTCGTGCAGGCCTCGCCCGGAACGGTGCGGTCGGCGTGGTGGCGCCCCAGGAGCTGCGCGAGCATCCGCATGGCCGTCAAAGGGTTCCTGACCTCGTGGGCGACGGTGGCCGCGATCTGGCCCATCGCCGCGAGCCGTTCGGACCGGACCAGGCGCGCCTCGGAGGCGGCGATCTTGGCGATCATCTGGTCGAACGCCTCGGCCAGCGCGGCGAGCTCCGGGATGCGGGGCCGGGCGGTCGTGTGCGCGAGGTCGCCGCCCGCGACGATGCGCGTCGACTCGACGAGCCGGTCGAGCGGTCGCGTGATGCTCCGCGTCACGAAGTGTCCCCACGCGAGCATCAGGAGGAGGCCCGCCAGCGCCATCAGCACGAGCGTGCTCACCAGCCGGCCCCGGGCGGCGTCGAGCGGCGCGAGCGGGGCGAAGAAGGCCAGGGCCTGCACGGGCGCGGCCTCCGCGGGCATGGCGATCGACAGCACCCTGTAGCCGCTGGCGCCGACGCGTGCGGCGGCGAGGCGCGGAGTCCCGGAAGCCGAGCGCCCTGCCAGCGCGGCGGCTTCCTCCGCCACGCGCTCGTCGAGGGTGCTGGTGATCACCGTCCCGCCAGGGCCCACGACGACCACGTCCGCCGCGACCGCCACCTTGAGCTGGGCCAGGAGCGCTGGGGTGAACGCGAATCCCCCGTGAGCGATGCGCTCGGCCGCGGCGCCGAGGTGCTCCTCGAGCCGCCGATCGGCGTCGCGCGCCAGCACCCAGGTCGCCATCAGCGTGCCGGCGCCGACGAGCGCCACCAGGCCCAGCGCGAAGGGAAAGACGATCCGCCAGTAGAGTCGCATGGGAACTGTTCAGGTTTCGGACAGGTAAGCAACCTGCGTTCCAGAAAGCGCCAGGCCTGATTTTCATGGAGTTTGGCGCACACTGAGCCGAAACGCCGTGAAGACTTGATAATTTTGCTGACGCAGCTGGTCTTGGATTCGGGCTGTCTATTCGCTGTACAGGAGGAGAACATTTCGTAGACACGTGAAATCACGAAGCTCTTCGTCGGGATCTCATATGTAAAAGACGCCGACACTTCTCGTTCATCTTGCCTGCCGATCCCAGCGAAATTGCTTCTCGAGCGGTTTGGTCCGATGAATGCATCGTTGCTAATCGTGATCACGCTGACGGCGATTCAGGACGCGCTCGTCGGACTCGTGGCGCAACGCGTGCCGGCGACCGGGTTGGCGTGGCTCGAGGTCGCCGCCGGCGTCCAGCCGGAGTTCGATCGCGCGGCGTTTCTCGACGCCTTTGCGCTGGCGACGCGTCGGCTGAGCCGGGCGCCGCTCGACGTCACGCCGGACGAGGCGGGGACCCTCGCGGCGCTCGGGATCGAGTGGCCGATCGGCGTCTGGGGCGTCGACGACGCGGGACGCGCGGCGCTCCTGGTCTCCGCCGCCGCGCGGCTCCGGGCGAGCGAGTTCGAGGGGGTGCTCGAGGACGTCTACCAGCACGGCGACAATCGCGAGCGGCAGGCGGTGCTCCGGACCCTGCCGCTGCTCCCCGAGCCGGCGCGCTTCCTTCCGCTCGCCGTCGACGCCTGCCGCATGCACATCCAGCCGCTGTTCGAGGCCGTCGCGTGCGAGAACCCGTACCCCGAGGCGCACTTTCCCGACCTGAACTTCAACCAGATGGTGCTGAAGGCGCTGTTCATCGGCGTGCCCCTGGCGCGCGTCGTCGGCCTCGAGCGGCGTCTCACGCCCGAGCTGGCGCGGATGGCCGGGGACTACGCCAGCGAGCGCGCCGCGGCGGGCCGGAGCATTCCAGCGGACATCGGTCTCGTCACCGCGGGACGAGGGAGCCCTCCATGAAGCTCTTCGATCCACACATCCACATGACGTCGCGGACCACGTCCGACTACCAGGCCATGGCCGAGGCCGGCGTGGCGGCCGTCGTCGAGCCGGCCTTCTGGCTGGGCCAACCCCGGATGCACGTCGGGACCTTCGAGGACTACTTCGGCATGCTGGTCGGCTGGGAGCGCTTCCGCGCCAGCCAGTTCGGCGTCCGGCACTTCTGCACGCTCGCGCTGAACCCGAAAGAGGCGAACAACCCGCGGATCGCCCAGGGCGTCATCGATCTGCTGCCCCGGTACCTGACCAAGGACGGCGTGGTCGCGGTGGGCGAGATCGGCTACGACGACATGACGCCCGAGGAGGAGAAGTACTTCGCCGCGCAGCTCGAGCTGGCGCTGCGCTTCGATTTGCCCGTGCTCGTGCACACGCCGCACCGGGACAAGAAGCGCGGCACGGAGCGGAGCCTCGCGCTCGTCAGGGAGCTCGGCGTCCCGGAGGCGCGCGTCCTCATCGACCACAACAGCGAGGAGACGCTGCCGCTCGTGCTGGCGACCGGCTGCTGGGCCGGCCACTCGATCTATCCGTTCACGAAGATGGACGAGACGCGCATGGTCGCGCTCGTGAAGAAGTACGGACCCGAGCGGATCCTCGTCAACAGCGCGGCCGACTGGGGCGTGAGTGATCCGCTCAAGGTGCCCAAGACCGTCGCCGCGATGCGGGAGGCCGGCATCCCGGAGACGACGATCGAGACGATCGTCTGGCGCAACCCGGTCGCCTTCTTCGGCCAGAGCGGCCAGCTCGACGTCGAGGACGTCGCCCACCGCCCCGACGTCGACCAGACGCGCCTCTTCGAGGGCAGCTCCGTCCTGCGCGGCCAGACGCCGGTGGTGCAGGCCGGCCAGCGCGCGCGGGGGTGATGCACCGGACGCTGGTCCTCGACGTCGTCGGCCTCACGGGCGAGCTGCTCGGAGCCGACACCCCGCACCTGGCGGCGCTCGCCCGCGCGGGCGGCGCGCGGCCGCTCGTGACGATCCTGCCGGCGGTCACCTGCGCGGTCCAGTCCACGTTCACGACGGGGCTGCTCCCGCGGGAGCACGGGTGCGTGGCGAACGGGTGGTATTTCCGCGACCTCTCCGAGGTGTGGTTCTGGCGCCAGTCGAACCGGCTCGTCGCCGGGGAGAAGATCTGGGACGCGGCCCGGCTCAAGGACCCGGCGTTCACGTGCGCGAAGCTCTTCTGGTGGTACAACATGTACAGCGCGGCGGACTACGCGGTCACGCCGCGCCCGCTGTATCCCGCCGACGGCCGGAAGATCCCCGACGTCTACACGGAGCCCCCGGAGCTGCGCGCCGCGCTCACGGAGCGCCTCGGCCCCTTCCCGCTCTTCAAGTTCTGGGGGCCCGGCGCGGACCTGGCGTCCACGCGCTGGATCGCCGCGTGCGCCGAGCTGGTCGAGGCGCGGTACCGCCCCACGCTCACGCTCGTCTACCTGCCGCACCTCGACTACGGGCTCCAGAAGCTCGGCCCGCGCCACCCCGAGATCCGGCGCGAGCTGGCGGCGGTCGACGCGGTGTGCGGCGACCTGATCGCGCGCGCGCGCCGCGACGGGACGCGCGTGATCGTGCTCTCCGAGTACGGCGTCACCGCGGTGAGCGCCCCCGTGCACGTCAACCGGGCCCTGCGCGAGGCGGGGTGGCTCCGCGTCAAGCCGGAGCTCGGGCGGGAGATGCTCGACGCCGGCGCCTCGGACGCCTTCGCCGTCGCCGACCACCAGGTGGCGCACGTGTACGTCCGGCGGCCGGCGCTCGTGCCGGAGGTCAAGCGGCTCCTGGAGCGCCTCCCCGGAGTCGAGGCCGTGCTCGACGAGCCGGGCAAGCGGGCGCACGGTCTCGACCATGGGCGCTCGGGCGAGCTCGTGGCGCTCACGCAGGCCGACCGCTGGTTCACCTACTACTACTGGCTCGCCGATCGCCTCGCGCCGGACTTCGCGCGGACCGTCGACATCCACAGGAAGCCCGGGTACGACCCGGTCGAGCTCTTCCTCGACCCGGCGCTGCGCTGGCCCGGGCTCAAGATCGGCTGGACCCTCGCGAAGAAGGCGCTCGGGTTCCGCTACTTGATGGACGTGATCCCGCTCGACGCCGGGCTCGTCCGGGGCTCGCACGGCCGCCCCACCGAGCGTCCCGAGGCCGGTCCGGTCTTCCTCACGAGCGAGGCGCCGCTGCTCCCCGACGGGCCCGTCCCCGCGACCGACGTCAAGCGCCTCGTCCTCGACCACGTGTTCGCGCCATGAGCGGCCGCCTGCGCTTCGGGTACAACACGAACGGCTTCGCCCACCACCGGCTCGGTGACGCGCTCGCCATCCTCTCCCGGCTCGGCTACGACGGCGTGGCGCTGACGCTCGACTGGCATCACCTGGACCCGACGCGGGTCTCTCGCGACGAGCTCGCCGAGGTGCGCGCCGCGGTCGCCGGGGCGGGGCTCGCGGTCGTCGTCGAAACGGGGGCGCGCTTCGTCCTCGACCCCTGGCGCAAGCACGAGCCGACGCTCGTGAGCCCGGCGGGCCGCGAGCGGCGCCTGGACTTCCTGCGCCGGGCGGTGGACGTCGCGCGCGCGCTCGACGCCGAGGCGGTGAGCTTCTTCTCCGGGCGGCTGCTCGCCGCCGTCGATCGGCGCCAGGCGGAGGAATGGCTCCTCGAGGGCTGCCGGACGCTCGCCGCCCACGCCGGGGCCGCCGGCGTCGCGCTCGGCCTCGAGCCCGAGCCCGGCATGCTCGTCGACACGCTCGAGAGGGCCATGCGGGTGCGGGAGGCGGTCGGCTCGCCCGCGCTCGGGTTGACCCTCGACGTCGGCCACGTGCGGTGCACCGAAGCGGTGTCCGAGGCGGAGGCGATCGAGCGCTACGCCCCCTGGATCCGCACGGTCCACATCGAGGACATCGCCGGGCGTGAGCACAACCACCTGATGTTCGGGGAGGGGGATCTCGCGTTCGAGCCGATTCTCGGTGCGCTGAGTCGCGTCGGATTCGCGGGGCTCGTGTCGGTCGAGCTGAGCCGGGACAGCCACCGGGCGCCCGAGGTCGCCGCGGACGCGCTCGCCTTCCTCCGCGCCCGGCTCGGGGAGCCCGCGTGAAGCCGCCGGTGGATCCGGGCCCGATCCTCGCCCTGGTCACCGCGTACTGGGGCTCCATGGCGCTCTTCGCCGCCAACGAGCTCGGCCTCTTCACGGCGCTCGCGGAGGGGGGGCGCACGCCGGCCGAGCTCGCGGCGCGGCTCGGCCTGCCGGAGCGCCCGTTGCGCCTGCTCCTCCAGGCGCTGGCCGGCCTCGGCCTCCTCGCGGGCGAGGGAGGCCGCTTCGCGAACACGCCGCTCGCCGACGCCTTCCTGGTGGACGGCCGCCCGGCGTTCCTCGGCAATGCGATCCGCTACGGCGCGGACAGCTATCCGCTCTGGGGCGCCCTCCCCACGGTGGTGCGGACGGGGCGGCCGGCCGCCGGCGCGGAGGACTACCTCGGCGCCGATCCGGAGCGCACGCGTCACTTCGTGTGGGGTATGCACGCACGCGCGATGGGCGTGGCCCGGGCGGTCGTCCAGGCGATCGACCTGCCCGCCGGCACGCGCCTGCTCGATCTGGGCGGCGGCCCCGGAACCTACGCGCTGCTCCTGGCCCAGAAGACCCCGGGGCTCACGGCGGTCGTCTTCGATCTCCCCGCGGTCGTCGCGATCTCGCGGGAGATCATCGGGTCCTTCAACCTCGGCGCGCGGGTCGGCGTGCAGGCCGGCGACTTCCTGCGGGATCCCTATCCGTCCGGCATGAGCGCCGTCCTGCTCTCCGGGATCCTCCACCGCGAGCCGGAGGCGACCTGTCGCGAGATCCTCGAGAAGACCCGCGAGGCGCTGGTCCCGGGGGGCCGCGCGATCGTGAGCGACGTGATGGTCGACGCCGGCGGCGTCGGTCCCGCGTTCGCGACGCTCTTCGGGCTGCACATGCTCGTCACGAGCGAGCGCGGCGGCGTGCACACGAAGGCCGACCAGGCCCGGTGGCTCGAGGAGCTGGGCTTCGCCGACGTGCGCATCCGGGAGCTGCCGCCCCCCGCGATGCACACGCTGATCACGGCCGTCAGGCCGGCGTAGGCCGCGCCAGGATCACTTCTCCCGCCGCGCCGGCTCGACCACGAGGTGGATCGGCGTGTCGAGCGGCGGCACCGCGCCGGTGTTGACCTCGTACCCGACGCTCGCGCCGCGGTACGGGTTGCCGATCTGGAGCGACGCGTTCAGGATCGCCCGGTAATCGAGCCAGGTCGCCACGAGCGAGCCGGTCATGTCGGCCACGAAGCCGCGGGGCGCGAAGAACGAGCCGGTGAAGTTCCAGGTGTTGCCCGCGAGGGGCTTCTGCGTCTCGCGGTTGAACACGAGGGTGTCGGCGAGCACGCGCGTCGTCTTGCCCTCGTGCCGCCACTCGACCCAGAGCACCACCGGATCGCCCCGCTTCACGAGCCGCGGCGGCGTGCGCGCGACGGGATCGCCGGGCGCCAGCTCGCCCGGCTCGAGCCCGAGGAGGATGAGCGCCAGCTGGAGCAGCGAGGGCTGGACGTCGAGCGCGAGGACGCTCTCGTGCAGCTTGCCGCGTCCGTCCATCACGGCGAGGTACTCGATGATGCCCCGGGTCATGTTGATCCGCCCGGGCACGCGCGCCTGTCGGGTGTTGAGGTCGAGCGCGATCGTCCCGACCTCGAACAGACCGGGGCCGACCTTCTTGACGACGCCGGGCAAGGGATCGTCGCCCGACTGGACGCCCGCCGCGCCCTTCCGCAGCTCCTGCTCGCCGCGGATGGCGGGCTCCTTGGCCGGGTCGAAGGGCGTGAAGGTCCGCGGCCCGGGCGCGCCGCCGCCGGCCGGCTGCGCCAGGGCGGCGCCGCTCCACGCGAGGAGGAGCACCGCGAGCGCGGCCGAGAGCCCGCGCGTCACGCGGCGAGACCGAGGGCGTGGTCGAAATCCACCTCGAGCAGCATGTACGAGCAGCCGCGGCAGATGAGCCAGGGCGGCACCGGGAACCGTCGCGCGGCGCGCAGGCGGTACACCTCGCGCTCGATCTCGAGGTAGCGCTCGGGCGCGAGCCCGTCCCCGGCGCCGTACGGCGTGCCCTCGACGGGCCAGAGCGGCGAGTAGAGGGGCATGACGCCGTGATCGAGGAGGAACGTAGCGCCTTCGACGATGCTCGCCATCATCCGCTCGGTCGACATCCCGGGCGCGGGCGCGGGCTGCTCGACGCCGGCCACGAACGCCGAGCCGACATTGCCCCGGCCGAAGACCTCCACGGCACCGAGGAGCGCCGCGATCCACCGCTCGCGGCCGACGGCGGCGGCCTTGCCGGGGCAGACGGCGCGGAACGTCTCGGCGTCCCAGACCTCGAGGTTGTAGCAGCAGCTGTCGGCGCCGGCGTCCCGATACCGCGCCGAGTCCTTCGGATCCACCGCGCCCGAGCCGCACGTCACGCGCAGCCGGTCGCCCACGGCGCGTCGCGCCGCCGCCACGAGCGGCAGGTAGCGCCGGGCCTCGTCGGCGGGGTCGAGCAGCGAGCCGCCGGTGAGGTACACGTGGCGCGCCTCGCCGGCCTCCGCCGCCACGCGCAACACCTCCTCGAGTCGCGCGAGGAGCGCCGGCTCGAGCGGGACGCGGCCGCGCGCCTGGCCCAGGGCGACCGACCGCTGGTCGAAGCGCCCGTAGGCGCAGAAGCGGCAGCGCCGCGCGTCGCCCTCCTCGTCACGCACGGTGAAGTACTCGCAGCCCGGCGCCACGTTCACGACGAGCATGTCGCCGAGCTGCTCGACGCCCGCCGCGGACGGCGTCGACCCATCGCGCGTGCGGTGGTCCTGCCAGGCGTGAGCGCGGACGAACTCGATCGCGCACAGCCGCTCCGACCCGCTCCACAGGCCGAAGCCCGCCGCGTCGCGGCGCACGTCGAGCGCGCTCCGGTCGTCCACGCGCACGCGCGCGACGGCGCCGCCCTCGAGCCGGAAGAGGTAGGGCACGGGGATCAGCTCGAGCTGCCCCCGGGCGTCGCGCCGCCGGTAGGGCCAGAAGTTCGGCGCGGCGCCCTCGGCCACGGCCTCCGCGAGCGCCCCCGTGAAGCACACGCCGCGGAAGAGCAGGCCGGTCTTCCAGAGGATCGACCCGGGCAGATCCGGAAACTGCTCGCGCAATTCGGCGATCATTCCGCGGTCACCTTGCCCTGGCGCGGGGAAGAGGGAAATGGGGCAAAGAGATCATTTGTCGGCGTCGCTGTAGCGCTCGGCCAGCGCGAGCTGCGCCGTCACGCCGATCAGCTCGTTGAACTCGCGGAAGGGCACGTAGCGATCGGCGAGCGAGCGGACGTCGTCCCGCGTCTTCGCCTCGGCCAGGAAGGCCCGGATGGCCTGCACCGCGACCAGCAGCGTGTCCACCGGGAGGATCACGAGCGCGAAGCCGAGCTCGCGCAGGCGGGCGAACGGCAGGAGCGGCGAGCGCCCGCCGGGCGCGTAGTTGTACAGGAGCGGCGTGTCGAAGGCGCGCGCCACGCGCTCCACCTGCGCCTCGTCGCGCGGCGCCTCGATGAACAGCACGTCCGCGCCCGCCTTCGCCGCCGCCTCGCCCCGCCGCAGCGCCTCGTCGAAGTCCACCGCCGAGATCGCGTCGGTGCGCGCGATGACGAGCAGATCCGGGTCGGTCCGCGCGTCCACCGCGGCGCGGATCTTCCCGGCGAACTCGCCGCGCGGGATCACCTGGTGCCCGGAGAGGTGGCCACAGCGCTTGGGCGTGATCTGGTCCTCGATGTGGAGCCCGGCCACGCCCGCCGCCTCGTACATCTGCACCGTCCGCCGCACGTTGAGCGCGTTGCCGTAGCCCGTGTCCGCGTCGGCGATCAGCGGGACGTCGAGCACCGCGGCGAGGTTCCTCGCGTGGTCGGCCATCTCGGCGAGACCCGCGAAGCCGAGGTCCGGGAGGCCGAGGCGCGAGGCCGCCGTGCCGTAGCCGGTCATGTAGACGGCCGGGAAGCCCGCCTGCTGCACGAGGCGAGCGGAGATGCCGTCGTAGGCGCCGGGAACGACGAGCCCTTGCTTCTTGTCGACGAGCGTGCGGAGCGTGCGGCGGCGACTGGTCATGCGAGACCTCCTCTGGCGGCGCGGGCGATCCGGCGCTCCAGCGCGGGGTGCGAGTAGAGCACGAATTCCTCGAGACGGTGCGGGCGACGCTCGGCGAGGTTCAGCTCGCCGAGCCGCTCCATCGCGCCGACGAAGGCCGCGACGTTGCCGGTCGTCGCCACCGCGAAGTCGTCGGCCTGCCGCTCGAGGCGGCGCGAGAAGCCGTTGGCGAGCGGCAGCGCCGCGAGGCCGAGCGCCAGCAGCACGAGGGCGAGCCACGGCATGCCCGCCGGGTCGGCCGGGCCGGCGAGCCCGAGGGGGGCGACGGCCATGCGCACGAGCACGTCGGCCAGGCCGAACGTGAGGAGCGTGAGGACGCCCTGGGCGGCGAGGCTCCGCCGGACGTCGCCGTGGACGTGGTGGCCGAGCTCGTGCGCCAGGACCGACGCGATCTCGTCGGGGGTGAACCGCGCGAGCAGCGTGTCGAACAGCACGATCCGCCGCGTGGGGCCGAGGCCGACCACGGCGGCGTTGGCGGTGCGACTCTTCCGCGACTGGTCGGCGACGAAGACGCCGATCGCGGGGACTCCAGCGCGGTGCGCGAGCGCCAGCAGACGCTCGCGCAGCGCCGCATCGGCGAGCGGTACCTGCCGGTAGAACAGCGGGAGGACCGCGACCGGCACCACCGCGGCCAGCAGCACGTAGCCCGCGAAGAAGACGCCGGCCGCGGCGAGCCACCAGAGTCGCGTCACGGCGAGGAGCGCGTAGATCACCTCGATGGCGACGAGGCCGAGCGCGCCGGCGAGCAGAGCCGCCTTGGCGCGCTCGACGAGCCAGGCGCCGAGCGGCTGGTGCAGGAGCCCGAAGCGCCGCGGCAGCCAGAAGCCGCGGGCCCACGCCACGGGGAGCGTGAGCGCGCGGTGCCCGAGGGCGAGCGCCGCGGCCACGAGCGCGACGCGGCCGGCCGCCCTGTCGGTGAGCGCGGCGGCGCCGCGCCCGAGCGCGTGGGCCCCGCCGGTGGACAGGAGCGCGAGCAGGTAGGCGACGGTGATCGCGAGCCCGGCGAGCGCGAACAGGAGCTGGAGCCGATGGTAGCGGCCTGCGTCGGGCATGTGGCATTGTACACACTGATGCGCAGCGCACTGGTTGTCGCCGTCCTGCTGCTGGCCGCGGCCCCCGCCGTCGCGGCGGACGACCTGGACGAGCGCGTCGAGGCCGTCAACCGGGCCGGCGCCGCGCCCGCGAGCGAGGCGGCGACGGTCGCGACGATCGCGCGCGCGGTCGATCAGGAGCCGGCGGCGCTGCGGGCCGAGCAGGCCCGGGTGGGCCTGCCGTGGGGCGACGTGTTCGTCTCGCACCGGATCGCGACCCGCGGGGGGCACCCGCTCGAGAAGGTCTTCGCCGCGCGCAAGACGGGCGCGTCCTGGACCGCCATCGCCGAGGAGGCGAAGGTGGACGCCGCCTCCCTCGCGCGGGATCTGACCGCGGCGTTCCAGGTCCCGGCGCCCGGCGCGGCCGCTCCGACCGGGGCCGCGGCCCCGAAGCCCGGGCTCGCGCAGCGATTCCTCGAGCTGTTTCGGGGCGCGCCGAGCAGCGATTCGACCGAGGACTGGGAGAGGACGCGCGCACAGGAAGAGATCCGCGACCGCATCCTCCGGGGCGACGGCCGCCGCTGAGCGCGCGGAATCCGCTACAATGAACCGGAATTCAGTCGCAGGGGGGGACAGCGTGTTCCAGTCCGTCGAGGAAGTGCAGGAGCGGTTTCGGGAGGGGCGGTACATCGCGAGCCGTCGGGTGGCCACGGTCGTGTTCCTGGCGGCGCGCATGGGCCGCCCGGTGCTCATCGAAGGCCCGGCGGGGGTCGGCAAGACGGAGCTCGCCAAGACGCTGTCGGAGGTCTCGGGCCGTCCGCTGATCCGGCTGCAGTGCTACGAGGGCCTCGACGAGGGCAAGGCGCTCTACGAGTGGAAGTACGCCAAGCAGCTCCTCTACACCCAGCTCCTGCGCGAGCGGATCGGCGAGCTGATCGCCGACGCGCCGTCCCTGCCGGACGCGGTCGCCAGGATCGCGGGGCAGGAGGACGCGTTCTTCTCGTTCCGCTTCCTCTCGCCACGCCCCCTGCTCCAGGCGATCCTCGCCACGGAGCCCGTGGTCCTCCTGGTGGACGAGATCGACAAGGCCGAGCCCGAGTTCGAGGCCTTCCTGCTTGAGGTGCTGTCGGATTTCCAGGTGTCGGTGCCCGAGCTCGGCACGGTCGGCGCCCGGCACATCCCGTTCGTCGTGCTCACGTCGAACAACGCGCGCGAGCTCTCGGACGGGCTCAAGCGTCGCTGCCTGCACCTCTTCATCGATTTTCCCGCGCCGGCCGACGAGCTGGCGATCATCCGCCTCAAGGTGCCCGAGGTCCCGGCCGAGCTCGCCAAGGCGGTCGTCAACGCCGTGCAGAAGATCCGGGCGATGGACCTCCGCAAGCTTCCCTCGGTCTCGGAGTCGCTCGACTGGGCGCGCTCGCTCGTGATCCTGAACGCGCGCGAGCTCGACCCGGCGATCGTCGAATCGACGCTCTCCATGCTCGTCAAGCACGAGAAGGACCTCGAGCGCGTCAAGGGGGCCCTCGACAAGGTGCTCGCCGACTAGCGCGGGGTCGACATGGACCAGCGCATCCTCGAGTTCATCGGCGACCTGCGCCGGGCCGAGATCCGGATCTCGCCCTCCGAGGCGCTCGACGCGCTCTCGGCCAGCGCCGAGATCGGCCTCTCCGACCGCGACACGTTCAGGACCGCCCTCGCCTCGACGCTCATCAAGGAGTCCCGCGACCTCGCGACCTTCGAGCGGCTCTTCAACCTCTACTTCCTCGACCTCCAGGCGCTCGGGGAGGGGCTCCAGAAGGCGCTCGGTCCGGAGGACCCACGGGTGCGCGACCTCCTCGAGCAGCTGCTGGGCGAGGAGGGGATGGAGCTCGACGACCTCACCGAGCTCTTGCTCCGCGGGCAGGGCAGCGAGATGGAGATGGCCATTCGCGCCTCGGGCCGCGGCGCGGGCCTCGAGCGGCTGATGTACTTCCTCCAGGTCGGCTTCTTCTCGCGGCGGATCGCGGACAGCTTCGACTGGTCGGCCGTGGAGGCCGATCTCGAGCGGCTCATGAAGGTCCTGGAGGAGCGCGGGCTCGACCCGGGCCAGCTCGCGCGGATCCGCAACTACCTGGAGCTGCGCCTCGAGGCGTTCAAGCGCATGATCCGCCAGCACGTCGAGCGCGAGCTCGAGCGCCGCGCCTGGCGCCAGGGCGAGAAGCTCACGCGCGAGGTGCTGTCGGACAAGCCGCTGTTCGCACTCACGGCCGACGAGGTCGCGCAGATGAAGAACGTCGTCGCCCGTCTCGCGCGCAAGATCAAGGACGCGCTCGCGCTCCGCCAGCGGCAGGAGCAGCGGGGACGCCTCGACACGCGGCGGACGACGCGGAAGAGCCTCCAGTACGGGGGCGTGCCGATGGAGATCTACCTGAAGCGCCGGCACCGCGAGAAGCCGAAGCTCATCACGATCTGCGACGTGTCGGACTCGGTCCGGAACGCCTCGCGGTTCATGCTCCAGCTCGTCTGGAACCTGCAGGAGTGCTTCAGCCGCGTGCGCTCCTACGCGTTCGTGTCCGAGATCGCCGAGGTCACGCAGGCGTTCAACACGTACCCGGTCGAGCGCGCCATCGAGTGGGCGCTCAAGGGCGCCCCGATCGACTACCACTGCCGCTCCGACTTCGGCTACGCCTTCAGCCGGTTCGCGCGCACCGAGCTCGACTCGCTCGACCGCAAGACGACGATCCTGGTCCTCGGCGACGCGCGCAACAACTACAACGACCCCCAGGCGTGGGCGCTTCGCCTGATCCGGGAGCGCGTCAAGGGCATCATCTGGCTCAATCCCGAGGGGCAGTGGGGCTGGGGGATCGGCGACTCGGTCATGCCGATGTACGCGCCCTCGTGCGACTACGTGCGCGAGTGCCGGACCATCGCGCAGCTCGGGGAGGTCGTGGACAACCTCGTCCACCACTGGTGGCGGAAGGGGCGCTAGTCACCCGTGGCCCCGGGCCGCCGGGCGCGCGGCGACCATTCACAGGAGTTCGTGTCACATGAGTTCGTGGGCGGGGCGGTAGGCGTGCGGCGGGTGGCCGGGCTCGCGGTGCTGGCCACCCTGCTGGGCGGCGCCGCGCCGCCGCCGGCGCGAGCCGACGGCCCGCGCGAGTGCGTGACGATCGAGGACTTCGCGCATGCGACAGCCGGGGGCTTCCCGCCCGGCTGGCAGCCGCGCGCGGACGAGGGCAAGCGCCTGTACACGGTGGTCGAAGAGCCGGGGCGCCGCTTCCTGCGTGCCGTCGTGCGCGGCTTCGGGATCCAGGCCGCGAGGCCGCACGAGTGGGATCTCGCGGCGTATCCCGTCCTCACCTGGTCGTGGCGCGTGCGTGAGTTTCCGCGTGGCGCCGACGAGCGCGCCGCCGCGACGAACGACAGCGCCGTGGCCGTGTACGTGCTGGTGGCGTACTCGCGGTTCGTGGGCCCCAGGGCCCTGAAGTACGTCTGGAGCGAGAAGGTGCCGGCGGACACGCACCTCAGCTCGAACCACGGTCTCACCCAGGTGCGGGTGCTCCGGAGCGGCGCCGACAGAAAGGGGGAGTGGGTCGAGGAGCGCGTCGATCTCCTCGCGGACTGGCGGAAGCTCTTCGAGGAGGGCGGCACGCCCAGGCCCGCGGGCATCGCGGTGCTCACGGACTCCGATGACACCCGGTCGAGCGCCCAGGGCGACTACGCGGCCTTCCGCGCCTGCCGGGGCTAGCGTGCCGTCCTCGAAGTCATGCTGAACCCCGTCGCCCGTGGAGCCGGGCAGGCGGACGCGTGCCGCGTGGTCCTGGCGTCCCCTCCCGCACGCGCCCGGCGGCCCGATGCGCGGTGAGCGTTCACACGGGTTCGTGGGGGGAGCGTTAGCGCCGATGGCCCAGGAGATCCTCGTCGTCGACGATGAGCCCGACATCCGGAGCCTGGTCGTCCTCCACCTCGAGCGCGACGGCTTCCGGTGCCGGACGGCGACGACCGGACCGGAGGCGCTGCGCGAGGCGGCCGCCCGCCCGCCCGCGCTCGTCGTGCTCGACCTGATGCTGCCCGGTCTCGACGGGCTCGAGGTCTGCCGCCGCCTGCGGGCGGACGCGGCCACCGCCGGCGTGCCGATCATCATGCTGACGGCGAAGGCCGACGAGGTGGACCGCGTGGTGGGCCTCGAGGTCGGCGCCGACGACTACGTCGTCAAGCCGTTCTCGCCCAAGGAGCTGGTCGCCCGCGTGCGGGCCGTGCTCCGCCGCGCGCGCCCCGCGGCGGGCGCGGCGCCGGTGCTCTCGGCGGGTCCGCTGACGCTCGACGTCGCGCGGCACACCGTGACCCTCCACGGCCGGCCGCTCGCGCTCACCCCCAAGGAGTTCGACCTCCTCCACGTGCTGTGGGCGTCCGGCGGGCGCGTCCTGTCGCGCGAATATCTCCTGAACCACGTGTGGGGTTACGCGCGCGCCGACGAGATCGAGTCGCGCACGGTGGACGTGCACGTCCGCCGGCTCCGGGCCAAGCTCGGCGACCTCGGGAACCGGATCACCACCGTCAAGTCCGTCGGCTACCGGTTCGAGGGCGAGTGATGCTGGCGCGGCTCGCCCACTTCGTCCGGCGGAGCATCGCGCGCAAGCTGACGCTGACGCTGGTCGGGTTCGTCGCGGTGACGACGCTGCTCGGCGGCCTGTTCCTGAGCCGCGCGCTCGACCGGTTCGCGGTCGAGACCCTCGAGGCACGGCTCGCGAGCACCGGCCGGCTCCTCCACGACGGCGCCCGCGGGCTCCTCCTGCGGCGGGCGCCCCCGGAGGAGGTCCGGGCCTGGGTCGTCCAGGCGGCTCGCCCCACCGAGACGCGCGTGACGCTGATCGCGCCGACGGGCCGGGTGCTCGGCGATTCGGAGGTCGGCGTGGACGACCTCGCGCGGGTCGAGAACCACGCAGGGCGGCCCGAGGTCCGCGAGGCGCTGGAGGGGCGCGCGGGACGCGATCTCCGGACGAGCGCGACGCTGCAGGCCCCGCTCCTCTACGTCGCGCTCCCCGTCCACGATGCCGGGCGGGTCATCGGCGTCCTGCGGCTGGCGCTGCCGCTCTCCGTGGTGATGGCGTCGCGGGAGGCCGTGCACCGCGTGATGCTGGCGAGCGGGCTCGTGGCGCTCGCCGCGGCGCTCGCGATCGGGCTGTTCGTCGCGCGCCGCGTGACGCGCCCGATCGTCGACATGCAGGACATCGCGCGGCGCATGAGCGCGGGCGACTTCACCGCGCGCGCGCCCGTGCGCTCCCCGGACGAGATCGGCACGCTCGGCCGCGCGCTGAACGCGATGACGGCGCGGCTGCGGGGGGAGATCCAGGATCTCCAGCAGGAGCAGGCCAAGGCCACCGCGATCCTCGACGGCATGGTCGAGGGCGTGATCGCGGTGGACGGCCGGGACGCCATCCTCCTGATGAACGAGCGGGCCCGCACGATCCTCGGCCTCGGCGCCGCGCGGCCGGAGGGCAGACCGTTCCTCGAGATCGTTCGGAACGTGAACCTGCACGAGATCCTCCGCGCCGTCCGCGGCGCGGGCGAGGCCGGGATGTCGCGCCACGAGCTACGGCTCGCGGCGCCGACCGACCGGCGATTGCAGGTGAACGCGGTGCCGCTGCGGCTGGCGGGCGACGAGGTCGGCGCGGTCATGGTGCTCCACGACGTCACCGAGCTGCGCCGTCTCGAGCAGGTCCGCACCGAGTTCGTCGCGAACGTCTCGCACGAGCTGCGGACCCCGCTGACGGCGATCCACGGCTATCTCGAGACGCTCCTCGGCGGCGCGCTCGAGGAGCGCGACAACGCGCGCCGCTTCCTCGAGATCGTCTTCCGCCACACCGAGCGGCTTGGGCGGCTGCTCGACGACCTCACTGACCTCTCGAACATCGAGCTGGGCCGGGTCGCGCTCCGGCTCGAGCCGGTGGCGGGCGACGAGGTCGGCGCGGTCATGGTGCTCCACGACGTCACCGAGTGGCGCCGTCTCGAGCAGGTCCGCACCGAGTTCGTCGCGAACGTCTCGCACGAGCTGCGGACCCCGCTGACGTCGATCCACGGCTATCTCGAGACGCTCCTCGGCGGCGCGCTCGAGGAGCGCGACAACGCGCGCCGCTTCCTCGAGATCGTCTTCCGCCACACCGAGCGGCTTGGGCGGCTGCTCGACGACCTCACTGACCTCTCGAACATCGAGCTGGGCCGGGTCGCGCTCCGGCTCGAGCCGGTGCGCCTCGACGAGGTCGTGGACTCGGTGCTCGCGATCATCGCGCCCAGGGCGGAGAGCGGCCGCGTCGCGCTCGCCGCCGACCTCCCCGCGGGGCTGCCGGCGGTGAGCGGGGATCGGGACCGGCTCGCCCAGATCCTCATCAACCTCGTCGACAACGCGGTCAAGTACACGCCGGAGGGCGGCCGTGTCACGGTGAGCGCGCGTCCGGCCGCCGACGGACGCGTGGAGGTCGCCGTGGCCGATACGGGGGTCGGGATTCCTCCCGCCGACCTGCCGCGCATCACCGAGCGCTTCTACCGCGTCGACAAGGCGCGGTCGCGCGAGCTCGGCGGCACCGGGCTCGGCCTGGCGATCGTCAAGCACCTCGTGCTCGCCCACGCCGGCGAGCTGGCGATCGAGAGCACGCCGGGCCGCGGGACGACCGTCCGCGTCACGCTCCCTCCCGCCGCGCCGCAGTGACGAAGCGGCGCGTCCTGTTCCTCTGCACCCACAACTCGGCGCGGAGCCAGATGGCCGAGGGCTGGCTCCGCGCGCTCGCGGGCGAGCGGTTCGAAGCCGCGAGCGCGGGCACCGAGGCGACGCGCGTGCACCCCCTCGCGATCCGCGCGATGGCCGAGGTCGGCGTCGACATCGCGGGCCACGTCTCGAAGACGCTCGACCGCTTCCTCGCCGAGCCGTGGGACTGGGTCGTCACCGTCTGCGATGCGGCCAACGAGCGCTGCCCCGTGTTCCCGGTGCGGACCACGCGGATCCACTGGAGCTTCGACGATCCGTCGCGCGCGACGGGCTCCGAGGAGGCACGGCTGGCCGTCTTCCGCCGGGTGCGCGACGAGATCGGCGCGCGGCTCCGGACCTGGCTCAGCGGCCTCGGCGAGGAACACTCGAACTAGTGTCTTGAGTCCGAAGTTCGTCACTCGCGTGGCGACGCTGTGGTGCGGTGGGACGAGGGGCCGGATCGTGCGACCACGGCCCTGGGGAGGACCGATGTCCCGGTTTGGAGTTCCCAACCTCACGGGTTGACGCCCCGTATTCGGTGGGGCGGGAACGGGTCGTCACGACCCAGCCCCTCGTCCCACCGCACCACAGCGGCAACCGTCGTGTGCAAACTTCCGACTCAGGACCCCAGACTAGGAGGGCACCGCCGGCCCCGCGCGGCCCCCCTGGCGCAGTCGCCCAAGATTTACGTCGCCGTCATCGTCCCGTAACCCGGCGGGCCGACACTCGCCGGCGATGAGCACCGCACGCGAGGTCGATCCGATGACCGCGCGGCGTCGGGGGCAGCCCGGCGCCGGAAGCCCTCCGCCACGCCTCGGCCGGATCCTCCCGCTCGAGGACGAGCAGGACGTGGCCGAGCTGATCCGCTACAACCTGGCCAAGGAGGGCTACGAGGTCACCATGGCCTCGAGCGGCGTGGATGCGCTCCGTCGGGCCCAGGAGCTCCGCCCCGAGGCCGGGGATCTCGAGATCGACCGCTACCGGTTCGAGGTGCGTCTGAAGGGCAGTGGGGCCGCGACGGCTTCGTCGAGCCCCGGACGGTCGACGTCCACGTCGCTCGCCTGCGCGGCAAGTTCGTCGCCGCCACGCTCGCCGAGCCGGGCATCGAGACGGTCCGGGGCGTGGGGTATCGCTTCCGTGATCCGAGACCGTAACGCGTTCGTAACACGCTGTTCATGGCATCGAAACATGGGTGGGCGAAGATCGGAACGCACAACAAAGGAGAAGCTGGGATGAGCAGGTGGCGCAGCGTCGTCGCACCAGGTGTCGGGGTGGGTCTCCTCGCCGCTGGCGGCTGGGCGGTCGCGGAGGTCAAGGTCGATGCGGGCCTCCAGGCCTACAAGGCAACCGCCGGCGTGAGCGGCAACATCTCGAGCGTCGGCTCGGACACGCTCAACAACCTGATGACCCTCTGGGCGGAGAGCTTCAACAAGTTCTACCCGAACGCGAAGATCCAGATCGAGGGCAAGGGGTCGTCCACGGCGCCGCCGGCGCTGATCACTGGCACGGCCCAGCTCGGGCCGATGTCGCGGGCGATGAAGGGCACGGAGATCGACAAGTTCGAGAAGAAGTTCGGCTACAAGCCGACGCCGATCCGGACGTCGGTGGATGCGCTCGCGGTGTTCGTGAACAAGGACAACCCGATCACGTGCCTCTCGCTCGACCAGGTGGACGCGGTCTTCTCGAAATCGCGGCGACGGGGCGCCAAGGACGACGTCGCGACCTGGGGGCAGCTCGGCCTCACCGGCCAGTGGGCCTCGAAGCCGATGAGCCTCTACGGCCGCAACTCGGCGTCGGGTACCTACGGCTTCTTCAAGGAGCACGTGCTGAAGAACGGCGACTACAAGGACTCGGTCAAGGAGCAGCCGGGCTCGGCCGCCGTGGTCCAGGGCGTCACCGTGGACCGTGGCGCCATCGGGTACAGCGGGATCGGGTACGCGACGGCCGGCGTCCGCGCCGTGCCGCTCACCGAGAAGCGCGGCGGCAAGTGCGTCGAGGCCACCGCGGATAACGCCTATTCGGGCGACTACCCGCTGGCCCGCTTCCTATACGTGTACGTCAACCGGGCGCCGAGCAAGCCGCTCGACCCGCTCACCCGTGAGTTCATGAAGCTGGTCCTCTCGAGGGACGGCCAGGAGGTCGTCATCAAGGACGGCTACTTCCCGATCCCGGCCTCCGTCGCGAAGGAAGAGCTGGCGAAGATCCAGTAGTGACCGTCACCCCTCTCTCGCTCGGCCGGGCCCGGACGAGCCGGCGCGTCCTGCTCGACAGGATCTCGCGCCGGCTCGTCGTGCTCGGCGGCGTCGTCATCATCGCGTCGATCCTCGCCATCCTTCTCGTCATCGCCGCCGAGGTCTACCCGGTGTTCAGACCGGCGACCGCGGCGCTGCTCGGCCGGCAGGCCCCTGCGGCGCCCGGTCCCGCCCACGCGCCGGCGGGGCCCAGCGCGGCGGGCGTGGACGAATACCGGGCGGTCGCCTGGCGCCTCACCGGCGCCGGCAGCCTCGAGTTCGTACCGCTCGGGGCCGGGCAAGTCCCCGAGCCGGCCATCGTGCCCGGGCTCGACGGCGCGCGCGTCAGCGCGGTCGCGGCAGCCGGCCGGTCGCACTTCGTGCTCGGCACCTCGGACGGGCGGCTCATCCCGCTCGAGCTCGCATTCGCCGTCACGCGCGAGGGCGGCGCGCGCGTGGTGACGCCCGAACCCGCGTTCGGCGTGCCGCTGACCCTGGACCCGGAGGGCCGTCGCGCCGTCCGGCGCCTGGCCGCCGCAACACCCGACGGCGGCCCGGTCGCGGTCGCCCAGGTGGGTCCGACGGCGCTGCTCGTCCAGACCGTCGTCGAGAAGAAGGTGTTGATCGGGCCGGGCCGCACGGACTCCTCGGTGCAGACGCTCGACGTGGTCACGGACGGCGAGATCACCGCACTGGCGCTCGACGGCCGCGGCGAGGATCTCTTCGTCGGGACCTCGCGGGGCCGCCTCCTCCAGTACGATCTGCGCGACCGCGGAAGCCCCAAGCCCGGCGACGCCGTGGACGTCAGCGCGACGGCGGCGCCCCTCACGGCGCTCGGCTTCCTGCTCGGCGACCGGACGCTCGTGGTCGGCGACGGGTCGGGCGCCGTCACCACCTGGCAGCTCGTCGCCCCGCCCGGGGGCGGTGAGCGCCGACTGGCGCAGCTTCATCGGTTCGAGGGGCACCCGGGGCCGGTCATCGCCATCGCGGCATCGGGGCGCGACAAGGGCTTCGTCACCGCGGATGCGGGCGGCGCCGTTCGTCTCCACTACGGGACGTCGGGGCAGACGCTCCTGTCGGTGGCCGCTCCGGACGGCGCGCCGCTCCGCGCGGTGGTGTTCGCGCCGAAGGCCGACGGCGTGCTCGCGGCGGATGCCACCGGCGCGATCACACACTGGCGCGTCGACAACCCCCACCCCGAGGTCACCCTCGGCACGCTGTTCGGCCGCGTCTGGTACGAGGGCTACGCGGAGCCCGCGTACGTCTGGCAGTCCACCGGTGGCACCGACGACTTCGAGGCGAAGCTGAGCCTGGCGCCCCTGATCTTCGGCACGCTCAAGGGCACGCTGTACGCGCTCCTGTTCGCGGTGCCGCTCGCCCTCCTCGCCGCCCTCTACGTGAGCGAGTTCATGCACCCGGTCGTCAAGGGCTGGGTCAAGCCCGCCGTCGAGATCATGGCCGCGCTGCCGAGCGTCGTGCTCGGGTTCCTCGCGGGCCTGTGGCTCGCGCCGATGGTCGAGCGCGTGGTGCCGGGCCTCTTCCTGATGCCGCTCGTGACCCCGGGCCT
>Ga0156194_1009_pt1 | contig 56427 bp, 57 predicted proteins | sample RifCSPlowO2_12_FD_107847 | JGI IMG/M metagenome (GOLD analysis project Ga0156194, IMG submission 107847) | Candidatus Rokubacteria bacterium RIFCSPLOWO2_12_FULL_71_22 | reverse complement strand
TCACCGAGGGTCTGCTTGACACTTTGTTCGAGTTCCAACATAGTTAAAATTCTACAATCCATGCGACGAAGAGTGCTCGTCACCTCGCTGAACCTGATCACCCCGCTCGGTGTCGACCTCAAGGCGAGTTGGCAGGGCCTGGTCGAGGGACGAAGCGGTATCGGAAAGATCTCCCTCTTCGACTGTTCAGGCCACGAGACGCGGATCGCGGGAGAAGTCCCGGCCGACTTCGACGACTACGCGCGTGCGCACTGCAGCCGGCGTCTGGCCAACCAGATGGGCCGCGCGATCAAGATGGGTTACGTGTGCGCCAAGGAGGCCATTTCCGGAAGCGGGATCGATTTCGACGCCTACGACCGGACCCGGTGCGCGGTGATCGTCGGCGCGGCGGACACGGGGCATTCGAGCATCCACGACAGCAAGTACTGGATCATGAAAACGATGCCGCACGGTGTGTCGGCGTGGGTCTCGCAGGAATACGACCTGGAGGGCCCCAACTTCACCATCTCGGCGGCGTGCGCGTCGTCTGCCTATGCGATCGCCTATGGCTATGACCTCATCTCCTCGAACCGGGCCGATATCGTCGTGGCCGGGGGAGCGAGCTCGATCGTCAATCCCGAGCACATCGGCGGGTTCAACGAGCTCGGCGCGCTCTCCGTGGCGAACGACGCTCCCGAGCGGGCCAGCCGGCCGTTTTCCGTGGACCGGAACGGATTCGTCATCGGGGAGGGCGCGGGGGTCCTCGTTCTGGAGTCGGAAGAGTCCGCGACCACACGGGGCGCCGACGTCTATGCGGAGGTGGCCGGGTACGGCCTGAGCAGCGAGGCCTACAACATCATGGCGCCGCGCCCCGGCGGCGTGGGAATGGCCAAGACGATGCGGATGGCGCTCGCCGACGCCGGTGTCGCCAGGGACGAGGTGGACTACATCAACGCGCACGGCTCGTCGACCCCGCTCGGCGACAAGTACGAGACCACGGCGATCAAGGACGTGTTCGGAGACCTCGCGTACCGGATCCCGGTCTCCTCGGACAAGTCGATGATCGGGCACACCGCAGGGGCGTGCGGGGTGATCGAAGCGGCGATCACCGTCATGAGCATCCGCCACGGCATCCTGACGCCCACCATCAACTACACTCCGGATCCGGAGCTGGACCTGGACTACGTCCCCAACGACGCGCGCACGCGGGACGTGCGCGTCGCGCTCTCGAACTCCTTCGCCTTCGGCGGGTGCAACGCCGCGCTGGTTCTTCGCAAGTACGCAAAGGAGCGGTCCGCGTGACGACAACGAACGGCAGGGTCGCCTTCCTGTTCCCGGCGTTCTCGATGAAGTATCGGGACTTCAGCCGGAACGTCGAGGGCTACGAGGAGGAAGTGGCGGGATTCCTCGCGCGGGCCTCGGCGGTCGTCGAGATCGACCGGCGGAAGTTCGAGCACCCCGGTGAGTTTCTGCTGGACGACGGGCTCCAGGACGACCTCCAGGAACACTACGTCGCCTACGTGGACAGCTGCGCGCTGGCGAGCCTGCTCGGGAAGAGGCGGATCCGCTGCGACTACGTCGCCGGCTACAGCATGGGCGTGTTCGCCGCGATGCACCACAGCGCCGCGGTGTCTTTCGAGGACGGGTTGCAGCTCCTGCACCAGGTGTGCACGTCCGCGCACGAGGCCGTCGAGGGCGGGACGTACGGCATGGGCGTCGTCGTGGGCCTCACGGCCGAGGAGATCGCCCCGCTGATCGCGCACACGTGTCCCCGCGTCGAAGTCGCGGACGTCTGCGCTCCGCGGGTCGTGGTCGCGTCCGGAACCCGCGCCGATCTGGAGAAGTTCTTCGAGGCGTCCGAGGCCGAGGGCAGCATGCATTCGAAGTTCCTCCCCGTCACCGTTCCGTTCCACTCCGTGTTCCTGCGCGAGGCCGAGGAAAAAATCAGAGCGTTCCTGGCGCACATCGACGTCCGTGCGCCCGACTTGGGCATCGTCTCCTGCGTCACCCAGAAGGTGCTGGTTTCGGCGGAAGACGTGAGGGAAGAAGCCGTCGGGAACCTGTGGCATCCGATCAGGTGGTACAAGACCATGCGCCGCCTCCTCGATCTCGGGGTCGACGTCTTCATGGAGTGCGGCTTGAGCGACAGCCTGTGCAGTCTGGCGAGAAACGTCGAGGGCGACTTCCGGACCTACCATCCCCGGAAGTTCGACCGCTTCCTGGCTGCGCAGGCGGCCAACGGACGATGATCGAGACGCGGCGAATCGTCTCGTCGAGGAAGGCGGCGTTCCGCCGGCCGACCACCGGCCCCCGGATCCTGTCCGTGGGCGCGGCCACACCGCCGAGGAAATACACCCAGGACGACGTCCTCGAGCTGTTCCAGGAGAAGGACCCCAAGGTCCGCAGCCTCTTCACGAGCAGCCACATCAACACCCGCTATCTGTACCTGCCCGATCCCGTCGATGGCCGCATGGCCGAGGAGACGAACCAGGAGCTGCTCGACAAACACCTGAACGGAGCCCTGGAAATCGGCCCGCAGGCGATCGAGGAGTGTCTGCGCCCGCTCGGGCTGGCGCCGTACGACATCGACTTCCTCTGCTGCGTGAGCACCACGGGCTTCCTGTGCCCGAGCCTCACGGCTCACCTGATCAAGAAGATGATCTTCCGGGAGAACGTGCGACGCGTGGACATCCTGGGGATGGGCTGCAACGCCGGCGTCAACGGCCTCCAGGCCGTCACCGCGTTCGCGGCCGCCAATCCGGGCAAGGTCGCTCTGCTGCTGTGCGTCGAGATCTGCTCGGCCGCCTACGTGTCGAACCGGAGCATGGTCACCGGAGTGGTCAACTCCCTCTTCGGCGACGGGGCGGCCGCGGTCGCCGTCCGGCAAGACGGCGGGGACTCCTGGCAGGCGGGACCGCTCGTGGTGGACTTCGAGTCCCACATCATCCCGGACGCCATCATGGCGATGCGCTACACCCTGGAGGACACGAAGCTGTCGTTCTTCCTGGGACGCGACATCCCGTACGAGATCGGTGCCAACGTCGAGAAGCCCGTGAACCGGCTGCTCGGACGCCACGGCCTCAAGCGCAAGGACATCGAGCACTGGGTCGTCCACTCGGGGGGAGCCAAGGTCATCGACGCCGTCGAGTACAACCTCGGGCTGACGGATCACGACGTGCGGCACACGATCGCGGTTCTGAAGAACTATGGCAATCTGTCCTCCGGGTCGATCCTGTTCTCGTTCAGGGAGCTTTGCCGCGAGGGCGTCGTCCGGGAAGGCGACCTGGCGGTCACCATCGCCATGGGCCCGGGCACGACGATCGAGACGGCCCTGCTCGTCTGGTAGCGTCCCGAGCCAAGGAAGACCATGTACGCCTACGAGACCCTGCGAGTCGTCCAAGACGGTGCCGTCGTCACCGCGTTCCTGGATCGCCCGGACGAACGAAACGCGATCAACATGCGGATGGTCAACGACCTCTCCCATCTGATCGACGCCGTCGACGACGCGAAGGACGTCTCGGCGCTCGTGCTCCGGGGCGGCACGGACGTGTTCACGTGCGGCATCGATCTCCACGAGTTCGCCGCGCACGAGAAGCGCAACATCTACGGGCTCCAGAAGTGGGAGCACGTGTGCCGCGAGCTCGAGCGGCTCAGCAAGTTCACCGTGGCCGCCGTGCAGGGCGAGTGCACGGGCGGCGGATTCCAGCTGGCGCTGTCGTGCGACATGCGGATCGCCGAACGGCGGGCCGTGTTCTGCTTCGACGAGGTCAAGCTGGGCTTCCTCCCCGGCATGGCGACGTTCCGGCTGGCGAAGTACATCGGGTTCGGTCGGGCCAAGAGCATCATCCTGACCGGGCGGAAGGTCCGCGCCGAGGAGGCCCTGAGCTGGGGGATCCTCGACCGCGTCTGCGACCAGGTGTCGTTCGACGAGACCCTGATGGCGACGGTGAACGAGCTTCTGCCGTTCCATCCCGTCGCCCTCGAGATGGCCCGGCGGCTTCTCGACGAGTCGTACGCGACCAGCTACGAGAATTTCCTGGGGCATTTCCTCGCGGCGCAGTACCGCGCCATCAATTCGGAGGCGTTCGATCGGCTGGTGGCCAAGGCGGCCAGGCAGGAGCACCAGGAACGACGGGCAGACCCGGCTCGAGGCAGGAGGACGCGTGCAAAGTGATCCGGCCCAGGGGACGAGAGACGTCTACATCGCGGGAGTGGGCTCTCACTCCCCGGGGGAGCCCGTCCCCTTCGATCGGATCGAGGCGGTCCTCGGTCCGATCGAGGGTGTCCCGCCGAAGCTGGGCGGCTGGATCGAGCGTATGCGTCCCATCATGCGGGAGATGCTCGGCGTCAAGTTCTGCCACTACGCCATCGATCCCCAGACCCGGGAACCGACCGAGGACAACATCACGATGTCGGTCGCGTCCGCCCGGCGGGCCCTCGACATGGCCGGCCTGCAGCCGACCGACGTCGACCTCCTCGTGTACGGCGGCAGCATCATGGAACAGGTGTGTCCGCCGACGACGACGCTGATCCAGGAGGCGCTCGCGATCCCCGCGTGCGCGGAGTACTCGATCCACTCCAACTGCACGTCGGTCTACAAGGGGCTGCAGCTCGCCGTCGATCAGATCCAGCTCGGGCGCTACAAGCACGCCCTGCTCATGAGCTCACAGCTGATCTCGCCGATCCTGCGAGGGGAGCACTACAACCCGAAGGTCCTCACGAAGCCGGAGGTCCTCCTCCGCTGGTTCCTCTGCGACGGGGCGGGGGCGCTGGTGCTCACGTCCGATCCGGGCCTCGGACAGAAGCGACTGCGCGTCCTCGACACCTACATCGAGTCGGTGGGCCTGGGCCTCGGTCCGGACATGTACTGCAAGCTCGGCGGCCAGCGCATGAATCCCCTCGAGGTGTACGAGAACGGGTGGCACCACCTGGGCCAGAACTTCGACCGGGTCGCCCGGCTCGGCGTCGAGCTCGGCAAGAAGGCCGCCGACCGGCTGATGGAACGCCTGCAGCTCGACTGGCGGCAGGTCAAGTACGTGCTCATGAACGTGCCGACGCGTCACATCCACGATCAGGTGGAATCGGAGATGAGGCAGGACAAGAAGAATCCGGGCCTCGAGTTCTACTCGAAGCTCGCGGACCGTGGGTATCCGGGCCCGTGCGCGATCATCCAGGCGCTCGATGGCTTCCTGGGCGAGACCGCGCTGAGCAAGGGGGATCTCGTGGCCAGCGTCGTCGCCGAGTCGAGCAAGTGGATCTACGGCGGCTTCGTGCTCGAGTACGCCGGCTAGCGTGGACGCATGACCTCCCCGGTCTGCGCGACCGAGCTGGTGGAGCAGGGACGTGCCCTCGTCGTGGCTCTGGACAACCCCCCGGACAACGTGGTGACGCCGACCATGCTCGAGGGCGTGGCGGAGGCCCTCGGGGTGGCGGCCGCCGAGGGCGGCCCCGATCTCGTGGTGCTCACCGGCCGTGAGCGCGTCTTCTCGAAAGGGTTCGACCTCGCCACGATCCGGTCTCACCGCGACCAGGTCGCGCACCGCGCCTCCCTGACCATGTGCAACGAGGTGGTGAATCGCCTCGAGGCGTTCCCCAAGCCGGTGATCGCCGCCATCAACGGCCATTGCCTGGGAGCGGGGCTGGAGCTGGCGATGGCCTGCCACATCCGGCTCTGCGTGGAGAAGGCGCGCGTCGGCTTGCCCGAACTTTCCCGGGGGCTGATCCCGGGGCTCGGCGGCATTCCCCGGCTCACGAGGCTCGTCGGCCGGGCCAAGGCGCTCGAGCTGATCGCCGCCGGAGACCTGATCACGGCCGAGGAGGCTCACCGCCTGGGGCTGGTGAACCGGGTGCTCCCTCGCGCGGGATTCATGGACGGCGTGCTCGCCTTCGCCCGGGCCGTGTTGAGCGTGGACCAGGCGTTGATCAGAGAGGTCGTCCGCCTCTCGGGCGCCGCGCCCCCCGCGGGGCACCACGATCTCCTGCGGGAGGTCGAGAGTGCCGTCCGCGTGGCCGGGACTCGATAGGCGGCCATGGGGCTCCTGACCGGCAAGACCGCGTTGGTCGCGGGCGTGGCCAACCCCAGGAGCATCGCCTGGGGGATCGCACAGGCGTTCCACGAGCATGGAGCGCGGGTCGCCTTCACCTGTCTGGAGTCCACGCAACGGCGGGTGACCAAGCTCGCCGCCGAGGTCGGCTCGAGCCTGGTGTTCCCCTGTGACGTCAGCCGGGACGACGACATCGCCCGCACCTTCGACGCGGTGGGAAAGGCCTTCGACGGCAAGCTGCACATCCTGGTGCACTCCATCGCCTACGCCAAGATCGAGGAGATCCGGGGTGAGTTCGTGGCGGTCACGAGGGACGGCTGGCAGCGCGCCCTCGATGTCAGCGCCTACTCGCTCGTGGCGATGGCGCGCGCCGCGCGTCCGCTCATGACGGCGGCGGGAGGCGGGTCGATCCTCGCGCTGACGTTCGCCGGAGGCAGCCGGGTGTCACCCGGCTACAACGTCATGGGGGTCGCCAAGGCGGCGCTCGAGTGTGCGGTGCGGTATCTCGCCTACGATCTCGGGCCTGACGGCATCCGTGTCAACGCCCTCTCGCCGGGGCCGGTTCCCACGGTTTCGGCCATGGTCGTCGAGTATTTCGACGAGTCCATTCAGAGGCTCCGGACGTGCTCGCCCCTGCTCCGCCCGATCACGCAGGCGGACGTGGGCAACGCGGCGGTCCTCTACGCCTCCGACTTCTCGAGCGCGATCACGGGCGCCACGGTGCTGGTCGACGGCGGGATGAACACCCTGGTCGCCTCGGCGGGGAGCCATCCCCGCGCGGGGGGCGGCGCGGTGCAGCAGCCGTGACGCGAGACACGATCGAGCTCACCACCAGAAACCGGATCCTCGAGGTCACCCTGGCGAACCCACCCGACAATCGGCTGACCCCGACGATGGTCGAGGGGCTCTACGAGGCGACCAGCCGCTTCGAGGCGGACGACGTCGACATGCTGCTGATCCAGGGCTCGCGGCGCGTCTTCTCGAAGGGCTTCGACGTCGAGGCGATGAAATCGTACGAGGCCCCGTCGGAGCTCCGAAAGGTCCTGGTGCTCTCCAACGCCGTCTTCAGTCGCCTCGCCCGGTCGCCCAAGCCCACGATCGCCGCGATCAGCGGCGCCTGCATGGGCGGCGGCCTCGAGCTGGCGATGGCCTGCCACTTCCGCGTGTGCACCGACAAGGCACGCCTGGGCCTGCCCGAGGTCTGGATCAACCTGATCCCGGGCCTGGGTGGGTTCCATCGCCTGGCCAGGCTGGTCGGCACGGCCAAGGCGCTCGAGCTCGTGGCCCTGGGCGACCTGCTCGGCGCCGAGGAGGCCTTGCGGCTGAACCTCGTCAGCCGGGTGTTTCCGCACGCCGAGTTCGGGGAGCGACTCGCCTCCTTCGTCGGCGCGCTGGCGATGGCGGACCAGAAGGTCCTCCGCCACCTCGTCCGGCTGGCCGCGTGCAACGAGCCCCCCGGAGCCGAGGACAACATCCGCGACGCCGCGGAAACCTTCGTGGAGTTGATGACGTGCCTGCAGAAACCGTCGACGTGATGACGCTGCCGCTCGGCGACGAGCACGTCGAGGTGTCCCTGCTCGACGTGACGCGCATGGCGGAGACGGACGCGACCGCGACCCGGTTTCTCACGCTCCGCGAGCGCGCGGAGTACGCGCGGCTGCGCCATCCCGGGCGCCGCCGGGAGTGGCTCGGCGCACGCGTGTGTCTCAAGACGATGCTGCTGCGCAACCGGAGCGTCAGCGATCCGACGGAATGTGAGATCATGAAGGACGCTCGCGGACGTCCCTGGCTCTCGTTCGCACCGGGGTTGCCCGGACGGAAGGTGTACGACTGCTCCCTGTCCCACAAGGGGCGGTTCGCCAGTGCGTGCGCGTCGGCCATGGCCGACAGGGCGGTCGGCGTGGACGTCGAGGAGATATCGCCCCGGCTGTTACGGCTGGCCGGTGCTTTTGTCGGCGATCGCGCCACCTTTTTTCGCTCCCGTCCGCCCGAGGAGCGGCTGGCGCTGCTCTGGGCACTGAAGGAAGCCCGCGCGAAGGCGGTGGGGGGCGGCATCGGTACCGCGATGCAGAGCGTGACCTGCGAGGAGACGGCGGTCGGACGCCATCGGATCACGGCCGGTGACGGCCTGCAGCTCCGCGCACGGCATCTCGTGTACGAGGGGTACATCATCGCGGTCTGCGTCAACGACAAACGAAGGGATTGCGACAATGCCAAGACAGCTTGCTGACACCGAGAAGAAGGAGATTTACGAGCACATTCGGCAGTTCCTTTCCGACGAGCTCGACGTACCCCTGGACGATATCGGACAGGACACCAAGATCATCGAGGATCTCAAGGGGGACTCGATGATCTACCTGGAGCTGGTCGAGAACTTCAAGAAGAAGTACGACGTCAAGGTGGAGATCGCGCTGATCGGTCGATACCTCCAGAAGCACCCCGTCTACACGGTCGGGCAGACCGCCAAGGTCGTGTACGACATTCTCGAGCGCGGCGATTCACTCCTGACCGCCGAGGGCGAATCCGCGGGAGGGCACGCCTAGTCATGCTGAAAAGCGAGAAGCGGGTCGCGATCACGGGCATCGGGATGATCACCTGCCTCGGGTCGAGCGTGACCGAGTGCTGGGAGCAGATGCTCAAGGGCCGCACCGGGATCCGGCGTGTCAGCCGGTTCGACCCCCGGGACTGCACGACCCGGTTCGGCGGAGAGCTTCCCGACGGATACTACGAGCTGGAAGCCGCCGAATTCTCCAAGCGGATGTTCAAGCAGACGCAGAGCACGACCCGCCTCGGAGTCCTGTGCGCCCGGGAGGCGCTCCGCGACAGCGGCTTCTCCGTGGACGCCGTCGATCCCCACCGGTGCGCCGTCATCACGGGTTCGGGCCAGACCGGGTACTCCGAGGAAGGAGACATCCTCAGCTCCCAGCAGGGCCCGCCCAAGTTCGCGATCATCCAGCAGATGGCCAACGCGATGAGCGGCTGGATCTCGATCACGCACGGGTTCAAGGGCCGCTCCTACAACGTGGCCACGGCGTGCGCCTCGGGCGCGTATGCGATCGCGGCGGCGTACGAGTACATCGTCTCCGGCCGCGGCGACGCGGCCCTCGCCGTCGGCGCCGATGCCATGCTGTCGCCGCAGACCATCAAGGGATTCAACCAGCTGTCCGCCCTCTCCGAACGGAACGAGCTTCCGGAGCGCGCCTCGCGCCCCTTCGACAAGAACCGAGACGGCTTCGTCCTCGCCAACGGCGGCGGCGCGCTGATGCTCGAGAGGGAGTCGGCGGCGCGGAAGCGGAGGGCCAGGATCTACGCGCTGATCCCGGGCGTCGCCATGTGCTCCGAGGCGTACAACATCGTGGCCCCCAGGCCCTCGGGCGAGGAAATGGCGCGGTCCATGATCATGGCGATGGACGACGCGGGCATCACCCCGGACCGGGTCGGGTACGCGAGCGCCCACGGCACGTCCACCCCCCAGAACGACGCCGACGAGACCCTGGCGATCAAGATCGCGTTCGGTGAGCACGCCCGGAAGCTGCCGGTCAGCTCCCAGAAATCCATGACCGGTCACTGCATCGGCGGCGCCGGCGCGATCGAGTGCGTCGCCACGGCCCTGTGCCTCCATCATGGGGTCCTGACGCCGACGATCAACTACGAGACGCCCGACCCGACGTGCGATCTCGACTACGTGCCGAACACGCCCCGGGAGGTCAAGGGGCTCAGGGTGGCGATCTCCAATTCCTTCGGGTTCGGTGGGCACAACGCGACGCTCGTCCTGGAGAAGGTCGACTAGCTAGACGCATGCGCGTCGGCATCATCGGCTACGGCAAGATGGGGCGTAACATCTTCACGCTCTTCAGCGACACGTCCATCCACGTGACCGTGCTCGGCCGCGATCCGGCCGAGATGGACCGTCAGAACCGCCGGCTCGAAAAGCGCCTGAGCCGGGCGGCGAGCGCTGGCGGGCCCGGCGAGGGTGAGCCCCGCCGGCTGACCGTCCGGCGCTTCACCACGTCCTGGGACGACCTGCGCGACTGCGACCTGGTCATCGAGACCGTGAAGGAGGACTTCGACACCAAGACCGCCGTGCTACGGCAGGCCGAGGCGACGGTTTCCTCGCAGGCCATCCTCACGAGCAACACCTCCAACCTCTCCCTCACCCGCTTGGCCGAAGGCCTCCGGCATCCGGAGCGGTTCGGCGGCTTTCACTTCTTTCACCCGCCCCAGCTGACGAGCGTCGTCGAGATCATCAGCACTCCCCGGACCTCGCCGCACGTCCTCGACATGCTGCGGCAGGTCTCGCACGACATCGGCCGCACACCCTTGCTGATGAAGGACCTGGCGGGCTCGTGCATCAATGTGCCGCTCACGTGGCACACGTGTGAGGCGCTGTACGTCCTCGAGCAAGGCCTGGCCTCGCCCTCCCGTGTCGACGCGATCGCGGGACGGTTCGCCCGCGTGGGCCCCTTCGAGGCCGTCGACACGATCGGCATCCCCTTGTTCACGAACGTGCTGCGACAGACGCTCGATGGATTCGCATTCGACCTGGTGGTCCCCGACCTGTGCGCAAAGCTGCTTCGAGACGGTCGCCTCGGGAAGCACGCCAGCCAGGGCCTGTATCTCTACCAGGGCGACCAACCCCTGGATGATGCCCCCTCGTACTACCTGAACCCGACGCAGACCCACAGCCCGGACGGTGCGCGCTCCGACGACGCGGGCCTGTACGAGCGACTCCTGTTCCCGATCTACTTCGCGATCCTCAGGGTGGCGACGATGGGATTGGGCAGCGTCGACGACCTCTGCCTGGGGATCAGCGACCTGATCGGCCTGAAGCTGGATCCGCTGGAGGAGATGCGCAAGCTCGGGAGCCACGGGCTGCGTGAGGTTTTCGACCGGCTTCGCGACGAGCTGGGCCCCCGCTACGAGTGCCGGCCGCTGCGCGACACCATGGCGCGCCTGGACGACCGATGACCTCTCGGTTCATGATCGCGATGGTCCTCAACTGGCTGGTCGCGCTCGTGCTGTTCGGCGTGGGGGTCCACTACCTGGTCGCGAAGCAGGTCATGCCCCACCACCTCCGGATCCTGGACGTGGCGTGGACCGACCTGACGCCCCGAACACGGGCCCTGATGCTGACCCTGATGAAGGGCACGGGCATGGTCGCGATCTGCACGGCGGTCTCTCTCGCCGTGCTGCTGGCGGTCCCGTTCCGCGCGGGCGAGAACTGGTCGCGCTGGGCGATCCTCCTGGTCGGCGCGACGGCACTGGTCCCGACGCTGGTCGGGGCCATCCGCGTGCACGCCGCGACGGGGGCGTCCTCCGCGTGGTGGCCCCACGTGGCCCTGCTGACGGCCCTCCTGGTCGCGTTCTGGCTCAGCGGCGAGCAGCCCGGGCGCCGATGACGAGTCACCACCGGCTCCAGCGGCGGCGCGCCCCGCTCGCGTTTCGCGCCATCGAGGCCGCCGGCCGCGCCCTGGCGACGCTCGGCCTGGCCATCCCTCCCCTCGACGAGCAGGAACTGTGTGCCGCAGCCTGCCGCAAGACCCGGCTGTCGGATTTCGGTGACGAGCGGTTCCGCCCGCTGTTCCGCCAGCGGCTCCTCGATCTGCAGAACCTCCCGGAACGGCTGGCCGTCCTCGGGCGGCTGGTCGCGCGGTTCTACTTCCTGCGGGCGCTGTCGAACCGCCTCCTGATCGAACAGCAGATCAAGGAACATCCGGAGATCCTGCGCGTGGCCGTGCCGCGTCCGCTGGTCATCGCGGGTCTCGCGCGCACGGGAACCACGCTCCTGCTGAACCTGCTGGCCCAGGACCCGGGGAGCCGCTCGCTGCTCCTCGGCGAAGGACTCGCGCCGGCCGTGCCCCGGCCGGGCAGGGGCGGCGCCGATCCGCGCTTCCGTCGGGCAGCGCGCCTGGTGTGGCTGGCCAACCGCCTCGTGCCCCAGCTCCGCTCGATCTATATCGTCGACGGCGACGTGTCGGTCGAGTGTGGCATGCTCTTCCGCAACACCTTCTTGCCGCACGACGGCATGGTCAGGGACGTGCAGCAGTGGCGCGACCAGTTTTCCCCGGAAACGTGGGAGTGGGCCTACCGGGAGTACCACCGCCAGCTGCAACTCCTGCAGTGGCAGCGGCCGGCGTCCGATCACTGGCTCCTGAAATGGCCTCAGCACCTCTCCTCGCTGGACATCCTGGTGAAGACGGTTCCGGACGTCGCCATCGTGCAGACGCACCGGAATCTCGCGCACGTGGTTCCCGCGACCTGTCAGATGATCGGCCGCTTCAGCTTCTTCCTGAGCGGCGAGCGGTGGGAGCGGATGCCCCAGCACGTGCTCGCGATGACCACCGAGATCCTCCGGCGTTCGGTCGAGGCGCGCCAGCGCATTCCGTCCGGTCGCGTCTTCGACGTCAACTACGATCGGCTCGTCGCCGATCCGATCGGCGTCCTCCGCGACCTCTACGACCATTTCGGCTACCGCTACACCGACCAGTACGCCGCGCGGGTGCAGGCGTGGCTGGAGCAGCATCCCCCGCCGCGGCGTGAAGAGCGCTATTACGACCTCGAACAGTTCGGCCTGGATCGCACCAGCTTCGAGGAGGCGTTCGCGTTCTATTATCAACGGTTCGGACTCGATTCGGGGACGTGAATGATCCCTCGTCGCTTTCCCGTGACCTTCGTCGATTTCCTCGCGTACTCCCTGCGGGGGCTGAGCGACAACGGTGTCGGTAACTGCGTGATGACGCTCGACGGGCGCGTCGACGAGGCGCGACTGCGGAGGACCATCCGGCTCGCGATGGATGCCGAGCCGATTCTCGGGTGCCAGTTCGTGAACCACTGGCTGCATCCCTACTGGCGGCGGCGCACGGACCTCGACGAACTGCCGCTGTGCCGGGTCGTCGAGGGCGACGAGAACAGCCCGGCGTTCAGGAAGTTCCTGACCGGCTCCATCGATCCCTCCCGCGACCCGGTGATCGAGGTCGTGGTCTTCCGCGGGCCGCAGCACGACACGCTCTGTCTCAAGGGCAATCACGCGGTGGCCGACGGCCCCTCCGGGGCGTGGTTCTCCCACACGCTGATCGGCCTGTATCGCCGCTTGGGGGAGGAGCCGGAGTACGTGCCGACGCCCAACGTCACCGGCGTCCGCGACCTGAAGGCCTTCACGCGGAAGTTCGGCTTCCGCCGGCGGCTCCAGGCGTTCCGGGCGGGGCGCGCCACGCCCGCCGCGTCCTGGATCTTCCCCGAGTACAAGGCGAAGGACCCGTTCCACGGCTACGTCATGCTCAAGCTGCCGCCCGGACGGGTCAAGGCGCTCTCCCGATACGGCCGCGACCGGGTGGCCACGATGACGTCGGTGATGCTCGCCGGCCTCTACCTGGCGGCGCTCAAGGTCTTCCGGCCGGCCACGGAACAGGTGGTGACCTTCACCACCACCGCGGACCTCCGCCGCTTCCTTCCCTATCGCCGCGAGGCCTACGCCCTGTCCAACATGTCCGCGCCCGGGCGATTCCGGATGGACCCCAAGCAGCCCATGAAGTACGAGGAGGCCCTGCTCTCGATCCGGGATCAGCTCAAGCGGATCATGAAGAATCCCTTCGACATCGCCAGCCCGATGCCGCTGTTCATGAGCCTCGAGGCGATTCCCTTCTCGCTGCTCGGCCTCCTGATCCGCCGCGGCGTGCGCCGGGTGAGCGCGCTGCGCGAGCGGCGATGGGGTATCGCGAACATCGGAGAGATCGATCCCGGCGTGTTCGAGTTCGAAGGCATGGCCATCAAGGACGTGTACTTCACGGGGCCGCTGTGCGTCGGGCCGGGGATCGGCCTCATCTTCTCGATCTTCCGCGGCACCCTCAACCTCAACGTCGGCCTGTCGGGCCGGGTCATGGACGAGGCGGTCGCGCGGCAGTACCTCGAGCAGGTGGATCGCGAGCTGCCCTTTCACCCGGAGGCGCCGGGCAGCGTCCTCACCGTGGCGTCGGCGCCGCCGTGAAGCGGTCGACGTACTGGTTGAACAGCTCCACGGCTCGCCCCACGCCGTCTTCCGAGCGGACCCGCGCGCCGATCTCCTCGGCGCGTTGCTTCATGGCGGGGTCGCGCACGGCGGCCTCGACGGCGGCGGCCACGCTGTCCGGGGTGATCCGCTGGATGGGCACCGGCTTGGGGCTGACGCCGAGCTCCCAGAGACGCTGGGCCCAGTAAGGCTGATCGAAGTTGTACGGGAAGACGATCGAGGGAACCCCGGCGCGGAGCGCGTGTGAGGTCGTGCCCGCGCCGCCGTGGTGGATGACGGCCGCCATCCTCGGGAACAGCCAGCCGAACGGCGTCTCCTCGAGTGGGAACACGTCCCCGGAGAGCGTCTGTCCGCTCGCGAGCTTGCCCCATCCGCCCTGGAGCACGACGCGCTGCCCGGCGCGGCGCAGCCCCTCGAGGAGGATGGCCACGCTCCGGCGTGGATCGGCGCTGGCCATGCTCCCGAAGCCGACGTACACGGGCTTCGGCCCGGCCGCGAGGAATGCGCAGAGATCGGGATCCGGCCGCGAGTCCGGCGGCTCCTCCGCGAAGAGATAGCCGATCACGTGGGCGTCCGGACGCCAATCGCTCGGCTTCGGGAGCACGCTCGGGCTGTACGCGTAAAACGTGGGTTGCCCGAGGCGGGCATACTCCCCGAGGAGGCCGAAGAACGGAAGCGGCGGCATCTGGAGGACTTCCTGGCGGAAGCGGTTCGCCGACGGGCAGAACATCCGCCAGAACAGCTGATAGGTGACGTGGCCCATGACCCGGTTGAAGAGTCGCCCGCCGGGTTTGCGCAAGCCGGCCGCGACCGCGGCGAGCTCTGCGGACGGCTCGAGCGGCAGGTACATGACCTCGACGCTCGGGATGCGCCGCTTGCAGGCGATGCTGTAGGCCGCGGGGGGCGCGCCCGCGCGAAAGATCATCGCCTCCGCATCCTGCGTGAGGTTCCAGACGTCGACGTTCAGCGCGTCGAGCACCGGATGCCGGCGCCTCAACAGCCGGGCTCTCACGAGCCGCAGCAGCTTGCCCGAGTCGACGATCCGCTTGACCTCGGGCCGCGCGGCGACCTCCTCGCTGTCGATGCTGAACGGACGAAACGGGACGTCATACGCCGCCGCCACGCGCGCGAAATTGGACGGCGCGGCCAGGTACGCGTCGTGCCCGGCGCGCCGGAGCCCCTGCGCCAGCGCCACGAACGGCTGGATGTCGCCGCGCGTGCCGAAGGTCACGAGCGCGACGTTCATGCGACCGACGGGGCCTCGCCGCTACGAGAGCGACGCACCGGTCACGACCGGGAGAGTTTCCAGGTCTGCATTCCCCGCGGCAGCATGACGCGCATGGCGCTCAGCGTCATCTGCTTGATCTCGGGCGGGGCCTGGGTCATGGCCCACATGAGACTCCGGAGGGCGACCGCAGGCTTGCCGACGTTGATGCACTTCTGCGCGGGATCGGCGAGCCCGATGGCGGGCGAGACGAACCGGACGTCGCCCAGCAGCTTGAAGATCCTGTCGGACGCTTCCTGCGCCGTCTGCTTTCCCGCCTCGAACCTCAGCATTTCGGCGAATGACCTGGCGAGGAGGTCCCCGTAGGGAGGGTAGTTGCTGCAGAACAGGCCGAGGGGTTCCTCGGCGTCCGGCAACACCGACTCGTCCCGCGCCTTCAGGTACGTGTGGTAGATGTGGGCCAGCTTGAGGTCCCCGAGTCCCACGCCGATGGCCCAGATACGGTACCAGGCGTTCCAGAGATCGAACGCCCGGAACGAGAGGTAGGTGCCGTACACCAGCTCGTCGTTGCGGGCCAGATGGGCCTGCATGAGCCGCTCGATGTACTCGAAGCGCTCTGCCCGGAGATCGTCGTCGTCCAGCGCCTTCATCAGCCGGCCCGCCAGCGCGTTGATCATCTCCGAGGCGTTCGCCAGGCCGCGGGAGAAGACCGCATCCAGGAAGCCGCTGCCATGAGCCGCCGACATCACGACCCAGCGGTCACCGACACCTCGGGACAGGGTCTTCTGCAATCGGCCGGTGGCGACCCACTCGCGCACGGCCTTGGCGTTCTTGAACTGCTCCCGGATGCTCGGGTAGCGGCCGAGGAACTCGTTCCATTCCTCCTCGGCCGTCTTGTTCTCGGGCTTGGGGAACTTCACGTTGTCCAGATTGAGGCCGATGCTGCAGACGGTGTTCGTCGAGCCCTCACGGTTGTCGAACGGGATCACCCAGAGCCAGCCGCCGTCGAAGATGTGGTGACAGGTGCCGCTGTACCATCGCTCGGGCATCCGCGGCACCCCGTTCGGCAGCGTGAGATCGTCGTAGGGGGTGACGTCGATCATGTGGCTGAACACGCAGCGCGTGTTCGTTCGAATGCGTGGCGGGTCGTCCCGCAGCCCCCAGAGCCTGCTCAGCAGCGAGCCCGGGCCGCTGGCGTCCGCCACGAACCGCGCCATGAACGTGTCGCCCTTGCTCGACTTGAGCGTCACGCCGCCGTCGTCCACCTCCACGTGGGCGATCGGGGTGTTGTAGCGGATCTTGGCCCCGTAGTGGGCGGCCGTGTGGACCAGGAAGGAATCGATATCCTGTCGGTACAGGTGCGCCTCATAGCCTTCTCCGGCCGGTGGGATCACGAGCTGCGTCGCTTCCTCCGGGCGCTGGTGCTCGCCCGCACGGTGATAGACGAAGCCGAAGTTCTTCTTGATCCCGCACGACGAGGTCACGTACTTGTGGACCGCCGCGCCAGAATTCAGCTTGTCCCGAAATTCCGGGATGTCGTATCGCTCGGCCATGATCTTCATGGTCCGCCAGACGTGCCGCACCGTCGACTCCCCGAGGACGAAGCGCGGGTGGGAGCTCTCGTCGACCATCAGGACCTTGTAGCCGTGCCGGGCCAGAATCGTTCCGAGCACCCCGCCCTCGAAGCCGCATCCGATGATCGCGACGTCGAACCGGGTCGAATCGTGACTCCGCGTGATCGCCCCTGTCGTCTGACCCTTCATCGCGTGATCTCTCCAGTCTTCACGTCGCTAGTCGCGGAACAGCACGCGATTCACCTGCGCGCCGAGATCGATGTGCCGATCGCTGCTCCTGATCGTGCTGTGGACGACGTCGCCCTCCCTCAGATACTTCGGGGAGCGGCGCTGCTTCTTCGTGAAGAGCGTCCACTTCGTCGCCTCCGGGAGGAGTCCGCCCATCCGGACGAGCCAGGGCGACGGAACCTTCAGCGCGCAGCCCGCCGGCGTGCCGGTGAGCAACACGTCGCCGGGCGAGAGGTCCGCGAACTCGCTCAGCTCGGACAGGGTCTCGGCCGGCTTGAACACCAGGTTCGCCGTCGTGTCGTGCTGCCGCACCTCGTCGTTGACCATGAGCGTGAGCTCCAGCCGGTCGAGATACTGGAAATCGTCCCGATCGAGCAGGCACAGATAGGGGCCGAGCGGGCAGAAGGTGCGGTAGCTCTTGCCCTTGAAGAACTGCGACTGCGGGATCTGGATGTCGCGCGCGGAAATGTCGTTCGCGATCGTGATGCCGGCGACGAACTCGTGGAGATTGTCGCGCGTCACGTCCGTCTTCGCGCTCACCTCGCGTCCGATGACGAGCGCGAGCTCGATCTCGTAGTCGAGAAGCTGCACGCGGACGGGGCAGCGAATGTCGGTGTTGGGCGGAGCCACCGACGCCGACGACTTGGTGAAGAACATGTTGAACGTCTTGGCGTCGGGGTCCAGGCCGGACTCGAGCATGTGTTGGCGGTAGTTCGCGCCGAGACAGATGACCCGGCACGGCGTCGTCACCGGGCTCAGGATCTCGACCTCGCCGGGAGAGACCCCCCCTTCGGGAGGGCGGTTCGCCAGCTCACGCGCCCTGCCCGCCCCGTGCGCGAGAAACTCCGCCGTGGTGGCGTAAGCGCCCCGGATCGCCTGAACGCCGCCCTCGCGAACAAGGCCCCAGGCACCCGGCTCTCGCCCACGAACCCTCACCACGTTGATGGCCACGTCTCGCTCCTTGGTCCGAGTGTCCTGCCCGTCCAGGGCAGGCTTCCGGATTCTTCCCTCCGGGGAGCGCCTGGCGTCCCGGGGCGGGCGTCGAGTCGGATCCGCGGGCAGGAGTGTGTGGGGTCATCGAGGGGACACGGTCTGGGCTTGACCGCCCCGACGTACGAGGCCCCGAGGGTCACCCGCTCATAGTGGCAGAGGGCGGCGCCGCGCGCAACTGGTCCGGTCCGCGTCTTGACGGAGCCGCTCTCGTCGGCTCACTATGGCGAGCGTGCTCCTCTTCTGGCTGAAGATCCATCTCCGGACCGCGGTGGCGGCGTGGCAGGCGTTCGGCCTCAGCCGGAACACCCTCGTGTACGCCGTGCGCCGTCCCCTCGCGATGGCGCTGATGCGCGGTGCGCTGGCGCTCGACAACGTGTTCTTCCCGGGCATTCGCCGGGTCGAGGTCCGGAAGCCCGTCTTCATCATCGGGCATCCCCGCTCGGGGACGACCTTTCTGCAGCTCCTCCTGACTCAAACCAACGAGTTCTGCGCCTTCGCGGCCTGGGAGATCTTCCTGCCGTCGCTCGTCGCTCGCAAGCTCCTGCGACGCCTCATCGAGCGTCGCATCGGCCAGGGCCAGGCGACGTTCCTGCCGCCGGAGGTCGGGCACGAGGTCGCCCTGGATCAGGTCGAGGAGGACGAGCTGCTGCTGATCTACACGGGCAACACGCAGGCCGTCACGACCATCTCCCCGCTCGCGCTCGGCGACTGGGATTTCGCGGAGCTCGTCTACGCGGACCAGCAGCCCGAACCCGTCCGCCGAAAGACGATGGAGTTTCTCAAGGGCTGCTACCAGCGGCAGATCTTCGCCACCGGAAAGACGCAGGTCGTCGCGAAGCTGACGTACTCGGGCATGAGGCTGCGGTCGCTCCTCGCGGCGTTCCCCGACGCGAAGATCGTGTATGTCGTCCGGTCTCCCCTCGAGACGATCTCCTCGCACCTCACGCTGGAGCGGAACCTGTTCGCGCACATGTTCGGCCCGGTGCGGCTGTCTCCCGCCCTGCTCGAGCGCTACCATCGACGGCGCTACGAGTCGATCATCGCCTACTATCGCTATGTGGAGGAGCTGCGCGAGAAGGGCGATCTGCCGCCGGAGCGGTTCATGGCGCTCTCGTACGACGAGCTGCGCGAGAACCTGGCGGCGACCATCGACCGGGTCGTGGCGTTCACCGGCCTCGAGCTCAGCGTCGAGCTCCGTCGGAAGATCGCGGAGCAGGACCGGAAGCAACAGGCCTACCAGCCCAAGCACGCGAACCTGCACCTGGAGGAGTTCGGCCTGACGGAGGAACGCGTCCGTGCGGACCTGGCATTCGTGTTCGACACGTACGGCTTCCGGGGTTGAGTCCGATCGAGCTCCGTGGCGCCGTCACCATCCTCACCGGGGCGTCGCGCGGCATCGGCCCGCACATCGCCCGCGCGCTGGCCCGCGAGGGTGCGCACCTGGCGCTGTCGGCGCGCGATGCGGAGGCGCTCGAGCGCGTCGCCGCCGAGATCCGGGGCCTCGGCGCGCGCGCGGTGGCCCTGCCCGCCGACGTGGGCCGAGCCACGGACCGCGCGCGCCTCGTGCGCGAAGCCGAGCGGGCGCTCGGCCCGGTCGATCTGTTGGTGAACAATGCCGCGATCGAGAACGAGGGCCCCTTCACTCGGCTCGACACCGCCGCCATCACGACCACCATCGCGACGAACCTCGACGCACCGATCCAGCTCACGCGACTCGTGCTCGACGGGATGCTGGGGCGCCGGCGCGGCCACGTGGTCAACGTGGCGTCGCTGGCGGGCAAGAAAGGCGTGCCCTACGCCGCGGTGTACGCGGGCACGAAGGCGGGCCTCATCGAGTGGACCGGCGCCCTGCGCCTGGAGCTCCACGGCACCGGCGTCAGCCTCTCGTCGATCTGCCCGGGGTTCGTGACCGGTGAGGGGATGTTCGCCCGATCCGGGCTGGCGCCGGCTCCCATGATCGGCTCGTGCACTCCGCAGGAGGTCGCCGCCGCCGTCGTGCGTGCAGTCCGTCGCGACGAGCCGGAGGTGTTCGTGAACTCGAGGCCGATGCGTCCCCTGCTGGTGGTCGCTGCGGTGGCCCCGCGAATCGCCGAGCGGCTGATGCGCGCGATCGGGCTCGTGGATCTCCAGCGGAGGAGAACGGGCGTGTGAGCTAGCGGTCCTCGGGCCGTGCGTCGCCCTCGCCCGGCGCGGCACGATCCTCGAGCCGGTAGGTCTCGAAGTTGCCGAAGAACTCGCCGGCGCGCCGACGCAGCGCGCTCCGTGTCCGCAACCGGCACAGCAGCCAGAACATCCGGACTCTCAGGCCGGGGATGCAGACGGGCCGGTCGCGGCGGAGCGCCGCGAGCGAGTGGCGGGCGATCGTCTCCGGGCTCACCCAGATGTACGAGGGCATCTTGGCGACGTCGGCGCCCGCGCGGGCGAACATCTCCGTCCGCGTGAAGCCCGGGCACACGACCTGGATCCGCACGCCGGATCCCCGCAGCTCCTCGTAGAGCGCCTCGGTGAAGCTGACCAGATACGCCTTCGTCCCGCCGTACGTCGCGCAGAACGGCAGGGGGATGTAGCCGCCGAGCGACGCGACGTTCACGATCGCCCCGCTCCTCCGCGGCAGCATGACCGAGAGGGCCGCCCTGGTGAGTCGAACGCCGGCGATCACGTTGACGCGGATGACGTCGAGCTCCCGTTCCAGATCGAGATCCGCGAAGCGCCCCCAGGTGGCGATCCCGGCGGAGTTGACCAGCATCTGCAGGCTCGCATCCCCGCGGATCCCGTCTTCGACGCTTCGCAGGCCCTTCTCGTCCGCCAGGTCGGCCGCCAGGGTCTCGACGGCCACGCGGTAGGTCGCGGTCAGCCGTCTTGCCAGGTCTTCCAGCCGGTCCCGGTTGCGGGCGACGACGAGCAGTGGGCGGCCCCCGGCGGCCAGCCTCTCGGCGAACGCGCGGCCGATGCCGCCGGTCGCGCCGAGCACCATGGCGCGGCCCGGCGCATCGAGCGGACCCGGTGACGACTGCGTCGCCGGCCACCACCGCCCCACGCGCGAGCGCGGCGATCGGGGTGCCGCGCTCAGTTCAGGTATCCGTGCTTCTGCATGTTCTCGCGACAGATCTCTTCGATCTGCTCGAAGTTGCCGTACCGGTTCGTGTGCGTCACGTTCCCCACGTCCCTGACCTTGTCCCAGAACGTCGCGTTGTCCTGTCGGGCGGGCGACAGCTCGCAGAACTCGAGGATCGCGGCGATGCGCTCTCTCGGTGCGGCCACGATGTCCTCGAAGCGGACCTCGTGGTAGCTCGGGATCGAGGCCTTGATCCCGTCCAGGTACGCGACGATATCGTTCCAGAGGTGCGCGGTCGTCCGGAAGTCCTCCAGGCCGAATTGCTCGATGTAGGTCGTCAGTCGCGGGAAGCGCTGGTACGGGATGAACACGTCCGTGGCGTCCTTCGCCCATCCGTAGCTCTTCTGGTGCTCGATCTCGAGGCGGCAGTGCTTCACCATGGAATTCGCCGTGAGCCGCGCGTCCCGGAGGATGTGGATGAACTTCGCGTCGGGAAAGAGATCCCGGACGATGTGCGTGTACTGGACGACCGCCAGGAGCTTGCTGAAAAAGCGCCGGTAGGGCTTCCCGTGGCACCAGATGACCTTGCGGATCGTCTCCCGCATACGCTCGACGCGACTCGCCGGCAGGTCGTCGAGCTGCAGGTCCCGATACTCCAGCGAGAACGGATCGACGCCGAACCAGTCCGCCCAGAAGCCGACGGCGTCGCTGGGCGACCCCGGGGAGATGCGCACGCTGTCGTTCAGGTAGCGTTCCGTCTCGAAATCGAGCGCCAGCCGGCGGCGGAAGTGGTCGACGGTGCAGAAGGCCGTGGGAAACCGATGCATCGTGTTGTTCACGTAGGCGACCGACTCGTGCGAGCACAGGATGTCCTGGAGCATCGTCGTGCCGGAGCGTGGGGTGCCGAGCAGGAAGATCGGACGGTCGATCGTGATCCCGCTGATGTCGACGCCGAGGATCGCCCGCTCGTACCACGCGAGAGACCGCTCCAGCAGGCGAGGCAGCTCGACGGGGCGGAGCGGTTGACTCCTGGCCATCCCACCGAGCAGCCAGCGAGACTGCCAATTCGGGAACGTGACCCCGGACTGCGCTCTCGATCCCGCCGCTCCCCGCACCTCCGTGTCTTTCATGTCGGCAGACCGTCATATTGGCAGAGAGCGGCGCCCACCGCAACCTCGGGCACTCGCTCGGCGGCGGGCAGCGGCTTGATTGGGGCGGAGACATCCCGTAGTGTGTAGGCGACGCTTTCTCATTTCTGCGCTTCTCCGGTCCCGGTTCGGGCGGTCGCGAGCGCGAGCGAGCACGCCGAAGCGCGTGCCGGCAAGGACAGACGATGCGAGTAGGACACGTCCCGGCCCGGGACCCGCAACGCCCGGTGAAGCGATTCAGACGTACGCGCTTCCTCGATCCGGAGATCCTGCGCGGACTCTTCGGGCTCACTCCGCGCGCGTGCTGGAGCCGCCTCCAGCGGGGGCGGAGTCCCTTCGCTCCGACGTTCCCGGACCGGCGCCCGAACCTCCCGAGGGCCTCGCTTCCCGGCCGCCCCCTGTCGCGCGAGCCATATCTCCGGCCGACGCCGCAGTGCGACTGTCATGCGCCGGAGATCGTCGCCGTGGCCGACGAGCTCCGTCGGGGTGCGGCGAGCGACTGGGAGTACGCCGAGGCCGTCTACAACTTCACCACGCACAGCGTCGTGCACGCGATGGAAGGGGCGCCACGCGGCGTCGTGGACACGCTCCGATCCGGCTACGGGCTCTGCTACGACAAGGTCCTCCTGTTCATGGCGCTGGCCCGGGCGGGGGGTCTCCAGGCCCGGTGCTGCCGCCTCCGCTTCGAATTCAGCGAGGACATGGCGATCGACAGGGCGCCGTGGGTCCAGATCCTCTCGCGCCTCGGCGAGTGCCTGGACACCCGGAATGATCGGCGCGTCCAGGACCTCGCCGTCGCATGGCAGAAGGTGACGGGCTTGGTGCAGGAGGTCATCGAGGAGCGGCTCGCGCAGAGCAAGATCGACGGGCGCCCCTTCACCCTGGAGACGGCGGAAGGTCCGCACCCGCTCGCCGAGGTCAACGTGGGCGACGTCTGGATCCCGGTCGACCCCTCGACGGACGACGCGGAATGCGCTTACTACGGGCTCCCGCTGCAGCGGTTCGGCTACCTGCCCGGGGCCCTGCGCATGGTGCGCGGGTCCATCAGCACCCGGCTCGAAGCGCCCACCTTCGGGGTGCGCCCGTACCTCACGAGGCTCCTGGTCTGCTCGCTCGCACGGGGCGCCGTGGACGAGCTGAACCGGAGCCTGGAAGAGGCGCGGCGCCGTGGACAGAGGATCCTCGACGACGTCGGGCTGGCGGAGTACATGAGCAGACATCGGCGGTTCTACGTTCCCGTCGAAGGTCTCTCCGCCCTCGGGATCACGCTGCCACCGCATCCGACCGCCTGACGCGGGGACCGACCGGTGAGGAAACGACTGCCGACCCGACGCGCCGCCAGCGATTCACTGCAGCACCGTCTGTACCGCCAGGCCGAGCGGGGCGCCGGGCGCCGCGCCATCGCCTTCGTCAGCCCCGACGGAGCGGTCGGCTGGCGCACCTGGCAGGAGTTCCTCGACGGCGCGGCGGGGTACTCCGCGTGGCTGTCGGAGGAGGGGCTGCGCCAGGGCGGCGTCTGCGTGCTGGGGCTTCAGAGCGACGAGGCCTGCGCCAAGGCGCTGCTGGGCACCCTCCTTCTCGGCGCGGTTCCGCTGCTGGTGGCGCCCCCGATGCTCCAGGAGGGAAGCTCGCACCTTTTGCAGGTGCTCACGCGCATCTGCAGGCGGACGCGCGCGCAGGTCGCCGTGGTGCCCGGGACCATGGCCGCGCAGCGTGACGAGCTCCGGGCGGCCGGGTCCCGGACCCGGCTCCTCTTCCTCCCGGAGAGCGAGCCCGCGCGCGGGCGCATCCCCTTCGTGCGCCCCGCCGCCGATCGCGTCGGCGCCCTCCAGTTGACCTCGGGCACGACCGGGTTCCCCCGGATCTGCATGTGGAAGCACACGGGCATCCTGGCGGCGCTGGAGGGAATGCGGGCGGCGATGAAGTTGACGCCTGCGGACGTCTGCTTCAACTGGACGCCCCTCTACCACGACATGGGGCTCGTCAACAACTTCTTCCTCTGCCTGACCAGCGGCGTCCCGGTGGTCATGGCGCGCCCTCAGGACTTCATCCGCCGGCCGGCGCTCTGGCTCCGGGGGCTGTGGGAGACCGGCTCGACGATCACGTGGTCGCCGAACTTCGGGTTCGCGGTGGCGACCCAGCGGATCCGGGACGAGGAGGTCCAGGGCGTGCGGCTCGACGCCGTGCGAGGATTCTACAGCGCCGCCGAGCGCATCCATCTCGAGACGATGCAGCGCTTCCACAAGCGCTTCGCTCCCCTGGGCGTACGCCCCGAGGCGCTGAAGACCAACTTCGGGTGCGCCGAGAACGTGGGGGGGGCGACGTTCAGCAGCGTCGGCGGCACATACGTCTCCGAAACGGTGGACCGCGCCACGCTCTACAGCAAGGGCATTGCGGTGCCCACCGCGGACCACGACGAGACGCGGACTCTGTCCGTCGTCGGCGTGGGACGGCCGGCCCGGGGGGTCCGCGTGCGGATCCTGTCACGGGCAGGCCGGCCCCTGCCGGACGGGCACGTGGGCGAGCTGGCGCTGGAGACGCCGTCGCGGATGGCCGGTTTCCTCCACCAGGCCGCGGAGACGCGCCGGGCGCTCTACAAGAAATGGTTGCGCACCGGGGATCTCGGTTACGTGCGCGGGCCCGAGGTGTTCTGGGTGGGCCGCGTGCGCGAGCGCATCACCGTCCGCGGGCGGAAGTTCGACCCGAGCGACTTCGAGAAGATCCTGCTGGGTATCCCCGGGCTCCGGCACGGTTGCTTCGCGGCCTTCGGGGTGGACGACGACGAGCTCGGCACCGAGCGCCTCGTCATCGTCTCGGAGGTGACCCCCGCGGCGGAGGCGGGGACCGCGCAGCTGATCGAGCAGATCCGGGAGCAGATCTTGCTCCAGCTCGGCCTCGCCGCGGACGACGTCGTGCTGGTCAAGGCCGGCACGCTGACGAAGACGTCCAGCGGCAAGCGACGGCATCGGTTCTTCCGCGAGGCGTATCTGGACGGTAGGTTGCGCGCGTCCATGCTGCCCTCCCCGCCTAGGGGATGACGCCTTCGGCCCTCCGCGCGTTGTACCGGGCGAGCAGCCTGACCAGGAGCACGATTCCGGCCACGCGGATGAGCGGCATGAGAAGGACGCAGAGGAGGGCGGGGACCGAGGCGACCGACGCCAGCCAGTCGGACTTCGTCAGGATGTCGAAGAAGAAGGAGAGGGCGAAGGTCCGAGGGATCAGCCCGACGAGCGTGCCCTCGAGGAAGTGGGGCAGGCTGATGCCCGTGGCCCCGACCGCGTAGTCCAAGCCCGGCGCGAACGGAAACGCGAACCGGAGAGCGATCACGGGCAGGGGTCCGCGCTGCGAGGCGAGTGCCCGGAGGATCGGCAGCCGGCTTCCTTGAAGGCGCGTCCCCAGGTCTCGCAGGACGTACCGCCCGAGGAGGAAGGCCAGGCCCGCCCCCGCGGTGATGCCGCCGATGGAGTACAGCGCCCCGCCAAGCTGTCCGAACGCCACGGATCCGATCCCGATGGCGATCGGCGCGGGAACGAACAGCATGATCCCGACGGCCGTCAGCGCGATGAACACGGGCGGCGCCACCGCACCCTGGTTCTGGACGAAGCTGCGGAGGCGAGCGGCCTGGGCATCCAGGTCCAGCGCCACGTGGGCGGCGACGACCGCCGCGACCACGAGGAGCACGATGACGAGCGGGCGCACGCCCTGACGGAAGACACCCGCCGTCCGGGTCCACGCGCTCACGTTCGTGTCGGGTGCGTCCACGTTCCTCGCGAGTGTATCGCGGTCGGCGCCTTGACGGCACCGCGGTCGCGAGGGCAGTATGCGGGGAAACCCATGAGCCTGGCCTGGAGCCGGATCGCCTGGGACAGGCGTTTCGCGCGGCGATACGACGCCACGTCGAGCCAGCTCGCCGAGGGCCTCTACGCGGCGCTCAGAGAGACGCTCAGGGCGAGCCTCTTCCCGGGCCTCGTCTCGGGGAGCCGCGTGCTCGATGCGGGATGCGGCCCCGGTCATGTCACGGCCCGATTCGCGCAGGACGCGCCCCAGGCCACGGTGTTCGCGCTCGATTTCTCGTCGACCATGCTCGGCCTGGCCGCGGCAACGCTTGCACGAACGGGAATCCCTCACTACCATCTGATCCAGGGCGACATCCACCGCTTGCCGTTTCCGGATCGAAGTCTGGACGCCGTGCTCAGCACGGCCTCTCTCAAGAACTGGGCCGACCCGGTCGTGGGCCTGAAGGAGATCCACCGTGTCGCGAAACCGAATGCGCCGGTCGCGCTGGCGGAAGTGAATCGTGAGGCGACACGCGACGAGAAGGATGCCTGGAAGCGGCAGCTCGCGCGCTCGGTCCCCGGGGGACCGCTCGCGAGGCTCGTCCGGACGTGGGCGTTCGAGCACGTCATCGTGGCCAGGAGCGTCGGGCCCGGCGACGTGCTGAAGATCCTTCGGCAGACCGACTTCATCGATGTCGACGTGAGGTCCGTTCGCGGCTATCCGTTCCTGCTGGCCACGATGAGAACGCGCGGTCTCACCGCCTAGCCCGGGAGAGCGATTCTGTTCCTGTTCTGGCTGAAGCTCCATCTCCGGACGGTCGCGGCGACGTGGCAGACGTTCGGCCCGAGCCGCGAGACCGTCGTCTTCGCCGTCCGCCGGCCCCTGGCCACCGGGCTGGTGCACTTGACGCTGGCCCTCGACCACGTGTTCTTCCCCGCCTTCCGGCGCGTCGAGGTGCGGAAGCCCGTGTTCCTCATCGGTCACCCGCGCTCGGGAACGACGTTCCTCCATCGCCTCCTGACGCGGACGCGTGAGTTCTGCGCCTTCGAGGCGTGGGAAATCTTCCTGCCGTCCCTCGTGGCGCGGACCCTGCTGAAGCGGGTGATCGCCCGGCGGATCGCCCAGGGCCGCACGACGTTTTTCCCCCCCGAGGTCGGGCACGAAGGCGCTCTCGGCCAGATCGAGGAGGAGGAGCTGCTGTTCATGTACACCGGCAATACGCAATTCGTCACGTGCGTGTCGCCGCTCGGCTTCGGCGACCGGGATTTCACGGAGCTCGTGCACGCCGACGACCAGCCGGAGCGCATCCGGCGTCGGACGATGGCGTTCCTGAGGGGGTGCTTCCAGCGCCAGATCCACTGGACGGGGAACACGCGGGTCGTCGCGAAGATGAACTACTCGGGGATGCGGATCCGCACCCTCCTCGAGGCCTTTCCGGACGCGAAGATCGTGTACGTGGTGCGGTCGCCGCTGGAGACGATTTCGTCGCACCTGACGCTGCACCGGAACATGTTCGATCACATGTGGGGAGTGCAGCGGATACCGCGCGATCGGCTGGAGCGTTACTACGAACGGCGCTACGAGCACAACGTCGCGTTCTACCGCTATCTCGAGGACCTGACCGCCAGCGGCGAGATCCCGGCGGCGCAGCTCATGGTTCTCCCGTACGACGAGCTGCGCGAGGACCTCGGGACGGCGATCCGCAGGATCGCGGAGTTCGCCGAGCTCCGGCTGAGCGACGAGCTCCAGGAGACGATCGCGCAGCAGAGCCGCACCCAGACGGCATATCGGCGCCGCCACACGAACCTACACCTCGAGGAGTTCGGATTGACGGAGGAACGCGTGCGCAAGGACCTGGCCTTCGTGTTCGACAGATACGGGTTCCCGGACTAGCCCCGCGATGAGCGACGCACCGACCCCTCCGCGACCGGCCGATGTCAGGTCCCCGCTCGAGCGGATCCCTTTGCCGCTCCGAATGCTGGTGTACGGCGTCGCATTCCTCGGAGCGGTGCTCGTCCTGCTGCCGTGGATCTTCTACCAGATCGACGTTCGCCTTCCCGCCGTCCACGTCGAGATCGGCTGGTTCCGGCTCGCGGGCGTCGCCCTCTTCGTGATCAGTCTCGCGCTGTACCTGGCCGCGTCCTACGTCCTGACCTGGCGCGGCAAGGGCGCCTACGTGGAGTTCGACCCGCCCAAGGAGCTCGTCGTCACCGGACCGTACCGGTATGTCCGCAACCCGGTCGTGACCTTCCTGCTCGGCACGATGCTGGGTGAGGCCATCGGCTTGTCCTCCACCGGGATCCTGCTCATGGTCTGCGTGTTCGTCGTCCTGGTGCACCTGCAGATCAGCCGCATGGAGGAGCCGGCGCTGCGGAAGCGGTTCGGGCGGGCGTACGACGAGTACTGCGCCCACGTGCCACGCTGGATCCCGAGAGTGCGCCCCTGGCAGGGACCGTAGCCTCGTCACGCTTCGATTCCGGAAACCTGACGCGCCCTGGCAGAGTTCGCGCAGGGCAAGTATAATCAGCTGATGCGTCGCTCGCCGCGGCCGTTCACCCACGAATGAAGGCAGCCTACTTCACCGAGCACGGTGGCATCGACCAGCTGACGTACGGCGACTTGCCCGATCCGACGCCGGGCCCGGGCGACGTCATCGTCCGCGTCAGGGCCTGCGGCGTGAACCACGCCGATCGATGGATCCGGGGCGGATTGCCGATGCTCCGGGTGCCCCTGCCCTTCATCCTCGGTCAGGACATCGCCGGCGAGGTCGCGGCGGCGGCGGACGGGATCGACGCGCCGCCGGTCGGCACACGGGTGATCGTCAACCAGGGTGTGAGCTGCGGACGATGCGAACGCTGCCTCGCCGGCTCCGATCACCTGTGCGCGCAATACCGGCTCATCGGAAAGAACCTCCCCGGGGGATACGCGGAGCTGGTGAAGGTGCCCGTCCAGAACCTGGTGCCCCTGCCGCCCGAGTTGTCGTTCGTCACGGCCGCGTGCCTCCCGGCGGTGTTCGTCACGACGTGGAACATGCTCTTCGACCAGGCGAGGCTCGAGCCGGGCGAATGGGTTCTGGTGCACGCGGGGGGCAGCGGCGTCGGCAGCGCCGCCATCCAGCTCGCCCGCATGGTCGGCGCCAACGTCATCACGACGGCCGGCAGCGACGAGAAGGTCGAGAAGGCCAAAGCCCTCGGCGCGCACTACGGCATCAACTACAAGACGCACGATTTCCTCCGCGAGGTCCGGCGCATCACGAAGAAGCGGGGCGTCGACGTCGTGATCGAGCACATCGGCGAGGACGTGTGGGAGCGGAGCCTGCTGTGCCTGGCGACCGGCGGGCGGCTCGTCACCTGTGGGGCGTCGTCGGGCTACCTCCCCAAGACGGACCTTCGCCACGTGTTCTTCAGGAACCTCCAGATCATGGGTGTGACGGGAGGAAGCCGGTCGATTCTCTTCCGGGTGCTCCGGCTCGTGCAGGACGGCACGCTAAAGCCGGTGCTCGACCGGGTGCTGCCGCTCCAGGAGGCCCGGGAAGCCCACCGGCTGCTGGAGGCGCATCAGCAGTTCGGCAAGCTCGTCCTCGTCCCAGACGGCGCTGCATGAAGGCCGTCTACCTGACCGAGCACGGCGGCGTCGAGGTACTGACCTACGGGGACCTGCCGGATCCCGTCCCGGGTGGCGGCGAAGTCCTGGTCCGCGTACGGGCGTGCGGCGTGAACCATGTGGATCTCTGGCTCCGGAAGGGTCTCCCGTTCATGCAGGTGCCATTCCCGTTCGTCCCGGGAGCCGACATCGCGGGCGAGGTGGCCGCCATCGGCCCGGCGACCGCGGCGCTTCCGGTCGGGACACGGGTGCTCGTGAACCCGGGCGTGAGCTGCGGGCAGTGCGAGCGCTGCCTCACGGGCTGGGACAATCTCTGCACCCAGTATCGCCTCATCGGCGAGCCCCTGCCCGGCGGCTATGCGGAACTCGTCAAGGTGCCCGCCCAGAACCTCGTCGCGCTGCCCGAGGGGATGCCCTTCGAGACGGCCGCGTGCCTTCCGGCGGCCTTCGGTACCGCGTGGAACATGGTCTTCGAGAAAGCCAAGCTCGAGGCGGGAGAGTGGGTGCTGATCCAGGCGGCCGGCAGCGGCGTCGGCAGCGCCGCCATCCAGCTCGCGCGCATGGTCGGGGCCCACGTCATCACGACCGCCGGCAGCGACGAGAAGGTCGAGAAGGCCAAGGCCGTGGGCGCGCACTACGCGATCAACTACACGACGCGCGACTTCCTCCGCGAGGTCCGGCGCATCACGAAGAAGCGGGGCGTGGACGTGGTCATCGAGCACATCGGCGGTGAGATCTTCGAGCGGAGCCTGCTGTGCCTGGCGACCGGCGGGCGGCTCGTCACCTGCGGCGCCACATCCGGCTATCTCCCCAAGACGAACCTCCGCCACGTGTTCTTCCGCAACCTGAGGATCCTCGGCGCCACGACCGGGAGCAAGGGGCGGCTGTTTCGCATCCTCCAGCTCGCCCACGAGGGAAAGCTGCGCCCGGTCGTGGACCGGATCCTGCCGTTGCGCGAGGCCCGTGTCGCCCATCAGCTGCTCGAGGACCGCCAGCAGTTCGGCAAGGTGATCCTGGTACCGGAATGAGCGAGCGCGCGTACTTCGAGGACTTCAGCGTCGGCGACCGTCTCCTCACGCCGGCGCGTACGATCACCGAAGCCGACCTGGTGCTGCTCGGCGGCCTGGCGGGTGACCTGAGCGGATTCTGCCAGGGCCTCTGCGCCCTGGGGATCGGCGGGGGTCTCATGTTTCTCGCGGGCGAGCGCGGCATCCCGCGCTCGACCATCGCCCTCTCGGGGCTCGAGCGGGTCCGGTTCGTGGCGCCGGCCAAGGCCGGCGACACGGTCCACGTCGAGGCGGAGGTGACCCAGACCACCCAGGTCGACGCGCGGCGGGGGCTCATCGCGATGACCCACCGCATGACGAACCAGCGCGGCGACGAGATCCTCACGTACGCGAGCAAGATCCTGGCGGGGCGCCGTCCCGCCGACGGGGAGTCGCGTCATCGATAAGCCGATCGCTCTCGTCACCGGCGCCTCGCGCGGGATCGGACGGGCCGTGGCCCTCCAGCTCGCCCTCGACGGTTTCGCGGTCGTCGTCCACTACCACACGCGGAAGGACGAGGCCGAGGCAACGCGGGATCGGATCGTGGGCGCGAACGGCCAGGCCGTGGTGCGCAGCTTCGACGTCGGGGATGCGGACCAGGTCGAGGCCGCCGTGAAGGAGATCACCCGCACGGAAGGCCCCATCCAGGTCCTCGTGAACAACGCGGCGACGATCCGTGACCATCTCCTCATGCGGATGCCCCGGGACGCGTGGCGCGACGTCATCGAGACCGACCTGAACGGCGTGTACTACTGTACGAAGGCGGTCGTCGTCGCCAACGCGGGCCGGCGACGCCCGGGGCGACGGATCATCAACATCACCAGCGTCGCCGGCGAGACGGGAAACATCGGACAGGCGAACTATGCGGCGGCGAAGGCGGGCGTCATCGGCTTCACCAAAGCGGTCGCCCGCGAGCTGGCTCCGGTGGGCGTGACGGTCAACGCCGTGTCGCCGGGCTTCATCGACACCGAGGCGATCAAGCAGCTGTCCCTCAAGGACCTGGAAAAGGGCATCCCCATGAAGCGGGTCGGCCGGCCGGAGGAGGTCGCTCATGTCGTCTCCTTTCTCGCCTCGGCGGAGGCCGCCTACATCACGGGCCAGGTCATCCGCGTCAACGGCGGTCTCTTGATGTGACGGGGCGCCCCCCCGCCTCCGCGAGGTATCTGGCGAGATGAGACGCGTGGTCGTCACCGGAATGGGGATCGTCTCCTGTCTGGGCAACGGCACGGACGAGGTGTGGCGCTCCCTGAGCGCCGGCAAGTCGGGCGTGCAGCTGGTGCCCGAGATGGAGGAGCTCGGCTACAAGTGCCCCCTGGGCGGGCTCGTCAAGGGGCTCGTCACGGATGGAGTGCCCAAGAAAGCCCTGCAGACGATGTCCGACGCCGCGAAGTTCTCGGCGGTGGCGGCGCTGCAGGCGCTCCGGGAGGCGCGCCTGGCTCCGGAGACGCTGCGCAACACGAGAGCCGGCGTCATCGTGGGCACGGGTGGCGGCGGACCGAACGATGCCGCGACCGCCGAGACCCTGCTCGTCACTCACAAGAGCCCGGCGCGCGTCGGGGCGACGGCGATCCTGCGCATCATGAACTCGACGGCCGCGCTGAACCTGGCCGCGTGGCTCGGCGTGAGAGGGCGTTCCTATTCGGTCTCGTCGGCGTGCACCACGGGGGCGGACAGCATCGGGAACGCGTTCGACTGCATCCGCTACGGGATCCTCGACGTCTGCGTCTCGGGCGGCGCGGAAGCGGCGGCCTGGAGGCATGGCTGGGCGTTCGGCGAGGCCTCCGGGGTCGCCCCGTACCACCGCGGCGACGACCCTGCGAAGGCGTGCCGGCCGTATGATCGCGACCGCCAGGGCATGCTCGTCTCCGAGGGCGCGGGGATCCTCGTGCTCGAGTCGCTCGACCACGCCGAGCAGCGCGGCGCGCCCATCGTGGCCGAGGTGATCGGCTACGGCTCGGCCAACGACGGCGAATCGATGTTCGAGCCGAACGGCGAGGGCCTCATCCGCGCGATGGAGCAGTCACTGCGCGTCGCCGCGGAGACGCACGGCACGGTCGAGGTCGACTACGTCAATCCGCACGGCGCGGGCACGCGCATCGGGGACCCCCTCGAGGTCGCGGCGATCCGGCGGGTCTTCGGCGACCCTTCGCCGCTGGTCAGCTCGACCAAGCCGCTGAACGGGCATTCCCAGGGTGCCGCCGGCGCGCACGAGGCGATCTTCACCCTGCTGATGATGCGGCACGGCGTCGTGGTGCCGACCCCCAATCTGGAGCACGTGGCCCCCGAGTGCGAGGGCGTGCGCCACGTGCGCGCGCCGCTCGCCCAGCCGCTGCGCACGGTCATGACGTTCAACTCGGGACTGGGCGGGAGCAACGCCTGTCTCATCTTCAGAAAGCCCTGAGCCGCTATGAGGAAAGAGTTCTTCGAGGATTGCACCGTCGGGGAAAAGGCGCTGAGCCCCGGCCGGACGCTCACGGAGACGGACGTCGTTCTCTTCGCCGCCTTCACGGGCGACTGGCTCCCCATTCACACCGACGCGGAGTACGCGAAGAGCTCCCCCTTCGGCGAGCGGATCGCTCACGGGCTCCTGGTGCTGACGGTGGGCAGTGCCCTGCTGCTGCGCCTGGGAGAAGCCGTGCTGCTTCCCAAGTCGACCATCGCCCTCTACGAGGTCGAGAAGGTCCGCTTCGTGGCGCCCGCCAGGATCGGCGACACGATTCACACGGAGAGCGAAGTGATCCGGCTGACGCCGCTCGATCCGACGCGAGGGCTGATCACCGTCAGGGGCGAGATCAAGAACCAGCGGAACGAGCTGCTGGCCACCTTCACGCTCAAGGGGCTGGTGGGCCGACGTCCGGTGGAGACGACATCGTGAGCGCGCCCGTCGCGCTGGTCACGGGCTCCGCCCGCGGGATCGGCAGGGCCATCGCCATCCGGCTGGCCGGGGACGGCTATCGCGTGGTCGTCAACTACCTGAAGAACCAGGCGGCCGCCGAGGAGGTTCGCGGCCTCATCGAGGCGCGCGGCGGCGCCTGCCTCGTCAAGGGCTTCGACGTCTCGCAGCGGGCGCAGGTCGTCCAGGCGATCGACGAGGTCGTGGCGGAGCTCGGGCCCGTCAGCGTCCTCGTTAACAACGCCGCGGCCGTGAGAATGCTCCCCATGAAGTCCCCGCTGGAGTTCCTCCAGCCCATCTGGAAGATGGCCGATGCCGACTGGGACCACGTCATCGCGACCAACCTGACCGGCGTGTACAACTGCACGAAGCCGGTGGTCAAGACGATGCTGGACAAGAAGCTGCCCAGGGGACGGATCATCAACATCGGGAGCATCGGTGGAGAAGTTGGAAACACCTTCATGGACCACTATTCGGCCACGAAGGCCGGACTCATCGGGTTCACCAAGTCCCTCGCACGGGCGCTCGCGCCGAAGAACATCACCGTGACCGTCGTGTCGCCTGGTTTCATCCTCACCGACGCCACGGCGTGGATCCCCCAGGAGCCGTACCTGTCATCCATCCCGCTCCGGCGAGTCGGGCAACCGGAGGAAGTCGCGGCGGCCGTCGCCTTTCTGGCGTCCGACCGCGCCTCGTACATCACGGGACAGGTGATCAGGGTCGACGGCGGGATGTACATGTGATGAGCGACCCAGCGCCGTCGTCGGCTCCACACCGAGGTGAGACATGCACCGCGTGGTAGTCACCGGACTCGGCATCGTGAGCTGTCTCGGCAACACCCTCGGGGACGTCACGGACGCCCTCCGTCGAGGCCGCTCCGGCATCGAGCTGCTTCCGGAGCGCAAGGCGCTCGGATTCCGCAGCAGCCTCGGCGGGAAGCTCAAGGCGTTCGACCTCTCCGGCGTCCCCAAGAAGCATCTGCGTCAGCTGGGCCCAGGCTCGCAGATCGCCGTGCACGCGACGCACCAGGCGCTGCGAGACGCCGCCTGGGAACCGCACCACATCAAGGACGAGCGCACGGCCGTCGTCATCGGCAGTGGCGGCAACTTCCACGACATCTACCAGCAGTGCCACATGTTTCGCGACGACGGGCTCAAGCTGGGAGGCACGGCGCTCCAGCGGGTCATGCACGACACGGTGTCCGCCAACCTCTCGGTGCTGCTCGGCACCCGCGGCTACGCGCTGACCGTCGCCTGCGCGTGCGCGACGGGCGCCGCGGCGATCGGCCTCGCGTACCAGCTCATCCGGTATGGCCTCCAGGATCGCGCGATCTGCGGCGGCGCCCACGAGGACACGTGGGAGTATTTCTGCCAGTTCGACGCGCTGAAGGCGTTTTCCATGCGGGAGGACGAGCCGACCCGCGCCTCGCGGCCGTTCGACAAGCATCGCGATGGGCTCGTGCCGTCGGCCGGCGGTGGAATCCTCACGCTCGAGGAGCGTGAGCAGGCGCTGCGGCGCGGCGCCACCATCTACGGGGAGGTCATCGGCTACGCCTTCACCAGCGACGGCAACGACATGACCATCCCGTCCGGGGAAGGGAGCGCGCGCTGCATCCGCCTGGCCCTGCAGGATGCCGGGATCGCGGCGGGCAACGTCGACTACGTCAATGCCCACGCGACGTCGACGCCGGTCGGGGATGCGTCGGAGGCGCGCGCCATCGTCGAGGCGTTCGGGAATCGCCCGTACGTCAGCTCGACCAAGTCGATGACGGGTCACGAGCAGGCGGCCGCCGGCAGCAACGAGGTGATCTACACCCTCCTCATGATGCGGGATCAGTTCGTGGCCCCCAACATCAATCTCGACGAGCTCGATCCGCAGTGCGCCGGCATGAATCTCGTCGCGAACGATGCCATCGACGCCAGGATCGACGTCGCGGTGAGCAACGCCTTCGGATTCGGCGGCGTCAACACCTGCGTGGTCATGAAGAGATCCTCGACATGAGACGGGTCGTCGTCACCGGAATGGGTACCGTCTCCTCCATCGGGAACACGCTCGACGCGGTGACGACCTCCCTGCGCGAGAGCCGCTCCGGGATCGAGTTCATCCCCGAGATGCGTGATCTCGGCTTTCGCTGCCAGGTCGGCGGCCGGGTCAAGGGGCTGGACGTGACGCGGATCGGGAAGCGAGCGCTCCAGAGCATGTCGGACGTGGCCAGGTTCGCGGCCATGGCGGCCGCGGAAGCGATCGACGACGCCAAGTTCCCTCTGGACGACCTGAAGAGCGAGCGGGTCGCCGTCGTGGTCGGGACGAGCTTCGGCGGGGTCAACGAGGCGGCCAGGGCCGAGCGCGTGCTCCAGAGGACCAAGAACCCGCTCCGGCTCGGCGTCACGGGGCTCTTCAAGGGCATGCACTCGACCGCCGCGGGCAATCTCGCCTCGTGGCTCGGCGTTCGCGGGCGCGCCTACTCGATCTGCTCGTCGTTCTGCGCCGGTGTGGACGCGATCGGTCATGCCTCCGAGCTCATCGCCCGCGGGGTAGTGGACGTGTGTCTGTGCGGCGCGTCCGAGGAAAACACGCTCCGTCAGGTCTGGGGATGCCTGGACAACTGGGGGGGGATGCCCTCCGCGTCGAACGATCGTCCCGAGCGGGCGTGCCGCCCCTACGACCAGGACCGCGCCGGGCCCGTCCTCTCGGAGGGTGCGGGGGTCCTGCTCCTGGAGGCGCTGGACCACGCGCTCGCACGGGAGGCCAGGCCGCACGCGGAGATCGTCGGCTACGGCTCCAGCAACGACGGTTTCCACATGTTCGAGCCCTCGGGCGACGGGCTCAGGGAGAGCATGGGCCAGGCGCTGGCGGCCGCCGCGGCGAAAGGGGTGCGGCGCGTCGACTACATCAACACGCATGGCACCGGGACCAAGGTGCACGACGCCCTCGAGGTCCGGGTCATCCGTGAGGTCTTCGGCACCCCGTCCCCGCTCGTCAGCTCGACCAAGGCGCTGGCCGGCCACGCCCTCGGCGCGACCGGAGCCCAGGAGGCGGTTTACACTCTCTTGATGCTGCGCCATGGCTTCGCCGCCCCGACGGTCAATCTCGAGCGGATCGCCCCGGACTGCGAGGGCGTCTCCCACGTTCAGTCGCTCAGAGAGGGTCCGCTGGACACGGTGATGACGTTCAACGCCGGCCTCGGCGGCAGCAACGCGTGCCTCATCTTCCATAAGATCTGAGGGCCATCACCCCATGAGAAGGAGGATCCTGTGGCGACAGTCGAAGAGAAGGTGAAGGAGATCGTGCTGGAGATCCTGGACGTGAAACCGGAGGATGTCGTCCCGTCGGCGAAGTTCATCGAGGACCTCAACGCCACGTCCATCGACATCGTGGAGATCGTCACGGCGATCCAGAACACCTTCGACGTGAACATCGCGGAGGAGGAGGCGCAGAAGATCAGGACGATCCAGGACGCCGTCGACTACCTGAACGCGGCACTGGCGAAGAAGGGGTCACAGGCCTGAGCGACGACCACGTCTTCGCGGCTCACCTCGCCGAGACGGCCGGCAGGCTGCTGCTGGCGCTCCGGCGCGAGCCGCCGCTGGGCGCCGCTGTCGGCGCCGCGGGTGACCGCGCGTCTCACCGCTTCCTGGTCGACGCCATCCGGAACCGTCATCCGGCCGACGCCATCCTCTCCGAGGAGGCGGTCGACGATCTTCGCCGGCTGCACGCCACCCGCGTCTGGATCATCGACCCGCTGGACGGCACCCGGGAGTTCGGGGAGGACGGTCGCGAGGACTGGGCGGTCCACGTGGCGTTGTGGCAACAGGGCGCCCTGGCCGCAGGAGCGGTCGCCTTGCCCGCGCGGGCCATCGTGTCGTCGACCGCGTCCACCTTCCCGCGGCTTCCCGCCTCCGTCGATGGGCCCCTGCGGTTCCTCGTGAGCCGGACTCGCCCGCCCGCCGTCGCGCTTCGCGTCGCCGGCGCCATGCGGGCGGAACTCGTGCCCATGGGCTCTGCGGGCGCCAAGACCATCGCCGTCACTCTCGGTGAAGCCCACGCCTACATCCACGCGGGCGGGCAGTACGAGTGGGACTCCGCGGCGCCTGCAGCGGTCGCCGCCGCCGCCGGCCTGCACGTCTCCCGCCTCGACGGGAGCCCTCTCCGCTACAATCAGCGCGACCCGAGCCTGCCCGATCTCCTCGTCTGCCGGCGCGATCTCGCGAACGCGCTCCTCACGAGCATCGCGGAGGCCGATCCCTAGATCCTTCGCGCGCGGCGGCGCGCTCGGCCCATCCAGGGGCGCGCCGGCGTGTCGAGCGCTTTCTTGAGGCCACGGAGCCTGGCGAGCGAGGTCTCACCGCCACCGGTCAGGACCTTCAGCAGGCCGAGGGCCTTCGCCGGCGTCATCGACTGATCGATGAAGCGGGCGGGCAGGTCCGGACCCCAGTGGTAGAGGCCTTGCTTGTCGAAGCGGTGGAAGCCGACGGGATAGGCCGCGTCGAGAACGTCGCCGTCGGCGTAGTGCTCCATCGTGGTGCCGTACGGATCGAGCTGGTAGTCGAAGATCTGGCTGCCGAGCAGGTGCCGACCGACGCCCCACGATTGCCGCCAGCCCCGGCTCTGCAGCCACTGGGCCCCGTTCGCGACGGCGTCGAGATCCTGCACCTCGAAGGCGCAGTGGTCGAGGCCGTTGTGGATGCCGGCGCTGACCACGAGTGTGTGATGGTCCGTGGGAACCGTGCCGCGGTGACAGCGCAGGAACACGACCACCGGCGCATGATCGTGCAGCAGCAGAACGTCGGACGGCAGGAGCCCGAAGTTCGCCATGTACCACGCCGTTGTCCTGGAAAACTCCACCGTCTGGAGGACGACATGCCCCAGCCGGTGGACCTCGGCGGGTCCGACCCACGCCTGGCGTGGCCGGTTCACGCGCGCCTTCTGCGCGGCCGTGTTGAACGGCAGCGCGGGTCGGAGCGGCAGCGCCGCGAGCTCCCGCATGCCCCAGACCACGTCGACGCTGAAGCCGGCGGGGTCCCGCAGGACGACGCGGGCCCCGCCGCCGGGCTCCGGAGACTCGTGCACCGCGGACGCCCCCGGGACCGCGGCGATGCGGGCGAGGTCGGCCTCGTCCGCGGCGAGGAAGCCGAGCCCGACGTATTCGGAGCGCTTCCCCCGCTCGACGATGTACACGTGATGCATGGGGCTGGCCCCACGCATGTAGAGCGCCTCGTCCGTGCGCGCCGACGGAGCCAGCCCGAAGTCGCGGAGGTAGTCCTGCATCACCGCCAGATCGGGCTTGCGGAAGCGGACGTAGGCCACGTCCCGGACCTTGATGATGGGATCCCGTGGCGGTGTGAGGGGATTGCCGTCCTGCATCACCGCGTCACCGGGCCGCGAACGCGCGCCGCGCCTCGGTGCGCGACTCCACCCCGGGCCGGGGCCGCCCGCGGCACCGGGATCCAGCGGCGCAACCAGTCGATCCCCTCGTGGGCGTCGGCGCGCGACAGCACCGCAGCGACGTACCGGTCCGGGCGGAGCAACAGCACGCTCCCGGCGTGCCGGCCGAGCCAGCGCCGCAGCGTTCCCTCCGGATCGATCACCCTGACCGCGTCGCCGGGCGCCGGCGCACGCGCATCCCGGCCGCGCGGCCCCACCTCGACGAAGCGGGCTCCGAGGCTTCGCAGATACGCGCGATCGGCGTCCGTGAAGTGTCTCGTCGGGTCCACGTCGTACCCGAGGACGGCGAAGCCGTGCCCGAGGACCTCGTCCAGCGGCCATCGACGCCCGCCCGCATCCTCCACCTCGGGCTGGATGATCATCCGACCGGCGAGCGACCGCCATCCCCCGCGTCGGATCAGGCGGCTGCGCCCGATCATCGGCTTCGGCCTGTAGCGCCCTTCGCGCACGTACGCGCGGGACCACGACGAGCTCCCGAGGAGCCGGAAGATGAGATCGCGCACCGCGGCCCGGAAGGGACGGGTCGGCATGATGCACCGGCCCATGGTCACCGCCATGTCCGTCATCTTCTTCACGTGGTCGCGGCGCTCCTCCTCGTAGGAGTCGAGGAGCGAGGGCGCGGCGCCCTGGCGGACCACCGCCGCGAGCTTCCATCCGAGGTTCACGGCGTCACGAATCCCGCTGTTCATGCCCTGTCCCGCGAAGGGCGGCATGAGGTGCGCTGCGTCGCCGGCGAGGAGGATCCTGCCCGATCGATAGCGCGCCGCGACGCGCGCGTGGAACGTGTACACGATCTTTCGCTGGACCGTGATCCCGGACGGGTCGACGTACTTCCGCAGGAGCGCGGTGACGGTCTCGGGCCGGAGCAACCACTCGTCGCTCTCGCCATCGAGCTCCAGGAACTCCCACCGGCGACGTCCGCTCCTGCGATACACCGAGACGGCCGGCCGCGCGGGATCACAGTAGAATGTGACATCGCGCTGCGGGAGGGTGTCCCCCTCCGTGTCCAGGACGAGCCACTTCTCCGCGTAGGTCGAGCCGACCAGCAGGATGTCGAGCTGGCGCCGCACGAAGCTGCTGCCGCCGTCGCAGCCGACGACGTAGTCCGCCGCGACCTCGAACGGCCGGCCCGAGACGGACCGGCCGCTGAGAACCACCCCGTCCTCATCCTGCCGGAGCGCCGTCACCTCATGGCCGAAGCGCTCGCTGACGCAGGGAAAGCGGGCGAGGCCGCTCCTCAACACCTGCTCGAGCTCGGGCTGGTAGAACGAGCCCACCCCCGCGTGGCCGAGGGGCTTCGGCATGCGATCGACCTCGGCGAGGACCTCGCCCCGGCCGTTCACGAATCGCACCGGCAACTCGAGCTCGAAGCCCGCCGCCGCCGCCTCGTAGAGTCCGAGCGCCTGCAGGGCCCGCAGGGTCTCGTCGTCGACGGCGATCGCGCGCGGATCGCGGACCACCTCGCTGTTCTTCTCGAGCAAGGTCGTCTGCACTCCGCGCTGGCCGAGGAGGTTCGCCAGCGTGAGACCGACCGGGCCGCCGCCGACGACCGCCACGCCCCCGCTCATCTGGCCCCTAACCGTCGCACCTCGACACCCGGATATCGAGGGCCCGGCCTACTCGTTCACCTGGGACCGAGCCATGCTTCCGTCGTCGCGACCTGTGACTTCGCCTCCCAGATCGTCGCCCGCTCGGGATGGAAGCGCGACCCGACGGGCACCGAACACGAATCCGCGCCCACGAGCTCGCGTTCCCGTTCCCGGCCGAGCATCCTGCGGAAGACTCTGACCAGCTCCGACGGCTGCCGCTCGTGCACCCGGCCGGCCAGGAGATCGGTCATCGGATCCCGGTGCCGATGCTGCGCGAACACGGCGAAGGCGAGCGGGTGCTCCCACAACATGTCGATCGTGTCCTCGAGGATGTCGATCGCGCGCTCGCAGAAGAGCTCGTGCTCGGCGAAGGGGCTGGGCGTGTCACGATCGCGCCCCTCGAGATACGCGCGGACCAGCGGCGCCGCAAACCTCGCCTCCTTCATCGACATGGTCATCCCGAAGGAGAAGAACGGATCGATGAAGCGATGAGCGTCCCCGATGCAGATGAAGCCCTTCCCGGAGAAGCGCCTCACCTGGTAGGAGTAGTTCGGAATCACGTGGACGTCCTCGACGAGCTTGATCTCGGGCAGCCGTCGCGTCAGCTCCGGATTGAGGGCGTGCAGCTCGCGGACGAGGAAGTCGCGCTTGCTCTCGCGCCGCGACAGGAAGTACGCGGCCGGGATCACCACCCCGATGCTCGTGACCTCCGCGTCCAGCGGGATGAACCAGCACCAGTGGTATTTCTCCCGATAGAACAGCACCGTGTTGTTCGGATCGTCCCCCACGGTCGAGCCGCTGTCCCGGATGGCCCCCACGACCTGCGAGAAGATCGCGATCTGCTTGTCATAGGTGCCCAGGTACTTCGGGCCGGTCACGCCGGCATTGGCCAGAAACGTCGCCTGTCCCGAGCAGTCCAGCAGCAGTTCCGACTGGAAGTCCACGAACCCGCCGTCGGCGAGCTTGACTTGAACGCCCCGCACCGCGCCTCCGTCACCCAGGAGCGGCTTGGTGGCCTGGCCGGGGATCACGACCGCGCCGCGGTCCCTGGCCGTCTTCAACATCATCTCGTCGAATCCGCTGCGCCGCACCTGCCAGGTCGAGGCCTCGAAAAGATTCCAGTCCGCATCGCGCCCGGCAACCGGGATGTACCAGCAGCTCTGCTCGCTGGTGCCGAAGATCTTGCCCGCCCGCTTGACCGGATGCCGCCGCCGCAGCATCTCCTCCTCGAGCCCCAGGTCCTTCAGGATCGGAGCGGTCTCGCCGATCATGGACTCGCCGATGTGGTAGCGCGGGAAGGTCTCCTGCTCGATGATCACCGGACGGATGCCGTGACGGAGCAGGTACATGGCGCTGACGGCGCCGGCCGGACCGCCGCCGACGATGACGACGTCGTGGCGCTCCACCCTATCCCTTGAGCTTTTCACCGATGAACTCCGCAATCCGGCCGATGCTCTCGAAGTTCTTCCGGAGGATTTCTTCGTCGCGGATCTTGACGCCGAACCGGTCCTCGAGAAACGTCACGAGCTCGAAGATGCCCATCGAGTCGATGACGCCGGAGCGGAGCAGCGACTGATCGTCGGCTACCTCCACGGGAGGACGCCCCTCGCGCGCGGCCGACTTCGCCCGCACGAACTCGCGCACGCCTTCCACGATGTCGCTCATGACGTTCTCGCCCTCGCGTCGCTGTCTCAGCGCCGCTCCGGTTTCCGGAAGCGCGCCGTCGATGTTATTCTATCGAAGGATCAAGCTAGCATGAATTACTCAGGCTCGCACGATTCCAGCACGATTCTCCCGACGAGAGGTGCGGAATGAGCGTGGTACGCGCAGCGATCCCGGTGTCTGGCCTCCTCGGCGTCGTCCTCCTGGCGGTCCTGGCGGCCCGCGCCGAGACGCCGGTCAACTTCTCGGGCACCTGGCAGCTGGACAAGGGGCGCAGTACCCTGCCCTCCCAGACCCCTGCGGCACCGGGTGATCTGACGCTCGTCATCGAGCAGAACGGTGTCGCCCTGAAGATCGAGCGGCACTTCAAGATCCTCGCCTTGCGCCGGACGATCACCGCGACGTATTACACCGACGGGCGTGAGGCGGTGAACACCGCGCCACGCACCGGCCAGGTGACCTCCCGGTCCCACTGGGAAGGGAAGTCCCTCGTCACCGAGCACAAGAGCTTCGAGACGCGAAACGGGAAGACGGAAGCCGTCGAGAGCACCGACGTCAAGCACCTCTCCGAGGACGGCACGCTCCTCTACATCGACAACACGGTCGTGCGGCCGGGGCAGGACGCGCCCGAGAAGTTCCGGCTCGTGTTCGTCAGGCGGTAGCGGCTCGGCGCCTGGCGCTGCGCCTGCCGTCACGAACCCTCGCGCCGTAGAGCGCGCAGCGACGTCTTCAGCACCTGCTTCGCGGAGTTGATGCGCGATTTCACCGTGCCGAGCGGGATGCCGAGAAGGTCCGCGATTTCCCGGTAGGAGAGCCCTTCGACGCTGCTCAGCACGATGACGATCCGGTAGTGCGCCGGCAGGGCATCGACGGCGTCGCGAACCATCGCTCGGCGGTGTTCCGCCTCGAAGCGCGAGGCCGGGTCCGCGTCCGCGGACGCCGCTGCGACCGTGTCGAGCGGGACGACCGATCCCGGCCGGCGACGTACATGGGTGAGGCAGAGGTTGACGGCGATGCGATAGAGCCAGGAGCGGAACGCTGCGGTGCCGCGGAACCGCGGCAGCGCCCGGTACGCGCGCACGAACGTCTCCTGCGCGATCTCCGCGGCGGCCGCGCCGTCACCGACGATCCGCCACGCCAGGCGGTCGATCCGGTCGTAATGCCTGTCCATGAGGATCTCGAAGGCCTGCGCGTCGCCTCCGAGGAACCGCTCGACCAGTGCACGGTCGTCGCCATCCTCGTCAGCGCTTTGCATCCACGAGTTCCACGCGTCGGCCGTTCTTGAGCTTCGCCCGGCCCTGGTCGATCACCAGGTCTTCCGGGCTCAGTCCCGACACGACCTCCACGAGGTCCTCACCCTGGAGTCCCGTCTTGATCCGCCTGATGGCCGCCTTGCCGTCCGCCACCACGTAGACGGTCTCTTCGTCGCCTTGCTGGATGATGACGGAGAAGGGCAGCGCCAGCACCCGATCCTTGGTCGCGACGACGAATTTCGCGGTTCCCGTCATCCCGACCTTCAGCAGCCCCTCCCCCTTGCCCACCGACAGCGTGACGCCGTACCGAACGCGTCCGGTCGGGTCCGGGGTCGACGCCACGGCGATCTCCTGCGCCGTGGCCTGGAAGACCCGCTGGGGCACGGCGTCGATCTGGAGCGTCGCGCGCTGGCCGATCCGGAGCTTCGCGATATCCGCCTGGTCCACGTCCGCACGAAAGTCCGTCGAGCCCAGCTCGGCCAGCTCCGCGATCGCCGTGGCCTGCCCCGCGACGCGCGTGTTGCTCTCCAGGACCACGCCCCCCGCCTCGACGAACTTCCGCGTCACGATCCCGCTGATCGGCGACACGATCGACGTCCGCGACTGTTTCGCCTCGAGCATGGCGATCGCCGCCTTCCGATCCGCGATCTGCGTCCGGTACACGTCGACCTGCCGCTCCGCCGACTCCACGTCCTGGCGCGCCGCGAAACCCTTCTCGTAGAGTCGGCGGAGTCGCTGGACGTTGACCTGCGCGTTCGCGAGGTTCGACTCGGCGAGGGCCAGGTTGGCCCGGTGCTGACTGAGTTGCCCGACGACCTCGGTGTCGTCGATCGTCGCCAGGAGATCCCCTTTCCGCACGTACTGCTGCTCCCGGAAATGGACCGCCGCGATCCGTGCGCCCGGTTCGGCCGTCACGAGTACCGTCCGCGAGGCTTCGACCTTGCCGGTCGCGGTGACGCTCTCTTCGACGCTCAGGCGCGACGGCTTGATCACGGTCACCTTTTCGGGCTCCTCGCGATTGAAATAGCCGTACGCTGCCACGGCGCCTGCCAGCAGCGCCGCGATGATCAGTCCGGTCTTGAGCATGCGTCTCATGAGCCTCACCTCACTCGTGTCGGAGCGCTTCTATCGGATCCAGGTTCGCCGCGCGGTAGGCCGGATAGACGCCGAAGAAGGTCCCCACCGCGATCGAGAAGGCGAGCGCCAAACCGACGGCGGACGGCGAGACGACCACGGCGAAGCTCGGGTACGCCCTCGATGCGGCGAGCGCGCCCAGGTACGAGAGGGCCGTCCCGAAACACCCGCCCATGAACGACAGCAAGATCGCCTCGCTGAGGAACTGGATGAGGATGTCGGGCTCGCGCGCCCCGAGAGCCTTGCGGAGGCCGATTTCACGCGTCCGCTCCGTTACCGACACGATCATGATGTTCATGATCCCGATCCCTCCGACGAGGAGCGACACGCCGGCGACGCTGCCGAGCATCGCCGTGAAGATGATGCTGATGGACTGCACCGTCTCCAGGGTCTCCCCCTGGCTCTTGACGCTGAACTGATCGGGCAGCAGCGTCTGGCCCAGGATGCGCTTCGCTTCGGCCATGGCGCCCGGGATGTCGTCCGCCTTTGGCACGCCGACGAAGATGAACGAGAGCGCGGAAGTGCCGTAGATCCGCTGGGCCGTCGTGATCGGGATGAAGATCTGGTTGTCCATGTCCAGATCGAACATCTGCCCCTTGGTTTCCATGACGCCGACGACCCGGAATTTCTCGCCGCCGACGTCGATCTCCTTCTTCAGCGAGTCGCCCCCGCCGAACAGGGTTGCCTCGACCGTCTTCCCGAGCACCACCACGCGACGTCCGATGTCCACGTCGCTCTTCTGGACGAAGGTCCCGCGAACCGTGCGCCACGACCGCGCCTCCTGGAAGGCGGGCAGCGTGCCGCTCACGACGACGCCGTTCTTGACCTCTCGCCCATAGCGGACCGTGGTCGTATTGTTCAGCACCGGCGCGACGGTCACGTGGAAGCCCGTCTCCCGCTGCAGCCGTTCCGCGTGGGACAGCTGCAGGCGGCTGACCTGGGCCGTGCCCGTCAGCGCGGCCCCTTTCGGCCGCGCCGGCGTGACCATGTAGAGGTTCGATCCGAGGCCCTCCACCAGCTTCGTCACCTCGCGGCTGGCCCCCATCGAGATCGAGATGAGGAGGATGATGGCGGTGGATCCGATGGTCACACCGAGCGTCGTCAACGTCGAGCGGAGCTTGTTCGCCGTGATCGCCTCGAGCGAGACCTGGGAGTACTCGAGCAGCGTCATGGCTGCCCCGCCCCCTCGAGCTGCGCCGTCGCCGACCGGCGCTCGACGACTACTTCGTCGCGGATCACGACGCCGTCCAGGAGATGGACGACCCGCTCCGCGTGCTCGGCCAGCTCGCGGCTGTGCGTCACCAGGACGATGGTCTTTCCCTCCCGGTTCAGACGCTCGAGCAGCGCCGTGATCTCGAGCCCCGAGCGGGAGTCGAGATTGCCGGTCGGCTCGTCGGCGAGGAGGATCTCCGGATCGTTCGCCAGCGCGCGGGCGATGGCGACCCGCTGCTGCTGACCGCCGGACATCTGGTTCGGCCGATGTTTCATCCGGTCCTGGAGCCCGACGTAGGTCAAGAGCTCGACGGCCCGGGCTTTCCGCCGCTCCTTGGGGAAGCTGCTGTAGACGAACGGCAGCATGACGTTGGCCAGCGCCGTGGCGCGGGACAGCAGGTGGAAGGTCTGGAACACGAAGCCGATCTTGCGGCTGCGGAGCACCGCCAGGTCCGTGCGGCTCATCCGCGACGTGTCGATGCCCCCGATCTCCAGCGTGCCGCTCGTCGGGCGGTCCAGGCAGCCGAGAAGGTTCAGCAGCGTGGACTTGCCGCACCCGGACGGGCCCATGATCGCGACGAAGGCCCCCGCGTCGATCGTGAGCGAGAGACCGCGGAGCGCGGGCACCTCGATGCCCTCGAGCTGGTACGTCTTGAAGATGTCCTTGAGCCTTACCATCGTCCCTTGCCCACGGCGAATTCCCACCGCGTTCGGCCCACCTCCGTCAGCCTGCCACGGAGCCGCTCGGCGCCGACGATCCCCCCCTGGTAGACCTCGGGCGGCAGCTCCCGGTTGTCGCCGAGAATGAAGTAGTGATCGGGTCCCACGCTCGTGCTCGCGACGCTCCAGCGCGCGTCGCCCACGCGGTAGGATTCGTCGAACGGGCGCCCGTTCAGGATGACCTGCCCGTTCCGCACCTCCACCGTGTCGCCGGGAACGCCGACGATCCGTCCGAGGCGCCTGGCGTGGGTCTGGACGATCGACGACCAGAACCCGGCGCCGTCGGCGGACACGAAGGACGCGATCTCTCCGCGGCGGGGCGACCGGACGAGGTAAGCGAGCCTGTCGAACGGCAGCATGACCGCGCCTGCCCGGAGCACGAACGGCGTGACGGTGGGCTCCATCGCCTGCACCGCCTGCGGCGACACGACCCGTCGCTCAACGGCCGCGGTCTGCTCGACCCATGCGAGGGCGCCGTACAGCACCACGACGGCGGCGATCATCCGGGCGAACGGCCAGCCCGACCGCCCACTCCACACCCGCACGGCGTGGAGCTTGAGGAGCAACCCCCAGAGCGAGAGCAGGAACGTGACCGCGATCCCGAGCGCGAGCCAGCCCACGCCCAGATCCCTTGGCCGGGCTGACGGGACCAGCAGGATGGTCGCCCCGGTGAGGACGGCGAGAACGAGCGCGGGAACCTGGGTGTACCCCCAGAGCGCGAACAGCTCGATCCACCCTCCGCCACGGGGACCGGTCAGCGTCGCGCCCAGCCAGACGAGGGTGACCACGAGGGCTGTCCAGCCCAGGGCCAGGAGGCAGTTGCCGAGCAGAAACGCGGGGGGGCCGCCCAGAGGGGCGAAGACCGCTTCGCTGACGAGGAGCGTCCTCGCGTAGTACCCGGCCACGCCCAGGATCACCGGCAGGGCCAGCGTTCGTCGCGCCAGGATCGCCTGCAGCGCGTTGCGGGGCTCGATCACGAGCCCCTTGACGTCCTCCCAGACCGCGATCACCGGCACCGGCCTTCGTCAGACCAGCTGGAGGTAGAACGCGAGCGCGACGGCGATCTCCTCCAAGCCACCGAAGCTGAGCGTGTCGGCCAGCGCGACCAACACCACGAGCGCACCGGCCAGCACCGGGAGCGGGCGGTCCGGAAACCGCAACCAGCCGGTCCAGGCGGGCTCCCTGGCAACACGGATCGCCACGATTCGACTCTTGGCCCGGGCGAGCGCCCGGCTCCGCTGCTGGGCGCTGCTCAGGGGAGGCGTCAGCGAGTTGGCGAGGACGGTCGCGAGCCAGCGAAGCTCCTCCACCTCGTGCCGGCACGGCCCGCACCCGGCGAGGTGCTGCTCGACGCGCGCGCGGGCGGCGGCGGCGAGCTGGCCATCCACGTAGCTGCTCAGGGCCAGCGCGTCGCCGTCGCACTCTCGTGCAGGCCGCTGGCGTCGGAGCAGGCTAGAGATCGACACGGTACTTGTCCGGCAACGCGCCCGTCGCCCGCTCGAACTGCACCAGCACCTTGTCGTAGTCGGTGACGGCCCTCCACTCCTCCTGTTCGGCCGTGACGAGGTCGCGCTGCGCTTCCACGACCGTGCTGAGCGACACCAGTCCGAGCTGGAACTGGTCCCGGGTCACGTCGAGCCGTCGTTGCGCCTGCTCGCGGAGCGCGCGGGCGACCTCGATCACCTTGAACGTCGACTGGATCTGCTGCCCCAGGCGCTCGACCTCGAGCGCGATCGCCTGCTCGACGTTCTTGACCCCGATCTCCGCGCGCTGCATCTCCAGCTGCGCCCTGCGGAGCTGGCTCTCGGCGGCGACGTTTCCGAGGGCGAACGTCAGGTTCACCCCCACCCGCCAGATGGGATAGTCACCCGTGAAGAGGTTGTCGAGCGCCGTGCCGTAATCGCCGACGGCGGCGTTCGAGGCGCTCGGAAAGGCGTCGCTGATCGAGACCGTTACGCTCTGCCGCCGGGTGATGGGCACGGTCACCGTCGGAGACGTCTGCGCAGACGCCTCGCCCGCGAGCCCCGACCACCCGTAGCTCCCGAACAGGTTCAGCTGGGGCAGCGTCTGGTTCTTCGCGAAGCCGAGGAGGACGTCCTTGTTCTTCAGATCGAGCTGCGCCTGGGGGAGCTCGGGGCGACGGGCCAGGGCGTCCTTCACCGCCTGCGTAATATCGATCGTCTTCCGCTCGGCGGCCGGCTGCTCGAGCGGCACGATGAGCGTGTCGGACCCCGGACCCACGTTGAGCAGGTTCTGCAGGCGACGCGCGGCGTCCGTGCGCATGTTCCCGGCGACCAGGAGGTCGCCCTCGCGCTGCAGGACCGTCGTCCTCGCCTGGAGCAGCGCGGTCTCGGGCAGGAGCCCCTCGGCGACAAGCTCCTCCGTCCGCTTCGCGAGCTGCCGGGTGAGCTCGAGGGCCTTCTCCCTGATCTCGACGCTCTTGAACGCCAGCGCGAGATCCCAGTACGTGCTCTCGGCGTCGGCCAGAACGTTGGCCACCTTGGCCTGGAGCTGGTAGCGGGACATCTTCACGGTGTTCTCGGCGACCTTGATCCGCCACAGGTTGGCGCTCGGCCCGAAGCCCCTGAGCAGGGGCTGCGTGAGCGTGAAGGTCAGGGTCGAGTTGTATTGCGGATTGATGGTGAGGAATTGGTTGTTGCTCTCCAGTCGGCTGTTCACGAAGTCGAACGAGGCCACGGCGCCGCTGATGAGTCTGGCTCTGACCCCGGAGCTCCAGGACGTGGTCTCGTTCTCGATCGTCTCGGCGCCCGCGAGGGCCGAGCCCGCCAGGTTCGTGGACTGGGCCTCGCTGTTCTCGATCGAGACGATCGGATGGAACGCCGCCTGCTCCGTCGGAACCTCCTGCTCGGCGATCCTGGTGTTGAACCGCTCGACCTTGAGGTCCCGGCTGTTGAGCAGAGCCAGGTAGGCGACGTCGTCCTTGGTGAGACGCAGCGCCCCCTCGAGCCCGGTGACGGATGGGCCCGCGGGAGGGCCCTGGGCGGCCGCGGGCAGGGTCCAGAGCAAGGCAGCGCACGCCACCGAGGCCAGCCGCACGAGGCCGGAGCTGCGAAGACGTGGGCCCGTCATGGCTCTCCTCCATTCATTCGACCCTTAGACTCCGACGGGGCCGCTCGGGTTCGGACGGCGCTCCTGATCATCCGGGCAGGTCCGGGGGGACGATTTCCGGAGGCACGCTTCTCGAGGCCACCGCTCAGACCCGTGCCCGAATTCAAATCATGTCAACAAGGGTCAGCCCCTGTCAAGCTATCCGGTGGTGCACTTAAGCTCGCCCCTTACGCGCCGGAGCTTGATAGGATGATGGGCCTGTGATCGGACACGCCACGAGGGTGTGACAAGCGCTCGATGATGACCCGGGCTGGAGCCTGCTGTCTGCTGGTGGTGGCCGTGCTGTTGGAGGCGTGCGCCACCGCACAGCCGTCACTCTGGGAGGCGCACACGAACACCGCCGTCGCCGCGTACGAGCAGGGGCGCTACGCGGAGGCGGAGACGGAGCTGCATGCCGCCCTCCGGGAGGCCGAGCGTTTTGGCCCCGACGATCCTCGTGTCGCCAACACGCTGAAGGGCCTCGCCACGCTCTACTACAGCAGCGGGCGCTTCGACGAGGCAGCACCGCTGCAGCGGCGCGCCCAGGCCATCGACGAAATCCTCCAGGGAGCGAGGGAGGGGAGCGTGCCCGAGATGCTCACCAACCTTGCCGGGATCTACCTGCGTCAGGGGCGCTACGCTGACGCGCAGCGCATCTTCGAGCGCGCGCTCCACGAGTGGGAGCGGGCGGCAGGCCCGGACCATCCACGAGTCGCCAGCGCCCAGAACGTGGTGGCCGAGATCTACCGGGCCCAGGGGAGACACGAAGATGCGGCCGCGATGTTCGAGCGTGCACTCGCGATCCTGGAGCGCGCCTTCGGCCCGGACTCGCCCGGCCTGACGAGGAATCTCCAGAGCCTGGCACGCATCTACGCGCGCCAGGGACGATACCCGGAGGCGGACAACCTCCTCGGACGGCTCCTCGCGATCCAGGAGCAGTCGCTGGGACCCGACGATCCGGGTCTCGCCGCCACGCTGGAGGACTACGCCAGGGTGCTCAAGCAGATGAACCGCGAGGCGCAGGCGGCCGAGGTCGAGACTCGCGCCAAGGCGATCCGCTCCAAACGGAAGTCCGACTGAGCGGAACGCTGCGGCTAGCGGGCCTCGGGGACCGGCGAGCCCGCTGATCCCGCTGCGGGCCGCCACTCCCTGAAGTGCTCGGCGGTGACGACCAGGTCATCCGTGCACGCCACCTGCACGACGTTCTGTCCCAGGCGGTCGAGCCCCTCGCTGCCGCGCAGGCCCGCCGCTGCAGCCGGTGCAAGGGGCACGCGCAACGCGGAGCCGACGAAGAAGCCGATGACGTCACCGATCACGCACGAGACCGCCCGGTGAGGAAGCGTGGCGACGGTGGCGACGACGGCACCGACACCCACTTCACGCTCGTGGAGCGCGGGAGGCGCTGTGGTGGGAACCACGCCCAGGGTCTTGGGAGGCGGAAAGAGGGAAATCCCACGGAGCGCCTCTTCGCCACGACTCGCCGTCGCGAACGGGCCGCCGAAGAGGAAAGCGGTCAGCCCGATCGCGGCCAGACTCGCTGCGTTCCGCGCTCGCGTCGTGATGTCTCAGGCCTCGGTGTCCCGGACGGACACTGTCAGTAGACAACGAACCGTGCGCTCTTGTCCAGCAGGGCGTGCGGTTGTGTATCATGCGCCCGTGCCTCGCTCCGTCCGACAGTCGGAGGCTCGGGCCGCCCGCGGCCTCGTAGCCTCGCCCCACGAACGCGCGTCTCGCGCCGGTCTCTCGGTGCTCCAGGCCGGGGGGAACGCCGTCGACGCCGCCGTCGCGGCCGCGGCGACGGTCGCCGTCGTCTACCCACACATGAACGGTGTCGGAGGCGACAACTTCTGGCTGATCTACGACGCGCGCCGCGGAGAGCTGTTGGCGCTCAACGGCGCGGGGCGGGCGGCGGCCTCCGTCGACCTCGAGGATTACCGGGCCCGCTACGGCGAGACGATGCCGTTCCGCGGAGGTGCCGCGGCGTTGACGGTGCCCGGGACGGTGTCCGGGTGGTGGGCGGCGCATCGGTACAGCCGCGACGTCATGGGCTCGAGCCTCCCCTGGAGCACCCTCCTCGCGGATGCCACCGCCTTGGCGCGCGACGGGTTCGTCCCCTCGCCCGGTCAGCGGCGGGTCACCGCGTCCACCCCGTCGCTGTTCGCGCCCGGCGCCCCCGCCGAGGTGCAGGAGACGCTCTGGCCCATCTACCACCCGGACCGGCTCGCGGGCCCTCGTTTCGTGCAATCCGATCTCGGTGCGACGCTCGCGGCCGTGGCGCGCAGGGGCGCCGACGAGTTCTACCGCGGCGACGTGGCGCGCCGCATCGCGCGGGGCGCGGCTCGCGCAGGCAGCCCGCTGGCGGAGCGCGACCTCGCCGAGCACCGCGCCGACTGGGTCTCACCCCTCCGCGTGCGTTACCGCGACGGCGAGGCCGCGAGCTTTCCGCCGCCGACCCAGGGCTTCGCCGCGCTGGTGATCCTGGCGCTGCTCGAGGGGTTCGACGTCGCGGCCCTCGACGAGTCCGACTACGTCCACGTCGTCGTCGAGGCCACCAAGCTCGCGTTCGCCGACCGCGACCGCTATTTGAGCGATCCTGCGTTCGTCGACGTGCCCGTGGATCGCTGCCTCGACCCCGGGCGTCTGGCGACGCGGCGCGCCCTGATCTCGCGACGAGCGGTCCTGCCGGCGGACGATCCCTCGCCCGGGGGCGACACGATCGCGATCGTCACGGCGGACGCGGCAGGCAGCGCCGTCTCGCTCATCCAGAGCCTCTATCACGAGTTCGGCTCGGGCGTCGTCGCCGGCGACACGGGGGTGCTGCTCCAGAACCGCGGGGCCTTTTTCTCGCTCGACGCCTCGCATCCGAACCGCCTCGCCCCCCGGAAGCGCACGGCCACGACCCTGATCCCGTCGATGTATCTGGTCGGCGGCCGCCCGCGGCTCGTCTACGGCACGATGGGCGGCGAGGGACAACCGCAGACGCAGGCGGCGGTCTTGACGCGCATCCTCGACCGCGGACTCGATCCGCAGGCCGCCGTGGAGGCGCCCCGCTGGCTGCTCGGCCGCACGTGGGGCGAGCCGTCGCGGGCGCTCCGGCTCGAGGGACGCTTCCCGCCCGAGGTCGCGGGCGCGCTCGCCGCGCGGGGCCATCCGGTGCAGGTGGTCGAGGACTGGAGCGACCTCATGGGCCACGCGCAGGTGATCGCGCTGGGCCCCGCCGGGCTGCGGGGCGGCTCCGATCCCAGGGCGGACGGCGCCGCCCTCGGCTGGTAGCCGGGCGCGGCTCAGGGCGGCGCGAGCTCGCGCTCGAACACGGTGAACGCCGAGCGGCGCGAGGCTTCGAGCGCCTGACGGATCTGCGCGGCGCCGCGCCCGGCGCCCTGGGTGAGCAGGCTCTCGAAAAAGCGCGTGTAGAAGGCGTCCGGGTACACGACGACGCTGAACCGCAGGCGCGTCCCGGCGGGTGCGGCGCGGCGCGACCACCGGAGCTCCGCGTGCTGTCCCGGGTGCAGGCGCGTGTCGGAGAGCTCCCGCGACAGGTCCATCGCGACCTGGCGCGCGATCACGACCTCCGTCCTGCTGCCGGCCACCGCCCGTCCCGCGACGTCGACCAGCTCGGCGCGCAGCGCGACGAGCGGCGTGACGTACGTCGGGAACGCGTGGCCGATGCCGGTGTTCTCGACCCGCAGCAGCGCGCGGCCGGGGCCGGTCTCGACGGCGAACGTGAGGCCCGACTTCACCATCTCGGGATCGTGGATGCCGCGCCAGAGATGCCGGCGGTCCGGCATGTGGCAGTCCTGGCACTGCACGCCGGCGACGGCGAAGCGGCTCGCCCTCCACTCCCGGTAGGTGTCCTCGAGCGGCTTGCCGTTCAGCGCGAACCCGTCGGGCCCGAACTGATGGCAGACGCGACAGAACTCCGAGCGGAGGTAGGCGGCCGTCCGCGTGACGCCGTTGTGGGGCAGCTGGCTGCCCGGCAGCGCGCTCGTCAGCGACCCGTCGCGCTTCGGCGGTCCGAAGCGCTGGTGGCCGCGTACGTGGCACGCGGCGCACGTGATCCCCCTGGGGTGGAGCTTCGCGTCGAACGCGGGGTTCGGCCGGATCGCTCCGCGGGGGCCGCGTCGCTGGGGCGCCTGCTCGGCGAGCGGCGCGTGGCACTCGAGACACGACAGCGCCGACTCCGGGTCGGTCTCGAGCATCTCGGCGAGCTGCCCGGCGACGCCGGGCCCCATCGCGGCCGCGTGCAGGCTCGTCCGCCAGTCGGCGAGCTGCGCGGGGTGACAGGTGCCGCACGCCTCCGGCTGCAACGACGCCTCGAGCGCCTCGAACCGCGCGGGGGGCGGGCCCTGCGGCGTCAGGGGCATGCGCCAGTGCCTGGCGACGAACGCGTCGACGCTCTCGGACGCAGCCGAGGCGGCGGCAGCGACGCACAGCGTCCACGCGACCCCGATCGCCACCCGGCGCGCCGGCACGTTCATGCGCTTCACGATAGCAGCCGCGGCTAGAATGCGGTCGTGGAAGTCGTGGGCGTCAGCGCGATCGGCCGCCGGGCGCTGGCGGCGCTCTCCGCGAGCGGCGGCACGGCGCGCGTGATGGCGCCGCTCTCCACGTCCGTCTACCTCGTCGCCGGAGCCGAGATCGTGTGGCTCGGCGCGCGCGCGTCGGCGCTCCACCCGCGCGCGATCGTGTGCGACGCCGGGTGGCGCCCCGGCGAGGCGGGCGGCCCCGGCGCGCCCGTCCGGGTGCGGGCGTGGCCCGAGGCGCCGTGGCTGCCGGCCGCCGTGCCGCGCGGCGGCGGCGCGACGCTCGCGCGGAGCGCGCGGGGCCTCGTCGCGGCCGTGCCCCGGCTGGGCAGGCCCGACGGCTTCGGCGCGCTCCTCGTCGGGGCGCGGCCGCCGTTCCCGCTGGACGGCGCGACCGGACCCGCGCGCGCGCTGGCGCGCGCGTGCGAGCGCGGTGACCCGTGGGGCGCGGCGCGGGCCGCGCGCCGGCTCCTCGGTCTCGGCGCAGGCCTCACGCCCTCCGGCGACGATTTCGTGGGCGCCGCGTTCTTCGCGCGCGCGCTGCTGACGAGCGCCGCCAGTCCCGACGCCGTGGAGTGGCGGCGCGAGGCCGAGACGATCCGCGACGCCGCGCACGGCCGCACCCACCCGATCAGCGCCGCGCTCCTCGGCGATCTGCTCACGGGCGAAGGACCCGCGCCCCTGCACGACCTCGCCCGGGCCCTCGCCGGCGCGGCGCCCGAAGCCCAGGCACTCGAGGCCGCGGAGCGCCTGGTGAGCCTCGGCCACTGTTCGGGCTGGGACATGCTCGCCGGCTTCGCCGCCGGCGCCGGCGCGCTCCAGCTGGTAGAGTAGGGCGCAGACGTCCTCATCTCATCCCCGGAGGTCTTCGTGGATCCGTACCGTCTTCCCCGCACCGTCGTGCCGTCCCGGTACGAGCTCAGGCTCGAGCCCGATCTCGACGCCCGCACCTTCGATGGCGACGAGACGATCACGGTCGCGGTCGTCGAGCCGACGTCCGAGATCGTGCTCAACGCCGCCGAGCTGACCATCCGCGAGGCCACGGCGACGAATGATCGCGGCGACACCGCGCAGGGCACCGTCGCGGCCGACGAGGCGGCCGAGCGCTGCCGGATCGTCTTCCCGACGCGGCTCGCGGCGGGCGCCTGGAAGCTCCGGCTCGTCTTCACCGGCATCCTGAACGACAAGCTCCGCGGCTTCTATCGCTCGACCTACAAGGACGCGCGCGGCCGGGCGCGCACGCTGGCCGCGACCCAGTTCGAGGCCACCGACGCGCGCCGGGCGTTCCCCTGCTGGGACGAGCCAGCCTTCAAGGCGGTCTTCGGCGTCACGCTCGCAATCGACCCCGGGCTCACCGCGGTGTCCAACACCCGGGTCCTCTCCGAGCGGCTCGAGGGCGGCCGGAAGGTCCTCACGTTCGCCGACACGATCGCGATGTCCACGTACCTGGTCGCGTTCGTCGCCGGCGAGCTCGAGGCGACGGAACCCGTCCTGGTGGGGCGGACGCCCGTACGCGTCTGGTGCGTGCCGGGCAAGCGCCGCCTCGCGACGTTCGGCCACCAGATCGCTGTCGCCTCGCTCCGCTATTTCGAGGACTACTACGACCTCCCCTACCCGGGGGACAAGCTCGACCTGCTGGCGATCCCCGACTTCGCCGCCGGCGCCATGGAAAACCTCGGGGCGATCACCTTCCGCGAGACGGCCCTGCTCGTGGACGAGCCCGCCGCGGCCCACGCCGAGCTCGAGCGCGTCGCGGACGTCGTGGCCCACGAGAACGCCCACATGTGGTTCGGCGACCTCGTCACGATGACGTGGTGGAACGGCATCTGGCTGAACGAGGCGTTCGCGACGTTCATGGAGATGCTGGCCGTCGACGCGTGGAAGCCGGAGTGGCGGCGCTGGGAGACGTTCGGCGTCTCGCGCGCGGCCGCGCTCTCCGTGGACGGCCTGCACAGCACCCGGCCGATCGAGTTCCACGTGGGAGCCCCTCGCGAGGCCGACGCGATGTTCGACGTCCTCACCTACGAAAAGGGCGCCGCGGTGCTCCGGATGCTCGAGCAGCACCTGGGCGCCGATGTCTTCCGCGCCGGTGTCCGCGACTACCTGCGCGCGCACGCCTACGGCAACGCGGACACCGGCGATCTCTGGGCCGCCCTCGGACGGGCCGCCGGCCAGCCGATCCCGGACGTCATGGACGCCTGGATCTTCAAG